>Ga0209751_10000868_pt1 | contig 31882 bp, 30 predicted proteins | sample RifCSP13_1_FD_184019 | JGI IMG/M metagenome (GOLD analysis project Ga0209751, IMG submission 184019) | Soil microbial communities from Rifle, Colorado - Rifle CSP2_sed 13_1 (SPAdes) (version 2) | ecosystem: Environmental > Terrestrial > Deep subsurface > Rock core/Sediment | place: Rifle...
GAACACGCTCGGGGTCGATACCCGCCGGGTCGGCCATCCGCGCATCCTGCCACGCCTCGAGGCAGCGGGGCGACCGGGCCCTAGACGCCCGGCGGCACACACGGAGGGAGCGTCGGGACCCACGACCCCTCGTCGAGGGGCCGACCTGCGGTGGACAGGTGGGAGCCCCGAGGCGTTCATGGTGCGTGAACGGGTCCACGACCTCGGCCGCAATGGTCGTCCGGGAGGAACGGCCGATGGCGCAGGCGGCACTCGTGGCGACGGAGACGGCCGCGTCCTTCGAGGAGTTCTTCGAGGTGGAGCGGACGCCTCTGTTCCGCGCGCTCTGCCTCATGACGGGTGATGCCGGCGAGGCCGAGGAGATCGCCCAGGACGCCTTCCTGCACCTGTGGGAGCGCTGGGACCGGGTCCGCGACATGGATCGTCCAGCCGGGTACCTGTACCGGAGCGCGCTGAACGGGTTCCGCAGCCGGCGCCGGAGGGTGGCGCGGGCCGGGCGGGCCGCGTTCGTGCCAGGTCGCCAGGTCGACGCCTACGAGGAGGCCGACCTGCGCGACTCGGTGCTCCGAGCGCTCGACACGCTCGGGCGTCGGCAGCGTGCGGCCGTCGTCCTCACCGACCTCCTCGGGTACGACTCTTCGGAGGCGGGGCGGATGCTCGGGATCAAGGCCACGACCGTCCGGACGCTGGCGGCCGAGGCCCGCGCGATCCTCCGGAGCGAACTGGAGCCCATCGATGCATGACACGACCTGGTTGCTCGAGCGCGCAGGCGAGCGGTTCGAGATGCGCGAGCCGGCGCTGGAACGGCTCGTCGGACGGCGTGCTCGAAAGACCCGGAGCCGGCAGCTAGCGACGGCGGCCGTGGCGCTCGGGGTCTCGATCCTCGGGGTCGGGGTAGCGATCGTGGCGCTCCGGACGCGCAGTTCGGTCGTCCCGGCATCGGGGTTCGCGCCTGAACCGGTCGAGTCCGGGGACGTGGGGTGGGCGGCGTTCCTGCTGCCCTCGGTCGCCATATGGGCCTCGGTCGGCGCGCTGGCGCTGGCGATCCTCGCGGTCGGGCGGATCCAGCACCGCGGGTCGACACCGTCTCTTCGAATCGCGGAAGAGCCACGAGCACGCTTCGCTACACCAACCACGCCGGCGGGGTCGCCGCCGGCGAGCGTGAAGGGGAACGGACGGAAGGGGGGAACCATGGGAACGCACGTCGAGTCGTTCCCCGCCCGTCACACGGCGAGGAACTTGTGGGTGACGATCGGGGCCTTGGTCCTGCTGGCGCTCGCGGTCGGCACCGGCGTCGCGATCGGGCGGGCGACCGTCGAGGAGCCCGCGCCGCCAGCGGAGCCGTTGGGCCTAGCTTCGACCGAGGTCGTCCAGGCGTTCGACGCGAACATCGCTGCGCTCAACGCCGTCGACGAGGCCGCGCTGGCGGCGACCTACGCCGAAAGAGCGGTGTTCACCGACACGATCGCCGGCATCGAGACCGTGGGTGCCGACGAGATCGCCGGCTTGTACCTCGAGGACATGTCCCCCGGAGACTGGGACCTCCAACGCGCGAGCGAGGTCGTGCAGATCGGCAACGCCGCCGCAGCCGCGTTCACCTATTACGGAGGGTCGGGGATCGCCGTCATGCAATTCGACGGCGAGATGAAGATCTTCCATCACTGGACCATGGCCGGCTGACCCCTCGGCCCCGGGACGAGGCGGGGCCCCCGGATGACCTCCGGGGGCTCTCGCCGTAGACTCCGGCCCATGGCCACGACCGAGGACCGGCCGCCGATCGTGCTACGCACGGTCGAGGACCGGATCGAGGAGCTCCGCAAGCGCAAGGTGGCCCTACTCGACCCGGCCCGCAAGGACGCGGTCCGCAAGCAGCACGAGAAGGGCAAGCTCACAGCCCGAGAGCGCATCGAGCTGCTCATGGACCGCGGCTCGTTCGAGGAGCTCGACCCGCTGGTCGTCCACCGCAGCCACGACTTCGGCATGGACCGGCAGCGTCCGCCCGGCGACGGGGTGGTCACGGGCTACGGGACGATCGACGGTCGGCGCGTGTTCGTCGCCAGCCAGGACTTCACCGTGATCGGCGGCTCGCTCGGCGAGGTGCACGCGGAGAAGATCTGCAAGGTGCTCGACCTCGCGATGAGCACCGGCGCGCCCTTCATCCAGATCAACGACTCGGGCGGGGCCAGGATCCAGGAGGGCGCGGCGAGCCTCGCGGGCTACGGCCACGTGTTCGAGCGCAACGTGCGCGCCAGCGGCGTGATACCGCAGATCAGCGTGATCATGGGACCGTGCGCCGGCGGCGCGGTCTACTCCCCCGCGATCACCGACTTCACCTTCATGGTGCGCGAGACCTCGCACATGTTCATCACGGGGCCCGACGTGATCAAGGCGGTCACCGGCGAGGAGGTAACGTTCGAGGAGCTCGGGGGCGCGATGACGCACGCCAGCAAGTCCGGCGTCGCCTCGTTCGTTAGCCAGGACGAAGAGGAGTGCCTCGCGATGGTCCGGCACCTGCTCTCGTACCTGCCGCAGAACAACCTGGAGGATCCGCCCGGCTACACGGCGGTCGACGACCCCGAGCGGCGCGACGAGGGGCTCACCCATCTCGTGCCGGACTCCGCGAAGGAGCCGTACGACATGCACGAGGTGATCCGGCGAGTGGTCGACGACGGCGACTTCTTCGAGGTCTTCCCGTTCTGGGCCATGAACATCGTCGTCGGCTTCGCGCGACTGGACGGCCGGAGCGTGGGGATCATCGCTAACCAGCCGAAGGTCCTGGCCGGGACGCTGGACATCGATTCCAGCGAGAAGGCCTCGCGCTTCGTGCGGTTCTGCGACGCGTTCAACGTCCCGATCGTCACGTTCGTGGACGTCCCGGGGTTCCTGCCGGGGACCGAGCAGGAGTACCACGGCATCATCCGCCACGGCGCCAAGCTGCTCTACGCGTTCGCCGAGGCAACGGTCCCACGCCTGACGGTGATCACGCGCAAGGCGTACGGGGGCGCGTACCTGGTCATGAACTCCAAACACCTGCGCGCCGACGTCTCGTTCGCCTGGCCGACGGCGGAGATAGCGGTGATGGGTCCGGACGGCGCCGTCAACGTGGTCTTCCGCAAGGAGATCGAGAAGGCCGAGGACCCCAGGGCGAAGCGGGCGGAGCTGATCGCGCAGTACCAGGACAAGTTCGCGACGCCGTACATCGCGGCCGAGCGCGGTTTCATCGACGACGTGATCGAACCGGCCGAGACCCGTAAGCGCCTGATCGCCGCCCTTCGGATGCTCGCCACCAAGCGCGAGACCGTCCCCGCGCGTAAGCACGGGAACATCCCACTATGAGCGATGACCGCCGTTTCGAGCTCCCAGAGGACGTGACGGTCGAGGAGGAGCGTGCCGTCATCCGCGCGCTCGAGCGCTACTTCGCGCAGGAGAGCCCGCACCCGCACCCGTGGGTGCTCGCCGGGCGGATCGACGCGATGGGCCTCGGCGCGCTCCAGGCCCGGCACCACACCGACGCGCCTTGGGAGGTCGGCCGCCACGCGCCGTTCGCGCGCCGAGGTGTCCCGCCGACGCACGGCCGCGGCGACACGCGCTAGATGGCCGCGACCCCGACGCCGGGCGCGGTACGCGGCCGGGACGAGGCGCTCGCGGCGTTCGTCGCGGAAGGGTGTTCTGCGCCCCGCCCGTGGCGCAACGGCCCCGGCGACACGTACGGGGTGCACGCCCACGGCGCCCACAAGGTGCTGTTCTGCCTGGACGGGTCGATCACGTTCCACCTGGCCGAGGGCGACGTGACCCTGCGGGCCGGCGACCGGTTCGACATCGAGCCCGGGACCGAGCACGCGGCGACCGTCGGGCCCGACGGGTGCTCGTGCATCGAGGCCTCGCGATGAGGGTCGGGGTCCAGGTCGACCAGCTGTTCTTCGCGACACCCGGCGGGATAGGCACGTACATCCGGAACCTGGTCCCGGCGCTCGGCCGGCAAGATCCCTCGCTGAAGCTCACGCTCTTCCACTCGAGGTTCGCCTCGCACGACGCGCCCGAACGCTGGATGCGCGACCACTGGGTCGAGGAGCTCCCCTGGTCGATCAGGACGCTGTACCCGCGCTGGGACACCCTCGGCCGACCGGCGCTGCCGGCCTCGCTCGGGGCGCTCGACATCGCCCACGCAACGAACCCGGTGGCGATCCCGCCCGCAGCCGAAGGCCAGCGCCTGGTCGTCACCGTGCACGACCTGGCCTTCGAGAACTATCCGAGCCTGTTCCCCTGGCAGTGGCGGGCGTTGTACCGCCTTGGGCTGCGCGCGGCCGTCAAGCGGGCCGACGCGATCCTCACACCTTCGAGGAACACGGCCGAGGACGTCTTGTCGCGCACGAAGGTCGACCCCCGCAAGCTCCACGTCGTGCCCCTGGCGGCGGCGCTCCCGACATCCGGCGGGGACGTCGGTGAGATCCTCGCCCGGCTGAAGGTGCGACCGCCGTACGTGCTATCCGTCGGGACGATCGAGCCGCGCAAGAACCTCGTTCGGCTGGTGCGGGCGTACCGGCGCGTGGCCTCGACGGGTGTGCCGCACGCGCTCGTCTTGGCCGGGCCGCTCGGCTGGCACCACGAGTCGCTGATGCGCGAGCTCGCACTCGAGGGCCCCGGCGTGATCTTGATGACCGGCTCGCTCGGGCCCGACGAGCTCGACGCCGTCTACCGGGCCGCCGAGGCGTTCGTCTACCCCTCGCTGTACGAGGGGTTCGGGCTCCCGGTCCTGGAGGCGATGGCGCGCGGCATCCCTACGATCGCCTCGAACACCTCCTCGATCCCCGAGGTGAGCGGCGATGCGGCCCTCAGCGTGAACCCGCGCTCGGTCCGCGAGATCGCAGCGGCGATCGAGTCGGTGTGCTCGGACGCAGAGCTCGCCGAGAAGCTCGCGGCACGCGGACGCGCCAGGGCGGAGCGCTTCTCGTGGGACGAGACTGCGCGCCTCACGCTCGGCGTGTACGAGCAGGTGATGGGCGCCAAGTGAAGGTCTCGCTCATCGCCACCGTGCTGAACGCCGGCGACCGCCTAGAGGGATTCCTGGCGTCGGTCTCGCGGCAGACGAGACCGCCCGACGAGGTCGTCGTGGTCGACGGCGGCTCGACCGACCGGACGCTCGAGGCGCTCCGCGAGGCCGCAGGGATCACCCTCCTCGAGGAGCCGGGTGCGAACGTCGCGCGGCGCCGCAACATGGCTATCGCGGCGGCCACGCACGACGTCATCGCGGTCTCCGACGCCGACCGCGTGCTCGAGCCCGACTGGCTGGGAAGGCTCCTCGAGCCGCTCGAGGCAGGCGCCGACGTCTCGATGAGCCTCCACCGTATCCATGCCGAGTCGTTCCTCCAGCGGTGCATGGCGTGCGTGAGCCCGCCCGACGCCGACGAGGTCGAGGAGGCGACCCCCATGCCGAGCGGCCGCTCGGTCGCCTACACGCGCGAGGCGATCGAGCGCGCGGGCGGCTACCCCGAGTGGCTCGACATCGGCGAGGACGTGTTCGTGGAACACCTCCGCGAGCTCGGCCTCGACGTGCGCCTGGCCAAGGACGCGATCGTGGATCGGCCACCGCGCGATCCGCTCGGCGCGACTTGGTGGCGGTACTTCAGCCACGCTCGCGGCGACGCGATCGCCGGGATGTACCCCGAGCGGCACGCGGTGCGCCTCGGCGCGTACTCGGGGGCGCTGTGGGCGTGGTCTACGAGGGGCACCGTGCGTAAGCTCGCGACGATCGCCGGTGCCGCTTCTTACGCTTCCACCCCGCTCCGGCGCGTCGCCACGCGCTTCGAGGACCCTGCCGAGCGCGCGAAGGCGATGCTCACGGTCCCCGCGCTCATCGCGTTGGTCGACGCCGCGAAGATCGCCGGCTACCTTGCGGGCCTGCCGAGGCGGCGTCAACCCTCGTAGTCGTAGAAGCCGCGACCGACCTTCCGGCCGAGGCGCCCCGCCGCGACCATCCGCTTGAGCAGCGGCGGGGGCGCGAACGCGAGCTCCCTGAACTCCTCGAAAAGCACGTTGGCGACGAACAGATGCGTGTCCAGGCCGATCAGGTCGACCAGGCGGAGCGGGCCCATCGGATGGTTCAGGCCGAGGTGGATCGCCGTGTCGATGTCCTCGCGGGTGGCGAACCCTTCTTCCAGCATCCGCACCGCGTTGTTCAGGTACGGGATCAGCAGCATGTTCACGATGAAGCCGGCCCTGTCCTGCGACTCGACGGTGGTCTTGCCCAGCACCACGCCGTAGGCGCGCCCGAACTCGATCGTCTCGTCCGAGGTGGTGATCGCCTTCACGAGCTCGATCAGCCCCATCACCGGGACCGGGTTGAAGAAATGCATCCCGAGGACCTTCTCCGGACGCTTCGTCGCGGCACCGAGGTCGACTATCGGGATCGACGACGTGTTGGAGGACAGGATCACCTCGGGGCGGGTGATCTCGTCGAGGCGGCGGAAGAGCGCAACCTTCGTGTCAAGGTCCTCGGTCGCGGCCTCGATCACAAGGTCGACGTCGGCGAGATCGGTCACGTCGGTCGTACCCGAGATCCGTCCGAGCACAGCGGTGCGCTCCGCGTCCGCCATCCGTTGGCGCTCCACCGCGCGGAGGGTAGAGGTCTCTATCCGGGTGCGGCCCGCCGCGACGAGCTCGTCGCTCGCCTCGAGGATCACCACACGCTGACCCGCTCGGGCGGCACCCGATGACCCCGACGGTCCGAACGTCCTCAGCCTTCACGCGGCAAGCCTAGCGTCTGACCCGGAACCCGCACGCGGGACAACGCTCTTCGGCTAGGGGGACGCTCGCACCGCAGTAGGGGCAGGTCCCGGGCTCGCGAGCGGCGCGAGGGTTCTCCTCCGCGGCTCCGTCGTTCACCGCCCGGCGGCGATGGCGCAGGGCGGGGACCAGCAGCACGAGCGCCACGATGAGCACAGGCAGGAGGAACTCGTCCCACCCGCCCTGGTGCGCCAGCAAGCGCATCACCCGGACAGGATCAGCAGGCCGGTCGCGGTGAAGACGACCATGACGGCGAGCAGCGCGTACTGCGTTCGGAGCGCGACGTCCTGCGGGTAGGCGGCGATCGCACGATCGTGCGCGAGGATCACGCCGCTGACGTGGCCGACGACGATCGCCACCACCTGCGCGTACCAGATCGTCGTCGCCGACAGCAGCGCGAGGTTGACCAGATGATCCGCGGTGCCGAACAGGTTCCACCCCCGCGCGAACGGATCCGACAGGGCGGCGATCCCAAGCTGGCCCTCGATCAGCAGGAACGAGAGGTAGTGGGCGACCACGTACGCGAAGGCGATCGGCACCAAGCTGTGCGCGAACCGCACCGCCGGGACGTGCCACCCCTCCCCCGTGATGCGCCCGGCTACCGACATCGCGAGCGCGTACAGCCCTGATACCACGAGGATCGTCCCCAGCAAGCCGGCGGTCTCGGCGATGGTCTCGGGCAGGCCGGTGAGCGCACCGGTCCAGTCGCCCCAGAGCGAGGAGCGACCGAACCCGTCGAACGTCGTCGAGCCGAGCGCGACCAGGATCAGGGCGAGCAACCCCGGCTTGGGTTCGAGACCCGCCAGGCCGGCCAGCGGCGGGCGCCACACGACGAGCCCGTCGGGATCGCGCGAGAGCGGAGCCATCCGAGCGAACAACCCGAGGTAGACCGCGAACGCCTCGCCGTGCCGGGCCCACGCCCGCCGCCCGTAAACGGCCATCCCACCAAGCGTGATCAGCGTGTATCCGGCGATCGCGAAACCCAGCGTCCCCGGCCGGCCGGCGAACGGATCCACGAGCTCCAGCCATACGAACCCGAACAGCAAGATCGCGGCCGGCCAGGTGCCCCAAGCCTTCGGGTAGGGCCGCGTCGGCTCGCGCTCGGACTCGTCGAACCCGAGCAGCCGACCGAGCGTGTCGAACGGCGAGAGCGTGGCCCACAGGTTCCCCACGAACGCATGCGCGAACGCGAGGCCCACCCAGAACCACACGAAGACGACGACCGGACCGATCGTCTCGGTCGGCGAGAGGGGAAGGAACGACGCGATCATCACGACGGCGAAGAACCCGAGCGAGAGGATCCGCACGGTCCACTCGAGCATCCTGTTCGTGAGGACCCGCTGCAGCGCCGAAGCTCGGCCGCGGCGCTCCGGCCTCCCCTCGAACCTCGGCTCGCGCCAAAGCGACGCGAGAGCTACGAACGAGATCACGAGCGCCGTGCCCGCGCCGAACACGAACATCCAGCGAGGCACCGGCAGGTCGACCCGACCGCCGAGGCCGTGCGCGAGGATGCCGTGGAGCGTCAAGGAACGACCGAGAGCTCCAGCAGCAGGAGCCCCGCGGATTCCAGCTCGACCTCGTACACGCCGGGCGCGTCCGCACGGAAGACGATGACCGCCGCCTCCAGCGGCGTTACGTCAGCGGTCAGGTCGTAGCCGTGGACGTGCACCTCGTCTGAGACGTCGGCCTTCACCACGATCCGCACACGCTCGCCCTGCGTGACCTCGACCTCGCCGGGTCCCGCGATCTCGCCGTCCTCAACCTCGATCTCGATCTCGACGGCGTCGGGGATCGGAGACTGGCTCGGCGTCTCGGTCGGGCTCGGCGTCTCGGTCGGGCTCGGCGTCTCGGTCGGGCTCGGCGTCTCGGTCGGGCTCGGCGTCGGTGCCGGCTCGTCAGTCGGTGCCGGCTCGTCATCGCCGGGTCTCAGGACCAGGAACAGCAGGACGACCGCGGCGACACCCGCCACGATGGCGACCCAACGAGACGGCTTCATCGTCTCCTCCTCCTGGGCTCGAGTAGGGGCGAGCGTCCTCTACGCACCGGTCAGCAGACCTGGGCGAGCAACGGGAACGGGTTCACCGCCGAGCCGACCACCGAGTAGCCGTATGGGCTCTCGGGCCAGTCCGTCGGGATCTGGTTCGGGTGCCACTCGAAGTGGTTGTGCGGCGTGCTCGCGTTCCCGGTGGTCCCGACGTACCCGATGATCTCGCCGGCACTGACCGAACCGGTCACGCCCGGCTGCATCAGGTGCGCGTTGTACGTGTAGCCGAGGTCCCCGTGCACGTACACGGCGTAGCCGCCGAGCGAGTTGGTGGAGGTCGACGCGTGCCCGTCGAAGGTGGCGCGGATCGGTGTGCCTTGAGGCGCCATGATGTCGTTGCCGGCGTGCGGGTGGTACCCGCCTCCGTACCGCGGGGCGCCGAACCCGTCGTATACGGCCCGAGGCGGGTCCACGGGGCAGAACTGGAAGACGCCGTCGTAGGCCTTCACGCCGTAGAGCGCTGCCAGCTCGCGCTCGTACTTCTTCTCGAGCTCCTTCACGAGCTCCTCGGCGCGTGCCTTCTTGGCCTCGAGGTCGTCGATGATCACCTGCTGCTCGGCGAACTTCGCGTCGAGTGCTGCCTTCTGTGCCTCGACCTTGCGGAGCGCCTCCGCGGCCCTGGTCTGCAGCGCCTGCTGGTCCTGCCTCTCGACCGAGAGGGTGTTCTTGAGGTTCTGCACCTGTGTGGCGAGGTCCGCGTCGTTCTGGCTCAGCGCGTTCACGTACTCGACGCGCAGGGACAGGTCTGCGAGCGAGGAGGCGCCCAGCAGGAACTCGAGCTCGTTCCCCGGGCCGGTGATGTACGCCTCGCGCGCGCGGGCGTCGAGCTGGTCGTTCAGCCGCGCGAACTCGTCTTGCGCGGACTGGAGGTCCAGCGTGGTGTTGCGGAGCTCCTCGGTGATCTGTTCGTAGCGGCTCTCGGCCTGCTGGAACTGCTCGGCCACGACGGCCGTCTCCTGCATGATCGTCTCCAGGACCGTCTGCTGGTTCTCGATCTCGGCCGTGAGCTGCTTGAACTCGGCCTCGGCCGCCTCGAGCTGGGCCTTCGTGGAAGGCTCTGCTCCTGCGACCCCCGCGAGGCCCGTGACCAGGGCCAACGCCGCGCACACTCCGGCTGCGCGGCGGAGCACGGCGCGGGCTGGTCTGGAGTTGTGGGCCATGGGGAAGGAACCCTTCCTATCGAACTCCGCGAGCGCGTGTCAACCGTACTCGCCGGGCCGACCCGTTTCGATCACCCTCGGCCGCACGCGACCTCGGCTTGAGCGTGCCTACGTGCCGGTCTCGGGCAGTCCAAGGGAGCGGGCGATCAGCAGGCGCTGGATCTCGCTGGTGCCCTCGCCGATCTCGAGCACCTTCGAGTCCCGGTAGAACCGCGCCACCGGGAAGTCCTCGACGAAGCCGTAGCCCCCGTGGACCTGCACGGCCTCTCGCGCCGCGCTCACAGCCACCTCGCTGGCGTACAGCTTGGCTATCGAGGCCTCGGTCGCGTACGGGAGCCCGGTGTCGCGGAGCCACGCCGCCTTCTGGTACGCGAGGCGTGCGGTCTCGACGCCGACCTTGATGTCGGCGAGCTTGAACCGGATCGCTTCGAACGCGCCGATCGCCCGGCCGAACGCCTCGCGCTCGCCCGCGTAGCGCACGCTCTCCTCCAGGCATCCACGGGCCAGGCCGACGGAGAGCGCGGCGATCGCGACCCGCCCGTCGGCGAGCGTCTCGAGGAACTCGGCGTAGCCTCGGCCTCGCGTGCCCAGGAGGTTCGCCGACGGGACGCGGCATCCGTCGAAAGCCACCTCGTGCGTGTCGCTCGCGCGCCAGCCCACCTTCCTGTACCCCGGGCCGACGGTCATCCCAGGCGTACCAGCGGGCACGATGATCGTGGACACGTCGCCGGGCTCGGCTCCATCGTCGCGCTCGGCTCCGTCGTCGCGCGCGGCAACCAGGAGCGCGGAGGTGAGCGGCGTCCCCGAGTTGGTGATGAACGCCTTCGAGCCGTCGACCACCCACTCATCTCCTTCGAGCTGGGCGGTGGTTCGGATCGCGCGGGAGTCGGAGCCGCCGCCGGGCTCGGTGAGCGCGAACGCGCCGATCGCCTCACCGCGCGCCATCGGGACGAGCCAGCGCTCGCGCTGCTCATCGGTCCCGTGCCTGAAGAGCGAGTTCGCGGCCAGACCGACCGCGGCCTCCAGCGTGATCGCCACCGAGGAGTCGAAGCGGGCGATCTCCTCGAGCGCGATGCAGAACGAGAGCAGGTCACCGCCCTGGCCGCCCCAGCGCTCCGGGAACGGGATGCCGAACAGCCCCATCTCGGCCGCGCCGCGCACAACCTCGAGCGGGAACTCCTCGCGCTCGTCGTACCCGGCGGCGGCGGGCGCGACCACCTCCTCGGCGAAGGCTCGCACCGCCTCGCGGAGCGCCTGCTGCTCGGGCGTGAGCTCCAGGTCCACCGCCGCCCAGCGTAGCCCTTCCCGAGGGCGGGGCAGCGGTGGGACACTCTTGCGGTCGTGGATGTCGACATGGTGGGGAACCCGCTCGAGACCGGCCGACAGGCTGTATCCCGTCGCGCCTGGCCCGACGCATACGAGGCGCTCGCTGCGGCCGATGCAGCCGGCGACCTTCGGCCCGAAGACCTCGAGCTGCTCGCCAAGGCCGCATGGTGGACCGGTCACCAGAACGAGTCGATCGAGGTCCGCGAGCGCGCGTACGCCGGCTACCTGGACCGCGGTGACAAGGCAAGCGCCGCCTTCCTGGCGCTCACGCTACGACGCGAGCACGGCGCCAAGCTCCAAGGCTCCGTCGCGAAGGGATGGCTGAACCGCGCCGAGCGCCTCCTTCAGGACGAGCCCGACTCGGTGGCGCACGGCTACCTCGCGCTCGCGCACGGCCAGCTCGCGTGGAACCGCGGCGAGCTCGAAGACGCCCTCGAGGAGATCGAGCGGGGCGTCGAGATCTCGCGCCGCTTCGAGGACGCCGACCTGCAGGCCTGGGCCTCGATGTACCGGGGCATGGTGCTGGTCGACCTCGGCAAGGTCGAGGAGGGATGGGTCCTGCTCGAGGACGTCAGCGCCGCCGCCGTCGGCGGGGAGCTCGGCGGCTACACGACCGGCGGGATCTTCTGCAACGTGATCAGCACGTGTCGCGACCTGGCCGACTATCGGCGCGCCAGCGAGTGGGCCGATGCAGCCAAGCGCTGGTGCGAGAGGCAGTCGATCAACGGCTTCCCCGGCGTGTGCCGGGTCCACCGGGCCGAGGTCATGCGGCTCCTCGGCACCTGGAGCGAGGCCGAGACCGAGCTGCGCACGGCGTGCGACGAGCTGTACGAGTTCAGCCCGGTGCACGCCGGAGCTGCCTTCCACGAGCTCGGCGAGGTGCGCCTGCGGATGGGCGACCTCGCGGGCGCCGAGGAGGCGTTCCGCCGAGCGAACGAGATGGGCGAGGACCCGCAACCGGGGCGCACGATGCTGCTGCTCGCGCAGGGCAAGGTCGATGCGGCCGCCTCCTCGATCCGCCGAAGCCTGGAGGACCAGTGGAGCAAGCTCGCGCGTGCTCGACTCCTGCCGATGCAGGCCGAGGTCGCCAAGGTCGCGGGCGATCCCGCGACGGCGCTCACCGCGGCCGAGGAGCTCGACGCGATCGCCGAGGAGTTCGGGTCCCAGGCGATCCGTGCCGCGGCCGACTGGTCGCACGGCCTGGCCGACCTGGCCGGCGGACGGGCGGCCGACGCCGAGCGTCGCTTCCGTAGGGCCCGACAGGGCTGGCGCGAGATCGACGCCCCGTACGAGGCGGCGCGGGCGGGCGTCGCCCTTGCCGAGGCGCACGAGGCCGAGGGAGACACGGAGGCCGCGCGGCTGGAGCTCGAGACCTCGCTCGCCGCGTTCGAGCGCCTGGGCGCTACGCCCGATGCGGTGCGGACCGCCGCGCGCCTGTCCGCGATCGGCGCGGCCGCCGCAGGACCCGCCGTCGCGAAGCGCACGTTCGTGTTCACCGACATCGTGGGCTCCACGAACCTGCTCGAGGCCATCGGCGACGAGGCGTGGACCGACCTCCGGCGGTGGCACGACGACACCCTGCGGACCTGCGTCGCGGACCACGGCGGCGAGGACGTCGACCACACCGGTGACGGGTTCTTCTTCGCCTTCCCCAACGCCGCCTCCGCGGTCGCGTGCGCGCAGGAGATCCAGCGCAGGCTCGCCGAGCACCGCCGGGACCACGGGTTCGCGCCCCAGGTCCGGATAGGGATGCATGCCGCGGAAGCGACGATGCTCGGCGAGAACTACAGCGGGATGGGCGTGCACACGGCGGCGCGCGTCGGCGCGGTCGCCGAGGGCGGCGAGATAGTCGCGAGCGCCTCGACCCTCGAAGGACTGCCCGGGATCGACGTCGCCAATCCGCGCGAGGTCGATCTGAAGGGCATCGCCGAGCCAGTGGCGGTGGTCTCGATCGCCTGGCGCTAACGCCCGGCCACCACCATCGGCTCGCGGAAGGCCTGGAGGGCGTGCGTGCGCTCGAGCAGCTCGCGCGCTCGGGCGACCTCCACCGCCCCGCCCGCGGCCTCGGCGCCGAACAGCTCGGCGATCCACACCACCCGCGTGGCGACGTCCTTCAAGGTTCCCCTCGCCCGCTCCTCGGCGAGCAGCTCCAGTGCCCGCTCCAAGGCCGCATCGCGGTCACCCTCGGCGAGCAGGATCTCGCTCTCGGCATCCGCGAGCCAGCCGGCGGGCGCGGGGCCCTCGGCGCTGGCGATCGGCGAGGTCTCGGCCAGGACCCGGCGCGCCGCCCCGGTCTCGCCGGCGTCGGCCAGGGTCTTGGCGAGGGAGCTGGCCGTCCACGTGATGATGCTGCGCTCCTTCAGCTCGCGGCACAGACGGTAGGCCTCGCGCAGGTCAGCGGTGGCCTCCTCGGTGCGTCCGGCCAAGCGTCTACCGATCCCGCGTGAGGTGAGCGCGCTCGCGAGCTCCCATCGTGCCGAGAGCTCGCGGAACGCGCCGACGGCGCCGTCCAGGTGCGCCTCGGCCTCCTCGAGCCGATCCATCCGGCGCAGGGTCGAGCCCACCGACTCCCGCGCCACGCCGATCGAGAACCGGTCGCCCGAGGCCTCGGCGAGCGCTAGCGCCTCCGACGCCAAGGCGAGCGCGTCCTGCTCGTCGCCGACCTCGCCCTCGAGCATCGCGAGCGTCACGAGCGCCCGGGCCTCGGCCCACGCGTCGCCCTCGAGGTTGCGCCGTGCGATCCCGAGGGCCTCCTGGAACATCCCGCGTGCCGTCTCGAGGTCGCCGCGCCAGTACGGCTCCCACCCGGCGACCAGCAGCGTGCGTGGAAGCGTCCACTCGTCGCCGAGCTCACGCGCCGCAGCGAGTGCCTCCCCGAGGAGCTCGGCCGCGCGGTCGCGGTTCCCCCGGATCGACAGCTCGATGTCGCCCAGGAACCGCGAGGCCTGCGCCCGGACCTCGGGGTCGCCGCCGCCGAGCGCGAGCGCGTGCTCGAGGGCCGGCGCCGCGCGTTCGAACTCCCCCTGCCAGTAGCGCGCCTCGCCCTGGCTCGCCTGGATGTGTGCTTCGCGCAGGCCCCAGGAACGCTGGGGCCCGGCGAGATCGAGGGCCCGCCCGTACAGTTCCTCGGCGGCGCCGATGTCCGAGCCCTCCAACGCGACGTCCCCGGCGTGCGCGAGCGCCTCGACGGCGCGCTCGGCGATCTGTCGGTTCCCCGGTTCCAGGTCTAGCGCCGCGCGCGCCGCGCGTTCGAGGTGATAGGCGATCGAGCGCGGGTACCGCGCGGCGGTCTCCCGGTCCTTGGAGAGCTCGTCCGCGACCCGGAGGTGCAGGCGCTCTCGCTCTCGTTTGGGCAGGCTCTCGTATGCGACGTCTCGTACGAGACCGTGCCGGAACCGCCACACCGACGGGCGGTCCTCGTCCCGCAGCAGCAGCTCCTCGTCCTCGAGGACGTCAAGCACGTCCTCGTCGGCGTCCACGATCAGGGCGAGCTCGGACACGTCGAAGGTGGCGCGCGAGAAGACCGAGGCCTTGCGCACCACGTCCCTCGCGTGCTGCGGGAGATGGTCGATCCGCGAAGCGATCACCGCCTGGACCGTCGGCGGCAGCAGCCCCTCGGGCAGCGGGCCGGTGTCGTGGGAGATCGACTCTCCCGTGTGCCGGAGCATGCCCGTGGTCTCCACTATGAAGAAGGGGTTCCCGCCGGCGTGACGCGCGATGCGTTCGGCGGCCTCTGCGTCCAGGCCTTCGCCGGCCTCCAGCGCGAGCTCGGTCGCGTCGTCCAGCGACATCGCCTCCAGGTAGACCGTTAGCGAGTCCCCCCGCCCCCCGCCCCAGTCCGGCCGCTCGTCCAGCAGCGAGTACCGCGCGACGCAGAGCACGAGGAGGGGTATCGCACCCGCCTCGCGCACGAGCTGTTCGACCAGGTCCAGCATCGACGGCTGCGCGGCGTGAAGGTCTTCGAACACGAGAACCACAGGACCGTCCCGACCGAGCCCCTCGAGGAGCGTGAGGAGACCCGAGCGGATCTCGGCGATCCTGTACCGCCGTTCCAGGTCGCGTCGCTCCTCCCCGATGCCGAGCGCTATCCCCAGGCGCGCTACCACCGCGTCGGACTCCTCCTGCGGGCAGCAGCGCAACACCATCCGCTGGAGGGAGGCGAGCAGCCGGTCAGGCGGGGCGTCCGACTGCTCACCCATCTCGTGGAGCAGCACCTGGGCGACCGGCGCGAAGGTGACGTCCTCCTCGAACGGGCTGGCGCGGCCCACGAGCACCTTCGCGTCGTCCGGCAGGCCCGCGAGGAACTCCTCGGCCACGCGGCTCTTGCCGATCCCCGGCTCGCCCAACAGGCTGACCAGGTGCCCGCGCCGCGTCTCGCGCGCGGCCTCGAACGCGTCGTTCAGGAGGCGGAGCTGGCGTCGTCGGTCGACGAACGGGATCGTGCGCCGCGTCGAGCCGGGCGCGAGCGCCACTACCGGCCAGGCCTTGGCCTCCTCTTCGAACCCCTTGGCCTCGACCCTGCGCATCGGGCCATACTCGACCTGGTTCTGCGAGAGGAGGAAGACGGTCTCAGAGACCAAGACTGCCCCCGGGTCGGCCGCCTCCTGCAGTCGCGCCGCCAGGTTCACAGTGGCGCCGAAGATCAGGCCCTGCTCTGACGCCTCGACGCCGATCGCGACCGGCCCCGTGTGGATGCCCACACGGGGCCGCAGCGGCGCCGGCATGCCGAGCGCGTCGCCTAGGCGCTGGATCCGCTCGTCCAACGCGAGGCCCGCCCGCACGGCCCGGAGCGCGTCGTCATCGTGCGCGTGCGGGATGCCGAAGACGCCTACCACCGCGTCCCCGGCGAAGTTGTAGGCGCGGCCGCGGAGCGCCTCGAACTCGTCGGCCACGACGCGGTAGTAGGCGGCGATCACCTCGCGGTAGCGCTCGGGGTCGACGAGGGTCGACAGCTTCGTCGAGCCGATGAGGTCGACGAAGATGACGGTGACGACCTTGCGCTCCTCGGGCGGCGGCGCCCCGACCGGGTACCCGCAGTTGGGGCAGAACCGCGCCTCATCGGGCAGCGGCAGTCCGCACCGCTCACACGTCGGGTTGCCCACGGCCGCAGTCTACGGGGGGGTGGCGGACGCTACTCCTCGACGACGCGGAAGCCCTCGATGTCCAGGATCGAGCCGGTGCGCTCGGCGTCGGGCTTCACCACGACCTCGACGCGCTCGCCCACCTCGAGGGGCCCCTCGTCCGGCGGATCCAGCACGCGGTGAAGCATCACGGCGTCGGCACCGTCGAGGCGCACGAGGCCGAAGGTCTCCGGCGTCTCAAGCGGGTCGCCGTCCGCATCGACGAACGCGATCGTGAACGAGACGAGCTGACCCCCCGGTCCGACCTCGACGTCGGGCGAGAGCTCGGCGAAGCATCGCTCGCAGAACGACCGGGCCGGCACGTACGTGTACTCGCACGCCTGACAGCGCGAGCCGAGAAGGACCCCTAGGTCGCGGAGCGCGATGAAGAACGCCTCCCCGGCGAGGCCCGGCGTGTAGCGGTGGCGGATCGGCAGGTCGCCGTCGATGCGGCGGACCTCGTCGGGGCGCGCGATCTTCTCGATCATGTGGCCTCCCCCTGCGGCGGGGCGGTTTCGCTCGTACCTGCCATCCGCGGACGGAAGTACTCGATGTCGAGGATCGACCCGGTGCGCTCCTCCTCGGGCCTCCATACCGCCTCGACCGCCATCCCGATCGAGACGTCCTCGGCGGCGACTTCGCCCAGCTTGTGCAGGAACCCACCGTCCGAACCGTCGATAGCGATCACCGCCGGGATCTCGGGCTGATCGAGCGGCTGCATGTCCCACCGGACATGGCAGATCGAGAACGTTTCCACCACGCCGGTTCCCTCCACCTGCACCCACCCGTCGGTGGCGCGGAAGCAGCGCTCGCAGAACATCCGCGGCGGGACGAGAACCCTCTCGCACCGGCGGCACGCGCGGCCGAAGATCTCACCTGCCTCCAGACCGTCCAGGAACCGCCCGATCCCGACACCCGCGTCCCACGCGTACTCCGCGCCCAAGGCGTCCTCGACCGCGCCGACGGCGCCCCGGAACTCGGCTTCGGACAGCGACCGGCCAGGCGTTGCCCTCGGCGGCGTCGGCGGCGCAGAAGCCGTCCTCATCGGCCCGCCGTCGCGGCCCATCACGACCACGGTCCCGACCTGCATCAGATCGCCCCAAGCCTGGGCCACACCCCGCTCCGGCGTCCCGGGAACCTGGCGGGCGCCGGCCTCACCGCGGAGCTGCCAGAAGAGCTCGGCCACCTTCATCAGACCCGCGGCCGCGATGGGGTTGCCCACGCCGAGGAGGCCGCCGGAAGGACAGGACGGAAGATCGCCGTCGCGGTTCAGCACGCCGTCGCGGACAGCCTCGGGCGCCTTGCCCTTGTCGAACAGCAACAGCCCCTCGAGATGGTGCAGCTCCTTGTAGTCGAACGGGTCGTACGGCTCGGCGATGTGGATCTGCTTGCGCGGCTCTGTCACGCCGGCCATCGCGTACGCCGAACGCGCCGCGTTGGCGACGTACTCGGGGAAGACGAGGTCCCGGTTGGTCCAGTACGCGGTGTCTAGGTTCCAGCCGACCCCCTGTATCCAGACCGGCGCCTCGGTGATGTCCTTCGCGGCCTCCTCGCTCGCGACGACGAGCGCCACCGCCCCGTCGCTGATCGGCGAGACGTCCAGGCGTTGGACCGGCCACGCCAGCGTCTCCGACGCGAGCACATCCTCGACCGTGATGTCGGCATCCCCCAGCAGCGCCGCCGGGTGGTCGGCCGCGTTCCGCCTGTTCTTCACCGCGACCTGCGCGATGTCGCGCTTGTCCAGCCCATAGGCGTGCATGTATCGGTTCATCTCGAGCGCGAAGATCCACAGCAGGTTCGGGCCGAGCGGACGCTCGAGCAGGTTGTCGAAGATCGTGAGGAACGCGCCCTGCGGGTGCGGCTGCGTGGAGGACATCTTCTCCTCGGCGACCGCGAGCACCACGTCGGCCATCCCGCTCGCGACCGTGGAGTACGCCTGGATCGCGGTGAACACGCCGCTGCCCCCGCCCACGTACGTCCGGATGAACGGCTTGCCGAACGCCCCCGCGCCGTCGGACAGGTACTCACCCTTCATGTGCACGCCGTCGAACGCGTCGGGCGCGCTCGTGAGGCAGACGGCGTCCACGCGATCCAGCGCGAGCTCGCACGACGCGAGCGCCTCACGCGCGGCCTCCCACGCGAGCTCCTTGCCCGTCTCCTGCGCGCGCCGGACGAACCGCGTCATGCCCGCACCCACGACCGCCACCCGCCCCATCAGTGATCGCCGCCCAGGTACTCGATGATCTGCAGGGCGTTGCCGTCCGGGTCGGCGAACGAGGCGAAGCGCGCCCTGCCTTCGACCTCGCCGACGTGCGCCTCGAACACCACACCCCTTGCCTCCAGGGCGAGCTTGGACGCGTCGAGATCGTCGACGCGCAGCACGACCGTGCCGCCAGAGGGAAGCCTTGGGCGCTCACCCGCGCCGTGCAGGCCTAGGCGCACGGGGCCCGCGTCGAACTCGGCCCAGTCGTCGCCGTCGCGCCGCAGGAGCGTCAGACCCACGACATCGGCGTAGAACGCCACCGAGCGGTCCATGTCGCGCGTCCAGAACCAGACGTGGTCGACGATACGCCCGCTCATCCGCCGGCTCCTTCGTCGTTAGCGAGCACGACGACCGCCGCCGAGGTGCTCGGCACCGCGCGGGCCGACTGCGCGACCGCCACGTAGGCCTCGTCCACCTGGCGCTCACCGGCCTCACCGCGGAGCTGCTCAACACACTCGAGCAGCCGCACGAGACCGTTCGCCTCGAACAGGTTCCCCTGGCCGAGCGAGCCGCCCGACACGTTCACGGGTAGGTCGCCGTCGGGGTCGAGCTCGCCGTCCTCGAGCAGCCCGGCCAGGTCCGCGGCTTCGCCAACCCCCAGGGCCTCCAGGTGCTGGAGCTCGCGATACGCGTACGTGTCGTCGACCTCGAGCAGGTCGATCTCATCGGCCGGGGAACCCACCGCCGCCTGGCCATACGCCGACCTCGCCGCTCGCGTCACCGACTCGGCCTCGCCCCACGACCGGCTCTCCAGGGACGGGCTCCCGCTCGCCCACCCGGCGCCCAGTAGCCACACGGGGCCCTCCGACAGTTCGCGCGCTCGCTCCTTCGCCGCCAGCAGCACGACCACGCACCCGTCGGCGCGGCCCGCGATCTCCAGCTCGCGTAGCGGCCACGACACGGGGGCCGAATCGTCGACGTCGTCGACCGCGAGCTCGGCCGGATAGGCGGCCCGGGGGTTGTCCAGGGCGTTCGAACGGTTCTTGGCGGCGATGGCGGCGCAATGCTCCTCGGTGAGGCCGGTGCGTTCGAGGAACGAGTGCATGTCCAGACCCGCGACCGCAAGGGCAGGGATCCCCAGCGGGCGGTTCAGGACCGGGTCCAGCGCGAAGGCCTCTATCCGCCCGAGCGTCCGCACGTCCGAGACCTTCGAGTGCGCCTCGACCGCGACCACCGTTGCCAGGCCCGACCGGATCAGCATGAGCCCGGTGGCCACCCCGAACAGCCCGTCTGCCGCAACCGTGTGTACGGGCCGCTGCACGGCGCCGAGCTGGTCCGGCACGTACTCGTCGAAGATCGACGTGCCTTCGAGGAGGTCCTCCGAGCAGCAGACGAACGAGTCGACCTCGGTGCGGGGATCAACGCCGGCGTCGTGATAGGCGCGCGTGGCCGCCTCGAACATCAGCTCCTTGTAGGAGATTCCCGCGATGATCGGGGCGAACCCCGCGTGCCCGACGCCGACGACCGCGACCCTCGGCTCCACTGCCCTATCCTCCCACCGGCGACGTGGCCGAGACCAACCTCCCGGCTACGTCAGGAGCCGCCCAGGATCTTCTTCTTCTGCTCCTCGAACTCGGCCTGGGTGAGGACGCCGTCGTCCCGGAGCTTGGCCAGACGCTCGAGCTCGGTCATCGTGGATGGGGCGGCGGGGGGCGGGCCTGTCTGGCCCGTGGGCCCGCCCCGGTACATCCGCTCCTTGTTGAGCTCGCCCTGGTGGTAGATCGTCTTCTGGACCTCCTCGGGGTTCCGGATGTCCCCGAACACCTGGCGGCCGAACTCGCTCGCAGAGCTGATGACCAGGTCGCCGGCACCGATCATCCGCTCGAACACGCCCTGGTTGAACCGCACGTCGTTGATGGCCTCCAGCGGGATCTCCATCGAGCGCTTCGCGATCCACCCCTCGCGGTGGATGATCCGGTCCGAGGTCACGACGAAGTACGACGTGACCCAGGCGACGAACCTGCGCACCGGGTAGAGGACGAAGACGAACAGCGCGAGGGCGGAGCTACCCCAGATCGTGATGCTGCGCAGGAACCCGTCATCGGGCGCGAAGGCGAGCGCGCCGACCCACCCCGCCACCAGCAGCACCGTCACGGCGGCCGGACCGACCAGCGCGATCCAGTGCGGTCGGAGCTCGACGATCAGCTCCTCGTTCTCGATAAGCAGCCCGCGCGGGAACGGCACGAGCGAATCCTACTCCAGGTGCTCAACCGCACCGAACCGCACCGCGCGCAGCCCCCCTGGCGTGCGGACGACCAGGCCGCCCCTCTCGTCGACGTCCACGGCCTCACCCTCGACGAGGTCACCGTCGGTCGTGGTGGCGCGGACCCGCATCCCGAGCGTGGCGCATACCTCCCTGTACGCAGCGACCACCGCGCCGGCGAACGCTGGATGCGCAGGCTGGTAGCCGCGCGCGAACCGGGCCAGGAAGGCGTCGAGCAGGTCGGCCGCCCCGGCCTCCACGGCGCCGGCCAGTGGAAGATCGGAGGGCGGCGCTACGAGGTTCACTCCGACGCCGAGCACCACGTATCCGAACCGCCCTCCGGCAACCGCGGACTCGGCCAGGATCCCGCCGACCTTGCGCCCGGCAACCAGGACGTCGTTCGGCCATTTGCATGCCGCCCGGCGGTCGGCGACCTCACGACAGGCATGGGCGAGCGCGGTGCCGGCCAGGAGCGAGAGGAGCCCGCCGTCCTCGGGCGCGAGCGCCGGCCGGAGGACGATCGAGAACAGGAGGCCTCGCCCCGGCGTGTCCCGCCACTCACGCTCGAGCCGTCCACGCCCCTCCGTCTGGTGGCCCGCAGCAACCAGGGTCCACTCGGGCGCCCCCTCGGCGGCCATCGCGAGCGCCGTTGCCTGGGTGGAACCGGTAACCTCGTCGAACCGTACGGGAGCGCCGAGCCCGATCCCTTCGAGCGCGCGCACCAGGTCGTGTTCGGAAAGCACCGGACCGTTGACTCCCGTTGAGGGGTACCCGATTATCGGCTGCCGGAGCGGAGCGCGTTGGCCAAACCACGGATCTTGATCGCGAACCGCGGCGAGATCGCCGTGCGCATCATCCGCACCATCCGCGAGATGGGCTACACGTCGGTGGCCGTCTACTCCGACGCAGACCGGGAGGCTCTGCACGTACAGATGGCGGATCAGGCCTACCGGATCGGCCCCGCGCTGCCCGCCGACTCCTACCTTTCGATCGGGGCGATCCTCGAGGCGGCTCGCAAGGCCAAGGCGACGATGATCCACCCGGGGTACGGGTTCCTGTCAGAGCGGGCGCACTTCGCCCGCGCCGTCCACGAATCGGAGCTCACGTTCGTCGGCCCTCCCGCGGAGGCGATCGAGATCATGGGCGACAAGGCGGCCGCCCGCCAGGCGGCCGACCGGGTCGGCGTCCCCATCGTGCCCGGGACCCCGGAGCCGATCACGATCGCGGACGCCCCACGCGAGGCGGAGCGGATCGGATTCCCCTTGCTCGTGAAGGCGGCGTTCGGCGGCGGCGGCAAGGGCATGCACGTCGTCCGTAAGCCCGAGGAGCTCGAGAACGCGCTCGCCCGCGCGGCCCGTGAGGCCCAGGCCTACTTCGGGCGCCCCGAGGTCTTCCTGGAGCGGTACCTCGACCGCGCTCATCACGTCGAGGCCCAGGTGATCGCCGACGCGCGCGGCAACGTCTTCTTCCTCGGCGAGCGCGACTGCTCGGTCCAGCGGCGTCACCAGAAGTTGATCGAAGAGACCCCTTCCCCGGTCGTTGATGCGGACCTGCGGGCGCGCATGGGCGAGGCGGCCCTGGCCCTGGCCAAGGAGGCGGGGTACGTGAACGTGGGCACGGTCGAGTGCATAGTGGACGAGGACGGCTCGTTCTACTTCCTGGAGATGAACACCCGCCTACAGGTCGAGCACACCGTGACCGAGATGGTCACCGGCCTGGACCTCGTCGGACTGCAGATCCGCGTCGCGCTGGGCGAGAAGCTCGACCTGTCTGACGTCCGGCCCAAGGGCCACGCGATCCAGTGCAGGGTCAACGCCGAGGATCCCGCCCGCAACTTCCTGCCCGGCCCCGGGCGCATCACGCACTACCAGGAGCCATCTGGCCCGTTCGTACGGGTGGACTCGGCCGTGCGCCAGGGCAAGGAGATCCCCGCCGACTACGACTCGATGTTCGCCAAGCTGATCGTCTACTCAGACACGCGCGAGCGCGCGATCCATCGCATGGACAGAGCCCTCGGCGAGTTCCAGGTGGAGGGCGTGCCCACCACGATCCCGCTCCACCGTTGGATCCTGGGATCGCGGGCCTTCCACAAGTCCACGCACACGACCACCTGGCTGGAGAAGGCCCTCCGCGACGCGGAGCTACCCGGCGTGGATTGGACCCCGCCGCCGCCCGGAGCCGAGACCAAACCGGTCCCGGCAGAGCTCCTGCTGGAGGTCGACGGGCGCCGACTGCCGATCCGGATCTTCGACCAGCGCCGCGAGACAGCCCCTAAGGCCCCGGCCCGGCACACCGCGCACGGCGGGGAGCACGTCCACTCCGTCATAGCGGCCCCGATGCAGGGAACGCTCCTGCGGGTCCTGGTCGAGGCCGGCCAGGAGGTGCAGGCGGGTGACGTGCTCTGCATCCTGGAGGCGATGAAGATGGAGAACGCGATCCCTGCCCCTCGCGACGGCGTGGTGTCCGAGATCGCGGTGGGACCGGGTAGGGTCGTTCAGGCAGGCGAGACCCTGATCGTCATCGACTGATCCGGCTTCAGCTGGCGACGACGGTGAGCCGGCCGGGCTCCTCCGAGGCGCTTCCGGAGTTGCCTGGGCGCTCGGGTAGCCAGAACGAGAACACCGTTCCCTCCGGCCCCGACCGTTCGAGCCGCAGGCGCCCGCCGAGCGTCTCGGCCGTCTTCCTGCAGATGTACAGACCCAGGCCCGTTCCGCCGACGCTCCGCGTGGCCGACGAGTCGACCTGGTAGAAGCGGTCGAAGATGCGGTCGTGCGCCTCTCGCGGGATGCCTCGGCCCTCGTCTTCGACGCGGATCAGGATGCCCCCGTCGCGTTCCTCGGCCCGGACGGCGATGCGGGTGTCCGGCGGCGAGTACTTCAGCGCGTTCTCGACGAGGTTCGACAGCACCTGGTGCACCTTCTCCTCGTCAGTGTTGATCAAAGGCAACCCCGCGGGGAAACGCAGGTCGAACGTGTGGCCGTGGGCGCTCACACGTAGCTCGTCCACCACTCTCTGCGCTACCTGCTCCACGGAGCTGTAGGAGAGCGTGAGCGGCTCGACCTGGGACTCCAGCCGGGCCACGGCCAGCAGCTGCTCGATCAGCCGGCGCAGGCGACCGCTCTGGCGATCGGAGGCTTCCAGGAACGACCGTCGCTGTTCCTCGCCGAGGTCCGGCCCGAGCTGGAGCAGGGTCTTGATGTATCCCTGGATCGAGGTGAGCGGCGTGCGTAGCTCATGCGATACCACGGCGACGAAGTCGTCCTTCATCCGCGAGAGCTCCTTCTCCGTTTCCAGCGCCTCCTCAAGGCGACTGACGAGTCGGGAGTTCTCCAGGGAGGCGGTAGCGCCCCAATACGCTGCGACGACCGGGATCGCGAGGAGCGGCACCAGCAGCACGCTGCGCTCGGCCACGACGATCACGATCGGCGACATCGCGAACAGCGCGGCCGCCGTTCCGGCCTGGAACCAGAAGTCCGAGAGCAGGTAGGGCAGGATCGGCTCACGACGGGACAGGGCCAGCGCGATCCCGGCGAGCACGTCGTTGACCAGGAACAGCGTCGCCGCCGAGGCGAAGACGGCCCCGAGGCTCGCGATGGTGATCTCGTCCGCGCCGCCGAGCGCATCGAGCACGGCGCCCGCGGCCGCCACGGACAGCGTGTACTGCCCGACGTTGAAGAGCAGTTTGATCGGACGCTTGCCGAACACGAGGTCGGCTACGATCGTCGCGCCGGCGAAGACCAGCGCCGCCGCCGCCGTCCCGAAGGCGAGCAGGACGGCGAACCCGAAGGTTGTCGAGGTCCCGATCTCCTCCGTGTCGCGTTCGCGGGGCACGGTGATCGGGAACAGCTCGCCCACCAGAGCGAGGATCGCGAAGACCCAGAACTCGGCGCGGTTCGCGCGGATCGCCTCGACGTCCAGGTTCCGGACGTACCACCCTAGGAGGGCGAGGCCGGTAAGGGCCACGACACCCACGTATCCACGTACCGCCCAGGTCGTCGGATCGTCGGCGTCGGAGCCGCGCGAGCGTGCCGTGCTGCTCGGGCCTCCTACTTGCCTCCTGGCCACTTGCGGGGCGCGCCCAGCACGTAAACGAGGATCACGAGGAGCGCCGGTGAGTACCATGCGCGCCTCAGGAAGTTCTTCACCTGCCTCACCTCCTTCCCATCTGCCGGGGACGGAGCCGACCCGGAACCGCCGGGTACGCCTTCCGTTCCTCTGTGCTTCGGCCGCCCCCACCGTCCACCTGAGCGGATCGGCGAGCGCTGTTACGAAGGTAGCGGGGGTGTCCCCCGGGTGCCATCGTCCGATGGCCCCGTTTACGTGTGGGTCTGCGCCGTCTTCGGCTCCTGGGGCGGGGTAGTTCGAATGGCGGATGCTCGACGAGAGAACCGGGCAAGTTCCCACCGCGTTCGGCCTGGTTCAGGCACGATGGGGAACGGTCGATACCAACGCAGGGGCCGGCATCGGTCCGGAGGGAGCTTCAGGGTGATCCTGGTCGTGCTGGTCGCGTCGGCGTTCGCGACGGTACCGCTCGCGGGCGGGCGGCTCGGTGCCCTGCTCGAGCTTCGTTTCCGCGCCGCGTGGCTGCTCGGACTGGCCTTCGGCATCCAGATCGCCCTGGCGCTTCTGCCGGGAGAGAGCAGCGACCTACGGCTCGCGGTGCACGCGGCGACCTACCCGATGGGCCTGATGTTCGTTTGGATCAACCGCGACGTTCCAGGACTGTGGCTGGTCGCCAGCGGGGCGCTCGCGAACGGCGTGGCGATCGTGGCCAACGGCGGAGTGATGCCCACGACGGCCGAGGCGCTCCGGACGGCCGGCCTGGCCGTGGACCCCGAGGTGTTCGCGAACTCGGCCGCCCTGTCCGACCCCCGGCTGCTGTTCCTTGGGGACGTCTTCGCGATCCCCTCGTGGGTGCCGTTCGCCAACGTGTTCAGCATCGGCGACGTCCTGATCGCGGTGGGCGTGGCCTACACCGTCCACGCCGTGTGCGGGTCACGCCTGATACCCGGGCGTTTCCGCTGGTCCGGACCGCGGGCGCTCGAGAGCGCCTAGGCCGGAGCCCCCCAGGCGTCCCTGCCCGTGATCCGGAACCCCGAGTCGTGGACCTTGTAGGTGCGGTTCACGGAGATCAGGAGCGCGGTGAGCGTCTCGACGATCCGGGCCTGCGTGAGGTCGCCGGCGTCAACCCAGCGCAGGTTCGCGATCTGGTCGACCAGGCCGCCGACCACGGCCTTGGCTTCCGTGTCGGTCCCGCACACGAGGACGTCGCTTTCCATCTCGCGCCCGATGTCCTGCAGAGGCTCCCCTGAGATCGTGTGGAACGCCGCCACCATCCGAACGCCCGGCGACAAGATCGCCTTGGCCTGTTCGGCCGCGGAGCCATGCCACGGACGCACGACGTGCCACGCGCGGCCGCCCACGGCCGTCGCGAGCGGGCTCGTGCAGTCCACCACGATCGTCCCGTCCGCCACGGCACCCTTGATCGAGCGGTAGATCTCCGCCTGCCCCGCGAACGGCACCGTCACGAACACGACCGGCGATGCGGCGGCGGCCGCCTCGTTCGTCGTGCCGTCCACCTTCGCCCCGGCGCCCACGAGCTCCCGGGCCTTCTGCGCGGCCGCCTCGCCCTTCTCCTGCGAGCGCGAGCCGATCGTCACGTGGTTCCCCGCCTTCGCGAGCCGGAGCGTCAGGCCGAAGCCTTCCTCCCCCGTCCCGCCGATGATCGAGATGTCCATGGGCGCAGAGCCTAGTGGACCTGCCGGTGATAAGCCGGGCCGTCCGGCCCATGCCGACCCGGCCGATGGCCGGTGGGCCGCAAGGCTGCTCGGCTAGAGGATCCCGCGCGCCTCGAACGCGTCGGCCACGACGTTGGCCTCGTTCTGCCCGTACAGGGCCCGCGCCGCGTCCACGGTGGCCTGCGCGGCATCCTCGAACGGGGCGTCCACGGCGAACCCGAAGTGCGACGTGATGATGATCGTGTCGGCCTTCGTCCGCCCGAGCTCCTGATGGATCTCGTACAGGGCCCGCGACCAGATCTGGCCGTCGTGGTGACTCTCGCCGATCCGATCGGCCATCGTGAGATCCAGGTCCACGCGGCGCAGGCAGTGCGGCTCGCCGACCGCGTAGCTCACTGCGTCCCAGTCGGCTATGCAGGCCGGGTCGTACCCGCCCGAGACCGGGGCGCTCATCGTATACGCCCAGTAGTCGGCGAACCCCTCGCCGATCGCGAGGGCGTCCTGGCTCTCGCCGAACCCCGGTACCTGGTCGACCTGGATCGCGTGCCCGTACTCGTGCCAGATGATCTCCATGTCCTCGGCGTCGTCGACGCCGCCCTTGCCGAACTGCAGCTCATCCTTGACCGTGTCGAAGAAGCTGTTGTCGAACCCCGCGCGGATCTTCACCGTCTGCGGCTCGTCGTTCACGTCGGTGAACCCGAGCGAGCGCAGGTACCGCTGGGCCTTCGTCACCGCGTAATACGCCATCACCTGCTCGAACCCGGTCTCCGAGCGGTCGTAGAAGTATCGCTCGCGGCCGCTGAAGGCACAGGTGGTCCCGCAGACGTCGGCCCAGTCGCCGCGGAGGTACCCGCTGTGGTCGAGGTTCCGCAGCCGGACCACCTGGTAGGCGCCCGCGAGGGCCGGGTAGTCGGCGTCGTTCTGGTCCTCGAGGCCCTGGTCCTGGAGGGTGACGACGGGGTTCGGCAGGAACACGAGCCCGGAGGGGCGCTCCTTCGTGCCGGCGGACACGGCCGGGAGCAGGGCGAAGGGCACCGACGCCGCGACGAGCGCGGCCGCGATGCGGAGCGTTCGGTTCTGGGGCATGTCTCGAACTCCCGACGAACGACGGTCTGACGAGTTTATCGACGGCCCCCTAGGGGCCGGGATAGGCCGAAGGGCCCGATGGGCCCCTAGTGCGGGTGATACTCGCCGAAGACCCGGCGGAGGACGTCCGACACCTCGCCGAGCGTCGCGCGGACCCGGAGTGCCTCCCGCATGGACGGGAGCAGGTTCCCGTCCGAACCTGCGGCCGCCTCGACGCGGGCGAGCGCCTGCTCGACGGCCCGCCCGTCCCGGGACACCCTGAGGGACCGCAGGCGCGCCACCTGGGCCGCGACCTCCTCCTCTCCGATCCGGAGCACCTCGACCGGTCGCTCCTCGGGGTCCTGGAACCGGTTCACGCCGACCACGACCCGCTCGCCGGACTCGATCCCCTGCTGGATCTTGAAGGCGGCCTCGTGGATCTCGTCCTGCAGGAACCCCTGCTCGATCGCGGCCACGGCGCCGCCCATCCCGTCGATCTTCTCCACGTACTGCCAGGCGCGAGACTCGACCTCGTTGGTCAGCGCCTCCACGTAGTACGAGCCGCCCAGCGGGTCCACGGTGTGCGTCACCCCGGTCTCGAGCCCGATCACCTGCTGGGTCCGCAGCGCCAGCTTGGCGGCGTGCTCGGTGGGTAGCGCGAGCGCCTCGTCGAACGAGTTCGTGTGCAGAGACTGCGTGCCTCCCAGGACGGCCGACAGTGCCTCGAGGGCCGTCCTTACGATGTTGTTCTCGGGCTGCTGGGCGGTGAGCGTCGCACCCCCGGTCTGCGTGTGGAAACGCAGCATCAGGCTCCTGGGGTCCCTGGCGCCGAAGCGCTCGGCCATGATCTTGGACCACATCCGGCGCGCGGCTCGGAACTTCGCGATCTCCTCGAAGAAGTGCATGTGGCAGGCGAAGAAGAACGACAGGCGCGGCGCGAACTCGTCGACCGCCAGGCCCGCGTGGATCGCCGCCTGCACGTACGCGATCCCGTTCGCCAGCGTGAACGCCACCTCTTGGACCGCGGTGGCCCCGGCCTCGCGCATGTGGTAGCCGCTGATCGAGATCGTGTTCCATCGGGGGATCCGCTCGCCGCAGTACGCGAACAGGTCCGTGATCAGGCGCATCGAGGGTTTCGGCGGATAGATGTACGTCCCTCGTGCCGCGTACTCCTTCAGCAGGTCGTTCTGCACGGTGCCGCTCAGCTCGGAGGCCGCGACGCTCCGTTCCTCGGCCACCAGCTCGTACAGAAGGAGCAGGATCGGGGCGGTCGCGTTGATCGTCATCGAGGTCGACACGCGGTCGAGCGGGATGCCGTCGAGAAGCCGCGCCATGTCCTCGACCGAGTCGATCGCCACGCCGGTCTTGCCCACCTCGCCCTCCGCGCGCGGGTGATCCGAGTCAAGACCCATCTGCGTCGGCAGGTCGAAAGCCACAGACAACCCGGTCTGCCCGTGCTCGAGCAGGTAGCGGAAGCGGGCGTTCGTCTCGGCGGCGGTGGCCATCCCGGCGTACTGCCGCATCGTCCACAGGCGTCCGAGGTACATGCTTGGATAGACGCCGCGCGTGAACGGCGGCTCGCCGGGCCTGCCCAGGTCGCGCTCGGGATCGAACCCCTCGAGGTCCTCGGGGCTATACACGGGCTTCAGCTCTATGCCCGAGTCGGTGGCTCGGCGCGGGATCTGGCTCATCGCGGGACCAGGGTAGCGGCTACGATCGGGCCCGTGGACATCGTGAACCCGCAGGTCGAGACCTACATGCGCTCGCTCCTTCACCGCTACGACGAGCCGGTGCTGCTGGAGATGGAGGCCGAGGGTCGCGAGCGAGGATTCCCGATCATCGGCCGGCTGGTCGGCGTGACGGTCGAGCTCCTCGCGCGCTCGATCGGCGCTCGGTGCGTGTTCGAGCTCGGGTCCGGGTTCGGATACTCGGCGTACTGGTTCGCGCGGGCGGTCGGGCCGGGCGGCGAGGTCCACTGCACCGACGGCGATCCCGCGAACGAGGCCAAGGCGCTCGGATACCTCGGGCGTGCCGGGCTCGACGCGCCGGTCCGCTGGCACGTGGGAGACGCCGTCTCGAACCTGGCCCAGGTCGACGGCGATTTCGACATCGTCTACGACGACATCGACAAGATCGGCTATCCGGATGCGTGGAGGGCGGCCGCCGAGCGGATCCGCGTCGGCGGCCTCTACATCTGCGACAACGTCCTTTGGTCCGGCGCCGTGGCCGACCCTGCCGGCGAACACGGCCGCGACCGCGCGACCACCGAAGCGATCCTCGAACACAACCGCCTGATCGCCGAGGACGCCCGTTACGTGTCTAGCATCGTCCCGACGCGCGACGGCGTGATGGTGGCCCTGCGGGTGACCTGAGCGGCTCGGGCGGCCCTCGTCCGTTCCGAAGTAGACTCCGCGCGGCCCGTCGACCGGACGTACACGTTCGCTAGCCGCGGCCCAGGTAGGCTCGGAGACAACGGCTGATGGCGAAGCGGAAGTCCGATTTCGGGACCCTCTACAAGGGCAGTCCGGGGCAATGGTCCTGGCTAGCCCACCGCATCACCGGCCTCGCGGTCATCCTGTTCCTGTTCGCGCACGTGGTGGATACCGCGGTCGTCGGATGGGGTCCCGAGGCCTACAACAGGGTCGTCGACGTCTACCACAACTGGGTCGTGAAGCTGATGGAGCTCGGCCTGGTCGCGGCGGTCCTGTACCACGCGATCAACGGCACGAAGATCATGCTCTTCGACTTCTGGCCCTCGACGACCCGGTACATGAAGGGGCTCTCGCTCGCCTCGACGGGGCTGTTCCTGCTGGCGATGCTCCCCATCACCTGGATCATGGGCGAGAGCATCCTGAACTCGGCGGGGATCCTCTGATGGCGGTCCAGGCCAGGGAGCACGCTCCCGCGGCGCCCGAGGGCCGGGCCCCGTCTGCCTACGCCGGCAGCCGCGACCGCCCCGCCGGCGGGTTCGAACTGTGGTCGTGGCTGTTCATGCGGATCTCCGGCCTCGTGCTGCTGGTCCTGGCCGTCGGCCACGTGCTGATCATGCATGTGCTCGATGAGGGCGTGGACCGCGTGGACTTCGGGTTCGTCGCGGCGCGCTGGGGAAGCCCGTTCTGGCGCACCTGGGACTGGGCGCTGTTGGTCCTCGCGCTGATCCACGGGATCAACGGGCTCCGCGTGATCGTGCAGGACTACGTGCGGTGGCCCGGCGCCCGCCTGGCCGTGAACATGGCCTTCTACGTGATCGGGTTCGTGCTGTTCGTGCTGGGGACCGTGGTCGTGTTCACGTTCGACCCGAACGCCTGGCCGGCGGTCACCTGAGATGACCACCTTCCACACCTACGACACCGTGATCGTCGGCGCCGGCGGCGCGGGCTTGCGCGCGGCGATCGAGGCCTCTGACCGGGTGAGGACCGCGGTGATCTCCAAGCTGTACCCCACGCGCTCGCATACGGGGACAGCGCAGGGAGGCGTGTGCGCGGCGCTCGCCAACGTCGAGGAGGACTCGCCCGAGTGGCACGCCTTCGACACGGTCAAGGGTGGGGACTACCTCGTGGACCAGCCGGCCGCGCAGCTGATGTGCGAGGAGGCCATCGACGCGATCTACGAGCTCGAGCACTGGGGCCTGCCGTTCAACCGGACGCTCGAAGGCAAGATCGACCAGCGGCGGTTCGGCGGCCACACGCGCAACCACGGCGAGGCGGCCGTCAGGCGCGCCTGCTACGCGGCCGACCGCACCGGCCACATGATCCTTCAGACGCTGTACCAGCAGTGCGTGAAGCGCAACGTCCGCTTCTTCAACGAGTTCTACGTCCTGGACCAGCTGATGGTGGACGGTGCGTGCGCCGGCGTCGTCGCCTACGAGCTCGCGACGGGCGAGATCCACGTGTTCCGGGCCAAGGCGGTCGTGTACGCGACGGGCGGGTTCGGCCGGATGTTCAAGGTGTCCTCCAACGCTCACACGCTCACCGGCGACGGTCCCGCGGTGCTCTACCGGCGCGGGATACCGCTCGAGGACATGGAGTTCTTCCAGTTCCACCCGACCGGCGTCTACAAGATGGGCATCCTTCTCTCCGAGGCCGTGCGCGGCGAGGGCGGCATCCTCCTCAACTCGGAGGAGGAGCGCTTCATGGAGCGCTACGCGCCGACGGTGAAGGACCTCGCGCCGCGCGACATG
>Ga0209751_10000869_pt1 | contig 31877 bp, 28 predicted proteins | sample RifCSP13_1_FD_184019 | JGI IMG/M metagenome (GOLD analysis project Ga0209751, IMG submission 184019) | Soil microbial communities from Rifle, Colorado - Rifle CSP2_sed 13_1 (SPAdes) (version 2) | ecosystem: Environmental > Terrestrial > Deep subsurface > Rock core/Sediment | place: Rifle...
CGAGACGAGCTCGGGCGCAAGGAGCATGTCGTCATCGAGGTCCTCGACCATGACGAAGTCGTTCCCCGTCCCGTGGTACTTCCAGAACCGCAGCTCATCCACGCAGGTACTCCAGCAGCTCCGCCGCGATGCCCGCGGCGCCCTTCTCCCCCGCGACGAACCATCGGATCCGGGGGTCGCGGCGGAACCAGGCCATCTGGCGCCTCGCCAGGGAGACCGTCCTTTTCACGGTGTCCGCTATCGCCCCCTCCAGGGAGCAGTCCCCCCGCAGGTGACGAGCCACCTCAGCGTACCCGATGGCCTTCGTGGAGGTGAGCCATCCGCCGAAGCCTCCCGCGAGAAGGCTGCCGACCTCCTCGGCAAAGCCACCCTGGATCATGCGGTGCACCCGGCGCTCGATCCTTCCTCGAAGCGCCTCCCGCGCAACCTCCACACCGGCGGCGCGGACCCGCTCGGGCGGATACCGGTCCCAGGCCACTGCGAATGACGAGAACCGACGCCCGGTGAGCGACGCAACCTCGAGCGCCCGCACGATGCGGCGGACGTTCCCCACCTGGATCTTGCCCGCTGCTACGGGGTCGAGCGCCGCCAGGCGCGCGTGTATACGCTCGGCGCCACTCTTGGCCGCCTCCGCCTCGAGCGCGAGACGGGTCGCCTGATCGGTGCCGGGGAACTCGAGATCGTCGACGACGGCGCGGAAGTAGAGGCCGGACCCGCCCACGAGCAACGGCCGGCGACCCCGCTCCGCGATCCCCTCGAGCGCTTTCCGAGCGAGCGATTGGAAGCGCGAGACCGAGAAGGGCTCGGACGGATCGGCAACGTCAAGGAGGTGGTGGGGAACCCGAGCGCGGTCGCCCGGGGAGGGCTTGGCCGTCCCGACGTCCATCCCGCGGTACACGAGCATGGAGTCCACCGACACGATCTCGGCTCCGATACCTTGCGCGATCTCAAGCGCCGCCTCGGACTTGCCCGCCGCGGTCGGTCCGACCAGCGCCAGGAGCGGCCCCGCAGCCATCAGGCGACGACGACGGGCTCCCGCGCTCCTTCGACCGCCACGACTTCGCCGACGAGATGGTGGGGGGCGGCCGACGCGATGCGGGTGGACAGGAACGCGCCCGGTGGGTAATCGACGTCCACGTGAGCGACCTTGTTAGTGCGGGTCCGTCCCTGGACGCGCCCCTTGCGGCCGGAGCCCTCCACGAGGATCTCGGCGATCGAACCCACCAGCGCTAGGTTCTTCTCCAGCGAGATCCCCTCCTGCAGGGCGACGAGCCGATCGAACCGCTCCTGGACGACATCCTTCGGGACCCGGCCGGGCATCGACACCGCCCTCGTACCCGGACGCGGCGAGTACTGGAAGGTGTAGGCCGAGTCGAATCGGGCCGCCCGAACGACGTCCAGGGTCGCCTCGAAGTCCTCCTCGCTCTCCCCGGGGAATCCCACGATGATGTCGGTGCTCACCGCGATGCCGGGCACCGACGCTCGGATCCTCTCCAGCCACTCGAGGTACCTCTGGCTCCGGTAGGAGCGCCGCATCGCGCGCAGGACGCCGTCCGAGCCGGACTGGAGCGGGAAGTGTATGTGCTCGCAGACGGGCTCGCACTCGGCGATCGCGTCGATGACGTCGGGGGTGAAGTCGTGTGGATGCGGGCTCGTGAACCGGATCCTCCGGATGCCCTCGACCGACGAGATCGCTCGCAGGAGGTCGGCGAACATTGGCTGCCGGCTCGAGCCCGGGACGGTCAGGTCGCGTCCGAACGTGTTCACGTTCTGACCCAGGAGCGTGACCTCCACCACCCCCCCGCGAGCGAGACCCTGCACCTCGCAGAGGACGTCACCCAGCGTCCGCGACCGCTGCGGCCCGCGGACGAAGGGAACGATGCAGAAGGAGCACGTGTTGTCGCACCCGACTGCGATGGAGACCCACGCGTGATGGGCGACCTCCCGGCGGGCCGGGAGCGCGCTCGGGAAGACCTCGGTGTACTCCCGGACGTCTGTCTGCGGCCCCTCCTCCTCCGCCCGGCGAAGGAGCTCCAGCAGGCCGGGAAGCGCGTGAGTCCCGACCACGACGTCGACCCACGGCGCCCTCTCCTGGATGACCGGGCCGTCCTTCTGCGCCAGACACCCCGCTACCACGATCCGGAGGCCGGGGTTCCGTTCCTTCAGGGCTCGAAGGTGCCCGAGGTTCCCGTAGAGACGGTTGTCGGCATTCTCGCGGATCGCGCACGTGTTGAACACGACGATCCGTGCGTCCGCCGCCTCCTCGGTGGGGACGAGCCCGTCGGTCTCCAGCAGACCCGCGATCCGCTCGGAGTCGTGCTCGTTCATCTGGCACCCGAACGTGCGGATCAGGTACTTGTCGCTCCGACTCACCTAGCAAACTCCACAGATCGGCTCTCCCGGATCACCGTGATCCTTATCTGGCCGGGGTACTGCAGTTCTTCCTCTACCTGCTTCGCGATGTCGCGCGCCATCACCTGGGCCTGGAGGTCGTCCACCTCGTCCGGCTTCACGAGGACGCGGACCTCCCGTCCGGCCTGCATCGCATAGGTCTTCTCTACCCCCGGGAAGCCGTTGCATATCTCCTCCAGCCTCTCGAGGCGTTTCACGTACGTCTCGAGGCTCTCGCGGCGAGCGCCGGGTCGTCCGCCGGAGATGTGGTCCGCGATCTGGGCGATCACGGCCTCGATCGTGCGTTGCTCCACCTCCCCGTGGTGCGACTCGATGCAGTGCACCACCCCCGGGGACTCCTTGAGGCGCCGCGCGATCTCGGCACCGATGATGGCGTGGGAGCCCTCGACCTCGTGGGTCACGGCCTTGCCGATGTCGTGCAGGAGCGCGCCCCGGGCCGGGACCGCCGGCTCGACGCCCAGCTCGGACGCTATGGCGCCGGCGATGTGCGCGGACTCCACCAGGTGGCGCAGCACGTTCTGCCCGTAGGAGGTCCGGTACTGGAGACGGCCGAGCAGCTTGACGAGCTCGGGGCTCATGTCGGTGATCCCGACCTCCATGACGGCCTCCTCCCCGGCGCGCTTGATCCGCTCCTCGATCTCCTTCCCCGATCGCTCGTGCATCTCCTCGATCCGCGCGGGGTGGATCCGGCCGTCTTGCACGAGCTTCTCCAGGGTCAGACGGGCCGTCTCCCGGCGAACCGGGTCGAAGCACGAGAGGACCACCGCCTCGGGCGTGTCGTCGATGATGATGTTCACGCCCGTGAGGGCCTCGAAGGCCCTGATGTTGCGACCTTCCCGCCCGATGATGCGGCCCTTCATGTCGTCGGAGGGCAGCGCGAAGACCGACACGCTCGACTCGCTCGTCTGCTCGGAGGCCACGCGCTGGATCGCAACGGTCACGATCTTGCGTGCGCGCTCCTCGCCCTCCTCGCGGGCCTGCTGTTCGATCTCGCGGACGGTCGACATCGCCGAGCGCTTGGCCTCGTTCACGATCTCGGCCGTCAGTGCTTCTCTCGCCTCGAGCGCGGTCATCCCCGCGACAGCCTCGAGCTTCCTGCGGTGCACCTCGAACTGCTTCTCGAGCTGCTCGCGGACCCTGATCAGGCTGTCCTCACGGTCATCGAGGTCCGCCGCGCGGCGAATGACATCATCTAGCTTGGCCTCGAGGTGCTCCTCCTTCTGCGACAGGCGCTGTTCCTGGCGCTTCAGCTCTTCGCGCCGTCCGCGGACGTCCTGCTCCGCGTCGCGGCGCATCGCGGCGATCTCCTGCTTGACCTCCTTGAGGGCGCTCTCTACCACCTGCCGCGCCTCGCGCTGCGCGTCGAGGAGGATCTTCTGGGCCCGCGACTCGGCGGTCTGCGCCCTAGACGTTGCGATCATCTGGCGTACGAGGTAGCCGACCCCCGCGCCGCCGAGCAGGGCCGCGATCAGTGCGATCGCCTGCTCCATCGTTCGATCCCTTCTCTCGCCTAGAGCAAAGCCGAACAGAGGCCCGTCGGGGGCCCGCTGCTCGGCCAGGCTGAGATGGACCTAGGGTGCGCGGTCCCCGGGGGGTCCTTCGCGCCCCTCTTGAAGGATCTCTTCGCTCTTGGTCCGATTCATTCAGGTAGACGAACAGTTTGGGTATCCGAAGAAGCCTCTCTGACCGACAATTTACGGCGGCTCGGCTCCGGAGGCAAGGGTGGCTAGAGTGGCAACGGTCAGGGCTCGGTCTCGGCCACCTCCAGCTCGAGGGCAGCGCGGGCGGCCGTGCGACAGAGGGCCGGGTCGTAGCCCCTTCTCGCGAGGAGCCCCACGAGGCGCCCGAACGCCTTGGCGGGGTCCACGCGGGCCATCCGGGCCGCTCGTGAGCGGGCAAGCGCCAGCGCGCGCGCCTCGTCCCCCTCTCCGTGCTCGGACACCACCTCGGAGACCGTATCGGGCCCGACCCCCTTGGCCCGCAGGGCGTTCGCCAGAGCTCGGGATCCCGAGCGGCGAACGCCGGACTCGTGCTCGGCTACGGCCCTCGCGAACCGGACGTCGTCGACCAGTCCGACCTCCTCGAGCCCAACGAGCTCCTCGTCAACCTCGGCGGCTTCGAACCCCGCGCGAAGCAGGCGATCGCGGAGCTCCCGGCGCGACCGAGGCCGCACCGCGAGCAGCCCAAGCGCGCGGTCGTGCAGGCTTCGCGGGGTACCGCCGCGACGCCCGGCTCGCACGCTCATCGCGCCTCAGCTCGCCGCCTGCGGCTCGGGCTCCTTTAGCTTTGACTTAGCAGCCTGCTCCGGAGACGCCTCGGGCACGACGACCTCCGGGTCGACCTGGATCGGCTCGTCGGCGCCCTCGAAGGCCGTGAGACCCACACCTTCCCGGATCCGCCTGTCGATCTCGTCGGCCATGTCCTGGTGCTCCGCCAGGAACTGACGAGCGTTCTCCTTACCCTGGCCGAGCTGCTCGCCCTCGTAGGTGAACCAGGCGCCGGACTTCTTGATGATCTCCAGATCGACGCCGACGTCCAGGAGCGAGCCTTCCTTCGAGATGCCCTTGCCGTATATGATGTCGAACTCGCACTGCCGGAACGGCGGCGCCACCTTGTTCTTCACGACCTTCACGCGCGTACGCGACCCCACCACCTCGGTCCCATCCTTCAGGTTCTCGATCTTGCGGACGTCGAGGCGAACCGATGAGTAGAACTTGAGCGCGCGCCCGCCGGGTGTGGTCTCGGGGTTGCCGAACATCACGCCGATCTTCTCGCGAAGCTGGTTTATGAAGATGGCCGTGGTCTCGAACCGCGACAGGGACCCGGAGAGCTTCCGCATCGCCTGGGACATGAGGCGCGCCTGCAGCCCGACGTGCGAGTCGCCCATCTCCCCCTCGATCTCGGCGCGCGGCACGAGCGCCGCCACCGAGTCGATGACGACGACGTCCAGAGCCGCCGAGCGCACGAGCATGTCGGCGATCTCGAGGGCCTGCTCGCCGGAGTCGGGCTGGGAGACCAGGAGCTCGTCTATGTTCACGCCGAGGGTCCGCGCGTAGGTCGGGTCGAGCGCGTGCTCGGCATCGATGAAGGCCGCGATGCCGCCGTGCCGCTGTGCCTCGGCGATGATGTGGAGGCAGACGGTGGTCTTTCCCGAGCCCTCGGGGCCGAAGACCTCGACCACCCGCCCCCTGGGTATGCCACCGACACCGAGCGCGATGTCCAGCGCTAGCGCCCCCGTCGGGGTCACAGTTATGCCTTGCCCCGCCGGGTGCTCACCGAGCTTCATCACGGCGCCCTTCCCGAATTGCTTCTCGATCTGGGAGAGCGTCACGTCCAGCATCTTGTCGCGGTCCATCGAAGCCCCTTTCTTTCCCCTCGCCCGCGAGGCCGCAATCCGGGCGAACCCTTCGGCCGGACCCTAGCCCGGGGGTCTGACACGAATCACACCACTGTCATTACGAAGCCGCAACCAGGGTGAGACTAGTCGAACGTATGTTCGAGGTCAAGGAGGCGAACACGCGGCTTCATCCGCCGAGGGCGAACTCGTCGAGCGGCTCGTAGAGGGGAGTCGGCCGTCGCAGGTGGCTCCGGAAGAGAACCAGCCGCTCGACGACGAACGGCTCGCTCTCGACCGAGGTCTCCGCGAACCCCCGGGGGAGCTCTAGAGGAGGCCGCGAACGGGCGACGGTCAGGTGCGGCGTGAAGCCCCGCTTCTCCGGCGCGAATTCGCGCGCGAGGGCCTCGTCGAGAGAGGTGGCCATCGCGGCCATCCTTCCGTCGGGATCGTGCAGCCCCGCCCAAAGGACCCGGGCGCGGCGCTCAGAGGGGAAGGCGCCTAGGCCCTCCAGCCTCGACTCGAACCGGACGCGAGCCGACGCCGCCGAGCCGACCTCCTCGACGACCCACTCCAGCAGCCGCGGCCAGGTGCTCCCCAGGAACTTGAGGGTCACGTGCACGTTCTCCCGAGGAACCCACCGTGCCCTCGGGAAACGCTCGCGCCACGGCGCGATCGCGTCCGCCAGGGCGACGCTGACCCGCTCCGGGATCGTGATCGCGACGAACAGACGCAGCGGCCGGGCCTCCGGCCGGGATGCGCGGTCCCGGGCCATCAGATGATCCGATCGGCGTCGGGAAGCGGCCTTCCCTCCAGGTACCGGCGCACGAGGTCGAGGGCAGCCTGCGAGGCCCACCGCCGTATCTGGTCGCGGTCCCCCGGCGCGAGGAAGAACCTGGCGTGATGCACGTCGTCCGCGTCGATCGCTACCCAGACCGATCCCGGCTCGTGGCCGCCGTGCGCATCGGGGCCGGCAACCCCGGTGATCCCCAGGCCAACATCCGCGCCGAAGACCTTGCGAGCGCCGGCCGCCATCTCCCTCACGCAGGCCTCGCTGACGGGTCCGTCCACGTCGAGGATCTCCCGCGAGACGCCCAGGACCGAGCGCTTGGCCTCGGAGACGTAGGCGACCGCCGACCCGAGGAAGGAATCCGACGCGCCTGGAACCGAGGTTAGCCGCTCCGAGACCTCACCGCCGGTGAGCGACTCCCCGCACGCGAGCGTCCTTCCGTGCTCGCGAAGCAACCGCAGCACCGCCTCCTCCAGCGACTCGTCGCGCGCCGTGAAGACGAAGTCGCCGAGCCTGATGAGGACCTCGTCGAGGATCGGCTCGATCAGCGTCTCGGCCTCGGCGGCGGTGTCGGCCTTGGCGGTGAGCCTGACCTTTACCTCTCCAGACGACGCGAGATAGGCGACCGTCGGGTTGGAGGAGAGGTGGAACAGGTCGTCCAGAAGCATCGAGACCCGCGACTCGCCGATGCCGGTGCACCGGAGGACCCGCGAGACGATGGCCGCGTCGCCGGCGAGGAGTCGGAGCTCCGGCAGGATCGTCTCCTCCATCATCTCCCGCATCTCGGCCGGCACCCCCGGCACGGCGTACACGCGCTTGCCGTCGAGTTCGCAGACCAGACCCGGCGCCGTCCCGCGCTTCGGCGCTATGTAGCGCCCTCCCGCGGGCACGTCGGCCTGAAGCAGGTTCGACTCGGGCATCTCGCGGCCCAGGAGCGCGAACTTCTGCCGAAGTAGTTCCTCGATCTCGGGATGCCGCTCGAACCCCACCCCGAGCGCCGTCGCCAGGCCGTCGCGGGTGACGTCGTCCTGCGTGGGACCCAGGCCGCCGGTCGCGATCACGACGTCGGAGCGCGACAGCGCCAGCCCGAACGCCTCTGCGATGCGCTCGACGTTGTCGCCGACGACCTGATGGTGGAGCACGTCCACGCCTATCTCGGCCAGCCGTTCGGACATCCATCGGGCGTTCGTGTTCGCGATCTGGCCGAGCAGGATCTCGGTCCCGATCCCGAGGATCTCCGCCCTCATGGCGTCGCCGGCGCGAAAAAGGTTTGCTCCCAGGATTTCCCCGGGACGCCGGGAGCGCCCAGGGCCTCGCCGTTCACGGTGACCTCCACGAGGCTGCCGCGCGCCAAGCGCACCCTGATCGACTCCACCGCCTCGAAGGCGAGCTGCTCTTCGGGCTCGAGCGTCAGCACCTCGCGAACTCCGTCGTCGACGACGACGATGGCCCGCACCTTGCCGTGCGCCACCATGGCGAGGTCGATCACCGGTTCGGTGGCCACCTCGGCGACCGGCGGTGCCGTCTCGAGAGACGAAGGCGGTGGCGCGGCCTCGCGCGTCGAGATGACCCCGAACGCGGCCGCGGCCGCGAGCAGCACTCCCGCGACCATGAACGCCAGCCGGTGGTTGCCGGGCCGCCTCTCACCAACGGCACGACGCGTGTGCAACGGCGGCGGCTGCGCGGTCGGCGGCTCGCCGGCGCCGAGCGCGTAGGTGGTTACCAGGTCCGCGCCGTCCAGACCCAGGTACGTGGCGTAGGAACGGATGGCGCCGCGCACGTAGACGTCGCCGAGGAGCGCGCCGAAGTCCTCATCCTCCAGCGCGGTCAGCGCGTCGGGGCGGATCCTCGTGTCGCGGCTCGCCTCATCGAGGCTCACGCCTCGCACGAGCCGCGCCTTCCTGAGCGTCGAGCCGACCCCGGTCTTCGCATCCTGCAAGCGGAACTCCTCGGGTTGGGTCGGACCAGCAGCGATTATAGGCGTCGGGCATGCGCGTTCCCGAGCCAGCTCTCGTAGAGGGACGCGTAGATGCCGCCCGCGGCGACGAGCTCATCGTGCCGCCCGCGCTCGACGATCCTGCCTCTATCGAAGACGAGCACGATGTCGGCGCCCTCCGCGGTCGAGAGCCGGTGCGCGATGGCTACGGTCGTCCTCCCCGCAGACGCCCGCTCCATGGCCACCGCCAGCGTGCGCTCGGTCTCGGGGTCGACCGCGCTCGTCGCCTCGTCAAGGATCAGGAGCCCCGGCTCCGCGAGCAGCGCGCGCGCGAGCGCCACCAGCTGACGCTCCCCCGCCGACAGGCCCTCGCCCCTCTCGCCGACCGGCGTGTTCAGCCCCTCGGGGAGACGGCGAACCCACCAGTCAAGACCGAGATCATTGAAGGCACGCTCGACGTCCTCGTCGGTCGCGTCCTCGCGCCCGTAGCGGACGTTCTCCCGGATCGTGGTGTCGAAGAGGAAACCGTCCTGGGCCACCATACGGACCGAGTCGCGTCGGGACCGCCGCACGACCTCACGGAGATCCACGTCGCCCAGGAGGATGCGCCCGGACGTCGGATCCGCAAGACGGCACAGGAGCTTCGCGAACGTCGTCTTGCCGCATCCGGTCTCGCCGACGATCGCGGCGTGAGTCCCGGCGGGAAGCTCGAGGTCGATCCCGCGAAGCACCGGCACACCGTCGCGGTAAGAGAATTCCACGCCCTGCGCCGCAACGGATAACGCCCCCGACGCTAGGGGCTGGCCCGGAGACGGCTCTGTGACGTCGGCCGGCAGGTCGAGCAGCCCCAGCACCTTCCTCCACCCGGCGATCGCGCTCTGGGTCGTGTCGAAGGTTTCCGACAGCTCCGAGAGTGGCTCGATCAGGACGCCCACCAGGAACAGGAAGGCGACCAGGGAACCCACCGTGAGCCCGTGGCCGGGCCCCAACCATGCGCCGAGGGCGACCGATGCGGCGACGGCCACAGAGCCGAACAGGTCGCCCGTCGGGAAGATCATGGCCATGTAACGGTTCGCGTTCATCTGGGCCCGGTACTGGTGTCCGATCGCCTCCTTGACCTTCGCCTCGGTCCGGTCCTCCAGACGGTAGGCGCGGACGACCGCGGCTCCCATGACCGACTCGGAGACCTCCGAGAGGGCCTCGCCCACCCGGTCGCGCACGCGGTTATACGCGGTCGCCATCCCCCGCTGCATCGCCCGCATCACGAACACGAGCGGGATCACCACCGCGATCACCACGAGCGTCAGCCACCACGAGAAGAACAACATCAGCGCGAGCGCGCCCGTCATGATCGAGAGCGACACCACCCACGAGATCGCGCCCCACTCCATGAACATGGCGAGGACGTCGATGTCGGAGGTGACCCTGGCCACGAAGGCTCCGCGGCGCTGCTCGTTCTGGTCGGCGATCGAGAGCTCGTGGATGTGCTCGAACGCCCGCACACGCAGGTCGCGGAGCGCCGCTTCGCTGGCCTTCACTAGCCGGGTGTAGGCGACTCGCCCCGCGAGATAGACGAGGAGCGAGACGGCCGCGCCGGCGGCCCCCAGGACGAGCACCAACCCCGGCCGGTACCCGTCCGGCCCCGACAGGCCCCGATCGATCACCAGGTTGATGAGCACGGGGATCGTGAGCCGCCCCGCGGTCACCACCAGAGCGAGCAGGACCGTGAATCGAAAGCCGCGGCGGAGAGCCGGCGAGTCGCGGAGTCCGCGACGCAGAACCCGAAGCGCGCCCTCGGTCGGAGGAGTCGGCTCGCTCACACCGGCTCCTTCGCGAGCACGATGGCCGCGTACTCCGGGCGAGCCAGCAGCTCCTCGTGGGTCCCCTCCGCCAGGATCCTTCCCCGCCCGAGGAACAGCACCCGGTCCGCGAGAGCGATCGTCGCGGGCCGGTGGGCGATCACGACGACGGTCGTCCCGCCGAGCGCGCCGCGGAGCCCGGCGAGGATCGCCGCCTCGACGGTCGGATCTACCGACGACATCGCGTCGTCGAGGATCACCAGCCGCGGGCGGCCGGCGAGCGCTCGGGCCAGCGTTACCCGCTGGCGCTGGCCGCCCGACAGGGTCACGCCTCGCTCGCCGACGACCGTCTCATAACCGTCGGGCAGGCCCCCGATGAACCCGTCGGCCTGCGCGAGCCGCGCGGCGTGCACGACCTCTTCGTCACCCATCGGCCGCCCGAGCGCGATGTTCTCGCCCACCGTCGAGGCGAACAGGAAGCTCTCCTGGAACACGATGGCCGCGGCGGCACGAAGCTCCGCGGGATCGAGGTGGCGGAGGTCCACACCTCCGAGCCGGACAGACCCGAAGTCGGGGTCCGCCAGGCGCACGAGCAGCTCCGCAAGAGTCGTCTTGCCGGCACCGGTCGGCCCGACAACGGCCACGGACTCTTCCCGAGCCAGATCGAACGAGACGTCGTCCAGGACCCGGTAGTCGCCGTAGGAGAAGCTCACCGACCGGACGGACACGTCGAGTGAGCCCCCGGGCAGCGGCAGCGCCTCGACAGCCGGGGGCAGGGTCACGGGCTCGTCGAAGACCTCCTGGAGGCGCTCTCGCCCAACGACGGCGCGGGGAACGTCCGATAGAGCGAACCCGATCACGCGGACGGGGAACGCGAGCAGGAGGAACAGGCTCACGAACCTGACGAGGTCGCCGACGGTGATCGCGTCGGTCGATACCCGCCACGCGCCGACAACCAGGAGCACGACGACGGCCAGGTTCGGCAACGTCTCGAACAGAGGCTCGAACGCGGCCCGCAGGCGTCCTGCCGCGACGCGTTCCGTTCGCACGGAGTCTGCCTTTGCCGCGAGGCGGGCCACCTCGGTCGGCTCCCGGCCGAGCGTCTTCACCACCAGTGCGCCGTCCACGCTCTCGTGGACCACGGAGGCGAGCTCGCCGATCCGCTCCTGCGCGCGCCCGAGGGGAGCCTCCACCTTCCTGGAGTAGACGCGGTTCAGCTCGGCAAGGAAGGGCAGGACCGCGAGGCCGATCGCGGCTAGGAACAGGTCGGTGACGAGGAGAGAGACCACCGCGAACACGACGAGCAGAACGACCGCGGTGGAGAACGGGAGCGGATGCAGGACCTCGGTCGCTGCCTCGACGTCGGCCTGGGTGTGCGCGAGGAGCTCACCGGTAGGGCGGGCGCGATGGTAGGCGAGGGGAAGCGCCCGGTAGCGCTCCACGACCTGCTCGCGGAGGGTGCGCTGCATGCGCGCGCCGGTCATGCCGGCGAAGTAGCGCCTGGCGACGATCCCGGCCGCGCGGACGAGCCCGACGGCGATCACCGCGGCCGCGCCCCACAGGATCGTCCCGGTGCTCACCCGCCCGCGGAATGCCGGGGTGATGACCCCGTCGGTGACCTTGCCCAGGACAACAGTGCTCGCGACCGTTGCGCCGGCGTAGACAGCCGCCCCGCTCACCGCTACGGCGAACGGCACCGGGTGGGTCCTCACGTAGGACCAGATGATCCGCATGCCGCGGACGAAAACGCTTCTTTGCTCGCTCAACAGATCCCCTAGGGCTACCGACGGGGGCTGGCCAAGCCTCACCCAAGCATGCCGGGCGCCCCCGCATGTGACAAACCAGCGGGCCCGAAGCGGTTCAGTTACTTGACCGGTCTGGAAACGGATTCATCCCGAGCGCGGCGCGGCGATGACCACCTTTCCAAGTTGCAATCAGGGAAGGGACCGCGACGTGCCACTTCGGCGCCACTTCGCGTCCGCGCGACGATCTCATTCTTCCCGCAGGTGATGGGTGCGTCCGCCACAGTATGAGGAGAAATCTCGATCGACATTGCCTCCGTTCCGTCCGGAAGGAGGTAGAAGATTGAGATCGTCTGGTCCGTCTTGTTCACGATCTGCAAGCTAGGGATGCTGCGGGCGCCCATGAACATGCCCAAGAAGTATGAAGACGAGGCCCAAAGCAGGATCCCCAGAACGAGCAGTGACGGCACGACTACCGGCCAACGGCGGTGTCGGGTCCTCTCGCTCATCTGTGGCGTCGTTTCGACCAAATCCCTCTGGGTCGCAGAATTGTCCCGCCAACTTAGCGTGTCGGGCAATCCCTCTCTCGGCCAGACGGCGTTCGTATTTGGCACGACCTCGTCGTCCTTGACAGCCACGCCGCGCGCAAGGTCCAGCACCTGGCGGTGATGGCGGCTGTGGACGCCGGTTCGACCGTCAGGACCCCGTGTGGGCGGCGCGGGACTCCTCCCATTCCTCCCACGTGATCAGCACGTCGCGCGGCTTGGATCCCACCGACGGCCCGACGATCCCGCGTTGCTCCAGCAAATCCATCAAGCGCCCCGCGCGCGAAAAGCCGACCTTGAGCTTGCGCTGGAGCATCGACGTCGACCCGAACTGCGAGCTGATGACCAACTCGGCAGCCTGCTCCAGGAGCTCGTCGTCGCCGCCCAGGTCCTCGTCCTCGGCGGGGGGCTTCCCGAGCCCCTCGACGTGCGTCGCGTACTCCGGCTCGCGCTGCGAGCGGATGAACTCGGTTACCGCCTGGATCTCGGCCTCCGTCACGAACGCGCCCTGGAGGCGCAGCGGCTTGGAGAGGCTCGACGGGGCGAAAAGCATATCGCCGTGGCCGACCAGGCGCTCGGCACCGTTCATGTCCAGGATCACGCGCGAGTCTGCCTGGGACGACGTCATCAGCGCGATCCGCGAGGGGATGTTCGCCTTGATGAGCCCCGTGACCACGTCGACCGATGGCCTCTGCGTGGCCACGACCAGGTGGATCCCGACCGCGCGGGCCATCTGCGCGATCCGGCATATCGCGTCCTCGACGGCGCGCGGAGCGACCATCATCAGGTCGGCCAGCTCGTCGATCACTACCAGCAGGAACGGCAGCGGCTCGAAGTCATCCTCTCGCCCGGGAGGGATGCGAAGGGTTCCCTCCTCGAGTCCCTCGTGGTAGCCGTCCAGGTCTCGAACCCCGACGGTGGCCAGGATCTCGTAGCGCAGCTCCATCTCCCGGACGACCCACTCGAGCGCCTCCGCGGCGCGCTTCGGATGCACGATCACCGGCGACAGCAGGTGCGGCAGGTCGGCGAAGTGCGACAGCTCGACGCGCTTGGGGTCGACCAGGACTAGCTTCACCTCCTCGGGAGTCGTTCGCATGAGGATCGACGTCACGAACGCGTTGATCAGCGACGACTTGCCCGCCCCGGTCGCGCCGGCGATGAGCAGGTGAGGCATGTCCGAGAGGTTCACCATCACCGTCCGCCCGTGGACGTCCTTGCCCAGCCCGACCGACAGGGGGTCTGCCGCCTCCTTTGCGGACCTGGAGCGAAGCACGTCGCCAAGGGTCACGAAGTCGCGCACCTTGTTCGGGACCTCGACGCCGATGGCCGACCGCCCCGGGATAGGAGCGATGATGCGGACGTCCGGCGTCGCGAGCGCGTAGGCGATGTCGTCGGCCAGCGAGAGCACTTTGTGCACCTTGGTTCCGGCCTCGACCTCGACCTCGTAGAGGGTCACCGTCGGCCCGCGGTGCGCGGTCGGCACCCGCGCCGGCACGCCGAAGTTGACGAACGTGCGCTCGAGGGCCTCCATGGTGTGCTCCTCGTCCCGCCCGTCTGCCGAAGAAGAAGGCGCCTTGCGCAGCAACGAGAGCGGCGGCAGCTCGTACTCCTCCGGCTGCTCGGCCTCGGCCGCTCGGACCAGGCGCGGCGGGATCTCGAGCTCCTCCTCTTCCTCCGGCTCCTCCTCGTCGAAGAGCTCGGGGAGAACGACGGTCGGACCCTCCTCTTCCTCGTCACGGACCGCCCGTCGGCGCATCGCCTCCTTCTCCCGCTCCTCCTCGCGGGCTATCCGGGCGTCCTGTCGCTCGGCCAGCTCCTCGCGGAGCTCGCCCAGCCTCTCCCACACCGTGGCGAGCGGGGTTCCCGAGAAGATCAGAATGCCGAGGAACGCCAGGCCGGCGCAGACGATGCCGGCGCCGATCGCCGACACGACGTTGGAGAGCGGCCAGGCCGCGATCGCGCCGAGCATCCCGGCGGCGTCCCGGATCCCCGAGTAGCCTGAGGCCGGGCTCGGGTTGCCGTTCACGATCGAGTGGAGCCCAAGGATCCCCACGACCGCGATCGCGAAGCCGATGAACATGCGCACCCGGTCGTCCTCGGCCGTCCCGCGGAGCAAGAGCACGCCCCAATAGAAGCCGAGGAACGGGAAGATCACGGCGGCGCTTCCGATCGTCCCGTGGAGCACGTACTCGATCACGCCTCCCGCCGGACCGGCCGCATCGAACCACAGCGCGAGAACCGCGAGAAGGGCTGCGACCACGAGGCCGACTCCCAGGGCGTCGCGCGCCCAGGGTGCCAGGTGCTGGCGCACCGGGGTCCTCTTCTTCTTCAACGAGCTCTTGGACGACCCGCGGCGCTTCGTCGTCGCCACCCTAGACCTCCATGATCACGGGCAATATGACCGGCTTGCGCTGGGTGACCTCCCAGAAGTACCTGCCCAGCACCCGCCGGATGTTCTGTTGGAGCACGCTCCGGTCGGTGACCTCGGCCTCGGCGCTCTCCTTCAGCGAAAGCATGACGCGGTCCGCCGCCTGTTCAAGGATGTCGGCCGAGGTCTCCTCGTAGACGAAGCCCCGGTTGATGATGTCCGGGCCGCCCACGATCTGGCCGTGGTGGGCGTCGACGGCCACCACGACAACGACGACCCCGTCGCCGGACAGCTTCCGGCGGTCTCGGAGGACCTGGCCCCCGACGTCGCCGATCCCGAGACCGTCGACGAAGGTCATCCCGGCCGGAACCCGCCCGGCGATCTTCACGTCCTCGGTAACCTCGATCAGATCGCCGTCCTCGCAGATCAGGACGTGCTCTGCGGTAACGCCGACCTCGCGCGCGATCTGGGCGTGGTGGTTGAGGTGGCGGCGTTCCCCGTGGATCGGGATGAACCACCGCGGCCGGACCATCGAGAGCATCAGGCGCAGCTCCTCGACGGCGGCATGCCCAGACGCGTGTACGGGTGCCGCCGGAACGTGGAAGACGTTCGCGCCGGTGCGGTAGAGGCCGTCGACGACACGGTGGATCGCCGGCTCGTTGCCCGGGATCAGCGACGATGAAAGCACGACGCTGTCCCCCTCGCGGAGCTTCACCCATTTGTGCTCGCGGGCCGCCATCAGAGAGAGCGCCGAATAGGGCTCGCCCTGAGAGCCGGTCGAAACCACGACGACGCGACCGGGATCGAGGTCGTCCACCTCCTCGATCGGGACGACGTCCTCTTCGGGGACCCGCAGGATGCCCAGGCGCCGGGCCGCGGCGACGCTCTGGTGCATCGAGCGCCCGAGGAACGCCACGACCCGCTCGTTGGATCGCGCGGCGTTCACCACCTGCTGTATCCGGTGGATGTGGCTCGAGAAGCACGCGACCACCACCAGCTGCGACGCGCCGGCGATGATGTCGTGTAGGACCGGCCCGACCGTCCGCTCGCTGGCCGTGTGACCCGCCTCCTCGGCGTTCGTCGAGTCGGAGAGCAGCAGGTGAACCCCGCGATTGGCCTCCTCGGCAAGGGCATGCAGGTCGGTCGGTCGCCCGTCCAGGGGCGTCTGGTCGATCTTGAAGTCGCCGGTGTGCAGGATCGTCCCGTACGGCGTGTCTATCGCCACCGCCATCCCGTCGGGGATCGAGTGGGTGACCCGTATGAACCGCATCGAGAACGGCCCTACGATCGAGCCTTCGCCCACGACCGCCTCGCGGAGGTCGGCGCGCTCGCGCATGCCGTGCTCCTCCAGTTTGCCCTCGAGCAGGGCGAGCGTGAACGGTGTGCCGAGGACCGGCAGCCGTCCCTCGAACTCGCGGAGGAGGTACGGAAGCCCGCCGATATGGTCCTCGTGGCCGTGAGTGAGCACGACCGCCTCGATCCGTCCGGCGTTGTCCCGGAGGTACTCGAAGTCGGGAAGGACCAGGTCGACCCCGGGCATCTCCGCGGTGGGGAACGACAATCCGACGTCGACTATCAGGATGCGATCGGACAGCTCGACGCAGGCCATGTTCCGGCCCACCTCGCCGACCCCGCCGAGGAAGACGACGCGCGCGGGTCCGTCCTGGCTAGAGGAGGCCGGCATCCTCCAGGGCTTTCTGGATGCGCTTGCGCTCGTCCGGCGTGGCCGGCACCAGCGGGAGCCGGGGCGGGCCGGCCGCGCGGCCGACCATCTCGAGCGCAGCCTTCACAGGGATCGGGTTGCTCGTGATGAAGAGGGCATTGAACAGAGGCTCGAGCTCGCGGTGGATCTTGCGCGCGGCAGCGTGGTCGCCGCCCTCGATCAGGTCGATCATTTGTCTGATCCTGTTCCCGACGAGGTGCGAGGCGACCGATACGACCCCGACCGCACCGAGGCAGACGTACCCGAAGGTCGCCCAGTCGTCGCCCGAGTACACCTCGAAGTCGGGTGGCGCCTCGCCCACGAGCCGGGAGATCCCCTGGAAGTCGCCGGTGGAGTCCTTCACCGCAACGATGTTCGCAACGGCCGCGAGCTGCAGAAGCGTCTCGTGCTCGATCCTCGTCGCCGTCCGGCCGGGGATGTTGTACGCGATGATCGGCAGAGCGGTCGCGTCGGCGACGCGCTGGAAGTGCGCGATCAGGCCGCGCTGAGGGGGTTTGTTGTAGTACGGCGTGACGACGAGCAGGCCGTCGGCGCCGGCCTCCTCGGCCGCCTCGGTCAGTTGAAGGGTCTCTGCGGTCGAGTACGTGCCGGTTCCGCAGATCACCTTGCCCTTGCCGCGTGCCGCCTCGGTGACGGCCCGATAGAGCTCGGCCTTCTCCTGATGGGTGAGCGTCGGCGCCTCGCCCGTCGAGCCGGTCACCACCACGGCGTCCGAGCCGTGCTCCAGCAGATAGCCGGCCAGCTCCTGCGCCGTGTCGAGATCGAGCGAGTGGTCGTCCCGGAACGGGGTGACCATGGCGGTGACGACCGCCCCGAACCTACCGGTCATCGTTCCTCCTTGCCCCGGGTGCGGCGGCGGACGGGTGGCCGAACTGGTAGCCGACCTGGTCGCCGGGCGGGCGGCCGGGCCCCGGTCAGGCGCCCTGCCTTGCCACGGCCGCCCCCCAACGAGAGGAGGGCACGATACCACCGTTCAACCAACCGCACAAGTGGAATAAGAGCCACATGAGTCACATGTTGAACACGTCGTGTGCGTTGCTCGTGCATCTCGTGCGTTGGTGCAGTTGTCCTCGCTATCCTAGCCGTCCGGTGCGCATCTACACACGGACGGGCGATGATGGAACGACGGGGCTGTTCCACGGCGGCCGGGTGTCGAAGGCGGACTGGGTGACGCTTGCCTACGGAACCGTCGACGAGGCCGTCGCCGTTCTCGGGCTGGCCAGGGCCCTATCCGGCGATCCCGCGGTAAAGGAGGAGATCCTCACCCTGCAGCGGGAGCTCTTCGTGTTGGGAGCGGACCTCGCGACCAACCCCGAGCGGCGCGAGAAGCTGGAGCGGGGGGTGTCGCTCGTGACGGCGGAGATGATCGAGGGGCTCGAGCGGCGGATCGACGCGATCGTCGCGGATAGTCCCCTCCCCCGCGAGTTCGTGGTACCCGGCGCGAACCCCGTGTCGGCGACGCTCGACGTGGCGAGGACCATAGTGCGGCGGGCCGAACGGCGCGTCGTCGACATGCGGAACGCCGGAGGGGTTGTGAACGAAGACGTCGTTCGCTACCTGAACCGGCTCTCCGACCTGCTATTCGTGATCGCCCGCCGCGAGGCCGGCGAGACCGAGCCCGGCACACGCTAGCCGCCCGGCGACCCCGCCGGCGCGCTGCGGCCCGCGGTCAAAGCGAAGCGGGAGTCGCTACGATCGCGTCTATGAGTATCGTCCCGGAGGTCACCTCGATGGTGATGGTGCGCTCACGGGCCGCCCCCCAACCCCGCTCGGCGATCTTCTGACCCTTGTTCGTCGAGGAGTCCTCGGAGAAAGTGTCGACCTGTTCCCCGTCGACCAGGATCCGTCCGGTTCCACCGGCGGTCGGCCCCCCGTAGATGGCGAGGTACCTACCGGTGAACGTGAACTCAATCGTCGCGCCTGCGATCGAGGACTCGTGCCGCGTTCCCTGGAAGTAGCCGCTGACCGCGTCGGAGGACCAGTCCGACTCTCCTCCGGGGCCGTCGTATGTGAGGAGCTTGTTCCGATCGTCGTAGGGAACGATGACCACGCGCGTTGGGCTCACCCTCGAGTTTTGGCCGTCCGTCGCTCGCACCCGGAACTCGTAAGTGGCGCCCTCACGCCCGTCCACCCTGATGATCTTGTCGCCCTCGGACCTACCGGTCTCGATCGAGGACCAGGACTGCGTTCCGTAGGCGCGCCGGTCGAGGCTCCACATGAGCTTGCCGGGCCCGTCGTCGTTGACCCTGAAGGACACCGGGAAGCTCGTGGTGTTCGAGGCCGTCGTCGAGATCCGGGGGAACGACTCGAGTTTGATCGTCGGCGCTTCGAGGTCGTGGGCGATCAGCGGGAATCTGTTCGGTAGCGCGTCGATGCATCCTTTCTCGCATTTCCCTTCATCGGGCGCGTAGATGCTGAACGCGGCCCACCAGTAGCCGGGGAGCAGGTAGCGCTCCGGGATCTCGACCTTCGCGGATCTGGAGCTTGTCTTGGATGCGGGAAGCTTCGCCACGAGCCGACGCCCCCTGACCAGGATCCCCCTGATGCCCCCTCGGAAGTAGAAGACGAACGCGTTCAGCTCATAGTCCCTGTCGCCGTTCAGGTCTATGCCGAGCACGAAGAAACCGTCCTCCTTCAGGAGCTTCGCGGGCCATCTCTCGTGCGTCGTGAAGGTGTGGACGACTCCACGGTCGTGCCCGACCGCAGCCTGGGCGAGATCCAGCGCTCCGGGCGTGTCGTTCCCGTCGCGGAAGCGGTTGTCGTGGGCGGCCGCCCCGGGTGCGGTCGTGAGGGCGAGAGACGTGGCCAGCACAACCGCGAGGGCGCTCCGTAGCGCTGGTCGAGGCACCATCCCAGGCCCCTCTCAGGAACAGACGAGGGGAGTCTATTCAGGGCGCAACCCCCGGCGCAACTCCCCGCTAGACGTTCACGAAGGCGCCGTAGTTGTCCTCGCCCATGAGCAAGATCACGAGACCGACGTTCTCGAGCTCGAAGCCCTCGCCGACCGAGATCTGGAAGGTCTTCTTCTCCCCGTCGGGAACGGGCTCGGATCCCTCTACCGTCCCCTCGATCTCGTGGCCGTCACGCGCGTCGAGGACGTAGAAGCCGGGCGTCGGGAGGTCGAACCCGGAGTCGTTCTCGACCTGGAGCGTCCCGCCCTTCCCCCGGAACTTGAGGACCGCTACTAGGCCGGCGTTCTGGTAGCGGAACTCGTCCTTCGTCGTCCCGATCGGGCCGACCGATTCCTCCGGGGGCGTGGTGATCGTGCCGTCGCTGTCTGGCTGGCTCTTGGCCTTGTCGCAGGCGGCCGTGCCCAGAGCTAGCAGGGCGACGAGCAGGGTGGAAGCGAGCTTGGTCCTCATGGATTGCGGCATGATACGCGAACCCGGGAGGTGGTGACCCGATGCGCTCCCTAGAGGTGCGGCGGCATGCCGCGCGGGACCCAGAAGAGGACCGGCTCTCGCCCGAGGGCCGTGCGCAGGCCGAGGACGTCGGCCGGACCCTTGCCGGTGGCTACTCCGCAGTCTTCACCTCCCCCGCCCGGCGGGCAGCGGAGACGGTCGCGTGGTTGCTCCGAGGGCGCGGCCTACCGCTACCGTCCCACGACGTGGTCCCGGGTCTGGTCGGCGAGAGCGACGGAGACCGCACTCCTTCCCGGCTGGCGGCCGTCCTCCGCGAGCTCCTCTCCCGTGTCCCCGAAGGAGGCCGCGGTCTCGCCGTCGGTCACACCCCGCTGATCGAGAAGGCGGTGCTCGGCCTGACCGACCGAGAGATCGAGCCGCTCGGAGAGTGCGAGGGCGTCCTCCTAACCCAAGACGATAGCGGGACGATAGAGGTGGAGCAGATCAGGCTCGGCTAGACCTCGCACCCGATGATGAGCTCGCCCCGCACGCACTCGTCGACACCCAGGCCTCCCCTGAGCCGATCGGCGCCCTGACCGCCGTTCAGGAGGTCGTCGCCTCCTCCCCCGAAGAGCCGGTCGCCGTTCGCGCCCCCGCGGATCGTGTCGCCCCCGAACCCCCCGGCAAGGTCGTCTCGTCCCTCTCTACCGCCGATCACGTCGGCGCCGGCAGCGGCCAGGTCTCCGCCCGATAGGGCGTTCGGTCCCTCGTCGCCGATGAGCACGTCGTCGTGCCCGAAGCGGGACGCGATGACGTCCTCGATCCCGACGAGCCGGTCCGAACCCTCGCCGCGCGCAACCTCGCGGTCGAGGTTCGCTCGGATCCCGGCCGCAGCGACGTAGTACGACGCCTGATCCCGGCCGAGCCCTCCTTTCAGCACATCGTCGCCCTCACCGAGTGCGATGACGTCCCGGCCCTTGCCGCCGAAGCCGACATCGTCGCCCTGCTCGCTCCGCTCGTCCCCGAGGAGATCCGAGCCCGGTCCGCCCCCGAACCGGTCGGCGTTCCCGCCGCCGCTCAAGGAGTCCTTCCCGGGACCACCGACGAGAAGATCCTCCCCCCGGCCGCCGAAGAGGCGGTCCGCGTCCGAGCCGCCGAGCAGCCGGTCGGCGCCCTCGGCGCCCGAGATCGTGTCGGCGTCGGAGCCTCCGACCACGCGGTCGCGACCCGCCGCGCCCTCGACCAGGTCCTCTCCCTCGGCGCCGCGGATCCGGTCGTTCCCCCGTTCTCCGAAGACGCGATCGGGACCCCTTCCGGCCCGGATCCTGTCGCCCCCTCGTCCACCGCAGATCCGGTCGCGGCTCCCGAGGCCGATGATCACGTCGTGCCCGGCGCGTCCCACGATGACGTCGGGCCCGGGTGTTCCCGCGATCGAGTCCGAATGGCGCGTCCCGACGATCGTGGCCGCCTTGCCCGCGCAGCGCAGGCCCGCCGACGCCTGGGTGCCTGTGAGTAGCGACGCGGCTACAAGAGCACCCAAGACGACGCGGGTGACTGCTTCCTTCGCGACCTCTGCCCGCATCGCCAACCCCCTGGGGGCCCATGGGCAGTGGGCCCGGCACGAGCCTATCTCCGGCAGTGCCGCAGCGCGAATCGGTCGAGCGCGAGAGGGCGCGGTTCACCGCGAGCGTCCGGGCGTCGGCAGTCCCTCGAAAACGCTTCGCAGCAGGGGCGCTCCGGCGGAGCGCTCGGGCCATCCCAGGACGAAGTGCTCCTCGCCGAGGAGCATCGGCCAGAGATCGGACGGGAGGTCGACCATCTCGTCCTGGCTGCGGTGCGCACGGACTGCCTCGAGCTTCTTCGCGTATACGCTCGACACGTCGACGGACACCGCGATCCGGTCATCGGGCACCCCGCGAGGCTGGAACGGCTGCGTCGGCTCGAGCGGCTCGAGTCCGTGCTCGCGCAGACGCTCGCCGAGCCGCTCGAGCCGGCTCTCCGGGATCGCCACACGGAGCAGGCGACGGAACGCGTCGTCATGTTCCGAGGCCTCACGCGATCGGAGGAAGGCCTCCTCGGTGGCGGTGGCGATCGCGACGTGGTCACCGTGCCCGGTTACCCCGTCCGGACCGAAGGAGATGACCACCTCGGGCCGCGTCTCCGCGAGCACCGACGCGACCCGCTCGACGAGCTCGTCGCTAGAGACACCGGCTAGACCTCCGTCGGGATAGCGCAGGAACTCCAGACGCTGTGGGGTGATCCCGATCGCGCGCCACGAGGCGCGGTCCTCCTCCTCGCGCACCCGCCCGAGAGTTTCCGGAGTCGCGAGGCTCGAGTCGGCTAGCCGACCCGCCTCCCCGCTCGTCGCGAGAACGACGGTCAGCTCGAGACCGCCGGCAAGGAGAGCGACGGAACCCGAGACCCCGTACGCGTCGTCGTCGGGATGTGCGAAGACGGCCGCGAGGCTCCGGGTCACCGCGTCGGCGGCAGGTCGAGGAGCTGCTCCAGCCCGACGGTAAGCCCGCGACGCGACGCGATCGCCTTTACTGCCATCACGACCCCGGGCATGAAGGAGCTACGATCCATCGAGTCGTGCCGGATCGTGAGCGTCTGGCCCTGCCCGCCGAAGATGACCTCTTGGTGCGCCACCAGCCCCGGCAGGCGAACCGAGTGCACGCGAACGCCCTGCAGCTCGCCGCCGCGCGCGCCCTCGAGCGACTCGGCGTCGGGGCCCCGATACTCGGCTTGGCGCTCGCCGAGGATCCTCCGAACCGTCGCCAGAGCCGTCCCCGATGGGGCATCGGCCTTACCCTCGTGGTGCAGCTCGATCACCTCGGCAGCCGGGAGGAACCGCGCGGCGATCGCGGAGAAGTGCTGCATGAGCACCGCACCGAGCGCGAAGTTTGGTGCGACGATCACGTTGGACTCGCCACCCTCGTGCTCCAGTAGCTCACGGAAGCCGTTCAGGTCGGGCTCGGTGAGACCGGTCGTTCCCACGACTAGGTTCACCGCGTGAGCGACGCACCAGCGGACGTTTTCGCGCACCACGTCGGGGTGCGTGAAGTCGACGGCCACCTCGCACTCGGCGTCGGTGAGCGAGTCGAGCTCGTCGGAGACGTTGACTCCGTTGATCTCCGGGTGCCCGACGAGCGGCCCGATCCGCTCTCCCACTCGTGAGCGGTCGATCGCGGCGACCAGGGCGAGGTCCGGGTCCTCGACGACGGTCCTGCACACGATCTGGCCCATCCGACCGCAGGCGCCGACAACCCCGACGCGGATCACGGCACCCCCACGTGGTGCGCCGCAAGCGTCTCCGCGTCGGTCGCGCCGAACTCCTCCTCGTCGAACGGCCCGAGCACGGCAAGGGTGAGGGGGCGAGAGAGCACGCGTGCCGCGGCGGCCTGCGCCTGGTCGAGCGACACTCGAGAGATCCGCCGCAGGATCTGATCGACGGTGAGGATCTCGCCGTGGGAGATCTCCGACTTGCCCAACCGCGACATCCGTCCTCCGGGATCCTCCAGCGAGAGCACGAGCGAGCCCATCATATGGCCCTTCCCACGCTCGAACTCCTCCTCGGCGAGACCGCCCGACGCCATGTCCTCGAGCTCGGCCCGCACGAGATCGATCACCTGCCCGGCGCGTGCCGGCGTCGTCCCCACATACGTGGCGAACACCCCGGCCTCCGTGTACATCGTGTGGTAGCTGTACACGGAGTACACGAGCCCGCGCTTCTCGCGGATCTCCTGGAACAGTCTGGAGGACATCCCGCCCCCAAGAGCCGCGTTCGTGATGCCGAAAGCGAACCGGTCGCGGTCGCCGCGGGGGAGCCCGTTCGTGCCGATGCAGATGTGCCCCTGCTCGGTTGCGCGTCGCCGCACCAAAGTCTTGCCGGACGGCCGAGGCTCCTCCCCGCTCGCGCGGAGCCTCCACCCGGAGGCGTCGCCGTCGGCCTTCACGCGCCCGGTCTCCATGCCGCTCCGGATCGCCTGGAGCAACCCATCGTGATCGACGCTCCCCGCAGCAGAGATGACGAGGTTCCCGGGTGTGTAATGGCCCTTGTAGAACCGCCGGATCTGCTCGCGGGAGGCCGCCTCGACGGTCTCGCGAGTGCCGAGGATCGGGCGGCCGAGCCGGTGGCCCGGCCAGAGGGTCTCGGTGAACAGGTCGTGCACGAGGTCGCCCGGATCGTCATCGTGCATGTTGATCTCCTCGAGGATGACTTGGCGCTCCGCGTCGACGTCCCGGGCGCGGATCACCGAGTGCTGAAGCATGTCGCAGAGGTGAGCGACGGCCATCGGGAGATCTCGGTCGAGTACCCGCGCGTAGAAGCAGGTGTACTCCTTGGCGGTGAACGCGTTCACATCGCCGCCAACGGCGTCGAAGGCCTCGGCGATGTCGCGCGCCGACCGGGTCCGCGTTCCCTTGAACAGCAGGTGCTCTAGGAAGTGCGACGAGCCGCTGATGCGAGGCTGCTCGTCGCGCGAGCCGGCCAGCACCCAGAAGCCGAGTGCCACCGAGCGCACGCCTGGCATCCGTTCGGTTACGACCCTGAGGCCGGAGCCGAACTCGGTACGGCGGATCGGCACCGCGCGACCCTCAGTCGCGCCGGGGCTCGCGATCGCGGCGGGGCCGCCGGTCCCGGTCGCGCGGCCGACGGTCGGCGTATGGTCTCTCGCGCCTAGGCTGCTCCTCGACGACCGTCCCCTCGGGCACCTCCCACTCGGGCCCGACCGGCTTCAGGCTGACCTTGCCCATCGCGTCGATCTCCTGGACCTCGACCTCGAGGCTGTCGCCCTCCTTCACCGCCTCCTCGACGCGTGAGAGCCGCTTGCCGCGGCCCAGCTTGGAGATGTGAACGAGCCCGTCGCGCCCGGGTACCAGGTTCACGAAGGCGCCGAAGGTCGTCGTCTTGACGACCGTCCCCTGGTAGCGCTCGCCGACGAGGACCGGCCTTGGGTTGGCGATCTCGTCGATGATCCGCGCCGCTTCCTCAGCACCCGCCCCCTCGCGGGCCCCGATGAACACCGTCCCGTCGTCCTGGATGTCGATGTCGGCGCCGGTGAGGGCGACTATCTCGTTGATCTTCTTGCCCTTGGGGCCGATCACCTCGCCGATCTTGTCGACGGGGATCTTGACGGTGAGGATCCTCGGGGCCTTGGCGTTCACCTCCTCACGCGGCTCGGCGATCGCCGCGAGCATCGTGTCGAGGATGAAGAGCCTGGCCTCGCGCGCCTGCTTCAGCGCTTGCGAGAGCGCCTCGGCCGGGAGGCCCGTCACCTTCATGTCGAGCTGGATCGCTGTCACCCAGTCCCTCGTGCCGGCAACCTTGAAGTCCATGTCGCCGAGCGCGTCCTCTGCGCCGAGGATGTCGGTCAGGGTCACGTAGCGCTCACCCTCGGCGATCAGACCCATCGCGATCCCGGCCACCGGAGCCTTGATCGGCACGCCGGCATCCATGAGCGACAGGGTCGAAGCGCACACGCTCGCCATCGACGTGGAGCCGTTCGAGGACAGCACGTCCGAGACGAGCCGGAGGGCGTAGGGGAACTCCTCCTCGCTCGGGACCACCGGAACGAGCGCCCGCTCGGCGAGCGCGCCATGGCCAATCTCCCGTCGGCGAGGCGAGCCGATCCGACCGGTCTCCCCGGTTGAGAACGGCGGGAAGTTGTAATGGTGGATGTAGCGCTTCGACTCATCGGGGTCGAGCGTATCGATCATCTGGGTCATCCGAAGCATGCCGAGTGTGGTGACGTTCAGGACCTGGGTCTCGCCCCTTTGGAACAGCGACGAGCCGTGCGCGCGCGGAACGAGCCCGACCTCGCAGGACAGCTGGCGGATGTCGGTCGGGCCCCGTCCGTCCAGGCGGACGCCGTCGCCGAGGATCCGCTTGCGCATCACCTTCTTCTGCAGCCTCTTGAACGCCGGCGAGACCTCGGCGGCGCGCTCCGCGAAACCCTCCTCGCCCCAGGTCTGGAGCAGGTGGGCCTTCAGCTCGTCCTTGATCTCGGACAGCGCCTCGTCGCGCTCCTGCTCGGCCGGCACGAGCGCTGCGGTGATCCGGGGGCCTGCGAACGCCTCGACGGCACCCAAGGTCTCGTCGGAGAAGGCGAACTTCGGCTCGAAGGGCTTCGGCTGCACGTCGAGCGCGGCCAGGAAATCGAGCTGGAAGTCGACCATCTTGTCTATCGCGCTCTTTGCGGCCTCGAGGCCCTCCGCGACGACCTCCTCGGTCGGGAGGATGCTGGGCTCGCCGGCCTGCAGAAGCGCCCAGGCATCGTCGGGCGCCTCGCCCTCGATCATCAGGATGTCGATCGTTTCCTTGTCGCTGCGGCGGCCGGCAACCACGACGTCGAACGTCGCCTCCTCGGTCTCCTGGAAGGTCGGGTTGATGCGCCACTCGCCGCCGATCAGTCCCATGCGAACCGCGCCGACGGGACCGTCGAACGGCAGCCCTGCGATCATCGTGGACAGGCTTGCGGCGTTGATCCCAGGGATGTCGTAGGGGTTGCCCATGTCGACCGAGAGGACGGTGATCACCACCTGGACGTCGTCGTTGTAGCCGTCCCTGAACGTCGGCCGGAGCGGACGGTCGATGAGTCGGGCGGTCAGGATCGCCGTCTCGGACGGCCGTCCCTCGCGACGGAAGAATCCGCCGGGGATCTTTCCTGCCGCGTACATCCGCTCCTCGACGTCGACCGTGAGCGGAAAGAAGTCGATGCCCTCCCGGGGGGCAGCGGACGTCGTGGTGGCGAGCACCTGAGTCTCGCCGAGCGTGCAGACCACGGACCCGCCCGCCTGCATGGCGAGCTTGCCGGATTCGAACGTGATGTCTTGCGACCCGAAGGTCTTCGTGAGCTTGGTGGCCATCTGCCGTTCCTCCTTGCCGTGGGGGCGCGCCGGGCGCGCGCTCCGGGTGCTCGGGGCGAGGAGTCGGCCGGTTCTCAGTGGTGGGCGCCCGAGCGCGGCTCGGGAGCTCGCAACTGATAACCGACCCGGGCAGCCCCTCGCCCTGTCGGACTAGTCGGTCGTTCGCATCCCTCCTATCGCCGGAGCCCCAGTCGGGAGATCAGCTCACGGTAGCGGGCGATGTCCTCGCGCTTCAGGTACTCGAGCAGACGCCGGCGCCGGCCGACCAGCTGGAGCAGGCCCCGCCGGGAAGCGTGGTCCTTCTTGTGGGCCTTGAGGTGCTCGGTGAGCTCCTCGATCCGCTTGGTGAGCACCGCGACCTGGACCTCGGTCGAACCGGTGTCGGTTTCGGAGCGCCTGTATTCGGCGACGATCTGGGATTTGCGTTCGGTGGGAAGCGCCATGGGTTCCGGATGAGGCTACCACAGGCCCTCGGGGTCACCCGAGGACCCCGCGGACCGCGATGACGACGCCCGCGAGGAGGGCGAACGCGAGCACTGCCGGCCGGAGCCAGCGGGCGTCGAGGAACCGGGCGATCGATCGAGAAAGCCACAGGCCGAGACCGAGTGCGGGCAGCAGCTCGAGGGCCAGCACGGCGTGCCATGCGCGGATCTCCCCCGCCGCGAGAAGCGCGCCGATCGACATGAGAAGCCCGACCGTGAACGAGAGCGCGAGCGTCGAACGGAGCTCCGGTCCCGGCCGGCGCTGGTAGACCACGACGAGCGCGGGTCCGCCGATCGCCGAGGCGGTTCCCATGACCCCGGACACGATCCCCGCCCCGAAGGTCATCCCGCGGGTCGGTTCGACGTCGAGCCCCAGGGCGCTCACGAGCACGGCGACCACGATCAGGGACCCGAGCAGCACCGACACGGCCCCCGAGGAAACCGCGACCAGGATCCAGACGCCCGCCGCGGTCCCGAGCACCCTACCGGCCAGGATCGAGAGGAACCCCCGAACGTCGATGTGGGCGCGCTCCCGCAGCGCCATCCACACCGTCAAGGGCAATGCCAGGAAGAGCACCGTGAACGGGACGGCCTCGGGCAGCACCAGCGCAAGCACCGGGACGCAAATCAGCGCAAAGCCGAACCCGATCGCGCCCTGGATCGTCCCCCCGATGGCGACGGAGAGCAGCACCAGCGCGAGCGGGCCGGCGGACAGGTTCGGCATCAGCGAAGGACGGGGTGCCCGCTCGACTGGATGTAGGCGGGCAGTAGCTCGCCGCGGTAGACGCCGTGCTTCGAGACCACCACCTCGGCGACGGCGGTCGTGGAGCCGGCGACCGACAGCGAGGGCCACACGAAGTTGCCGAGTCCCCAGAAGATCGGGCGGCGCCTGTAGGTGCTCATCGGCTGGAGCCGGTGGGAGTGGTGCCCGAATATGACGTCGGCCCCGGCGTCGACGAATCTATGGCCGAGGGCGACCTGCTCTGCCCGCGGCTGCGTGTCCAGCTCGACACCCCAGTGGATCGTGACGATCACGATGTCGGCTCCGCGGTCGGCAGCGCGGATGGCCCGCACCATCAGGCCGGCGTCGTGCCCGGCTGCCGTCCCTGGCTTCGCCTCCGTCGCGATCGCGTCGGGGTATGGGTCCACGACCTGGTCGAAGCCCACGACCGCAACCGTCCACCCGTTCACCTCGAGCAGAGCCGGCGACAGAGCCTCGTCCTCGTCGGCGCCGGCCCCCACCGGAGCGATGTCGTTGCGGCGCAGGTTCCGGATCGTGTCGACCAGCGCATCGGGACCGTAGTCGTAAGCGTGGTTGTTCCCTAGGTTCGCCACCTCGACGCCGGCCTCGCGCATCGACGGCAGGGCAGCGGGATCCCCGCGGAAGTTGAACTCCTTGGGCACGGCGCCTCCCAGGTCGGACACGGCGCACTCGAGGTTGATCACCGTTAGGTCGTCGCGCCTGAAGAGCCCGCCGAGGCCGGACCAGGCGTACCCGTACCCGTGAGCCCGGAAGTTGGGGATGTAGGTCGGGTCGACGTTCACGTCACCTGCGCCGTGGATCACGAGGCGTCCGCCGGACTCCTCGGGAGGAGCCGCTTCCTGCGCGCCCTCGGGACGAACTGGAGTGAGCGCTTCGCTCCCCGGAGCGGCCGACGCGGTCCCCGCTCGGGGCGCAACAGCGTCGGCGGGCCCGGTCGCCGGGCTCCGCGACATGATTCCCACGGCGACCGACAGGAGGAGGACCGCCACCACGATCCCTAAGGGGACCTTGCTCCTGCGGGCGTGGCGTCCCGTCACCGATCCGGCCCCGACACGATCTCCCGCGTCCGCTCGACGTCGTCCGAGATCGCCCGCACGAGCGCCTCGGGGGACACGAAGCGCTCCTCGTCGCGGAGCCTGGCCCAGAACTCCACCGACAGCGGCTGGCCCCGCAGGTCATGCCCGTCGTACTCGAGCAGGTAGGCCTCGACGTGAAGGGGCTCGACCCCGAACGTCGGGTTGGTGCCGACGCTGATGGCGGCCACGTAGGGGCTCCCGTGCAGCTCGACGCGTCCGGCGTAGATGCCTCCCCCCGGAAGAAGGAGGCGCGGCCAGGTGCGGAGGTTCGCCGTAGGGAAGCCGAGTTCCTTTCCGCGGCCGTGGCCGGGCACGACCTCGCCGTCGAGCACGAACCGCCGGCCGAGCGCCGTCTGCGGCCAGGCGAGGTCTCCCTCCGCCAGCGCATCTCGCACCGAGGAGGACGAGATCCGTCGCCCGTCGACGTCGAGGAGACCAACGCCCTCGGCCGTGAACCCGTGGGTCGGGCCTTCCTTCGACAGAGTCTCGACCGTTCCGAGGGCGCGGTGACCGAACGTGAAGTTGGCCCCGACCACGACGTGGACGGCGGCTAGGCCCTCCGCGAGGACGCGGCGCATGAACTCCTCAGCGGGCCAGCGGGACAGTTCCTCGGTGAACTCCAGCACGATCAGCGTATCGATGCCCACTGCCTCTATGAGCGACGCCCTGCGCTCTACGGTCGTGATGAGGCGCGGCACGTTGTCGGGCGTGAGGATCTCCCTCGGGTGACGGTCGAAGGTGACCGCGACGGCGCGGACGCCACGCTCGCGGGCTGCGTCGACCGTCCGGACGAGGACCGCACGGTGCCCGAGATGGACCCCGTCGAAGAACCCGATCGTGACGACCGCCTGGCCCGCCGCGAGCGGCAGCGCTTCGATGCCTCGCACCACGTCCATGGCGGGCAGGGTACCGGAGTCAGGAGCCGCTCAGAGGGTCAGAACGGGAGGGTCATCCCCGGTGGGGGCGACGTGCAGAGTTCGGACGTCCGCGCTTGCATGGCCGCCGCCGTGTCCGCGTACGCGGACTCGTCGACGACGTTACGGAGCTCCCCCGGGTCCGCGACCAGATCGTAAAGCTCCTGCTCGCCGGTCTCGTAGACGACGAACTTGAGCTCCTCCCCTCGCACCCCGCAGAAGCTCGGAACACGGTTCGTCGGCTTGGCCAGGCGCTCGAGCAAGAAGTCGGAGCGCCAGGACTCTCTCGGGTCGGAGAACAACGGGACGAGGCTCCTCCCGTCGAGGTCCGGAACGTCCACGCCTGCGAGCTCGAGCGCGGTTGGAGCCACGTCGATGTTGAGCACCAGTTGATCGTCGGTCCGGGCGGACGCGATCAGTGGGTCGTAGCGCACGACCGCCGGGACCCGGATCGACTCCTCGTACGGAGCGTGCTTCCCCTTCCAGCGGTGCTCCCCGAGCGAGTAGCCGTTGTCACCCATGAACACGACCATCGTGTTCGACAGCCGCCCGGTGCGCCTCAGCGCGTCCACGATATGCCCCACTGCCTCGTCGAGAGCTAGAAGCGTCGCCAGCTGGTCACGGCGATGTGAGTCCACGGTTGAGCTCTTGTCGTGGTCCCAGGGCTTGAGCGCACGGACCCAGTTCGGCTTGTCGAGAACGTCGGCCTCGTCGTAGCTCTCCGGCCTCCATTTCCCGACTCCTTTGAAGGCACCCTCGTGCCGCGGCGCCGGGGTCGACGGCGCGTGGGGCGCGTACGGCGCGTAGTAGGCGAAGAGCGGGCCGTTCGTGCTCTCGATGAACGACACGACCTCCGAGGCGAGCACGTCGGTGGAGTAATCGGACGGATCGCTCCGGTACGAGACGACGTTTCCGTCGAAGCTCAGACGATAGTCGAAGTAGCCGGACAGCGGGAACGCCACCCAGCGGTCCCACCCCGGCGGAACGTAATCCGCGTGGGACCAGTAGCGGTTCAGGTACTTCCCGAAGAGTCCAGTGGTGTAGCCCGCGCCCTGCAGCCAGGTGGCGAGCGTCTCGGAGTCGTCGAAAGCATCGAATCCCCCGTAGGGCGGAACGTTGTTCCAGACCCCGTTGCTGTGCGAGTACCTGCCGGTGAGTAGGCTCGCGCGGCTCGGGCAGCACAACGGGTTCGGGACGAAGGCGTTCGAGAACGTGATCCCTCTTGCGGCGAGCTTGTCCTGCACGGTCGGCATCGCCCACAGGGTGTCGAACCGCTGATCGTCCGAGTAGATGACAACGACGCTCGGAGGATCGGCCGGCGGCGCGGCCTGCGCCGAGCGCGCCGGGACGAGGCCGAGGAGAACCGTTCCGAGGACCAGGACCCGGACCACGACTCGCCGGATCGCCACCGCTCGCATGAGAGCGTTGTCGGCAGGGGACGCCACGGACTAAAGGCCGAGGCCGGACACTTCTCGGTATGGATCCCGGGGGGACGCCTGGGGCCCCTCGGCGGGATCTCGCGGCCGGTAGCCCCTGGTACCAACGAGCGGGGTCAGAGCGGCAGCGGCGTGCCCGGTGGCGGCGAGCTACACAGATCCCGAAGGCGGTCCGTCAACCGCCCGAGCATCGGGGCGTGCTTTGGCTCCGACGCGAGGTTGGTGAGTTCGAAGGGATCCTGCGTGAGGTCGTACAGCTCCAGTTCGCCGGTCTCGTATTCGATCAGCATCGCGTGCTTCCCGCGTACCGCGCAATAGCTCGGTACCCGAGACCCCGGCTTCTTCAACC
>Ga0209751_10000871_pt1 | contig 31828 bp, 33 predicted proteins | sample RifCSP13_1_FD_184019 | JGI IMG/M metagenome (GOLD analysis project Ga0209751, IMG submission 184019) | Soil microbial communities from Rifle, Colorado - Rifle CSP2_sed 13_1 (SPAdes) (version 2) | ecosystem: Environmental > Terrestrial > Deep subsurface > Rock core/Sediment | place: Rifle...
AAGGATTGAATCAGGATCCGGCTGTGCTCGCCCTGCATCGAGAACATCTTGAGGGCGGTCATCGAGTCGACGACGATGCGCTTGTACCGCACCTTCGTGCGCTCGAGATGCTGCGCGAACTCCTGCTTGATCATCTTCTGGACACTGTGGACGGTGACCTCGATCGCACGGATCTGCGTGGACTGGCGGATATCGCCCACGTTCTCCATGTCCCGCACCTCGAGGGCCGTCCCCACGTCGATCACGGAGCGGGAGCGGCGGTGGGCGCGGATGTCCGGCGTCGCGTCGAGGATCTTGAGGTGGTCCAGGTTGAACCCGAACTGGCCCATGTTCGCCTTCACCTCGCTCGGCGGCTCGTCGACCGTCACGAGGAGGCAGGGCTCGTTGCGCTTGAGGCCCTCGAGGAGGAAATGCAGGGCGAGGATCGTCTTGCCGCTGCCCGTCGGACCCGAGATCACGTAGGGGCGCGCGGAGAGCAATCCGCCGCGGAGCATCGCGTCGAGGCCTTCGACGCCCGTCTTGACACGTTCCATAGGGGCAGGGCTCGCTGGCACCGCGGCCCACGCGGCGGTTCCACGATAAACGTTGCGATGTGAGAATCAATGAGAGACGTGGGGGGGACGGAGGAGTCGCGGCACGGAAAGACGTGCCCTCCCCGAGGGAGGCCGTAGCGGGGGATGGACTTCCAGGGACCGAGGGACGTCCTCGGACCCGTTTGAACCATCGATCTCCGGGTGTCTCACCGGGGACCTGGGAGTCCCGAGCTATGAGCCCGACGGGATATCCTGGCTACCCCACCCCGCTCCGTGCGAACGCGGCGCGTCCGCCCGTGGAGGGCATTCCTCGAGAGCATTGGGGCCTTCCCCTTAAACCTATCGAGACGCGCGTCAGAAGAACTTCCGGAAGCGGGCCAGGTCCTCCAGGCTCCCCTTGAGACGGACCTTCCCCATCGCGTAGGCCTTGAAAGGACCCATCTCGCGAAGGATGAGCGCGCGCAGCGTGTCCTTGTCCGTGATGATCGTGATGTCCGGGTTCGCGACGCCGCCGTCGACGAGCCCGGCGACGTGCTGGTCCTTCAGGACGAAGTGCCACTTCGTGCCGTCCTTGAGTTCGATGAGGACGGTCCTCGTCAACTCGCCGATCTCGTCGCGCAGGGAAGGGTCCGCGTCCACCTTCGCGTTGAACTTCGCGATGAGCCCTTCCAGCAAATCTTTCATGCTTTCCCGTCACCGAACTCGTCGAGCTTCCGGTTCCGGGACTCGGCGAGCAGGCGCCGGGCCGTGTCCCATGTGGTCCGGGTGTGGGGCGGCAGAGACGCCTTCTCCTTTATCCACTTTTCCAGGAACGCGATCGTGTCCGGATCGGACGGATATCCGGAGCCCGTGGGCTGCCCGAACTCCTCCTCGATCTTCCGCATCTCCGCGTCGCGCCGGACCTTCGCCAGGATCGACGCCGCGCTGACCACGGGGAAGAGGTTGTCGGCCTCGTGCTGGGACACGATCTCCACGTCGAAGGGCAGGTGCTTCTGGACCGCCCGCTTGAACTCGATCTCGTCCACGTCGACCGCGTCGACGTACGCGATGTCGGGATGGAGCTTCTCGATGATCTGGGCGAAGAGCCTCGCCTCGAACTCGTTCAGGGACATCTCCGCGCGCATCACGTCGATCTGCGCGGCGGGGATCACGAGGACCTCGTACGTCGAGATGTCCTCGATCTGCGGCGCGAGGAGCTCCCTCCGGTCGGGGGAGAGCTTCTTCGAGTCCCGGACGTTGAGATGGCGCAGGGGGACGTCGGAGTCCACGGCGACGCCCGCGACGACGAGCGGACCCAGCACGGGACCGCGCCCCGCCTCGTCGATGCCGCAGATCACGGTTCAGGCCCCGAGCAGCTCGTGCGCGGTCTCCTGGGCGCGCGCGAGGACCTCCGCCTCGTCGACGGTCCGCACGACGCCTCCCTCCAGGAGGACCGCGCCGTCGACGATGGTCGCGATGACATCACTTCCTCGACCGCTGTAGACGAGATGGCTCAAGACGTTTGCGGGATAAAAAGGGGTGGTATGCGCCCCCCGGAGGGAGACGACCGCGAGGTCCGCGCGCTTGCCGACCTCGACCGAGCCGATCTCCTTCTCCATGCCGAGCGCCCGCGCCGCGTCGATCGTCGCCAGGTCGAAGGCCTTCTGGGCCGGGAGCACGCGCGCGTCCCACCTCGAGGCCTTCTGCAGGAGGGAGGCCGTCTTCATCTCCGCGAAGAGATCCATCCCGTTGTTCGACACGGGGGAATCGGTCCCGAGGCCAACGGTCACCCCTTCCTGGAACATCTCCGGGAGCGGGGTGACGCCCCCGCTCGCGAGCTTCATGTTCGAGGTTGGGCAGTGGGCCACGCTCACCCCGTGGCGGGAGAGCGTGCGGACCTCCTGGAGGGTCAGCCACACCCCGTGGGCCGCCGTCAGCCGCCCGTTGAGGAAGCCGATCTTCTCCAGCCACTCCACGGGCCGAAGGCCCGTCTTCTCCCGGTGCTCGTACACCTCCTTGCGCGTCTCCGAGAGGTGCGTGTGCAGCCGGACGTCCGTCCGCTCGGCGATCTCCCTCGCCTTCACGTACGTCTCCGAGGAGGCCACGTAGACGCCCTGAACGCCCACGGAGGGCGTTACTAGCGGGTCCCCCTTGTGCTTCCCGACGAACGACTCCGCGTTCCGGAGCGGACTGCCGTGCTGGCTCGTGAAGGCCTCGTCGAGGGTGACCCAGGAGAGGAAGCCCCGGATTCCCGACTCCCTCACGGCGCGTGCGACCTCGTCCTCCCAGTAGAACAGGTCGTGGAAGCTCGTCGTGCCGGAGCGGATCATCTCCACGCAGGCGAGGAGGGCCCCGAGCTGGACGTCCCTCCGCGTGAACTTCGCGTCGAACGCGAACGTCTTGTCGAGCATCTCCTGCAGGGGCACGTCGTCCGCGACCCCGCGCAGGAGCGTGTTCGCCACGTGGTGGTGCGCGTTGATCAGTCCGGGGATGATCGCACAGCCCGAGCAATCGATGACCTCGTCCGCCTCGAGGTCCACCTTCCCGACCGCGACAATCCTCCCCTGCTCCACGAGCACGCTGCCGGGCAGGATCTGGCGTCGCGCATCCTGGGTGACCACGAGGCCGCCCCGGAGCAGAAGGGACATGGGACGACGGTCGATGCGGACCCGGCTAGAAAGGTTTTGCGGGAGGACGGCCATCCGTCGTTCGTGGGGATCCGTTTCGAGGAAGTCCTCGGAGACGTCCTACGCCACATCCCGGGAGGAAAGGTGGCGACGTGCGGCGCAGTCGCCCGCGCACTGGGGGACGTGCGTGCCGCGCGGGCCGTGGCTCGCTGGATCATCGATCATCCCGACATAGCCGGGGCGACGAAGGTGGTCCGGGCGGACGGACGACAGGTCCTCGTGAAGCAGGGAGATCGTTCGGGCAGGAGGGATGCCGAGATCCTCGACGCGCTCCCTCCCGTGGGATTCCTCGAGTCGTTGCGGCAGGAGCAGCGGCGCGCGGCCATGCAGGTCTCGGAGGCGGACGCGTTCGAGCAGGTGCGAACCGTGGGCGCGGTCGATGTCGCCTATGAGGGGGACACCGCGTTCGCCGTCGCGGTCCGGTGTAATGCCGAGACCCTGGAACCGGAGGACATCGCCGACGCGGAAATCCCGGTGGACTTCCCTTACATCCCGACGTATCTCGCCTTCCGGGAGTTCGCTCCCGTCGAGTCGGCCGTGCGGAGACTGCGGCGCCCACCCGACGTCCTGTTCATCGACGGCCACGGGAGGCTGCACCCGTCGCTCGGCGGATTCGCCTGCTACGCGGGAGTACGACTCTCGTTGCCGACCGTCGGCATCGCGAAGCATCCTCTCGTCGGCAGGCCGGATCGCTCGAGGCCGCCGGTCCGCGGCGCTATCCCGCTCGCGCTCGACGGCGTCGTACGCGGATACGCATGGACGCCGCCGGGAAGCTCGCGGCCGATCTACGTCAGCGTGGGCCATCGCATCACGCTCGAGAGCGCGCTCCGCCTCGTGCAACGCACAACAAAGAGACACATCCCCGAGCCGCTGCGGATCGCAGACCGGATCTCGAAGGAAAGGAAGAGAGAAAAATGGGAAAAGGGTGGGAGACAGTGACTCGCGACCTACGAGCCGCTGCAGGAGTGATTGAGGGCCTATCGCTTCTTTTTCTTGCCCTTCTTTCCTTTCTTCGCCACTAGGTTCCTCCCTACGAACCGGATAGGAGTGACGTGTCTTAAAAGTAGCGAATCGATGCCAGATTATTTAATTATGATAATATTATAAAAGTAAGGGCATGGGACGCGCCCGGACGAAACCGTTTTTGCTCCGTGCTCGCATGTCTCCGCCGTGCGAATCCTCATCTTCGGCGCGGGGGCGATCGGGAGTTTTCTCGGAGGCATGCTCTCGGTGCGGCATGACGTCATCCTCGTCGGTCGATCGGAGCACATGCGAGCCGTGCGTCTCCATGGACTGCGGATCACGGGCAAGACCGCACTCATCGCGAGGCCGCGGACCGCGCTGCGAGTGCCGCGCGATGCGCGACCGGAGCTCATCCTCGTGACGACGAAGGCGTACGACACCGCGGCCGCGATGCGGCAGCTGAAGCCCTTCGCGGATCGCGCCACCTTTCTCACGCTGCAGAACGGCCTCGACAATCCGGACGTGATCGCGCGGACCGCGAGGCGCGTGCTCGCGGGCACCACGGCGCACGGCGTGACCTTCGCGGGACCGGGGAACATCCGCCACGCGGGCGTTGGGGACACCGTCCTCGGCGCGTGGGCGGGCACGGGCGAGGACGATGCGGTGCGGGTCCGAGACATCCTCGTCGACGCAGGAATCCCCGCACGCGTGTCCGCGGACGTCCGCGGCGAGCTGTGGGCCAAGGTCGTCGTGAACGCGTCGATCAACCCGCTGGCCGCGCTCGCCAGCGTCTCGAACGGGCGTCTCGTCCGCGACCGACGGCTGCTCGCGGTCCTTGAGCAGGTCGCGCGAGAAGCCGTCGGAGTCGCCCGTGCGGAGGGTGCGCAGGTCGATGCGGAGGAGACGGTCCACCGCGCGGTACTTGTGGCCCGACGGACCGCCTCGAACCGTGCGAGCATGCTCCAGGACTTCGACCGGCACCGGCGGACCGAGGTCGACGCGATCACGGGGGCCATCGTGCACGCGGGGGGCAAGCATGGAATCGAGACCCCGCTGAACTGCGCGCTCCTGGCACTGGTGAAGGCGAGGGAGGCTGCCCTCCTCGAATCGGGGGCGGCTTGAGGCCCGCCCGTGCGGCTCGTCCATGGGGAGAAGGCCCGAGCCCGCGGCCGCCGCCACGCCCGAAAAACGATGCGTCGGGCTGACCAAACTATATAAAGCACTATTTAACTCCGGTCCGTGCCGACCGCCTCGGGAACCCTTAGGGCTCCGGCGAATCGGAGGTGCTTTCCTTGGCCAAGATTAAGATCGAGAACGTGGTCGCATCGACCTCCCTCGGAGAACAGCTCGACCTCCAGGCCATCGCCCTGGCCCTTGGCGGGGCCGAGTACGAGCCGGAGCAGTTCCCGGGGCTCATCTACCGCCTCAAGGAGCCGAAGACGGCGACCCTCCTCTTCCGCAGCGGCAAGGTCGTCTGCACGGGCGCGAAGAGCCTCGAGCACGTGAAGACGGCGATCGACCTCGTTGCGAAGCAGATCGAGGCCGCGGGCATCCCGATCAAGAAGAACCCCGAGATCGAGGTGCAGAACATCGTCGCCTCGTCGGACCTGGGCACGGAGATCAACCTGAACGCGATCGCGATCTCCCTCGGACTGGAGAAGGTCGAGTACGAGCCGGAGCAGTTTCCGGGCCTTGTCTACCGCATCGACGAGCCCAAGGTCGTCGTCCTCCTCTTCGGCAGCGGCAAGCTCGTTTGCACGGGCGCGCGCAAGCCTTCCGACGTCGAGCAGGCCGTGGAGAAGATCACGGTCGAGCTGAAAGCCGCCGGCCTCCTGCGGTGAAGGGAAGGCTCGCGGCTGAAAGAACTCCGCTCCGAAATCGAGATCGATGCACCGGTGGAGCGGGTGTGGCAGCCCCTCACGGACTTCCCGTCCTTCCCCGCCTGGAACCCGTCCATCCGCAGGATCGAGGGTGAACTCCGGCTCGGGTCCCGCCTTGAGGTCTTCATCCAGCCTTCCGGGACGAAGGGGATGAGGTTCCGCCCGACCGTCCGCCGCCTGGAGCCTGGCCGCGAGGTAGGCTGGCTCGGCCGTTGGGCATCCCCGGACTCTTCGATGGGGAGCACATCTTCGAGATCGAGCCTGCGGGCGCGGGACGCACCCGCTTCGTCCAACGGGAAGTCTTCCGGGGCCTCCTCGTTCCCGTGCTCGCGCGGAGCTTGGACCGGGACACGAAGCGGGGATTCGAGGAGATGAATCGGGCCCTCAAGATGCGAGCGGAACTCGGCGTCCCGGAGACGCACCGATCTCAAGGTACGAACACGGTTCAGCGGTAAGTGCGAAGGACTTATCCTATCTGCCTCCTTGCGTCCGCCGAGGGCGGCGTGGAATGGCGAAGGCACTCCCGATCTTCGACAACCACATCCACTTCCGACCCGAGTTCAGGGGCGTCGAGGGCGCGAGGCTCTTCGAGAAGTCAGGCGGGACCGCGCTCCTCCTGACCCACGCGCCGTACGACGACATCCCGATCACGCACGGGGCCGACTACGATGCCGCGTACCGGAAGACCCTCGCAATGGCGGAGGCCATCCGCGCGGGGACGAAGATCAAGGTGTTCGTGGCCTTGGGCCCGTATCCCGTGGACTGCTTCCATCTCAAGAAGACCCTCGGCCTAGACGGCGCAGTCGCGGCGATGCGCCAGGGCATCGACCTGGCCTCGCGGCACGTGGCGCAGGGGAAGGCCGTGGCGATCGGCGAGGTGGGTCGGCCGCACTTTCCTGTGGGCCCGGACGTGATCCAGGCATGTAACGCGGTGATCGAGTACGCCATGGAGACCGCGAAACGCCTGGGGTGCGCCGTCATCCTGCACACGGAGGACCCGACCCCGGAGATCTTCGCGGAGTTCGCGGCGATCGCGACGAAGGTAGGGATGGACAAGAACCGGGTGGTCAAGCATCACTCGACCCCCCTCACGCGACTCGAGGACAACCACGGGCTGGTGCCCTCCATCCTCGCGAAGGAGGCGCTTGTCGCGGAGGCCCTGAAGGGCGGCCCGCGGTTCATGCTCGAGACGGACTACATCGACGACCCGCAGCGGCCCGGGGCGGTCCTCGGACCCGCGACGGTGCCGCGGAAGACGAAGGCCTGGTTGGAGCAGGGGCTCCTCACGGAGGACCAGGCCTGGCAGATCCACAAGGAGCTGCCCGAGCGAACGTATCGGATCCAGATCGGCTGAGGGGCGTCAGCCCGTCCGTGGCGGCGCGTCGGGCCTCCGGGTCATGTCCCTCGACCCCAGGAACGTCATCCCGAGACCCACCAAGCCCACGGCGAGGCCAAGAGGTCCCAGCCCCGCGAGGGTGACCGTCGCTCCGAGGATGATGATCGCAATCCCGGTGAGCATGCTCGCGAGACCCGTCCGGAAGGATGGGTCCAGGTACGCGTACATGCGCGCCCGCAACAGCGGACCGAGGTAAAACCCTGCGCCCGCGTCAGTGCCACACGCGGAACCCGCGAAACTCGCCGGTCGCCACCGCCCACGCCACCTCCACGCCGGCGATGGAGGCGTAGGGTTGCGAAGTGCGGTTCCACTCGATGCACGCCTCAATGATCGTGCGCTCGCCCTCGAACACGGCCTCGACGCTCCCGTCGGGAACGTTCCTCACGTACCCGTCGAGACCGAGCTCCTCCGCCTTCTCTGCGCAGTGCGCGCGGAAGTAGACGCCCTGGACGCGCCCATGGAAGCGAACCGTCGCGCGCACGGCCATGGAGCCGCAAACGCGAGGACCCCGAAATAACCTTATTATACGCCGGTCTGCTACGGACCACTCCCCGGCGGTGGATCACAGGATGAAGAGGCACAAGCTCCAGGATCTCACCGCGGCCGATTTCATGACGAGGGACGTCGTCTGGGTCTCTCCCGAGGAGGCGCTGGGCGAGGTCCTGGGGAAAATGAAGAGCCGCGATGTCCACGAACTCCCCGTCGGCAGGAAGGGGAAGCTCGAAGGAATCGTGACGATGCGGGAGCTGATGCGACGGCACACCCTCCCGCCCACGGCCAAGGTGGCCACGGTTCTGCAGCAGCCCCCGGAGCTGGATCCCTCGACGCCCCTGCCCGAGATCGCGGAGACGCTCATCACCACGGGCTTCCGCGCCCTCCCCGTTGTGCAGAGGAGGAAGGTGGTCGGGATGATTTCCCGCACGGATCTCGTTCGCGCTCTCCTGGAGACCGGCGCGCTCGAGGGGCTCGGCGTCCGGGAGTTCATGACGCCCAACCCCCAGTGCGTCTCCGAGGACGACACCGTGGAGCACGCGGTCCACGTGATGCAGTCCCTCGGCGAGAGGACGATCCCCGTCGTCGACAAGCACCGCAAGCTCAAGGGCGCCCTCGGCCTGAAGGACGTCGTGGACCTCTTTGCGCGGCCGAAGCAGCGCAAGCAGCTCGGGGACTATGGAACGGAACGCGAGAAGGTCGCCCTCGAGGTCAAGGGCGTGATGCGGTACCCGCCCGTGACGACCGGCGCGGATGGCGACCTGGCCCGGGTCGCGGAACGGATGCTCAAGGACAACGTCTCCTCCGTGATCGTCACGGAGGAGGACGAGCCCGTCGGCGTGGTCACGAAGCTGGACCTGATGCACTCCCTCGCGGGCCTGCGAGAGAGGGAGCAGCTCTTCGTGGAGATCGGGGGTCTGGAGGGTGAGCCCTCGGAGACCTACGACCTGATCTACGACACGATCCAGAAGGAGATCAAGCGGATCGCCCAGCTCGTCACGCCCCGTACGCTCTCCCTGCACGTGCAGAAGTACAAGCCCGACGGGGACCGCTGGAAGTACTCCCTGCGCATGCGTCTCGCGACGACGCACCGGATGTACTACGCGAACCACTTCGACTGGGATCTGCAGCCGGCCCTGAAGCAGCTCCTGGAGACCCTCTACAAGCGCATCCTGAAGGAGAAGGACCGGAAGGTCACCGAGCGCAGGCTCGGGCGCTCAGCGTAGATCCCAGAACTCCTTGTGGGCCCGCTTCGTCGCCTCGATCGCGGGCCTTCCCTTCACCTTGCCGTCGAGGAGCTGTGTGAGCTCGAGGTCCACCCGCGTCCGACGGAGGCGCGCGACGACCCCGGCGATGACCTCGGACAGCGCTTGGAGGTGGTAGCCGCCCTCCAGGGCGACGACGAAGCGGCCGCCGCACACCTCCTGGGCGAGCGTCGCGCTTCGGCTCATCAGGTCCACGTAGCCGGGGGACGAGAGGGCCAGGCCCGTGAGGGGGTCCCGGTAGTGGGCGTCCACGCCTAGGCTCACGAGGATGATGTCGGGTTTGTGGCTCCGGACGATCGGCTCGACGATCTCGTCGTAGGCCGCGAAGAAGGACGTGTCCCCGCAACCCGCGGTGAAGGGGACGTTCACGTTGAACCCCCGGCCCTCGCCCTTGCCGACGTCCTCCGCCGCTCCCGTGCCCGGGTAGATCCCGTATTGGTGGGTCGAGATGTAGAGGACCGCCGCCTCATCCGAGAAGATCTCGCTCGTCCCGTTCCCGTGATGGGCGTCGTAGTCCAGGATCGCGACCCTGCGGCCCCGCGCCACCTGGTCCGCGGCCGCGATCGCCACGTTGTTCAGGTAGCAGAAGCCGCCGCCATAGTCCGGGCCCGCGTGGTGGCCCGGCGGGCGGACGAGGGCCAGGGAGGACTTCGATTCCGCAGCGGACCATCGGGCGGCGTCCAGTGCGGCGCCCGCCGCGAGCAGGGCGATCTCCCACGTCCCCGGGTGGACCGCGGTCTCGGGGTCGAGGAAGCCCTCGCGGAGGTTCTCGAAGAACTCCAGGAACGTCCCGCGGTGCACCCGGCGGAGGTCCGCCGGCTCCGCGGGCGTCGGGGACTCGACCTCGGAGAACAGGCCCTCCGACCGCAGCCGGTCCACGATCGCCTCCAGCCGCTCCGGCCGCTCCACATGGAGGGGCGCGGACACGTGATCCAAGAAGCGCGGGTCGTAGAAGAGCACGGAACGCCGGAACTTCTGCGGATGCTTCAAGCCATCGACGAGGCCCAGGACGACCCCTGCGTGTCCGCCGGCGTCAATCCGGCAAAATATCACGCGTGAAAATCACCGGGCGAAACATCTGAGAATTGGAAAGATACGCTTATGCACACACGTCTCATATTGTTGGGAGTCGGCAGACAGGCGGACGGATGACGGGAGTCTTCACGTCGCGGGCGGGCGTCCTTCTCGTGGCCGGCGTCACCCTCGTGGGTGCTCTTACCCTGGTGCCCGTCCTCTTCCCTCCCGCGGCTGCGGCGCCGATGAGCTTCTGGGAGGCCGCCGGACGCGGGCTGCTCACGGTCACGATGGTCAACGAGACCGTCCATGAGAACGGCCGCGATGTGACCCTCCCCGCGGGGATCCTCGTGACGAACGTCGGCGGCTCGCCCGTCGCGATCACCGAGTATCCCATCCTCATGAGCCCCGCCCCCTGGCAGTCGCCCCAGCCGGCCGCGCTCGCGACGACCCAGGACGCGGTCCTGACGAACGGGACGGTCCCGGCGGGCGGGTCGCTCCTCTACTCCTACGGCGAGCTCGTGCTCGCGGGGGAACTCTCGGAGCCCGCGTGGTGGTGCATGGAGGAGATGCAGTTCACGAAGGCGGACGCGGCCTTCGCGATCGGCGGGGAGACGCTGCCCTTCGCTCTGCGGGGGATGCTCGAGCATCCCTTTTACACGGATCGAGGGAACAACACCCAGACGGCCCTGTGGGCCTCCCTCCGGGAGAGTCCCGGGGTCGTCGTTGGGAAGCAGCCCCTCTGGACCGAGCTCAACGACACCGCGGGACAGCGGCTGCGGGTACGGATCGACGCAACGAACCTGGCGATCTGGTCGACGGACGACGGAGTCACGGCGGACGTGAACGTGACGCAAGGGGGAATCGAGGACGAGGTGCCTGCGGGTTGGACGGTGGAGGAGGGGAGTTATTCCGTCGCCCCCGACCAGGTCGTAAACCATTCAGACGGCTCGAAGACGATCGTCTGGTACGCGGACCTACCGGCGGCCGCCGTGAACGCCCAGGGCAACCCCGCGTACCCGACGGGCTACATGACGCGGACACGCTCCTACACCCTCGTCACGCCCTCACTCCCTGTCGGGACCGTGACCCTGCCCCGAGCCCGTTCGGACATGGACCGCTCTGGGGAAGCGGACGCCCAGTCGGCGCCCGTGACCCTCACGGTCACGTCGGCGAATCCGTCCCCCGTCGCGAACGCGGGAGGGCCCTACGTGGGGAAGGAGGGCGACACGATCGTGCTCAACGCGTCATCGTCCTCGGACCCGAACGGGGATCCGCTCCAGTTCCGCTGGTCCTTCCGGGACAACGGGACGTGGGACACCGCGTGGTCCTCGAGCCCCCTGGCCTCCGCGAAGTATGTCGATGAGTTCACGGGACACGCCCGCGTCGAGGTGAGCGACGGCCACACGACGGCGTCCGCCGTGGCGGACGTCACCATCATGAACGTGCCCCCGACGATCTCGGACCTTCGGGCCACGGCGGAGGCGGACTTCACCCTCTTCGTTGCCGGGGAGAAATGGCACGACGTCACGCTCACCCTACGCTACAACGGCTCCGAGTCCGCGGCCTTCCGCGTCCTCCGGGAGCCCGGGAGCCCCTCGTCCCAGTCGCGGTCCACGGGCCGCCTCGCGATGAACCTGTCGTCCGGGATCACCGCCACCGCGGCGTACACCCCGGCGGACGACCGGGTGAACGGGCAACCGAACGGGGACAGCCCGGCCTGGCTCGTGATTGCGTTCCCGGACGGCGGTGCGGTCCGCCTGTTCCACAACTTCAACACGCAGCACGAGTCCACGTGGACGTGGTCCATCCCGGACCTCCGGGCCCACTTGGTCCGGGAGGGCGTGACGCTCCAAGCCCACCTCCGAGATCCCGGCGCAGACAGCCTCACGGCTCACTGGGACTTCGGCGACGGCACGAACGTGACGCAGGCCTTCGCGAACGGGCCGGAGCCCGTCGCACCCTTCGAGGTGACGGCCCTGATCACGCATGGCTACGCGTCGGAGGGGACCTACATCGTCACGCTGACCGTGGACGACGGGGACCGCGGCGTCGCGACGGCGAGCGTGGCGATCACCTTCGACTGAAAAGATTATCTAGGCCGGGGGCCGGTGGGCCGTTCCCTTGATCGACGAGCACCGCGTCCTGCGCGGTCCCCGCGTCACCCTGCGCCCCCTGGCCTCGGGCGACCTGCGTCGCTGCGTGAAGTGGTTCAGCGACCCCCAGGTCACCCGGTTCCTCGGGAGGAACGCGCCCGTGACGATCGCGGAGGAGGAGCGATGGTTCGGGGAGTACCGGCGCCGCTCGGACGAGCAGATCTTCGCGATCGAGGTGGACGGCAAGCATGTGGGGAACCTCGGACTGCACAAGGTGGACCGCGTACACCGCAAGGCGGAGCTCGGGATCATGATCGGCGAGCCCATGTACTGGTCCCGCGGGTACGGATCGGAGGCGCTGCGGACGGCCCTGCGCTACGGCTTCGATGCCCTCGGGCTGAACAAGATCTCCTTGGACGTCCTGGAATACAACGCGCGGGGCATCCGATCGTACGAGAAGTGCGGCTTCCAGCAGGAAGGCATCCACCGGGAGGACGTCTACAAGGACGGCCGCTTCGTCAACGTCGTGCGGATGAGCCTCCTCGCGCGGGAGTTCGAGGCGCAGGGGCACGGCCCGTCGGCGCGCGGGTGATCAGAGCTCGAGGAGCTCCCGCGGGGCCGAGCTCAACACCCGCGGCCCCTTCGAGGTGATCAGGACGTCGTCCTCGATCCGCACGCCGCCGAATCCCGGGATGTAGACGCCGGGCTCGTCGGTCATGACCATGTTCGCCCTCAGGACGAGCTCGCTCGAGGAGTAGAGCCCGCCGCCGTCGTGGACCGCGAGCCCGATCGAGTGCCCGAGCCCGTGGATGAATCGGCCCTTGTACTTCGTGGCGTCGATCAGGCTCCGCGCGGCCGCGTCGACGGCCTTGCCCGGGACCCCGGGTCGCATCTTCGCGAGGGCGGCCTTCTGGGCTCGCGCGACGGTGGCGTACATCTGACGCTGCTCGGGGGACGCCTTGCCCACGACGACCGTGCGCGTGATGTCCGAGCAGTACATCCGGTACAGGGAGCCGAAGTCGATCACGACGAGGTCCCCCTTCCGGAGCTTGCGCGAACCTGCGGTATAGTGGGGCTCCGCCCCGTTCGGCCCGGATCCGACGATCGTGCGGAAGGACGGTCCCGTGGCCCCGTTCCGCTGCATGCGGTACACGAGCTCGGACGCGACCTCGGACTCCCTCACGCCCGGTCGGACGTAGGACAGGATCTGCTCGAAGGACTTCGAGGCGATGTCGCACGCCGTCCGGATGAGCTCGACCTCCTTCGCGTCCTTGACGAGGCGCGCCTTCAGGACGGCCTGGGACACGTCGACGAACCTCGCGCCCTTCGGGGCGAGCTTCTTCAGGCGGAGGTACGCCTCGTACGTCAGTTCGGAGGCGTTGACCCCGATCCGGCGCTGGCCCGCGAGGAGCCTGCGCATGAGCTTCACGGGCTCGTCCCGCGTCCGGAAGAGATGGAGGGGCAGACCGCTCTTCTTCGCGGCCTCCTCCTCCAGGGCCGAGGTCGTGATCTCCGCGCGACCATCCGGGTAGCACCACGCGCCGCATCCTTCGAAGAGGCCGTCCGTGAGGCCCGTGGCGTAGAAGAAGGACATGTCGATGTGGGGATCCGTCGAGTTCAGGAAGACGATCAGGTCGAGGTGGTCCCCCACGTTCCGGAAGATGCGCCGGATGCGGCCCTGCATGGAAACCCCGCCGAAGGAGAGCCGCGAGTCTAGTTAAACGTTGGCCGCGGGCCTCCCGAGCACGTCCCGAGAAGGGTTTTATGGACCCCCGCCCCTGCGGCCCGCATGGCGAAGCGCCGCCACCGGGGCATGGAGCGCCGGATCGCCCTGGAGCGGATGGGCATCCTCTTCCGCCTCGCGGAGAAGGAGGCCCTCGCACGGCATGAGGCCCGGGCGCGGCGCTACGTCGAGCTCGCGCGGCGGATCGGCATGAGGTACAACGTCCACGTTCCCCCGGAGTTCCGCCGACGCTTCTGCAAGAAGTGCCTCGCGTACCTCGTCCCGTCGATCAATGCGCGCGTGCGGGTCGGCCGCGGCCAGGTCGTCGTGACCTGCCTCCCGTGCGGCTCGATCCAGAGGCTCCCGTACCGCGCGGAGCAGGCCCTCGCACGCACCTCGCGGAAGGCCCCTCAGTAGGACGTGAGCATGTCGATCTTCCCGGCCTTGCGGGCCAGGTGCTCTCCCAGCCGGAAGACGCCGAGGCTCAGGAGGAAGAAGACGACGGACGAGACGAGGAGCAGGCCCATGATCTGCGCGTCCCCGTAGCCCGCGAGCCCCGTGTCCAAGGGCGTGCCCGCCAGGAGGAGACGCCGAGTGATGTCGAACCAGTACGTGAGGGGGATCGCCCGCCCGACGGGCTGGATCCAGCCCGGCAGGATCGAGAGCGGGAACAGCACGCCACAGAAGACGTAGAAGAGGCCCGGGATGGCCTCCGCGAGCCCCTGGGTGTGGCGGGCCATGAGGAACGTGCACCCCGCGAGGGTCACCCCGATGGCGAGGAGGACGAAGAGCCCGAGTGCGAGGCTCCCGATCAGGAGGGGCACCGCGTCCAAGCTCAGGCCGAGGTGCACGTTGAGGGAGAGGACGCCGAAGATGAGCGTGATCGCGACGGCGAAGGTCGCGACGGCGATCTTCGAGGACGCGCGACCGAGGATGTACACGTAGAAGGAGATCGGGGACATGTACACGTAGCGGATCGTCTGGTACCACTCGCGGTCCGACTGAATCACCTGGAAGGTTCCGAAGAGGGTCGTCCCCACGAAGATGAAGAACGCGTTCCCGACGTACATGAAGTCGAACAGGGCCTGGCTCTGCACGTTCCCGACCTTCGTGAACACGAAATACATGAGGACGAGGATGAACGCCCCCGCCACGGGCTTGATCACGGAGTAGACGAGGAAGAGCCAGGGCTCCGTCCAGTTCGAGTCCATCTCCCAGCCGAGCCACGCGGCCGTCTTGAACGTGCTCCAGTACGTGTTCATTGATGCCGTGAGGTCAGCTTCCCCTCTCGCTTCGCGAGCGTTTCAAGGTACGCGAGGCAGTACCTCGCGAGGATCAGGAACACGACGGCCAGGAGGACGAGCAGCTCAAGCTCGACGGGGACGCTGAATACCCAGAGCTGCCCGCCGAAGGCCGTAGGGCCGAGGGTGAGCTGCCGCATCGCGTCGAGGCCCAGGCCCGCGGGAATGATCGAGCCCGCGATGGCCACGGCGGATCCCCAGCCCGGGATGCGGAAGAGCCCGCCCATCGGGAAGTAGAAGCCGCTCGAGAAGAAGATGGGCTCCTCCATGAGGGCGGAGAGATTCCACGCCTCCCGCCCCCAGAGGAGGTACAGGGAGGCGAACATCATCCCTAGCCCGTAGAGCGCGGTCAGGGTGACGAAGAACACAGCAAGGAGGAGCCAGAGGTCGACGATCTGGAACACCACCCCGAAGACCACGACACCCGCGACGAGGGTCGCGATCGCCCGCACGGAGGTCATGAACATCCCGCCGATGGCCATGCCGCCGAGGAGGGCCATGCGGTTCATCGGCGCCATCATGTACAGCTGGAGGTTCCCGATCTCCTTCTCCCAATACAGCTGGCTCGCCATGGACCAGAGGACGTTCAGCCAGAAGGCGACCATCGTCCCGCCCAGGACGACGGAGGCCACGAGGGCGTTCGTATTCGCGAGGACTTGGGCGACCGCCGCGGGGTCCGCCGCGTTCGCGAGAGCGGCGGTCCCGAAGGACTGGTAGATGAAAACGTAGGCCGCGATCCCCAGGAGGGGGAGGATCCCCTCGAAGATGATCCAGGACGGCTCGCGGTTCGCGCCGATCACCCGCGGATAGGCCCTCCCAAGGACGGCCCGGAGGTTCAGGCCGATCCGGAAGCGGAGGTCGGATCGACGGACCGTGGGCGCGCTCATTCGAACCCCCGCCCGACCATGCTGATGAAGACATCTTCGAGGGTGGGCTCGGACTTCTGGAGGGAGTGGACCTTCGCGCCCTGCGCGCTGATCGCGCTCAGGATTTCCGCCACGGGGGCCTCGTCCTCTAGGATGAAGGTGAGCTGGGATCGGTTCGTCGCGGCGTCCTGCTTGTGGGAGAAGTTCTTCACGCCGGCGAAGCCCTTGAAGGCCGACGTGTCCCGGAGGGGGTCCACCTCCAGGCGGAACGTCGTCTCCGTGCGGATCACGCGCTTCAGGTTCTCCGGCGTGTCGCAGGCGAGGATGCGGCCGTTGTCGATGATCGCGATGCGGTCGCACATCTCGTCCGCCTCGGCCATGTAGTGGGTCGTGAGCAGGACCGTCTTGCTCGCCTTCTCCGACACCCAGTTCATCACGTAGTCGCGAATCGTCCTCGCGGCGTTCACGTCAAGGCCGAGCGTGGGCTCGTCCAGGAAGAGGATGTCCGGGTCCGTGACGAAGCCGCGGACCATGTTCATCTTCTGCCTCTGGCCCGTGGACAGCATGCGGACCTTCGCGTCCCGCTTGTCCCAGAGGCCGAAGACGTGCATGAGCTCGTCGATGCGTTCCTTGGCCACCTTCGAGGGCACGCCGTAGAACTGGGAGAACATCCAGACGTTCTCGCGGGCGGTCAAGAGCCCGTACCCGGAGGTCTCGCCCCCGGAGACCATGTTGATCCTCTGGCGGATCGGGAAGACGTCCTTCGCGACGTCATGCCCGGCGACGTACGCCTGCCCGGACGTGGGCAGGAGGAGGGTGCAGAGGATCTTGAGCAGGGTCGTCTTGCCCGCGCCGTTGGGCCCGAGCAGGCCGAACAGCTCGCCCTCCTTGATCTGGAGACTCACCCCGTCGAGGGCCGTGACCGGGCCGGTGCCCGCGCCTTCCTCGTCCTCGGAGGGCTTCTTGCGGCGGAGGAACCTCCGCTTCCCCGCGAAGATGCGGGACAGGTCGCGCGTCTCGACGGCGTAGCTCATGGCGTCCGCTCCCGACGGCGTCAGGGGCTCCCGGGGAGCCCGTCCGTGCCGATCAGGCGCTCTGTCGCAGGCGGTAGCGGGTGATGTATCCTGCGATCCGGTTCCTCATCAGGATGCTTCCCACGTCCGTGAGCTCGGAGACCTTCTTCTTGTTGTGCTCGAAGTCCGCGGTGAACTCGTTCGGATACGTCTTCGCGAGCTCGATCGCGACGCGCTTGATGTAGGTGGGCCGGATGTTCCCCAAAGGCGTCTCACTCCGTTATCCAGTGCGAGGAGGTGCGCCAAAGAACGAGTCCTAGATAAAGGTTCTCCGGGCGACCGCGAACGCGGACGGGAGAGACGCGAGTCCGCCGCGGGCGCAAAACAGGCAGGGAACTGTTAAATAGGAACCTCTGTTACGCTTTTTCCGCGCGAGAGCGCCGCCGCCCACCGGAGCGGGTGCCCATGGAAGAGTCCCTCGTCAACGTGGAGTTCCTGAAGAGCTCGAACAATTTCATCGCCCGCATCCAGAGCGAGCTCGGCGGGATGCGCGAGTACCGGAGCTCCTCCTTCGAGGAGGTCCTCGAGCAAGTCGTCATCGACCTGCAAGAGGAGTTCGAATCGTACTGATCAGGCGCCCTTCCACGCCGGCTTGCGCTTCTCGATGAAGGCGGTCATGCCCTCGACCTTGTCCTGCGTCGCCCCGACCACGCCGAAGGCCGCCGTCTCGTAGGACAGGCCGGCGGACAGGGACATCTCCTGCGCCGCGCGGAGACACGCTTTCGCCAGGCCGACGGCCACGGGGCTCTTCGACAGGATGCGCTGGGCGAGGGCCTTCGCTTCCTCCAGGAGATTCTCGTGGGGCACGACGCGGTTCACGAGGCCGATCCGCTCCGCCGTGGCCGCATCGATCGCGTCCCCCGTGAAGAGCATCTCTGCGGCCCAGCCCGCCCCCACGAGGCGGGGTAGGCGCTGACTGCCCCCGAACCCGGGAATGATGCCGATGTTGATCTCCGCCTGGCCGATCTTCGCGCGGTCGGACGCCAAGCGGATGTCGCACGCGAGGGCGAGCTCGCACCCGCCGCCGAGGGCGTAGCCATTGATCGCCGCGAGGATGGGCTTGTTGCAGGAGCCCATGAGGTCGCCGAGCCTCCGCCCGGCCTCGGAGAAGCGCTCCATCTCCAAGCCGCTCTTGGAGACCATCTCCTTGATGTCCGCACCGGCCACGAAGGCCTTGTCCCCCGCCCCGGTGAGGATGATCGCTCCCACGTCGTGTGCGCCCGCGAGATGCTCGAAGGCCATCGTGAGCTCCTGCAGCACGCGCGAGTTGAGGGCGTTCAGGGCCTCGGGACGGTTGATCGTCACGATGGCCAAGCGGTCCATCGTCTCCACCTTGACGAATTCCGGCATGTCACTCCCGAACGGGGAAAGGAGGGCCGGGCGATGAAGGTTAGGACGGTTTCATGATTGGTGCGACAGGTTGATATCGCCGCTCGGGGTCCATCCGGGCGGTGAGAAGCCTGTGACGCCCCTTCGAAAGGCGAGTGTCTTCGCCCTCGGGATCCTCGTCCTCGCGGCCCTCGCGCTCGGCGCGGCGGGTCGCGTGGCCGCGGCCCAGGGCGCTCCAAGCTGGGCCACCGGGGACATGTGGGTCTACGGGTCCTCGTCCGGGAACGGTACGCTGACGTGGACCGTCCAAGAGCGGACCACGGCGGCAGCCGGAGGCAGCACGTACAACGTGTGGCACGTCGTCGCGGCGACCGCGAGCGGCTCCTTCAGCCTCAACGTGGACATGTACCTCACGACGGACGGCGCGAAGCTCGTGAAGACGAGCGGCGTGTTCCCGTTCCTGGGCTCCGTCACGACGACGTATAGCCCGCCGCAGCCCACGGCCGTATTCCCGCTGAGCGCGGGCTCGACCTGGCAGGGCACGTCGACGGTCACGACGACGATCGGGTCCATCTCGACGACCTCGAGCGACGATTGGAGCGGCACGGTCACCGGGGAAACGTCCGTCACGGTCTCCGCCGGGACCTTCACGACCGCGGTGATCCGCTCGCCGTCCGCGGGCAACCCGTACGACCTGAACTACTACTCCGAGTCCGTGGGTTGGATGGTGAAGACGGAGCACTACAACGGCGCCGGGACCCTGACGGGCAGCGAGAACCTGTCGTCGTACAAGTACACGGGCAACGCCCTGCTCCTGATCCTGCTCGTGATCGGCGTCCTCGTCGTCATCGCGGCCGCGGGCGTCCTGCTCCTCCGGAGGCGCAGGCCACGGATGCCGCAGGCGATGCCACCGCAGGCGTACCCGCCACAGCAGCCCTATCCGCCCCCGAAGGGACCGCCCGGCGCGGGACCCTGAGGCGGCGAGGAGAACCCGGGACGGGCCTCTCGGTCCGTCCCACCTTTCCCTTTGTGCACCGTACGATCCGCGGGGTCAACCCTTCGCGTAGTCGTATACGCCGCGGCCGGTCTTGCGACCTAGGCGCCCCGCGCGCACGTACTTCCGCAGGAGCGACGCCGGGCGGAACTTCGGATCGCCCGTTTCCCGGTGCAGAACCTCCATGACGTCGAGGCCGATGTCCAGCCCGGTGTAGTCGGCGAGCTCGAAAGGGCCCATGGGCATGTTCGTGCCGAGCTTCATCGCCTTGTCGATGTCCTCCGGGCTCGCGACGCCCTCCTGAAGGAGGTTGAACGCCTCGTTCATCATCGGAACCAGGAGGCGGTTGACGACGAAGCCCGGGGACTCCTTCACCTCCACGGGCTCCTTCCCGAGACGCACGCAAAGGGCCTTAACGAGGGCCACGGTCGCGTCGCTCGTCTCGGACCCGCGGATCACCTCGACGAGCTTCATCACCGGCGCGGGATTGAAGAAGTGCATCCCCACGACGCGGTCCGCGCGTTTCGTGACGTTCGCCATCTCCGTGATGCTCAGGGAGGACGTGTTCGAGGCGAAGACGACGTCCGGCGAGGCGATCCGGTCCATCTCCGCGTACGTCTCCCGCTTGACGTCCATCTTCTCGAAGACGGCCTCGATCACGACCTGCGCGCCATCGAGGGCCTCCTCCAGGTCGACGGTGCCGTGGACCTTCGAGACGATCGCGTCGACCTCGGCCTGCGACATCTTGCCCTTCTCCACGCGCTTCAGGAGCGGATCGCGGATCCGGCGGAACCCTCCCTCCACGAACTTCGGGTCGATGTCCCGCATCGAAACCTGAAACCCCGACGCCGCGCAGGCCTGGGCGATGCCCGCGCCCATCGTCCCCGCGCCGATCACCGCGATCTTCCTGATCTCCTCGACCCGCATGGTCATCCCCTGTCGCGCGAGCGTATCGCGGTCGCGGACAAAAGCCCTTGGACGTCGGGCCGCAGGCGTTAGATAGCGCCCCGCCGCTCTCGGCAGGCGTGAGTGCGCCGGCGGCCCCGGGGGCGAGCCCCTACGCGGCCATCGTCCTCGCGATCGTTTCCGTGTCCTTCGCGTCGATCTTCATCACTTGGTCGACGTCCCCGCCGATCACGATCGCGCTGTACCGCCTCGCGTTGGCGACGGCGATCCTCGCGGCCGCCGTCCTCGTGCGAAGGCTCGCGAGGAAGGGGAGCGCGCCCGTGCGCGTGTCGCGGAGGGACCTGCTGCTCATGGCGGGCATCGGGGCGATCCTGGCGACGCACTTCTCCCTGTGGATTGCCTCCCTCAAGGTGCAGGGGGAGAGCGTGGCGGCGTCCGTCGTGCTCGTGACGTCCCACCCGCTCCTCGTCGGCCTGCTCTCCCACTTTGTCCTGAAGGAGCGACTGAACAAGTGGATGGCCCTGGGGATCGCGCTGGGCTTCAGCGGGGTGGTCGGGATCGCCCTTGCGGACTACGGTCCAGGGGGGAGCCTCCTCGGGGCGAACGTGCTCGCGTTCCTCGGTGGCGTCATGGCGGGCTTCTACTTCCTCGCCGGGCGGCGACTGCGGCAGCGGATCGCGCTCCTGGAGTACGCCCTGGTCGTGTACGCGAGCGCGACGGGGGTCCTGTTCGTGTACGCACTGGCGCTGGGCCAGAGCCTCACCCCCGCGGGCGAGCTCCGTACGGAGCTTCTCCTGTTCCTCGCCCTAGCGGTGATCCCTCAGATCGGCGGACACACGCTGTACAACTGGTCCCTCCGCTGGGTGCCTGCGCCCGTCGTGAGCCTGAGCCTCGTCGGTGAGCCGATCGGGTCGACGCTCCTCGCCTGGCTCCTCCTCTCCCAGGTGCCCGGTATGTGGGTTGCGGTCGGCGCGAGCCTGGCCCTCGCCGGGATCTACCTGACCGCGTGGGGCGGTGGCGCACGGACGAGGGAGACGATCGCCGCACGGGACGTCGAGTGAGGAGACAGAAGGAATCGAACCTCGGAACCGATTCGACAAAGCGGCGAGCCGGAGGCAATAGTGCGTAGTTGCGCTATCCCCTGGGCTCTCACCACTGAGACGGGGTATGCACAGAGATTTCAAGCTGCCACAGCCCATTCACCCCTCCGTCCTGGAGGGAGGACAACGAGGCTCTCGTTGCGCCTTGCGGCGGTTCTGTGTGCCATTCTCATGGTGATCGTCGTCTTCCAGGCGCTCCAGGCGAGAGCCCATCCGCCCGGGGTGCCGGGGAGCGAGTACAACTACGCCCTCGCGTCCCACGGCGGTGTCGCGTCGGCGTCCGGGTCGTACCAGACGAACGTCCCCGGCCGGGCCATCGACGGCAGCACGTCGACGTACTGGCAGAGCTCCTCGACGACGGGATGGCTCTCCGTCGCGTTCTCGGGTTGGGTCAGCATCAAGGAGGTGCACGCCCACTTCCTCTCGAAGGTGTATGGATCGCTGAGCGTCTACCTGAACCTGGACGACGACACGGACTTCACGGATCCCGGGGAGAGGGTCTGGACCACGACGGCGAACACAGGCCTAGACGTCGTCGCGAACCTGCCGACGTCGTACTCGACGATCGCGATGAAGCTGACGATCGACGCGCCGAACGGGAACAACAAGCCCAAGGTCGCCGAGTTCGAGGCCTACCTCATCCCGCCGGACAGCGACGGGGACGGCCTGACGGACGGCGAGGAGGCGCGGACCGTGTACTTCTACGAATCCGCCGCCGTGGGCCTGCCGCAGGCCGTGCCGGACCTGGGCTCGAACAACACGACCCTCACCGTGAACCGACTTGCGGGCGTGCCCTTCCGGGGGCTCGCTGACTTCACTGTGGATAGCCCGCTCAAGGACCAGCTGTCCGCCACCCTGTCGTACTGGGACGGCACCGGGTGGGTCGAAGCGCCCGTCTGGGATCCCGGCGGATGGCTGACCCGTCCGACGATCCTGGTGCCCCTCGCCGGGGCGCACGTCGGAGGCTCCGTCACGATCACCGCGAGCATCGCGTCGCCCACCCTCGTGACCTTGGTCGACTTCTACGTCGACGGGATATTGAAGAACACGACGAGCGCGCCGACATCGGGCACGAACTACACGTGGGACATCCCCACGCAGACGCGGAACGGCTGGTCCGCGTGGGACTACCTCTGGTACGGCGTCACAGCGTTCTTCGACCAGGTCCTGTCGTGGGTCCACAGCGCGATCGTCTTCGTGGCCACGCTCGTGGAGGCGTTCGTCCAGGCAATCGTCCAGTTCGGATCGTGGGTCGCGCAGGCCGTGTCGACGGCCGCGGCGGTCGTCGCGAGCGCGGTGCAGGCGGCGGCGAAGGTGCTGGGGCAGGTCGTGGACGCGCTGGCAAACGCGATCATGTCGGTCATTCACGCAGCTCTCGATCCGCTCATCAACCTCGTCGTCTCGGCGTACAATGCGTGGGCGGAGGGGGTCGCGCAGCTGATCCTGTCGATGCGCAGCCTCTCCGTGGACGACTTCGTCCGGGGCCTCATCCAGGTCACGTTCTACAGCGCCTTCGCCCTCGCGATCTTCGCGGTCATCGTCGCCTTCAGCGTCGCGGAGAAGATCACGAACGCGATGACCCTCGGCATGGCGAACCTCGCCGGGTTCGTCATCGGCGCCGTCGCAGGTCTCATCATCGGGATGCTCGTCGTCGCCGCAGTAAATCAATGGCTCGGGTCGGACGTCATCGGCGACCTTCTGCCGAAAGGGTTCGACGACGTAACGGGGGCCGGCTTCACCGTAGCGCAATTCCTATTTGCCTACGAGCTGGCACAGCGTCCACTGAAGCCCATTCGAGGCATTGAGACCGGGCTGAAGGATGCGATCATCGGTCTCATGCTTCTGGGCGCAGCATCAGCGATCAAGCTTGCCTTGGGCGATACCGTTGCCGGTCTTGTCATCTTGGTCACCTTGGATGCCTTTGCATTGTACAAGGAACTCTCCGGGGTCAACGACGTCATCAGCATCACCGGGAAAGGAGCGAACTTGGTTCGGATGTGGTACCCGTTCCTTTACCCGGTCACTGTGGCAGTGAATGCGATTGGCGTCGCAACGGCAGCCACCGACCTCGCAGGCGATGCGGGGAGGCTTGCGAGCAGGCTCTGAGAGGGGATGTGCCAGGATGATTCAAGCCATCTTCGTTGTGGATCCCGCAAAGATAGCGAGACGGCGCTCGCGCCGCAGAACACATTTGGTGGTCGACGGGGGCATCTTTGTCGTGGCGACCCTGCTCGCGATTCTTGCACTCGGCTGGCCGGCTGTACTAGACGTACAGAACCCAACGCTCCTATTCTTTGCGATTGCCGCGCTCTTCGCTATCGCGGCGTACGCGAGTTGGAGCGACCTCCGTACACTTCGAAGCGTGAACTCCGTGATGGTGAGTACCCGCGCGTTCTCACCGCCCTTTAAGCCAAAGGAGCGCCCGACGACAGCCGATTGGAGTGTCGCGTACAAAGAGATCGCGTCCATGGAGCCCGTCGCGACGAAAGGCGGCTTCATTCCCGCCTACGACGTGACCCTGCGGGACGGCCTGTCGTTCCAACTGAACGCCCTGGACCTGCTCCTCTACGTCGACGAGAAGGAGGTCCGTCGCTACGCTAAGATGCTGGCCGTGATCCGGGCCGAGGTCGGGAGACCGGAGAATCGCGAGCGGGCCGCTCGGGGAGAGGACGTCGTCATCCCGAAGGAGCGCTTCGAGGCTGTCGCTGGAGGGTAGACGCTTCGTGATTGGTCTTAACCCGAACGCCACGGACACGGACTTCGACGGCCTCGCGGACGGCCAGGAGCTCTTCGTGACAAGCGTGAAGACGCCGAAGCGCACTCCCGTGGGGGACCAGCGCTGGACCTACTCGGACCCCATGACGATCGCGGGCGGCGGTCCGGCGTGGGCCGTGAGTTCGGCGATACTGATGACGGGCCTGACGCATCCGGACATGGACCGGGACGGGCTCAATGACAGCGGGGAGGTAAACCTCGCGTCCGACGGGTTCGCGATCAAGCCGTGGAGCGCGGACAGCGATGCGAACCGGATTTTCGACGGGCTCGAGTCGACGGGATAGGCTCGCTCCGGGTCCTCACCGTCGCAGTCCCGGGCGGATTCTGGACGGACTGCTCAGGCCTTCCCACGCAATACGATCGCCAGCGGAGCCCGTCGGAACTCACAAGTCCTCGGGCCTGTGCCCCTTCCGCTCGAACTGCTTCGCATAGAACTCCTTGAGGTGGGCGTACGTGTCGATGTCCTGCGGCCCCTTGTCCTCGCGGATGCGGACGATGCGAGCGAACCGGAGCGCGAAGCCGCTCGGATAATGAGGGCTCCTCTGGATCTCGTTGTGAGCGACCTCGACGACGATCTCCGGCCGGACGTGGAATCCCCACGGCTCCTCCGAGAGCGCGAGGTCCTTGAGGCGCCCGGTCATCGACTCAAACTCGGCGTCCGTGAGGCCCTTGAACGTCTTCCCGATCATCTGGAACCCGCCCGTGGCCTCGTCCCGCACCGCGAGCCAGTAGTTCGACAGCCAGCCCTCCCGCCGGCCGCTCCCCCACTCCGCTGCGATGATCGCCAGGTCCAAGTGGTCCGCGGACTTGATCTTGAACCACTTCTTCCCCCGTTTCCCGACGGAGTAGGTCGACTCGAGGCTCTTGGCCATCAGGCCCTCGTGACCCTGGGCCAGAGCCTCCGCGAGGAAGGACTCGATTTCCTCCTTCGTGTGCGCGATCCGGCGGGGCGTGAGCACCTGCGGCGGCACGAACCTCTCCAGCGCTTCCCACCTCGCGCGGTAGGGCTCGTTGATCCTCGAGCGGCCATCGAGAGCGAGGAGGTCGAACAGGAAGAGCTTGAGCGGGACCTCCCTCTGGGCCGCGTCCAGGTCATGGATCCGGCGGAAGCGGCGCATCAGGTCCTGGAAGGGCAGCGGCTTCCCTTCCCGGTCCACCGCGACGACCTCCCCTTCGAGGAGGAACTCCTCCGACGGCAGGCGGCGCGCGAAGCCGACGACTTCCGGCAGGCTCTCCGTCACGTCGCTCAGCCGGCGGCTGAAGATCCTCACCGCGTCCCCCTTGCGGTGAATCTGGATGCGCGCACCGTCGAGCTTGAACTCGATCGCGGTGCTCCCGCCGTGCTCCGCGAGGACCTCCTCCGGGCCCTCCGCAATCTCCGCGAGCATGGGCTTCACGGGAGACAGGAGACGGAGGCTCCGGGTCCGCAGGGCGGTCACACCCTCGAAGAGGGCGATCCCCGCGACCTCGCCCAGGTCTCCCAGGAACATGTGGGCCGTGCGGACACTCTCGACGTCCGCGCCCGCGGCGTCCGCGATCCCCTCGAGCATGACGCCCTCGCTCACGCCGATCCGCATCTCTCCCGAGATCTCGCGGAACAGGATCTCCCGTTCCTCCGGGGAGGCGCGGCCCAGGAGGGATTCGAGGAGCCGGCGCCGGGCGTTCACGGAATCGGTCCCGTGGGTCTCCGCGATCGCCGCGAAGGCCTGGCTCACCTCGAGGATCGTGAGCGGCTCGGAGACCAGGGCGGACTGCCGCGTCCCGGAGAGGGCCTTCCGAACGGTCGCCCAGCCCACGTTCAGCGCGCGCTCGTCCGCCTCGGCGAAGATCCGGCCGACGACCAGGTGGACGGCCGGAGGGACCTCGTCCCTGCGCAGGGACCGGAGGAACTGCGCGAGGAAGGCGCGCTTCGCGAGGCGCTTCGAGGTGCCCTCGAGGGCGCGCACGAGGGCCACGAGGGACGAGAACGGAGTGCCTCCGGCAGGGGCGGTCACGGCGACCGTGGACTATCCGACCCCGCGGGTTTCAAGGTTTCGCCGGTGGCGGGAGCCGACTTCGCGCGGCCCTCTCCGAAGACGTACAAGACGACCGTCGCTCCGACAAGGAGGGCGCCGCCGGCGGTCTGCCAGAATCCGAGGCTCTGCTCCGGGAAGACGAGGAGGGCGATCAGCACGCCCCACAGGGCCGACGTCGACAGGACGGCACCGGTGCGCATCGCGCCGATCGTGCGGAAGCCGAAGTAGAAGAGCACCGTGAAGGTGCCGACCCCCGTGAGGCCGAGGAACACGACCCCCGCGGCGGCGATTGGCGACATCGTGAAGGGCGCGCCCATGGCGAGGTTGATCGGGACCATGAGGCCCGCGCCGATGAGGAGCTGCAGGGAGATCATCGGCAGGCTCCGGGGATTCTGGCGGCTCAGCACGGTGATGCCCGTGTTGTTCATCCCCCAGAAGCACGCGGCCGCCATCAGGAAGAGGTTGCCCTCCAGGTACGCGAGGAACGCGACGTTCGTGAAATCGAGCTGCGTGGCCACGAGGAACGCGCCCAAGGCGATGCCCACGATCGCCAGGTAGCCGCGCGGCCGGAGTCGCTCCCCGAGGAACACGAAGGCGAAGGTGATCGTGAAGAGGCTCTCCGTGTCGGAGAGCAGGGCGGCATTGGCCGAGGTGGTCTTCCCCAGACCGAAGAAGTACAGGATCGGCGCGACGACCGTGGCGAGGAACGTGATGCCCAGGAGGAACTTCAGGTCCCGCCGCGGGAACCGGTACTTCACGAGCCACGGGAGGAAGATCAGTCCGGGTATCAGCTGCGTGTACAGGACGATCGTGAGCTCGTTCACCTGAGCCAGCACGAGCTTCGCCACCGTGGCCCACATGCCGAAAAGCACCGCGGCCACGGAGACCGCGAGGTACCCGGACAACCGGTTGCGGTCCCCCGACGGCACGGCACGCGGAACGCGACTTCGCGTTAAAGAGATGATGTCATACGACAGACTTAAGTGCGCTCCGCGAGATGCTTTCGCGACGCATCCTCCGGTGGAGCGAGGGTTCCATGGGCGAAGCCCTGAGTGTGATCCGCGATGACGGTTCCGTCGATCCGAAGACGGACCCCTCCCTCTCCGAGGACGACGCGCTCCGGCTCTACCGGGGAATGATGCTCGAGCGCATCCTGGACAACCGGATGCTCGCCCTCCAGCGTCAGGGGCGCATCGGATTCTACGGCCCAGCAATCGGACAGGAAGCCGCGATCGTGGGGGCCGCGATGGCGATGCACCCGGACGACTGGATCGTCCCCCAGTACCGGGAGCCCGGGGCCGCGCTGATCCGCGGGATGCCGCTCGCGGAGCTGATCAGCCAGTTCATCGGCAACGCGGCGGATCCGGCGAAGGGCCGCCAGATGCCCTGCCACTACGTCTACCGCCAGGGGAACTACCTCTCCATCTCCTCGCCCGTGGGGACACAGCTGCCCCACGCCACGGGGATCGCCTGGGCGATGAAACTCCGCGGCGCGCGCACGGCCGTCCTGGCGTACTTCGGGGACGGGGCCACGAGCACGTCGGACTTCCACGCGGCGATGAACTTCGCGGGCGTCTTCCACGTCCCCTGCGTGTTCCTCTGCAATAACAACCAGTGGGCCATCTCCCTGCCCGTGTCCCGGCAGACCGCGTCCGCCACCCTGGCGGAGAAGGCCCAGGCCTACGGCTTCGCCGGCGTCCGCGTGGACGGCATGGACGCGCTCGCGGTGTACCGCGCGACGCGGGACGCGGCGGAGTCCGCGCGATCGGGCGAGGGTCCCACCCTCGTGGAGGCTGTCACCTATCGGATGGGGCCGCACTCCTCGAGCGACGATCCCTCCCGGTACCGCGACGAGAAGGAGGTGGCGGCGTGGCGGGCGAAGGACCCCTTGCTCCGGTTCCGGAAGTACCTCGAGCATGCCCAGGGCTGGGACGACGGGCGGGAGGCCGCCCTCGAGCAGGAGATCGGGGACGCGATCAGCGCCGCGGTGGCCGAGGCGGAGAAGGCGCCGCCGACCCCCGTGGAGTGGCTCTTCACCGACGTGTATGAGGAGATGCCCTGGAACCTCCAGGAAGAGCTGGAGGACCTCCGCGCGACCCGGGGGAGGTGAGCCCGCGACGAAGAAGGGACCTGCCGCACCCGTGGCGCCGCCCCCGGCCGGAGGATCCGCGATGGCCCGGGCCCATGAGCTCTTCAAGCAGGGACGCACGAACGAGGCGACCTCGCTCCTGAGGCCCCTGTGCCAGCGCAAGGACCCCGACCCCGAGGCCGCGGCCCTCCTGGCCGCCTGCCTCGGCGCGGAGGGGAAGTACGAGGAGGCCGCGAGCGTGGACCGGCTCCTCTGCGACGCGAGCCCCGGGAACCCCCAGGGCTGGAACAGCCTCGGCTTCGACCTCCTCAACGCGGGCGACCTGGCCGGGGCCCTCGAGGCGTACGTGCGGGCGATCGAGCTGGAGCCCGACCGGGCCTCGAGCCACTTCAACGTCGCGCGGATCGCGGCGCGCATGGGGGACAAGCCGCGGGCCATCGAGCACTTCGTGAAGGCCGTGGAGCTCCAGGGCGACTACCTGGACCGTCTCGACGAGGATCCGGATCTGCGAACGTTGAAGGACGACCCGGACCTCCAGGACCGACTTCCGGGCCACGGACCGAGCGGGGACCCCTACTCGGAGTACTACGCGACGGGGTCGTGAACGGGCATGGCGCAGCTCACGATGGTGCAGGCGATCAACAACGCCCTCCGGGAGGAGATGCGGCGGGACGATCGCGTCGTGATCCTCGGGGAGGACGTCGGGAAGAACGGCGGCGTCTTCCGGTGCACAGAGGGCCTGATCGACGAGTTCCCGGACCGCGTGTTCGACACGCCCCTCTCGGAGGCGGGGATCATCGGCAGCGCGATCGGCATGGCCCTCTACGGGCTGCGGCCCGTCCCCGAGATCCAGTTCCAGGACTTCATCTACCCGGCCTTCGACCAGATCGTCTCCGAGGCCGCGAAGATGCGCTACCGCTCCGGCGGTCAGTACAGCGTCCCGATGACGATCCGCACGCCCTTCGGGGGAGGCATCCGGGGAGGCCACTACCACTCCCAGTCCGGCGAGGCGTACTTCTGCCACACCGCCGGGCTCAAGGTCGTCGTGCCCTCCTCACCCGCGGACGCGAAAGGACTCCTGACGTCCTCCGTCCGCGACCCGGACCCTGTGATCTTCCTCGAGCCAAAGAAGCTCTACCGCGCGTTCCGCGAGGAGGTGCCCGAAGGGGAGCACACGGTGCCCCTGGGCAAGGCCCTCGTGCGCCGCGAGGGGAAGGACGTCTCCCTCCTCGCCTACGGGTACATGGCGCACGTGTGCCTGGAGGCGGCCCAGAAGGCGGCGGAGAAGGGCGTGGAGGCCGAGGTCGTGGATCTGCGGACCCTCGTGCCGCTGGACCTCGAGGCGATCCTCGCATCCGTGAAGAAGACAGGGCGCGCGGTCATCGTCTACGAGGCGCCCCGCACGGGCGGCTACGGCGGGGAGATCAGCGCGCTCCTCGCGGAGAAGGCGATCGAGTACCTGCGCGGGCCCATCGTCCGCGTGACGGGCTTCGACACTCCCTTCCCGTACAGCCTGGAGGACGTCTACCTGCCCAACGCGGACCGCGTCCTCGCGGGGATCGACATGGTCATGGCCTTCTGACGCCGACGCGACTCACATCGCGGCGACAGGTCTCCGGAACGAACGGTACACCGTGAGCAGGTACGCGAAGATCACCGCCGCCACCACGAGGGTGATCAGCGTCCCCAGGCGGATGTCCCGGGGATCGGTGTACACCTGGAGGCCGCTGTACCCGATCGCGAAGAGGGTCGTGAGGAGCGCGAGCCACCACGCCCACGGGCGCAGACGGAGCAGGCCGAGGCCCGAGACGCCGAGGATCGTCGCGAGCACCAGGTACAGGAGCCCGCCGAGGAGGAGGGCCGTCTCGTTCAAGCCCACGCCGGGGAGGAAGCCCGCGAGGCCGACGAGGATCCCCGCGAACCCGATCAGGCCGACGGCCACGGACGCGAGGACGATGAGCACGCCGAGGACCGTGATGCCGAAGGGACGGGGCATGGGGACGACTCTCCTGGGACGACGGTTCTCGGGGAAAGGAGGAGCAGGTGCGGAATCTTCGGACGCGCGGCGGAACTCACCGGGAGAACGCCGCTCCCCGGTCCGGTTGGACCGCGGAAGCGAGGCCCGGGGGTCCTTCGGCGCCGACGCGCCCGGCACAAATCACGCCCACCGGTCTGTGCCACTCCTCCACGACCCTACTCCTCCCCGCCACGGGATGGGGCAGGGTCCATAAAATCGTTCCCATCGTGACGGCGCCCGAGATGCGGGGCGGCCCGGATGGCTTCGTGCAAATCATTATAACAAGTGCGGTTCTAGACGTCCGCAGAACGGACGAGGACGACCGCATGGCCCGCGAGTTCAAGCTCCCCGACATCGGCGAGGGCGTCCACGAGGGCGAAGTCACGAAGTGGTTCGTCAAGGAGGGCGATGCGATCTCGGAGAACGAGCCCGTCGTCGAGGTGATGACGGACAAGGTCACGGTCCAGATCCCCTCCCCCGTCACGGGCAAGATCCTTCAGCTCCGCGCGAAGGAGGGCGAGGTCGTGAAGGTCGGCGCGGTCCTCGTCGTCTTCGGAGAGGCGGGCGAATCCGAGCCTGCGGCGGCTCCGGCTCCCGCGGCGCCGGCGACGGCCGCGGTCCCGAAGCCTTCGGCACCCGTTCCAGCCGCCACCGCGTCCGGAGACGTCCTCGCGGCCCCCGCCGTGCGTCGGCTCGCGAAGGAGCAGGGCGTGGACCTCGCGAAGGTCCGCGGGACCGGTCCGGGCGGGCGGATCCTCGAGGACGATGTCCGGAGGGCGAAGGCGGCTCCCGCGACCGAAGCGGCCCCGCGGTCGACGCCCGCGGTCTCCGCGCCGCCCGTGGGCGGGGAGGAGCGGATCCCGATCCACGGGCTCCGAAAGCGGATCTACGACAAGATGGCGAAGTCCAGGGCGACGGCGGCCCACTTCACCTACGTCGAAGAGGTGGACATGACCCAGCTCGTCGGCCTGAGGGACCATCTGAAGGAGCGGGCGGAGCTGAAGAAGGCCAAGCTCACGTTCCTCCCGTTCATCATCAAGGCGACGATCGCCGCCCTCAAGGAGCATCCTACCCTAAATGCGAGCGTGGACGACGAGCGCCAGGAGATCGTGGTCAAGCGCTATATGAACGTGGGTGTCGCGACCGCGACGGACGAGGGCCTGACCGTCGCCGTGATCCACGACGCGGATGGCCTGGGGCTGTGGGACCTGGCGAAGGAGGTCGAGCGGCTCGGGTCCGCCGCGCGGGAGCGGAAGCTCACCCTGAACGAGGTCCAGGGCTCCACCTTCACGATCACGTCCCTGGGGAAGGAAGGCGGCATCCTCGCCACGCCGA
>Ga0209751_10000874_pt1 | contig 31784 bp, 23 predicted proteins | sample RifCSP13_1_FD_184019 | JGI IMG/M metagenome (GOLD analysis project Ga0209751, IMG submission 184019) | Soil microbial communities from Rifle, Colorado - Rifle CSP2_sed 13_1 (SPAdes) (version 2) | ecosystem: Environmental > Terrestrial > Deep subsurface > Rock core/Sediment | place: Rifle...
GGGCGCAAACCGCACCACGTCGCCGGGGCGGACCTCCAGTGGGCAGAATCCCTGCGCCATCATCACCTCTCCTAGAACGATCGGCGCAGCAGCCATTGCCCATGCCCTCTGAGCGAACCATCCTGACACGCCCACGCCAACGCCGAAGACGACGAAGCCAAACACCGCAACCATCGCCGCCTGTGGCATGCCTTACCTCCTAGACACATTGCCCCTTATGTCGCTCCATGGTAGGAGGAGCACCGCACCGTGACCCCCCTCTTTCGGGTAGTCTTCGGTCTCCCTCAGCGCAGCGCCGGTTACGCCTCGACCGCCGTCCGCCGCACCCCCGCCTATTGTCGCCTGCCCATCGCTCGAGCGCACCAGAAGATGCTCCACCCGCCAATCAAGATGCTCATCAAGACTATGCGCGTCAGGTCGACGACGGGCAGGACTCGCCCGCGATCCGCGGTCATCTCCACGACCGCCACGGGCCGGGCTGAGAACCAGCCTCCGCCACCACCGCCCTGGCCGCTCTCCGTTTCCTCGCGTTCCTCCTGCTTGCCTTCGCCAAAACCGATGCCGAACGCGCCGCGGACACGCGCCACCGGAATGACCGTCCTATCGCCAACTCTGACCGACTCGCCGAAGACGCTGCGGACGTGCGCCGATGTCGGACTGGCTTCGCTCTGCTTCAGCAGTTGCTCAATGGTCATCGTTGGCCTCCTGGCTTCTTGCGTGGCGAACAACGGCCATCATTCTAGTCGCCCCGCGTGCAGAACGCGTCAATTCACCACTGATCCACATGAAGAATTCATCTCTTCTCTCCTTCGGAGCGCAGTGCAATGGGTTGGTGTCCTGCCACTGCCGCTCTGTTTGTTGTGTTGGGGTCGACGACCAACTAGACTTGACCTTTGAGCATCCCACCTGCACCAAGAGACCCTATATGGAAGAAGCACGACGTCGCGAGCTTATCGCGAAGTACCTTGACGGCTATCGCGCCGTCACCGAAGCGCTTGAACGCCTTGGCGCAGAGCGGCTTGACGTCCGCGCGGCGCCCGGCGAATGGTCTGCCAGGGAGATCGTCCATCACCTGGCGGACGCTGAGATGACCGGGGCCATCAGACTGCGCCGTCTGCTTGCGGAGGAGCGGCCCGAGATCGTTGCTTACGACGAAGAGGAATACGCCCGCAGGCTGCACTACGACCGCCCCCTCGGGGCCTCGCTTGAGGCCTTTGACGCCGCACGTCGGGCCACCGCCGAGCTCCTGGAGCACCTGACGGCGACGGAGTGGCAGCGAGAGGGCACCCACAGCGAGACCGGCCGCTACACGGTCGAGGCCTGGCTTGAGGTGTACGCGGAGCACGCTCACGACCACGCAGCGCAGGTCCTCAGGACAGGCGGGGCCGACGGTGCATGACGATCTACCGCGCCCCGTCCTGAGCGCCGCTTCCCGCGCCTAATGGCAGACACAGTGCGCGAATCTACGCTCGCCCGACGTCTGCTGCTGTCGGTGTATGCGCCGACCTTCCTGCTCTCCTTCAGCGGGGCGGTCCTCATCCCAATCTTGCCGCTGTACGCCCAGAGCTTTGGGGTCTCGCTCGTTCTGGTCAGCCTCGCTGTGGCCACCGCGGGGTTCGGCACCCTTATAACCGACCTGCCCGCCGGCCTCCTGCTCCAGCGCTTGGGGCGGAAGCCGATGATGCTGGTGGGCACCGGTGCCGTCGCTCTGGCCATGCTGATCGTGCCCGTGCTCCACGAGTTCCCGGTGCTCGTGGCCGCCGAGGCCGTTGCCGGCGTCGGCACGGCCTTATGGGCCATCTCCCGGCTGGCCTATCTCACCGACGTCACAACACCCCGCGATCGGGGGCGCGCTATCGCCACCTTCGGCGGCATCAACCGCATCGGCATCTTCCTCGGCCCGGCGGCAGGTGGGCTCATCGCGACGCAGTTCGAACTCTATACGCCGTTCTACCTCAGCGCCGCGTTTGCCGCACTGTCACTACTCCTGACCCACGTCTTCGTCGTCGAGACGGGGGGCACGACAACGCACAGCTCGGTCCGCTGGCAAGCGATGGTCGCCGTCGTGCGGAGCCACTGGCGCGACCTCGCGGCAGCCGGCGCCGCCCAGGTCTTCGCCCAGATGATTCGCAACGGGCGTCAGCTTATTGTGCCGCTATACGGGGCCAACGTCCTCGGCCTCGATGTCGCCGCTGTGGGCAGCATCGTGAGCATCTCCGCCGCCATCGACATGTCGCTGTTCCTGCCGGCAGGCCTGCTCATGGACCGCTTGGGGCGCAAGTTCGCCTCAGTGCCGTCCTTCTTGATCATGGGGCTCGGCATGGCCCTGATTCCCTTCGCCAGCGACTTCACCGGCCTGCTCGTCGCCACGGCGGTGATGGGCCTCGGCAACGGCCTGGGCTCCGGCACAATGATGACGCTCGGGGCCGACCTCGCTCCGAAGGAGGCCGTCGGCGAGTTCTTGGGCGTGTGGCGCCTCATCGGTGACGCGGGAGGCACCGGCGGCCCCATCGTAGTGGGGGTCATCGCCCAAGCGCTGGGACTGGCGCTCTCAGCGGCCGTGCTCTCTGGGATCGGCTTCTTCGCCGCGGCCACCCTGGTGCTCTTCGTGCGCGAGACGCTGCATGAGCCAGAGGCGGTGCTGGCTCCCCCACGCCCACACACGGCCCAGTAGGACGGGGGCCGTCGCCGCCATGGCCTGGGACACAGAGTCCGCCCACGAGGCGGCTCTCGGCGCGCTCCGCCTCGCCCAGCGCTTCCCGACCTCGCTTAGGCTGCTGCGCGCGGTGTGCGGGTACAAGCACCCCGTGCTAGAGGTCGACCTGGCTGGTCTGCGCTTCGCCAACCCGATCGGCCTCGCAGCGGGCTTCGACAAGAACGGTGTGGCGGTCGAGGCGCTGACCGCGCTGGGCTTCGGCCACATCGAGGTCGGCACCGTGACGCCCTGGCCTCAGCCGGGCCAGAGCCGCCCGAGGCTCTTCCGTCTCGCCGAGGACCGCGCGCTCATCAACCGCATGGGCTTCCCGAGCCGGGGCATGGAGACCGTGGCACGCCGCGTCGTCCAGATGCGTCGCGGGCCGATGATCGTGGGCGTCAACGTCGGGGCGAACGCGACCAGCGTGCAGCAGGGAACCGCCCTCGACGACTACGTGGCGGTCTTGCGCCGGCTGGCACCGCTCGCCGACTACGTGACCCTCAACGTTTCCTCGCCCAACACACCTCTTCTGCGGGACCTCCAGGGCCCGGAGGCCCTCGCCGCGCTGCTCGACGCCTCCCTCGCCGTCCTGGCCAACGCCAAGCCGCTCTTCGTGAAGATCGCCCCTGACCTCTCGTCCCAGGAGCTCGACGACCTCCTTCAGGTCGTCATGGGGCGAAAGATGGCCGGGATCGTGGCCACCAACACGACGACGGCCCGCCCCGAAGGACTGCGGGGCCGCCACAGGAACGAGTCGGGCGGACTGAGCGGCGCCCCGCTGAGGGACCGCTCGACGGCAATGATTCGCGCAATTCACGCGCAGACCCAGGGACACTTGCCCATCATTGGCGTCGGCGGCGTCTTCAGCTGGGAGGACGCGCTCGAAAAGCTCCTCGCAGGGGCCAGCCTGGTCCAGCTGTATACCGGGCTGGTCTATCGAGGCCCGCTCATCGCCCGCTCCATCAACCGGGGGCTCGCTGCGTTCGCTGAGCGCGAGGGCATCGGGCGGCTGCAAGCGATCGTGGGGCAAGGGAATGGGTGAGGCGGCGGGCGCCGTATGATTGAGTGAAAAAAAGGAACTCTTTTGGCCGTCTTTCGTTCGGGGGACGGTGCCGCTGTATGATTGTTCGTCGGGCTCGCCCGATTTGGACGTTGGCTCTAGACGACGCGCTGTCTTGGGCAGACTCGGCGACGCTGATGGCGCCAACCGCACGTCCATTATAGCACATCCGTTCTCGCGAGACTCCACGTATCTAACACGCGCGCCTCATCTGATGGTGGGGGCAACCTCCCCTATCGCCATGGTCAGGTGGCGTGGTAGCGCAGCGTGTATCGGAGGCGGCCACTCGTATCCCCTCAGGGGGTCCTGAGGTAAAACGATCTCAATACGTGCTCCGCCGGTTTGCCGGACGGTGTGAAGTCGGTGTTGCCGGGACCGCTGCTATTGGGTATCGCGGGCCACTGCCACCAGAAGATGCCCGCCAGCCAGGGTCTGCCCCACAGGACCTCGAGCGCAGCCTGATAGGCGTCGGCCTGCTCCTGCAAATCCACGGGGCCGGTCGTCTGGTAAGCGCCCGGCGCTCGGGCGGCACCGTCGATGCTGCGGTAGCCGAACTCCGTGAGGAGAATCCGTTTGCCGAGACGGCGCGATAGGTCTTCGAGGAGCGTCAGGTACCCCCGCGTCGCCCAGGCACTCTTGAGGTCGGCCACTGTAGGGTCGTTTCGATTCGCCAGAGGATAGTAAGCGTCGATCCCTATGAAGTCCAGAGCACCCCACCAAGTAATGCGCTTTCCCTCGCCGTGAGGGAATGCCGCTCCGGTGCTGCTCAGGGCGGCATAGGTGATCGGCCCTTTGAAGCTGGCGCGGACCTCATCGACGACCTGACGCCAGTCCTCTTCCCGGTGGGTGGTGCCGCCTAGCTCCACCCCGATGCAGAGCATGTCCACGCCCGCCTCCTGAGAGAAGCCAGCATAGTGGCCAATGAATTGGCGGTACGAAGCAAACCATGCCCGCCACTGGGCCTCGTCGGCAAAGGCCGTGCCGATGTGCCCTCGGAAGCGCGTGACGTCCGGCTCGTTCGAGAAGTCCAACTGTGGCTTGAGCATCACCCTCAGGCCGAGCGTGTGAGCGAGGTCTACCACGCGCCGCAGCTCGGAGTCGGTAGCGGTGCGTGGAGGTCGGCATAAGATGGTTGTCGACGCGAGGGTTTCCTGGCCGCACCCCACCACAAGCGAGATCCAGTCCGCTCCCGTGGCCGCGAGGTCTTTCAGCGACTGGTCCGTGTAAGCGGGGAGGTATAGCCCCGGCCGGGGGGCGTCGAAAGAGCGCCAGTCGGCAAAGGTCATTCCTTTCTGAAACGCGGAAAGCGCGGAGAGCACTGGCGCGGGCGCTGTCCCCGCGGCCTGGGGAGCGCTGGTCGGCGGCGCTGAAGTGGCGACCGCTGTTGACGTGGGGGGGCGAGCCGCCTGTGTCGAGGTGCCGGATGGCGCGGTTGTGCAGGCAGCGAGGAGCGCAACGACGATCGTCGTCAGCTTCAGCAATCTCGCCCGCCTCCATTCTGGGCTGGAAAGCGTCTCAGTATCGCCGACCAGGTTCAAGGCCAACCCTCTGAGATCATAGCACGCTAGATTGCCAGGCCAGGCTCGCCGCACAAGAGCGTGTCAAGTCGACTCACGCCGCAAACGAAGCTCCTGGACAAACGGTTCCCACACGTGGTGGGTTCAGCAACTGGCAGTACGATCTACGAACCGTCGTTAGCGTGCTGCTTGACTGCCTTGGGTCGGGGCGCTAGCATGTCGCGCGATGAAGAAACCGACGGTTATCGTGACCATGCCGGCCTACAATGCCGCGAAGACACTTGAGCGGACCTATGGCGATCTCCCGAAGGACATCGTCGACCACGTCATCCTCGTCGACGATGTGAGCCAGGATAACACGGTCGAGATTGCCAGGCGGCTGGGGCTGAAGGTCATCGCGCATCGGCATAACCGCGGCTACGGTGGTAATCAAAAGACTTGCTACCTCGAAGCGCTCAAGGACGGGGCCGACATCGTCGTCATGCTCCATCCTGACTACCAGTACGACTCACGCCTGGTGCCGGAGTTGATCGCGCCTATTCAGGAGGGCTGGGCAGACTTGGTTCTCGGCTCGCGCATTCTTGGTGGACAGGCTCTCGCCGGCGGCATGCCGCTCTACAAGTACATCTCCAACCGATTCCTGACGTTCTGCGAGAACGTCGCGTTCCGACAATCGCTGTCGGAGTACCACACTGGCTTTCGTGCCTACAGCCGACGGCTACTCGAGACGATTCCCTTCTTGTTGAATTCGGACAAGTTCGTCTTCGACAGCGAGGTCATCGCGCAATCCTTTGCTTTCGGCTTCAGGATCGCCGAGATACCCGTCCCCACGCGGTACTTCGCCGATGCGTCTTCGGTCAATTGGCGATCAAGCATCGTCTACGGCCTGGGAACGCTCGGCGTCGTCGCCCGATACGTCCTCAATCGCTGGGGGATGTTTCCAGGGGTGCAATTTCGACAGTCCCTCGACGAAGCCCTCCAACATTACGCCGGTGGCACGCTCGACCGATTCGAGTCTGAAGGGCGAGTTTCGTCGCCTCCCGCGCAACACTAAAGCCCATGAATGTAGGATGATCCGCGCGTTTGCACTCAAGAAACGTGAGTGGAGGTAGAGGTTTCGCGCACGCCCTCCGCGAGTCTGCCGACGACCTTCGCATCGCCCGCGTGGCCTTGCTCGTCGTACTCGTCAGCCACCTCGTTCTCGGTCTGGTCTACAATTTCGCAAACCCGTTGTTCGAGTCGCCAGACGAGATCTGGCACTACGTCTACGTTCGCCACCTTGCTGAGGGTAAGGGCTTACCACGGCAAGTCCTTCGCTGGACTGAACCGCTCGGTCAACAGGAGGGTGGCCAGCCGCCGCTTTACTACGTGATCGCAGCTGCGCTCACGTTCTGGGCGCCCAAGGAAAACATCGAGACGCTGGCTCGTCCGAACCCGCTGGGTTTCGCCGGCAATCCGAAGGCCGATGACAATAAGAATCTCTTCGTTCACGGGCCGAATGAGGACTTTCCCTGGCAAGGAGAGGTCTGGGCGGTTCACCTTGCGCGATTGGTCGCGACGCTGTTCGGCAGCGCGACGGTCCTTCTGACCTATGCTATCGGTCGCGAGCTCTGGCCCACGCGCCCCGATCTCGCGGTCGGTGCCGCTGCGATGAACGCGTTCGTCCCGCAGTTCCTCTTCATCGGAGCGGCAGCGAACAACGATGTTGCTGCGGCTGCGATGTCGTCTCTCGCGTTGCTCATGAGCATCCGTTTGATGCGGTCCGGTCCCACCGGACAGCGCCTGGTACTGACCGGCTTGGCGCTGAGCTTGGCAATCCTGACGAAGTTCGGTGGTCCGACGGCGATCGCACTGTCCGTTGTCGCGCTTTCCTGGTGGTACCGGCGTCAGCCTGGGCGGGTCGAGCGAGCTTGGATGATGATCCGTTCGTGCACGGTGTTGCTGGCGCTAGTGGTCGTACTGACGGGCTGGTGGTACGCACGCAACCTGATCCTCTACGGCGAGTTCATGCCTTTGAAGATCTTCCTCAACCTCGAGCAGGTCAGGTATCGGATGCCGCCAATGGACGAGCTGGTGCGCGATCTGCCCGGGCTGTGGATGTCGACTTGGGCGCTTTTCGGCCCGTTCAACATCCTCGTGAGCTCGGGTATGTACACGTTTTACAGCGCGCTGTCGCTCATTGCCCTTTGTGGTCTGGCGATCATCGCCTGGCGCCATCGCGGCGGCGAACGGCTGCTGTCCGCGCCGGTGCTTCTGCTACCGCTCTGGGCACTAGTCATCTTCGCCGCTCTCATGCGCTACCGGATGCTTGTGCTTGCCTTCCAGGGGCGACTACTATTCCCCGCGATCTCGGCGATGACGCTGCTGCTCTATCTGGGATTGTCCGGATTCGCCCCGGGTCGCTGGCGCTGGCTGACGCTGCCCGCCGTAGCCATTCCAATGCTCGTCATCGCCGCCGTGCTGCCGTGGCAGGTGATCATGCCCGCCTACGCGCGCCCGCAAGTCCACACGAGCAAGACCGTTGGCACCCCGTCCTACCCCGTCACCGCGAACTTCGGTGACCAACTCCACTTTCTCGGCTACGACCTCAGCAGCGAGGCGATGCGGCCCGGTGACACACTGACTGTGACCGTCTACTGGCGCGCAGTGAGTCGCATGTCCGAGGACTACGCCGTCTTCGTCCACCTACGCGACCGAAGAGGAGGGATAATCGCGCAGTACGGCAGCTTCCCTGCCGGGGGCAACTTCGCCACGTCACTCTGGTCGCCTGACGACGCCCTGCGTGACCCGATCCGCCTGCGCGTTCCTTCCGACATCAACGCGCCAATACGCGCACAGCTCTTCGTGGGTCTTGAAGAGTCACACTCAGGTCGGTGGGTTCGGGTTGCGCCAGTGGTGGCGAACGAACAGGTCGGCGGTGACGCGCTGCCACTGGGATTCATCCGTATCGTCGGGCAGCCGCCAGCAGAGATTCCGAATCCACGTGACGAGAGCTTCGGCGGACTGGTCGCGCTGGCCGGCTTCTCGCTTGACGACCAGGCCGTACATCCTGGAGGAATCCTTCGCGGGCGCCTTTTCCTTCGAGCACAGGCCTCCATGGACCGGGACTACACGGTGTTTGTGCACCTGACGCGCGAGCCGCTCATGGATGCGTCGAGCATCATCAGCCAGCAGGACCGCCAGCCGTACGATGGCGCCTATCCGACGTCGGCCTGGCGTGTCGGCGAGTCGCTCGCGCATGACTTTGCGCTAACGGTCCCGCCTGATACTCCGTCCGGAGAATACGTGCTGAGGGTCGGCTTGTACGACTTGGCGAGCGGCCATCGGCTACCAGCCGGCGCCGGCGATCACGTTCGCTTGGGGACCATCACGATCCGACCATGACGACGGGTGTTGTAATACTCGACCGGACCTGTTTGGGCAGCAAGCAAAGAAGGAGACGGCGCAATGGTTAGCCCCCGACCCGCCAATCCGGCGGTCACCCCCAACCTGAGCTATCGCGACGCGCCGGCGGCGATGCGATGGCTTGGCGAGGTGCTCGGCTTCCAGACGACGGTGCTCTACGAGGAGGCAGATGGCCGCGTTGCGTACGCCCAACTCGTCTGGCAAGACGGCGCCATCAACCTGAGCAGCAGCCAGGAAGGAGGCCGACTACCGACGACCGGCCCGTCCTCGATCGTCCTCACGGCCGATGATGCCCATGCCGTCGACCGCTATTATGAGCGTGCGGTCGCGGCGGGCGCCGAGGTCATGGTCCCCCTCGAGGACACGTTCTACGGCAACCACGGATTCACGCTGCGCGACCCCGAAGGCAACCTTTGGTCCGTTGGGACACGTTGGATCGACTCCGACGCCGCGAAGAGACTACCGCAGCGCCGGGGGTGAGGTGTTATGCCCCAAAGTCCATCGCTTTATCGCGTGGAGTAGCCCGCTTCATCTCTGTGACGAGTTGGTTGAAGTAGCTATCCATCTTTCCCATGAGCAGTCGATTCGGCACTTGGGGGACACGCAGATCCGGGGCTCTTTCATTGAGATAGCTACCTAGGGTGATGTCCTGAGCGTTCCGATCGGCGAGTTTCTCCTGGAGTATTGACAACGAGCCACCGTTTTCGATCCAAGCTGCCAGACGCTCCAAATCGCCGACAGACATCAATTCGAAACGGAAGTCCTGAAGTCCCATCTCCATGAGATGTTCTCTAACCATCGCTAGCGTTTGCGGTTCAGGATACCATGGCTCAGCGGTGACGATGGCTGGCAAGTATGTCGTAACACCACTTGTATTCACGCCGGTTGCACCATCACGAAGGTCCTTGATCTTCTGAGGCAGCTTCGCGGCTGTCTCGATGATGGCACGTCGAATGAGCGTCAGGACTTCTTCGTAGTCACCTCCTGTCTTGGCGCTCTTCTTCAGTCTGCTAGATCGACACTCCAAGGCCAAGCAGTGCTCACCATCGACGACGACCCAATCTGGTCCCGCACGCTCAACCCGACCATAAAGCGGCTCTCCAAACACCTTGTCCTCACCAAGAGACGCCTTCAACACGATGCCGGCATATTCCTCAAACGCATGGCCGAACCAAACCGCGAATTGGTTCCCCGCCGGTTCCCGATAGGCCTCCAACAAATCGTAGTAGAGCCCTTTAGTGATTCGGTGTATGAGAAGCCTGGGAACAGGCATGACCAGCGCACCGTCAGGAAGGATGACTATCGGCTTGACCCACAGAGGATTGAACACATATGGACCAGCATTGGGAGATGATTTCTCTTCTTCGATACAAAGGCGCTTGAACTCACGGAATTCGCTGGCCATGTGGCCAATGAAGATTTCAACCTTATCCGCGGGCAATGGCGGATTAAAAAGGCGCTGACCGGCTGAGTGCAAGTACGAGCGTTCTAGACGATCGTAATTGAGCCCGCGTGCATAGGCTGCTAACCCAAGCGTCATGAACTCTTTCACAGAGAGTCCCATGATCTTGCTGAATTCTTGATCAATGTCGATCACTGGATCGGCCGGATGTGTCTCAAGGAACAGAATGAGATAACGTGGCAGCAAATGGCCAACCTCTTCCTGATATGGAAACTGAAGATGCCAGAGTCTGAGGAGCATCATCCTGATATCTGCGAGCTCGTCTGCCTTGCCAGGGTACTCCACGTTATTGACATTGTTGATTAGAGCAATTACGTCCTCTTTGGTCGGAGTGGCGCGCGCTGAACGTTCGAAGTTGCGAATCGCCCACATGGCAACGGTGGCAATCCCGTGAAAGGTGACATTCGCCAACAAGAGTCTGTGAAACGTCCCGAACATTGCGACCATCGGAACCGGGATAATGGTTCGCCCAGTATGCTCGAGCGCGCGGCTGGCTGAAGCACATGCTGTAAGCAAACGGTCTGGCGACCAACGCTGGATGTCCCGCCAAAAGCGTTCGATGCTTACAGTTTCCGGGTCGCTTGGGATTGCGGATGCCTCCCGTTTCCCAATTCGTCCACACGCAGCAATTGAGGCTTATGCCCTATCGGAGTGCGCCCAGATTCACAGGCAGGCCACCTCCACACGGGATCTGTAAAGCAAGGACGCGACGTGCAAAAGGAAAGCGACGTTTAGTTTGACCGCGCTGGCCTGGGCAGCTCGACGACGTCACCGTGGCGGAAGACCGTTCGTTCGCCGTCGGCGCCGAACACGTTGACCCTTCCGCGTCCCATGGCAACCCACGCACCTGAGGTCCAGATACAGGCGGTATCCTCGTCGACGCCAATGAGGACCTGGCCGGCGGCCAGGCGCCCGCGCATCTGGTCGACCATCTCGGGCCGGCGAGCCTCCATGCGGTCAAAGTGGGCCATCGCCCGAACCGGCGCCGCCAGGCCGAGCCCGTTCGGCCCTTCGCTGCCTTCAGCGCTCTGGCCAGGTGCGGGCAGGCCTGCGAGATGAGGGTTCAGCACGCCGAGGCCGCCGCTCGCGCCGGCCACCACAGCGCCCCTGGCGTTGGCGTCCGCCAAGGCTCTCCAGGCGGCCGTCTCATGGAAGGCCTGCGCGAGGTAGGCGGCGCGCCCGCCCGAGAACCACACGAAATCGGCTTCCGCGATCCGCGCCGCGATCTCTGGGCGGTTGGCGTCGTTGGCGTCGCAGATGCGGACCGGCGAGGCGTCGACGCCGAGCCGGGCGAAGTGCGCGCGCCCCATTTGCTCCCAGCGGTCCATCACGTCGAGGCCCTCAGGCGCGCAGGCGGTGGCGATGAGCAGGACGGTGCGGCCGGCGCACTGTTCGAGCAAGTGCCGGTCGACAACGTCCATCGCAGGCGTATATTCACCCGACCCAACGAGGGCCACGGGCCCAATCGACCGTTCCTCGCGCTTGATCATCAGGGCTCCTTTCTCAGTTCACTCGACGGGCGTTTGGTATCGCGAACTAGAGCCGATGTTGCCCATTCTCCTCCGTTGATCGCGGTGAAAAAGCATCCTGGGTTCTTCCCACCCGCCCACCCAGTGACGTACTGGGGGACACCCCTTCGACAGGCTCCCGCCAGGGTCGTCCGGCGGGGCCGGACTGGGCGGGTCTGGCGACAGGACAGGCTCCCAAGCCCCCGCCATCCTTCGACGAGCTCAGGATGAGCGGACGCTCCGCCCTCTGGGGGCTCGCAGAACAACGATCCGTTTTCATCCCCAGTGGCGCGCGCGTGAAGCATTGTCCTAACGGTAACAGGGCTGATTGTACATCACGTCAAGAGGGTGGAACAAAGGGCGAGGCCAGCGCGGCCAACGGGGTGGCCGGGAGAGCAGATGGCCCTTAGGCTACGCCCGTCAACCAGTGGGAGTCGCTGGTTGCCTACCAAAGGAGGGACTACAATACGCACGCTGTCATGACGTACCAGCACATCCTCCTCGCCAAGTCCGACGGGGTCGCCATCGTCACCCTGAACCGCCCCAGCGTGCTGAACGCCATCAACACGGCCCTGGAGGCCGAGTTCAACGAGGCCCTCGATGCGGTGGACCAGGACCCAGAGGTGCGCTGCATCGTGCTGACCGGCGCCGGGGAGCGGGCGTTCTGCTCAGGAAGGGACATCCGCGAGCTGGCGGCCCACCCTGAGTCGGACCGCCTGCCGGACCGTGACTACAATCTGCGCCTGGCCTTCGGCCCGAAGCCGACCATCGCCGCCCTCAACGGCCTGGCCTATGGCGCCGGTGCCCTCCTGGCCTCTTGCTGCGACCTGCGCATCGGCTGCGAGCGGAGCCGCTTTCGCTTCCTGGGCACGGCGGCGGGAAGGCTGAACTCCACCTGGACGCTGGCGGTGCAGGTCGGCATGCCGAAGGCCAAGGAGCTCCTGCTCACGGCCCGCGTCGTGGAGCCTGAGGAAGCGCTAGCCATCGGCCTGCTCAACCACCTGGTCCCCGCCGAGCAACTCATGGCGAAGACGCTAGAGATCGCGCAGTTCATCGCGGGCAACCCGCCGGAGATAGTGCAGGGCGTGAAGCAGCTCCTCAACGGCTACGTGGGGATGCGCTGGCAGGACATGGCGGCCCAAGAGCGCGAGGCGCGAGAGACGACCCTGAAGCCGCCACCGGCCGAAGAGAGCTTCCGCGATTTCCTCGATCGGCGCGACCGATAGCGGCCTGGGCCACCCGTCTGACGCGCTGGCGAAGCTCGCGTCCGACATCGTTGCCTGCCGCAGGTGCCCGCGACTCGTGGCCTGGCGCGAGAAGGTCGCCACCGAGAAACGCGCCGCCTTCAAGGCGTGGGCCTACTGGGCGAAGCCTGTTCCCGGCTTCGGCGACCCGCAGGCGGAGCTGCTGGTCATCGGCCTGGCCCCGGCCGCCCACGGCGGCAACCGGACCGGCCGCGTCTTCACCGGCGACCGTTCCGGCGACTGGCTGTACCGGGCGCTCTATCGCGCAGACTACGCCAACCAGCCCGAGAGCGTGCGCCGCGACGACGGCCTGCGCCTCACCGGCGCCTACGTGACTGCCGCCGTGCGCTGTGCACCGCCCGGCAATCGACCCACGCCCGTCGAGCGAGCGAACTGCCTGCCCTACCTCCAACGGGACCTAGCGCTCCTCGGGCGTGTGCGCGTCATCGTCGCGCTCGGTGCGTTCGCCTACGATACCGTCGCCCGATTGAGCGGGCTGCGCCCGCGGCCGAAGTTCGGGCATGGCGTCGAGGCGCTGCTCCCGGACGGCCGGGTCCTGCTGTGCTCGTACCACCCGAGCCAGCAGAACACGTTCACGGGCAAGCTCACGGAGGAGATGTTCGACGCTATCTTCCGCCGGGCGCGGGAGCTGGCGCACGCATAGCTCAACGCCGCTGGCTGTTCAGCCGGCCGAGTGGCACTTCGAGGAGCAGCCGTTCTGTCATTGGCAGGAAGCACTCGCGGTCGCTACAGGCCTGATACTGCACCTCGATGTCAACCGGCAGGCTCTCGCCCTCCCGCAGCTCCCAGACGAGGGGTACGACGACCTCGACATCTCCGTCCAGCACATGGAACTCTTCGTGCAGGCCCTCGATGCGGAACGGCCTTGCGGGCGGGTATGTGGCCTCGCCAGCACGTAGCCCTTCGGGGCCCACAACGGTGACCTTGGTTGGATAGTAGCCTTCCGGCGTCGAAGGGCCATAGATATGCAATCCCTCGGCCAGCCGGAGGCGCACGTACAGGTCGGCCGCCTGCATGAACTTCAGCTCTTCGGCGCCAAGCGCCGCCGATATCTGCACGCCCGCGGCGTGGAGGTCAGCGTGGGGAAAGCGGCTGAGGTCGATGGGCAAGCCAAAGCCGGAGTGAAGGACCGTGCCGGCGGTCTCGCGGACCCGGTACTCGCGATGGAAGTACTTCGCCACGACGCGGCCGTCTTCACCGACGAGGTAGGAGCCTGGGTACGGGATGCCGTAAATCTCCTCGTCGGGCAGAATGAGCGTGTTGAGGATGCCAAACTCGCGAATGACCTTCGACCCCTGGTCCGAGAGGACCGGGAAGTCGACGCCGTACTCCTTGGAGAACCGGGCGAGGGTCTCCACCGGCTCCGGGAGGATGACGAAGGCCACGATGCCGGAGGCCTCGAAATCGGCCTGGTGTTGGTGCAGCTCCACGAGCTGCGTGCGGCAGTAGGGTCACCAGCGGGTCGAGCGCTGGAAGACGACAAGCGCACGTTTGCCCTCGCGGGCCTTCGTGAAATTGACCTGCTCGCCGCGCTGGTCCGGCAGCGTGAAATCTGGCAACGTCTCACCGACGGCGGGCCCTGTCGGGAAGTCGTCGGTTGCGGGCATGCGCCTGGTCGCCGGGACCTGTTCTGGCTGCTGCGTGCTCATGGCATCCTCCTTCATATGCTAAACAAGAAGCCCCGACATGTACATTCCGATGCGGTACATCGCAGGCGGTTCGCGAGCCGCCCTAACATGGAGTTGGCCGATGACACCCGACGCGCCAGGTGCTATCCTGCCGTTCACAAACGGCACAGCTTCGGACAAGGAGCACCCTATGGAAATCAAGAAGACCGCCGACGGCATCGAAATCCCCCCACCCAGCCCAACCGACGTGCTGTACGAGAAGCTCGACGGCTTCGCCCGAATCACGCTCAATCGACCGACTGTCCTCAATGCCCTGAACAGGAACTCGCACCGCCTCCTTGGGCGGGCGCTCGACAGCGCTGAGGCCGATGACGACGTGCGAGCCGTCATCCTGACCGGGGCTGGCCGCGCCTTCTGCGCCGGCGGCGACCTCTACGGCAACCTCTACCCAGACAGCGAGCCGGCCCCCGGCGCGACGGAGAACCAGATGCGCATCTGGTCGTTCCCGAAGCCCGTCATCGCCGCGGTACGCGGCCACGCCGTCGGGCAGGGCGTCGAGCTAGCGGGCGTGTGCGACATGACCATCGCCTCGGAGACCGCCCAGTTCGGCGAGATCCAGATCCGCAACGGTGCAGCGCCGCCGGTGCTCATCACGCCTTTTCTGGCCGGGATGAAGTTCGCGAAAGAGATCCTCTTCCTCGGCGAGCTCATCGATGCGCACAATGCGATGCGGATGGGCCTCGTCAACCGGGTGGTGCTCGACGACCAACTCGAGGCCGAGAGCGAAAAGCTGGCGCGCAAGCTGGCCGCGCTCCGACCTTCGGCGGTACGGTTCAACAAGGCGATAATAAACCGCGTCTTCGAGCTCGCCTCTTTCCACGAGGCGCTCGACTACAGATCAGACCCGAAGATCGCGGCCCTCTCTTCTCGCGAGATGGACGGCGCTGTTACACAGGGACAGCGGCGCGTGATGGACGAACAGGGTTGGGGCGCCTTCCGAAGCCAGCGGGACGCCCTCTATCGCGAAGGCCCAGGTAGCTCATAGAGCGCCTCCGGCTGAGGGTGGAATCAGCGGTCGCAGGCCGTTCCGCCCACCCACCCTTTGACGTACTGGGGACACCCCCCGGCCCCCGTCATCCTTCGACAGGCTCAGGACGAGCGGTTCGCTCTGCCCGTCTGGACTACCGAAACGACGCCGGTTTTGACCCGCAGTGATGAGGTCAGCGCATGACCGAACGTCGGCTAGGCGGTAGGGAACTCCCCAAGCGTGACGGTGGCGGTCTCGCGACGGCCTGAGCGCCCGTACTCCACGCGCACTTGCTCCCCAGGTTTATGTTGACGCAGTGTCCGGAGGAGCTCGGGCTCAGTCTTCACCGTCGCTCCATTGATGGCGGTGATCACGTCGAGAGCGCGGAGGCCAGCCCGAGCGGCGGGCCCGCCGGCCACCACGCTCTCGACCAACAGGCCGCTTCGCTCCGTCAGTCCCTCCTGCGCCGCCAACGATGGCGTGACCTCCGTCACGTTCACGCCCAGGTACGGGTAGACGACGCGTCCCGTGCTGAGCAGTTCCCGGGCTACCGGCTGTGCAACGCCTGCGCTGACGGCGAAGCCGATGCCCTCCGCCTGCGCACTGACAGCCGCATTGATGCCCACGATCTCCCCGGCCAGATTGACCAGCGGGCCGCCGGAGTTGCCAGGGTTGATCGCCGCGTCGGTCTGGACGAGGTCCACGAGGGTGACGCCGTTCGGTTCGTCTATGGTGCGGCCGAGAGCGCTGATGACCCCTACCGTCACGGTCGGCCCGCCCGGCAGGTCGAGGGCGTTGCCGATCGCCACCACCCATTGCCCGACGCGCAACCGCGCCGGGTCCGCGAAGGGGACGCTCGGGAGGTTCTTCGCGGGAACCCGTAGCACCGCCAGATCGGAAAGCGCGTCGCGGCCCACCACTTCGACGTTCTCAAACACACGCTCGTCGGCTAGGGTCACCGTTATCGAGCTGGCCCCTTGCACGACGTGGTTGTTGGTCAGTATGACGCCGTCCGCATCGATGACCACGCCGGTGCCGGTGCCCTCCTGGACAGACGCCTGCCGGAAGCCGGAGGACTGCACCACACGGCTACGGACATGGACGACGGCAGGAGCGACCCGCGCCGCCACCGACTCGATGTCCGGGAGAGCGGCGCTGCTCTGGTCCAAGCTGCGCGCGGGCGGCGGGGTTGCGGTTTGGACCGCGGGAGAGCTCGCACCATTACCCGAGAGGAGCTGGCACCCGGCCAGAATCAGGGCGAGCAGCGGCAGTAGGCGGTATCGCATGGCAAGCCTCTCCAGAGGAGTCGGTGTATCACTCCTTCTACGTAAGAATCCCTCGCTTTGTTCGTCAAAGTGGCCGCAGCGCCACTGTACCCTGCCGTTAGCCTTTGATCACGCCGATCGGCCGCATGCGCGCCACCCTGCGCGAGATGCCGGCCTCGTGCAACACGTCGACCACGTCCGCCACGTCCTTGTAGGCCTCGCTCGCCTCCTCAGCCAAGGCCATGCGGCTCTGGGCTCGGACGATGATCCCCTGCTCCGCCAGTCGCCGCGCCACATCGACGCCCTGCAGCAGGCGCTTGGCCGCGCCCCTGCTGCGGATGCGCCCCGCGCCGTGGCAGGTCGAGCCCCAGGTCTCGGCCATGGCCTGCTCCGTGCCCACGCAGAGGAATGAGTAACGCCCCATGTCGCCGGGAACGAGCACCGGCTGGCCCAGCGCCCGGTACTGGACCGGCACGTCCGGGTGGCCCGGCGGGAATGCGCGAGTTGCTCCCTTGCGGTGCACGCACAGCTCGGCCATGCCACCGTCCACCACGTGGCGCTCTATCTTCGCGATGTTGTGGGCGACGTCGTATATGACGTGCATGCCCATCGACTCGGCCGAACGACCGAGTATCCGCGCGAAAGCCTGCCGGGTCCAGTGCGTGATGAGCTGCCGGTTCGCGAAGGCGAAGTTGGCTGCGGCGTTCATGGCGCCGAAGTAAGCCTGGCCCTCGGGCGACTTCACCGGGGCACAGGCAAGCTGCTTATCGGGCAGGGAGATGTCATAGATCTGGGCTGCCTTCTCCATCACCTTCAGAAAGTCGTCGCACGTCTGATGGCCCAGACCTCGGGAGCCCGTATGCACGAAAACGAGGACCTGACCCAGCCCCGTCACACCGAACGCGGCCGCCCGGTTCGCATCAAAGACCTGGTCCACCACCTGGATCTCCAGGAAATGATTGCCGGAGCCCAACGTGCCCAGCTGCGCTGTCCCCCGCTCCTTGGCGCGCCGAGTCACCTGGTCTGTGTTCGACCCGGTGATACAGCCGTGGCTCTCGATGACCTCCAGGTCCTCGGGCCAGCCGTAGCCCTCTTCGACTGCCCAGCCCGCCCCTCGCATCAGCACACTGTCCACCTCCTCACCCTGGAGCTTCACCCGCCCCGACCCACCCAGACCGGCCGGAATGTCGCGGAAGAGCTGGTTCACAAGCTCCTGCAACTTGGGGCGGACCTCCTCCTCGGAGAGGTTGGTCCGGATCAGGCGCGTCCCGCAGTTGATGTCGAAGCCAACGCCTCCGGGCGATACGACACCATCCTCGACTCGCGTGGCCGCGACGCCTCCAATCGGAAACCCGTAGCCCCAGTGAATATCCGGCATGGCGAGCGACGCCCTCACGATGCCGGGTAGGAAGGCTACGTTCGCCACCTGTTCGACAGCTTGGTCACTCGAGATGTCGGGGAGCATCTTCTCGCTGGCGAAGATCAGGCCCGGCACGCGCATTCCTTCCTTGTACTCCTGTGGCAACTCCCAGCGGTACGGATCGAGCTGCTTCAGAATGCCCCGCCAGTCTCGGCTCATACGCACCTCCGCAGTTCGCTCGGCGGCCACACGGGGCCGCCCCTACCGCTAGCTGCTAGCGGTGAAAGCGAACTCCTAGATGTCGAAGATCACCTGTATCCGATGGAGGCCCTCTCTCTCCTCGATGGCCAGCATGTGTCGGGTAACCGCCTTGACGCCGCTGCCCAGGGCGTGGCGGTCCGGGTCGATGGGCTCGCCCCACGCTCGTCCACGAAGATGGTGGTCCATCTCCTCGATGGCGAAACGGCGGAAGACCATCCGCTGCGTGTCCGACAGGTACAACAGCTCCGATAGCCACGCGACAAGAAGCTCCTCTGGCGAATCGCCCTCCACCTCAATGTCGCGGCTCTCCTCCTCGCCTACGGTGCTCAGGTCCGCCATGACGGAGAACATCGCAAGCGCGGCGTTCTCGAATGCCTCGGCCAACGTCCGCCCATAGGCGAGCGCACCCACGTCCGCGGTGTGGTCGAGCAGCTCAAAGGGTGGCCTTGTCATGGTAGGGATCCGCGTATATGGTAGCGCTTTTTGCACCTATGGGAATCTCTCGATCGGGTAGGTTCCGCGTGTGCGGCGAAACTCAGGCCCGGCGACAACCATGCTGTGTGCCGTGCATGGATCCGTCCAGGCGAGCCCAGTCACGGGGTCGGGCGAGCTTGCCAGAAGCCTATCGGTCTGCGATGGTGGTTTCATCCCGATGAGACACGTGCCATTCGTGCGACCAGGGCAGTGGTTCGTCGTCGTCTCCTTTGTAGGCATCCTTCTCGTCTCTGCCCTGCTGCGCTTCCTCTGGCTTGACCGCTACCCTCTCGGCTGGCATCACGACGAAGCGTTGATGGGCGTGATGGCCGGAGAGGTCTATCGTGGCGAAAGCCGGCCCATCTTCTTCACGCAATATCTCGGCCAGGAGCCCCTCTATATCTACCTCTCCGGGGGGATGATCTGGCTCCTCGGCGGCGACGAAGGCGTGCTCCCGCTGCGCCTGACCTCCGCGCTGGTCGGGCTGGCTACCGTCGCGGTGACCTTTCTGCTCGGTCGCGCCATGTTCTCGCCCCGCGTTGGCCTGCTTGCTGCGGCCCTCCTTGGCACCTCGTTCTGGCAGGTCATGTCCAGCCGCAACGCCTATCGCTCGATCACCCAGCCCCTGCTAGAAGGGCTGGCGGTCTACCTGCTCTGGCGGGCCCGCACGGGGCGCCATCTCGGTTGGTACGGACTCTCCGGTGTGGCCCTCGGCGGCGTCCTGTACACGTATCTTGGTGCACGTGCTTTCCCGGCGGTCTTCGTGGGCTTCGGCCTCTGGCTACTCATAACGCGCGGCCGGCCGACCCGCAGCGCCTCCCTTCGAGGAGCGATCCTGGCGCTTGCGGCGCTGCTCGTCGCCACGCCACTCCTTATCTTCTTCCTCACGCATCCAGGCACGTTCGTCGCCCGCATCGCGCAGGTCTCGGTTTTCGAATCGGCGCTCGGCGGCAGCAACCCGTTGGTCCTGCTGCAGGAGAACCTCGCCAAGGCACTCAGGACCTTCACGGTCGAGGGGGATCCCCTCTGGCGGTACAACATACCCGGACGCCCAGTGTTCGTTGGCGCGCTTGCTATCGCCTTCTATGGCGGATTCGCGGTCGCGCTCCGCCGGTTGTGGCGACGCGACGATGCCGCAGCCCTCCTTCTCGCCTGGCTCGCCACCATGCTGATCCCGAGCCTGCTCTCCTACGATGTTGGCGCGTACACCCTACGGGCGATGGGCCTTGTGCCCGCCCTCTACGTTGTCCCGGCTCTGGGGCTCGACTGGCTCTGGCGATGGTTGACTGAGAGGCGGCCCAGATGGTCACACGCGACAACGGGGCTGATTGCCGTCGTGCTCCTCGCTGAGGTCGCAGCGACCGCCCGCGACTACTTCGTAGTATGGGCGCCCAGCTTCGGCGCATCGTGGGAAGGCGGCGCGGACGCCGTCGCCCAGGCACAGTTCCTCGTCGACCACGCGCATCCCCAGGACGAGGAGATCGTCGTGGGCAGCGAGTACTATCATCATGCCGCCCTTGCCCAGTTGGCCCGCCCCGTGTATCCCTATCTGCGCTGGTTCACGGGCCGCCAGACTATCGTCTTCCCCACCGGCGCCGACCGACCGGTGCTCTACGCACTTGCCTTCGGCGGCATGCCACCTTCCGCCGGGGATTTTTTTCCTCCAGAGACACTCGTCGGAGAGCGCTATTTCCTTGAAGGCGTCGACGGCAATGCACCTCCACCTCTGTTCTTAGCGTATCGGCTGACGCCACCACAGGTCAGGGCTCAGGTGCAGCAACTTCTGGACGCCCGGCAGCTGAGCCCGGTGATCGGCCGTATACCCGGCCTCATCGAGCCGTTGGGCAGCCGAGCCGAAGGGCCCGCACGCCCAGGAGAGGCGGTCCCGGTGACCTTTGTCTGGCGGATCGAGCAGGAGTCCCCCTCAAGCGAGTACCAGATAGCTGTGCACCTCCTCGATCAGCAGTGGCGAAAGCTCAGCGGCGTGGACAGTTCCGCCTACCCTTCCGGGGAATGGCGGGCTGGGGATATCGTTTGGAGCGACTTCCTGGTCCCCGTCCCGCGCGACACCGAGGCCGGCCTCTACAAGCTCCAGGTCGTCTTCTTCGACGCCCTCACCAACGAACGTCTGCCGGTGGCGGGGGGCGTTCCCGGCATTCCAGCCTTAGTCTTGGACAATGTCCGCATTACGGCGACCGAGGCACCCTCGCCCAGCCGTGCATTAGAGGCGCACTTCGGCCCTGATATCGTCTTGAAAGGTACCGACACCTCCTCGCTCTCGGCCGATAGCCTCTCCGTAGTGCTTTACTGGACCACGCCAAGGGCCTTGACGGAGGACTACACGGTGTTTGTGCAGCTCCTGAGCCCTTCCGGCGAGCTAGCGGCCCAATCGGATAGCCAGCCAGCCAACGGGGCCCTGCCCACGTCATCGTGGTTGCCCGGCGAGGTCATTCGAGACGAGCACCGCCTTCGGCTCCCGGCCTCCAGCCCTCCAGGCACCTATCGCCTTATCGCAGGCCTTTATCTCCTCTCCACAGGGGAGCGTCTTCCGCTAGCGAGCGGCGGCACGTTCATCGAACTGGCGAAGCTCACGCTGCCCCCAGGCTAGGGCACGGCCTTTCGGGGCCCTCCTCGGACTGTTCTCTTACCAGCCACGCCCCCACAACCGCCCGCCGCGAGGTGGAATCACCTACAATTTGGATGGCCTGAGCCCCCTTACGGGCTCCGCCCACACTCGCGTGTTCGACAAACCGTAGACCGAATGCGAGGCGACGTGAGACGGGAACAACGTCCCACCGGCGATGACGCGCGCCGTCGCGCTGCGTTGTTCGAGAGGACCGGCGCACAGACTCCATACCCGCTGTTCCGAGTTTCGCGCCACAACAACATCGGCAAGCTCGCCCTTAGCGGGATCAGCCTGCTCCTATACAGCGGCATATTCCTGTGGCTCTACCCATGGGCGGGCGGAGCCACTGTCGCTCTCTCCCTTGTGCCGGTGGCGCTGGCGGCGCGGGGGCTCGGCCTTAGAGCGGGGATCGGCATGCCCTTTGCGACCTTACTCCTTCATGCATTCCTCTTTGACTTCACGGAGGCCACGGGGTGGACGAGCGTCTTTCGACCGGAGAGCCTTGCCGTGGGTCTCGCCTCGTTGGTGGTCGGAGCGGTGATTGGCCGGCTCCGGGACGTCTACGAGCAGGTGGCGCAGCTTAGCGATGCCGAGCGAGGTGCGCTGGAGTCTAAGCTCGGCGAACGGGGGCGTGTCGAGGCGGAACTGAGAAAGAGCGAAGAGCGCTATCGTATCCTCTCCGAGGCATCGCGTGATGCCGTTTGTCTTCTCACCGCTGAAGGTCTGTTCATCGAGGTTAACCAGGCGGCCCTCGACCTCTTCGGCTACACCAGGGAAGAGCTTTTGGACCTCAAGGTTCAGCAGCTTTACGCCAATCCTGCTGACTGGGCCTGGATCAAGGAGCAGCTCCTGGTGTCCGAAGATGACACGCTGAGGAACATCCGAATAACGATCCGGAGCAAGGACGGCGCGGAGATGGAGTGCCTCGAGACCGACAGCCTGTGGCGCAACGCCGCCGGTCAGATCGCCGGCTATCGTAGCATCATCACGGACCTGACCGAGCGCAAACGGATAGAAGAAGACATCCGCAACGGCGAGGAGCGACTGCGGATGGCCATGGAAGCAGCGCGTATGGCCACTTGGGACATGGACAGCCGCACCGCTAACATCACGGTCTCGGACACCCTCGAACCGCTCTTCGGCATCGCTCCGCAGACGCCGGCCAGCACTTTCCAGGCGCTGCTCGAGCATATCCACCAGGACGATCGCATCTTGCTTGAGCGAGCCGTCTCCCGTGCCATAGATAAGAAGGAGAAGTTCGAGTTGGAAATACGCGTGCCATCGCGCGACGGAGAGGTGCGTTGGATGGCGGCACGAGGTCATCTAGTCCAAGGAAACGATAGATGGCATGTCCTCGGCACCTTTCTCGACGTTACCGACCGCAAGAAGGCTGAGGCGCGGGTTGAGCACCTTGGCTTTTACGACGCCCTCACCGAACTCCCGAACCGACGGCTCTTCAACGACAGGATCAACGTCGCTCTTGCGCAGGCTCGTCGCAGCGGGAAGATGGTGGCCGTCCTGAACCTTGACCTGGACAATTTCAAAGTCATCAACGACACCCTCGGCCATGCGGCAGGGGACCGCCTTCTCCAGGAGGCAGCTGATCGGCTGTCGACGTGCGTACGCGCGTACGACACGGTCGCCCGACAGGGCGGGGACGAGTTCATGATCCTCGTGCCTGCCATCGAGCGAGTGGATGAGGCTGACAAGATCGCGCAGAGGATCATGGCCGCCTTCCAAGAACCGTTTTACGTCGCCGGTAGGAAGCTGCATGTTAGCACGAGCATCGGCATCAGCGTCTATCCCGAAGACGGTGACGGGCCTGAGCCTCTCATACGAAACGCGGATGCCGCGATGTACCGTGTGAAAGAATCGGGCAGGAACGCCTACCAATTCCACACGGCTGCCATGTATGCGGCGGCGTTTGGAAGGCTGGAACTGGAAACCGGCTTGCGACAGGCGCTCGAGCGACAAGAGTTCGTGCTCCACTATCAGCCACAGCTGGACATCACGACGGGCCGCATCATCGGTGCCGAGGCTCTCGTACGCTGGCAAAGCCCGAGCGGTAAGCTGCTCTCGCCGTCGGAGTTCATCCCGCTGGCCGAGGAAAGTGGCCTCATCCTGCCCCTTGGGGAGTGGGTCCTGCGGACCGCCTGCGCGCAGAACAAAGCCTGGCAGGACGCCGGTCTCCCGCCCTTGCGACTTTCCGTGAACATCTCAGCGCGCCAGTTCCAGCTGGCGGACCTACCGGAGAAGGTTTCGCTCATCCTCGAGGAGACCGGCCTCGCGCCGCACTGGCTCACGCTGGAGATCACCGAGACCATCGCCATGATGAACGTCGATCATACGACGGCCGCGCTGCGTGATCTGGCGGAGAGGGGTGTAGCAGCATCGCTGGACGATTTCGGCACCGGCCACGCTTCGCTGAACTACCTCAAGGACTTCCCGCTCCATGCCCTGAAGATCGACCGCTCTTTCGTCACCCAACTGCCAGCAGACCAACGGAACGCGGCAATCGCCACAGCGGTCATCGGGCTGGGCCACGCCTTGAACCTGGAAGTCATCGCCGAGGGAGTCGATAAGCAGGAGCAGCTCGATTTCCTTCATTCCCGGGAGTGCGATGCGTTCCAGGGCTACTTGTTCAGCGCCGGCGTGACCCACGAGGAGTTCGCAATCCTACTCAGGGAGAACGCGACTCCGCGCCGCGTAAGGAAACCGAGCGTTCCCTCACAATAAGCGCGCCAGTCGGCCGCTGATGAGAATACACCCAGGCACGACCACCTACGCGAGATGGTGCGAGAGGCCTGGGGAAAACCAAACGGTCACTTGAAAAGGCCCGGCGTCTGGGCTGCGCGGCTCAAACTCAGACCGTGCGCTTACTTATCGTCTCCTTATGGCTCTTCGCAGTCCGATACAGCACTTACAATCTTCACTAGGCTCCAACCATGAATCACCGTTTGACAAGGTGGTCTCTCGTAAAGGAATGAGGAGCATGAGAAGCGCACCAGCCCCAACTGCATTGCTCGACCCGGCAAGACTGGAGAGTTCCGGCCTGTTTCTCGGAATGCCCCTTCGACGGCTCTTGTTCAAGGTTTCTCTCGTTGGGCTCTACCTGCTTCTGTATGCGGTTGTTTTTGTCTGGGCCCACCGGGCGGTGGGCAGCGGCATTGCTGCTCTATCTCTCGTGCCGGTTGTTCTAGCGGCGGGAGAACTCGGCTTGTGGGCGGGCATTGGGACGCCGGCGTTAGTGTTGCTGCTCAATATGTTCCTCTTCAGTCTCGTTGGGGCTCCCGGCTGGACGGCAGTCTTCCAGCCGCCAAGCCTGGCGCTCGGTCTCGTGTCGGTGCTGGTCGGAGCGGTGATTGGCCGATTCAGCGATACGTACGTCCGGATAGCCCGGGAAAGCGAGGCAGAGAAAGAAGCGTTGGAATCTCGGCTCGGCGAGCAAGAGAAGAGCCAGGAGCGCTATCGTGCCCTCTGGGAAGCGTCTCGAGATGCTCTATGCCTCCTAACGCCCCAGGGTGATTTCCTTGAAGTCAACCAAGCAGCCGTGGACCTCTTTGGCTATGGCAGGCAGGAGCTTCTCAATCTTAACATCCAACGCATCTACGCGAACCCTTCAGAGTGGCGTCGGTTGCTAGAGGCCCTCGAGAATTCAGAGGAAGATGGACGCAGAGAGGTACGAGTAAGAATCCTCAGGAAGGACGGCACGGAGGCGGAATGGCTTGAGACCGACAGTCTGTGGCGCGACAGCGAAGGGCAGATTGTTGGCTACAAATGCGTGCTCGCCGATGTGCCCGAGCGGGAGTACGTCGAGCGTTATCGCGCTCTCTCAGAGGCGTCCCGAGATGCAGTCTGCCTGCTGACTTTTGAGGGAGATTTCTTGGAGCTCAACCAAGCTGCCCAAGACCTCTTTGGCTACGACCGGGAAGAGCTCCTCGACCTGAACATTCGGCAACTCTACGCTGAGCCCACAGCCTGGCAATGGCTGGGACAACCCGACGAAGAGCCGGACGAGGATATCCTGAGGGAGGTACGCATAAGAATCCGCCGGAAAGACGGGGCTGAGGTGGACTGTCTTGAGACAGATGGCCTCTGGCGGGACAACGCAGGCCAGGTCGTTGGGTATCGAAGCGTCATCACTGATCTGACTGAGCGCACGAAAGCAGAGGAGGAGCTTCGCGCCAGCGAGGAGCACCTGCGGCTCGCGATGGAAGCAGCTCGCATCGCGACCTGGGCGATGGACATTCGAACGAGGACTGTTAGGGGCCTCGGTTATGGGCTCGAGTCGATGTTCGGGATGGCGAAGCGGTCTTTCTTCACCGACTTTCCGTCTCTGCTGAAACAGGTCCATCAAGACGACCGCGTCCCGTTTGCGCGTGGTGTTGCTCGGGTCATTGAAGGCAAGGGCGATCTGGCGTCAGAGATACGCGTCTTCAACCCGAAAGGGCAAATCAGCTGGCTGAGCGCGCACGCCCGACTGGTCCAGGAGAGCACGGGAAAGGAGCAGCAAGTGATGGGCACATTTTTGGATGTCACGGAACGCAAGAACGCAGAGGCGCGGCTGGAACACCTCGGCTTCTACGACGCCCTGACGGACCTGCCCAACCGAAGGCTGTTCAACGAACGGCTTGACCACGCTCTTGCTCAGGCCCGCCAGTCCGGAAGGCTCGTGGCAGTGCTCAATCTGGACATAGACCACTTCAAAACGATCAACGATGCCCTCGGGCATGCTGCTGGCGACCGGCTGTTACAGGAGGTCGCCGAACGACTCACCGGCTCGGTTCGCGCGTACGACACCGTCGCGCGCCAAGGCGGAGACGAGTTCATGGTGCTCGTTGCTGGCATCAACCGAATGGATGAAGCAGAGAAGATCGCCGTGAGGATCCAGGCCTCGCTCAAGGAACCCTTCTACATCGTCGGCCGTAAACTGTACGTGTCCACGAGCATCGGCATCAGTGTATTCCCAGATGACGGCGATGGCGCCGAACCGCTCGTGAGAAACGCCGACGCCGCTATGTACCGTGTCAAAGAGTCGGGCAGGAACGGCTACCAGTTCCACACCTCGGCGATGTATGCAGCAGCGTTCGGGCGGATGGAGTTGGAGAGCGGCATGCGCCAAGCACTGGAGCGCCAAGAGTTTGTCGTTTACTACCAGCCTCAGCTCGCGATGAGCACCAACGAGATCGTCGGCGCTGAAGCCCTGGTCAGGTGGCAGAGCCCGAACGGGAAGCTCCTCTCGCCCGCTGAGTTCATCCCACTGGCCGAGCAAAGCGGTCTCATCGTGCCGCTAGGGGAATGGGTGCTCCGCACCGCCTGTGCGCAATTCAAGGCTTGGCAGAGCGACGACCTGCCGCCGCTGCGGCTTTCGGTCAACATCTCAGCGCGCCAGTTCCAGCAGACGGACTTCGCGCAGACCGTTATGAACGCGGTCGAGGAGAGTGGCCTGGAACCACAATGGCTCAAGCTGGAGATCACCGAGACGACCGCCATGCTGAACACGGATCTGACGATGACCGTCCTGAAGGATCTGGCCGCCAAGGGTATCGAGGCGTCCCTCGACGACTTCGGCACCGGTCATGCTTCGCTCACGTACCTGAAGGAGTTCCCGCTCCACGCCCTGAAGATCGACCGGTCTTTCGTGACCGACCTGCCAGGAGACCGGAGGAATGTGGCTATCGCAACCGCGGTGATCGGATTGGCCCACGCACTGGAACTCGAGGTTGTCGCCGAAGGCGTAGAGACAGAACAGCAACTGGACTTCCTACGTTCTAGGGACTGCGATTCTTTTCAGGGCTACCTCTTCAGTCCACCTGTGCCCGCCGACCAGTTTGCCCAAATAGTACGGGCACACGCCTTGGCGCCGCTCCGGAAGCCCGTCGCCGCTCAGTTGGGGATCGTCGCGGCCGTCTGAACCGAGCCGACCCAGATACTTTCCCGGGGCCGAGGCGCGATGGGACTGGCCCGACGCTACGGGGGTACATCACGCAACCGCCCTCCCGACCACCTCCCACACCACCCCCAGGCCCGCCCCCAGCCCCACCACTCCCGCCACCGACCAGCGGCGCCACCAGAGCAGCAGGAACGCTCCTAGCGCAACCACGGTCGCGTACAGGTCAGGCGTGCCGGCCGACGGCAACAGCACCTCGAGCGCCAGGAAGACCGCCAGGTTCAGGATCACCCCGACCACGGCGGCAGTGACCGCAGCCAGGGCGCCCTGCAGGGCCCGGTTGGCCGCCAGCGCCTCGATATAGGGCGCGCCCACGAAGATGAACAGGAACGACGGCAGGAACGTGACGTAGGTCGTCGTAAGCCCGCCGAGGATGGCGCTCGTCAACGGGCTCAGGTCGCCGGGGAAGCGCCACGCGCCCAGGAAACCGACGTACTGAAGGACCATGATGAGCGGTCCCGGCGTGGTCTCGGCCAGCGCCAAGCCCCGCACCATCTGCTGCGGATCGAGCCAGCCGTACTGCTCGACCGCCACTTGGGCCACGTAGGCCAGCACCGCGTAGGCCCCGCCGAAGGTGACGAACGCCGCCTGCGTGAAGAACAGCGCCTCCTGCATAAGCACGCTGTCGCCTCCGCGCCACGCCCAGAGGACACTGACGGGCACGGCCCACAGGGCCAGAAAGATGCAGGCGATGCGCAGGGCGCGCCACGGCGACGGGTAGCGCACCGCGGTTTGGGCCGGCGTGACCTGGCCGGCGACGCCGAGCAGGTCCTGCCGAACGCGGCTGAGCAGAAAGCCGGCAGCGGCCGCCACTCCTACGACGATGGGAAACGGGACGCGTCCAAAGTACAGGGCGACGAAGGCCAGCGCGGCGAAGGGAAGAAGGGCCCGCCGCTGCAGGGCCCGTCGGCCGATGCGCAGCACCGCCTCCGCCACGATAGCGACCACGACCGGCTGCACGCCGTACAGCAGACCGGCGACCACCGGCACCTCGGCCTGGGCCACGGCCAGCCATGAAAGGAAGAGCAGCAGCGCCACGGACGGAAGCACAAAGAAGGAGCCCGCCACGACGCCGCCACGCCAACCATGCAGCCACCAGCCGATGTAGGTCGCGAGCTGCTGGGCTTCGGGCCCTGGGAGGACCATGCAGAAGTTGAGAGCGCGGAGGAACCGCTCTTCGCTGACCCAGCCACGCCTCTCCACGAGCTCGCGGTGCATGATGGCGATCTGCCCGGCGGGCCCGCCGAAGTTGATGAAGCCTAGACGGAGCCAGAAGCGGAGTGCATCGCCGAAGGCGACGCCTGGCCCGACAGACGGCGAGGTCATTGGGGCATTATACGCAGGGGTTGGCTGTCCACCTAGACTCACTCGCACCGGCGCGGCTATACTCGCCTATGATGACGTGGGCTCTGGTGCGACACGCAACGCGATTGGCAGCCTACGTTCTAGCCTTCTTACTGCTGCTGGCGCCAGAGAACGGCGCCAGCGGGGCGACGCCAACCGCCCCCCTCCCGTTCATGGGCCGTGGCGATCACCGCTTTGGCGTGGTCGAGGGCTATCAAGCGCCCGAGCTCGCCATACGGTCCGGCGCCTCCTGGCAACGCGCGAACTTCTGGTGGAACGAATTCCAGCCCGGCGGGCCGAACGACTGGAAGGAAACGGAGGCCCACGTCTCTTTGACAGCCATCGATGAGACGCTGGCCTCCGGACAGGAAGTGGTGGGGCTCATCGGCAACCCGCCGGCCTGGGCCACGCGCAACGGCTCGGTGCCGGCCAACCTCGACCGTCCCCTGAACGATCCAGCCAACCACTGGGCCCGCTTCGTCGACCGGTTGATGCGCGCCTATCAGGGACGCGTCAATACCTGGATCATCTGGAACGAGCCCGACATCCCGCCCGATTTCTCCGGCAGCACCTGGGCCGGCTCGCCGAAGGAGTACTACCTCCTCCTCAAGACGGCCTATCAGGTAGCGAAGGCGGTCTCGCCCGAAATCCGCGTCCTCTTCGCGGGGACCACCTATTGGGGCGATGTCTGGAACAACCGACGCCTCTTCGTTGAGCGCACCTTGGAGCAGGCTCAAAGCGACCCAACGGCGAAGGCCAACGGCTTCTATTTCGACGCGCTTCCGCTCCACCTCTACAACTCGCCGTACGACATTCCCAAGGTAGCGGGCGAATATCGGACGATACTGCAACGTTTTGGCCTGTCGAAACCGCTCTGGCTCACCGAGACGAATCTTGTGCCAAAGGACGACCCAACCTACCCGTTGACTGACGCACGCTGGGTCGCGAACATGGAGGACCAGGCGGCCTTCGTGGTCCAGGCATACGCGCTTGCCCTGGCCGCCAACCTTGAGCGCATCAGCGTGTACAAGCTGGTGGATGGGACGGTCTTCAACGGCGAACCGTACGGCATGGCGCGTAACGACGGGACCGTGCGGCCGGCCTACCGTGCCTACCAGGTGGCTGCCGCGCTGTTCTCGCAGGCGTCGCAGGCGACCTATCGCAACGCCGATGGCGTGGCGATCGTCACCCTTACCCAGCCCGGCAAGCAGACGTCGGTGCTATGGGCGTCGAGCAAGTCATCGGCGACAACGTCCGTGCCTGCCGTCGGCTCGCGGGCGCGCCTCGTCACACATGTCGGCGAGGAGACAGCGCTCACGCCACAGGCCCCCGGCGGGGCGTACCGCGTCAGCCTCGGGGCGGCAAGGCACGACTTCCTGGGCGGGCCGCCGCTCATCCTGGTGCAGGAGGGCGTCAGCCCCGGGCTACTGCAGGGCGACGGACGACTCCTGTTCCCGGCGACGGGGACGGCCGCGAGTCCTCGCTTCGCTGAGGCGTACTTTGCGCTCGGTGGCTTGGCGGTCTTCGGTCGTCCGCTTGGCGACGAGGAGGCTTTGCCCGACCGCGTGGTCCAGCGGTTCGAGCGAGGACGGCTCCAGTACTTCCCAGACCTCGCTGGCACGCCCCTCGCCATCCAGCCAGGCGATGAGAAGCGGCTGCCCACGCCCGCCGACGATCCGCTGTATTTCGCGCCGACCAGGCAGCGCGTGAGCCCGTTATTCGCCGACTTCTTCCGGCGCAACGGGGCGGTCGAGACCTTTGGCTACCCACGGACAGCGCCACAAGCGCGCAACGGGCTGTTCGAGCAGCACTTCCAGAGGGTGGTCCTCGAGTATCTGCCCGAGTTCGAGGGCACGCCGCGCGCGATCCGCATCCGGCCCCTCGGCCAGCAGCTCACGCAGGCGCGCGCGTTCGCGCTGTCATTGCGCCCCGCAAGCGCTGACACGCAGCGCCAGTATTTCCCCGAGACCGGGCATTCCGTCGGGCTGGGCTTCCTGAAGTATTTCCGGTCACGAGGCGGCGTCGCGGTCTTCGGCCTGCCGTTGAGCGGCGAGATCGAGGAGGTCAACAGCGACGGCAGCGGCCGCACCTACACGGTGCAGTACTTTCAGAACGCCCGCTTCGAGTTCCATCCGGAGCTGGCAGGGACGCGCTATGAGGTGCAGCTAGGACTGCTTGGCGACCAGGTGCTGCGCGCGAGTGGCTTACTGAAGGATTAGCTCGTGGTCGCCTCGATGGCGAGGTGAGGTTGAGGAGCGACGTCCATGCCTGAGCTGCCGGAGATCGAGGTCACGCGCCGGACCATCCACGAGCGGCTCGTCGGCCTGCGCCTTGAGAGCGTCACGCTCAAGCGGACCGGCAAGACCGAGATGGAGGGCGCGGAATGGCTGCCGCTGCTGGAGGGGAAACGCCTTGTCGACACCGCGCGGCGGGGCAAGATGCTGGTGCTGCACTTCGAGGACGGGCTGTCGCTGGTCATCCACCTGATGCTCATCGGGCGCGTCGCGCTCTATCGCGGCACGAAGTCGAGCAACCCGCTCCTGCATCTGCGCTTCGAGGGGGAACAGAACCTGGAAGTACGATTCGTCGCTGCTCGCTCGATCGCCCTTCTGCCGAGCGACCATCTTGAGGCATATCCGCCTATCGCCAAACACGGGCCCGATGCCCTGACGATGAGCCTCGATCAGTTCCGCGACGCCGTGAGGCGGTCCCGCGGGCCTGTGAAAAACGTCTTCATGGACCAGACGCTCGTGGCGGGCATCGGCAACGCATACGCGGACGAGATCCTCTATGAGGCGCGCGTCCATCCCTTGGCGCCGGTCGCCTCGCTGAGCGACGCGAAGGTTCGCGCGCTCCACGCCTCTACCGCACCGGTGCTCCAGCGCGCCATCGACCTCGGCGCCGCTGAGGAGTATGTCCTGTACCTTGGCCGAGAGG
>Ga0209751_10000875_pt1 | contig 31773 bp, 14 predicted proteins | sample RifCSP13_1_FD_184019 | JGI IMG/M metagenome (GOLD analysis project Ga0209751, IMG submission 184019) | Soil microbial communities from Rifle, Colorado - Rifle CSP2_sed 13_1 (SPAdes) (version 2) | ecosystem: Environmental > Terrestrial > Deep subsurface > Rock core/Sediment | place: Rifle...
AAGGTATTTCCGCCAGAAGGCCAGGTACGCCAACCACAGCAGCGCCATCGAGAGCGTCGTGCGGAGCATGACGACCGTGAGCGGCGCGGCGCCTTCCAGGATGGCCTGCTTGCCGAAGATGGGCGGCAGGCCCAGGATCACCGCCGAGAAAAGCGCGGCCGACACGCCTTTAATCTGCCGGGGGTTCAAGCGGGGAAGTTTCATGCCGAAAGCGCAACGCTCGCTAAAAATCAGTGCATCACGAATTTGCCCTACACGCGCTAAGGTCATCAGCGGAAAGGGTATGGCTCATAGCGCGGACAGACTGGCCCTATGTCAGCGCATTGATGATATCCGAGAGCAGCTCGTCGTCCATGAACGACCCCTTTTGCAGGAGCGAATCAATCTGCCCGGTGAGCCGTTCGCGTTCAGCGGGCGTCAGGATTTTGGCTGTGACCACGATCACCGGAATATCCCGCGTGGACTCGTCGGCCCGCAGCGCGTCCAGCACGGCGAACCCATCCATCTCCGGCATCATCAGGTCCAGCACGACCAGATCGGGATGCCGGCTGCGGATGAGTGCCAGGCCCTCCCGGCCAGTGCCGGCCTCGTAGATTTGGTAGGCGCCTTTGGCCTGCAAGATACGGCGAATCAGCCGCACGGCGTCGGGGTTGTCGTCCACGATGGCAATGGAGCGGACGCGCTCGTCCAGGCGCTCGAGGGCGGCGAGCAGGCCTTCCTGCGGCGTGGCGGCCTGGCTCTCGGCCGGCGGCAGCTCCACATCGCGTGACCAGCCCTCGCCCAGAATCTCGATCTGAATGGGGAAGGTGTGGCCGGAGCAATTGACGACGACGACGTCTTCCGGCCCGATGCGGCCTTCGCGGACCAGCTTGAACAGCCCCGCAAACGCGACGGCCGCCGCCGGCTCCATGGACAGGCCTTCCATCTTGGCGAGCACGTGCACGGCGCGATACGCCTCGTCGTCCGTCACGCTCTCCATGATGCCGCCGTGCTCGTCAATGTAATGCTTGAGCAGGGTATAACCGCGTCCTGGGTTGCCCGTGGAGAGTGTAGAAATATGGGTGCGCGGGACCAGGACGGGTTCGGCGGTCTCCAGCCCGCGCCGGAACGCGTGGGCCATTGGGGCGCAGCCGTCCGCCTGGATGCAGGCCAACTGCGGCACGCGGTTGATCAACCCCATTTTGTGCAGTTCCACGAACCCCTTCATCGCGCCGAGCGGGCCAAGCCCGCCGCTCACCGCCTGGATGTACCAGTCGGGGGCGCGCCAGGGGTAGCGCGCGTGCCTGCCATTGGAGGTTGGGCGCGCAGCGTGGGCCTGGGCCAGTTGTTCGGCGATTTCGTAGGCGATGGTCTTCATGCTCTCCACGGCGGCGACGCTGCGCAGACCGCGGTCATAATAGAGGTTCTTTTGGCGGGCGAACTGCTGCGCAATCTCTTTGGCCCGGTCGTAAGTGCCGGTAACCTTGATGACCTGCGCGCCGTAAAGGGCGCACTCGCGCATTTTCTCCGCCGGGACGAGGGAGGTGAGGAAGGCGTAGAGCTTGATGCCCGCTCGCGCGCAGTAGGCGGCGTAGGAAATGGCGACGTTGCCCGTGGAGGCGACTACGGCCTCGGTGATGCCCGCCTCTTTCATCACCGAGACCGACAGCGTCGCCTGCCGGTCTTTGAACGAACCGGTCGGGCTTTGGCGCTCGTCTTTGACGTAGATGTTCAAGCGGCCCAGCATCAGGCCCAGGTTGATCACCTTGACGAGCGGCGTGCCGCCCTCGCCCAGAGAAATCACATTCGCTGCGTCGTGGATAGGCAGGAGTTCGCGGTAGCGCCACAAATCTTTGCCGCGCACGGCCAGCCGGGCTGGCAGGTTCGGTCCGAGGGAGGCATAGTCGTAGCGGGCTTCGAGCCACTCGTTGTGACACTGCGGACAGCCAGGCAGGTTGGGGGCGAAGGGAACGGTGTGGCCGCAGTCGGCGCAAACCAGGACGAAGTTAGACATAGAGGCCGTTAGACGTTGGGCAGCTTGTGCGCCGTCCCTCGAAGGGGATCTTCGATCTGCAGGACGCTCTCTAGGCTGGCGTCCGGCTGGGCGCGCAGTTTCTTCAGGGCGCGCAGCAAGTCGGATTCGAGGATCGGCTTGGCCAGGTAATCCACCGCGCCCATGCTGAACGCACGCTCCGGGTCGCTGGCGATGGTGCACATGATCACTGGGATGTCGCGCGTCTGGTCGTTTTGTTTGAGCTCCGATAGCACCTGCCAGCCGTCTTTACCGGGCATGAGCACGTCGAGCAGGATGGCGACGGGCTTGACTTCGGCCGCGCGCTCGACGGCCTCTGCGCTCTTGGTGACGCCCATCACCTGGTAGCCGTGCGGCTCCAGATAGCGGCGGTACAGGTTCAGCACGCCCTGGTCGTCGTCAATCGAGAGGAGGGTTTCGACGTCGGATCCAACCTCGTCCGGTGGGCGCGTGTCCTGGAGCTCCGGGCGGTTCACCGGCAGGATGAAGCTGAAGGTCGAGCCTTTTCCCGGCACGCCGTCGCTCTCCACCCAGATACGGCCCCCGTGCAGTTCTACCAGCTGGCGGCAGATGTTCAGGCCCAGCCCGCTGCCGCCCACCTTGCGGGTCGCCGAGGCGTCCACCTGCGAGAAGGGCTCGAACAATTTCGTCATATCGGGGGGCGCGATGCCGTGGCCTGTGTCTATCACGCTGATCTCTACGAACGCCTCGATTTGGCCGCTGGCGGGGCCGAGGGACTGCACCGGCCGCGTCCGCAGGATGATGCTCCCCTCGTCGGTGAACTTGGCCGCGTTGGACAGCAGGTTGAGCATGACCTGGCGCACGCGCATGCTGTCGGCGCGCACGGTCGGCACGTCAGGCGCAGTGTCCTCGTGGAGGGCAATCGGCTTGTCCTTGACCAGCCCCACGGCTGTAGACATGACGCCCTTGATGATGTCGTGCAGATCCAGCTCGTCGAGCACGAGTTCCATCTTGCCGGCCTCGATGCGGGCCAGGTCGAGAATGTCGTTGATCAGACCGAGCAGATGCTGGCCGGAGTTATAAATCGAGGCGAGGTCCTGGCTCTGCAGGTCGGTGAGCGGGCCGTCAATGCCTTTGAGGATGACGCGCGAGAAGCCGATGATGGAGTTCAGCGGCGTGCGGAGCTCGTGGCTCATGTTGGCCAGGAATTGGCTCTTGAGGCGGTCTACTTCTGCCAGACGCTCGGCGGTCTCGCGCTGGACGGCGTACAGGCGGGCGCTCTGCAGAGCGGAGGTCAGCGCGGTCATGATGCCCTGGAAGAGGTTCAGGTCGTCCTGATCGAGGCCCCGGCCCCCAACCCGGCTGGTGTGGACGACCTCGACGACGCCTTCCACTTCGCTGCCGTAGATCAGCGGGAAGGCCATCGATTCAGCCCATTGACCGTCTTTCTCGGCGAGGGGCCTGATTGCGCCCTGGTGAGTCTCGATGATCGTCAGCAGGTCAGGCCGGTCGGTAGCCCGGAAGCTCTGCCAGGCCGCCGCCTGCGCCTCGGGATCCACCGCCTCGTCGTCAAAGCGAGCTTTGTCCGGCGTGAGCATGTACGAAGCGGGTTCCCAGCGCGAAACCATCACGGAGTCAGGCCGATAGGCCTCGAACAACTCGTCCACCAGCGCCCGCATCAACTGTGGCTCGTCCAGCGCGTTGCGGTTCATCGCCTGCGTGGCGCGCGCCAAGGACTCAGCGCTGCGGCGCTGCGTGCGCGTCTGCTCGTACAACCGCGCGTTCTCCACGGCGACGGTCACTTGAGCGGTGATGGACTCGACGAGAGACAACTGATCCTTCGTGAGCGTCCCCGGTACGGGATGGGTAAAGGCCAGCACTCCTGTGAGGGCGCCGCGCTGGGTGTGCAGCGGGACGGATATCACCGACCGCGCCGGTTCCTCCTCCACGTGCGCGGGATCGGTGTACCAGCGGTCATCCTTGCGCGTGTCGGGCACAACTGCCGGCTGGCGCTTTTCAATGACCCACCGCTCCAGTCCGCGTTTCGCAATCGTGTTCCCGAAGTCGCGGGCTTCACTTTCGGTGAAGTGATCCAGCCCCGGCAGGGTGCTGCGGAAAATCGTCTCGGCCTCCGTCTCGCCCAGCAGGAGAAGATAGCCATGCTGGGTGCCGAGCCGCGGCGCGAACGACAAGACCGTGCTGATCTGGGTGTCGAGGTCGAGCGTCTGCGTCAGGGCCGCCAGCACGTCGTTCAGCAAGGCCAGACGTTCGCGTTCGCGGTTGATCTGTGCGAGCAGGTTGTTGTTGACGATGATGGCCGAGAGCGTGCCGGCCAGCGTTGAAAGCAGCTGCAGGTCCGCCTCGTCGAAGGCGTTGACGCGCGGGCTCTCGACGTTCAGCACGCCGATGACCCGGTCGCCCAGCGCCAGCGGCACGGCGAGCTCGGAAAGGGTGTTGCTCTTCCAGACCAGATCGTCGGGGTGCTGCCGGACGTCGGGGATGAGGATCGGTTGGTTGGTCTGGGCGACCCGGCCCACCACGCCTGCGCCCAGGCGCGTCATCAGCGTGCTCGCCATGTCGGGCGAGAAACCCACCGAGGCGCGGATGCGCAGCGTCCGGTTATCGGCTTCGAGCAGAAGGATGGCGAGGTTGGCCTCAGGTAACACGCGCCCCAGGGCCTCGACGGCGCTCTGCAGAGCCTCCTGCAAATTGGCGGCGCTGGCCGCCGCGCGGGTCACTTCGTAGAGCAGGGTACGCTTGGTCAGTTGGTCGCGCGTGGCGTTGAATAGACGGGCATTCTCCAGCGCCAGCGCCAGTTGGTCCGTCACGGCTTGCACAAGCGCCAGGTCGTCTTCTGACCAGGTTCCGCCGCTCTCGTCGAAGAAGTCCAGCACGCCGATGGTTTCGTCCTGAAGCTGAATCGGGATGGCCATCGCGCGTCCGGCGTGTTTGGCTGCGTGGTCCAGGGCGAAATTGGCCGACTGAGCGTCGTAGAAAACCATTCCGCCGCGATCCACGGCCATCTTCATTTCAGAGGTAGTGAAATCGCCAAGATGGGCCAGCCCCCGCACGGTGTCCAAATATCCCCAGGACTGGCCGCCCTGTTTCTCCAAGAAAGCCCGCCACTCGGCGGCTGTCAGCCGGAGGCCGGGTTGAGCTGGCGAGGGCTGAGTCTCCGGGGGCTGCGCCACGATGGCAGAGAGAGGGGGAGTCTCATCGAGCGCCGGAACCTCAGCTTCGGGCCGAATGGGAAACGCCTCGGCCGGGGCTCCGCCGGGAGTGACCGCCTGAACCGGAGGTGTTTCAGCCGGGCGCGTCTCGCCGGGAGTCACGGCCGGCATGGCGAGGTGCGTCACCCCCTGATAACCGCTGAGGCGGCCGGCCTCGTCGAAGAGTGGCCGGGCCTGAGTCACGAGATAAACACTTTGCCCATCCTGGCGCCGGACGGCGAGACGCAGGTCGGTGAGCGGCTGGGCCTGGCGGATGGCCTCCATGACCCGTTCCCTTACGCCTGAATCTTCCGCCCCCTGAAGGGGATCTTCGACCAGGAGGTTCGTCAGCGCCTGCCCAAGAATCTCTTCGGGGGCGTAGCCCAACACGGTCGTGATTTCAGGTGAGCAAAAAGTGTATCGTCCCGCCTCGTCGGCTTCCCACGTCCAGCCTAGCAGGCGCGGGGCGGCTTCGGCCGGGATCGGCGCGCCCGCGGCCGGCGGTTCCGTCGTGGGCGTTGGCGCCGGGGAGGGAGGGGTATCCTTGGCTACCGGTCGGCGGTCGGCAAACAGGTTCTCAAGCCGACGGTGCAGCTTTTTGTCGGGCATAGTGCATTAACTCCTGAGCCAGCGCGCGGTACTGCTGAGCCGCGCGGCTGTTCGGGGCATAGCCGGTGATGGGCAGGCCGAAGACCGCGCTCTCGCGCAGTTTGGTGTCCACCTCAATCGTCGTGTTGAGCACGGCGTCGCCGAACGCGGTTTTGACCTGCTCGAGGATGTTGTTGTGAATCCGGTTGCGCCGGTCGAACATGGTGATCAGGATGCGGTAACTCAAGCCGGGGTTGGTGCGCTCGCGTAGATTGCGGACGAGTTCCAGCATCTCGTTCAGGCCGTAGGCCGAGAAGTATTCGCACTGCGTCGGGACGAGCAGCAGCTCGGCGGCGGCGAGCGCGTTGAGGGTGATGGCGCCCAGGGCCGGCGGGCAATCGCACAGGATGATATCGTAGGAGGCGACGCGCGCGAGCGCCTGGCGGAGCGCCTGCTCGTAGTTGTCGCGCACGTGCAGGAATTTCTCGACCATCTGCATGTTCTGATTGGCAGGGATCAGGTCCAGGCCGGGCAGCGAGGTTTCGCGGCTCACACTGATCGGGCTGTAGTTACCCAGCAGGACGTCGGCGACGGTGCGGTGGAGGCTCGCCGGGTTGACGCCCAGCGCCAGGCTCAGGTTCGCCTGCGGGTCCAGGTCAATCGCCAACGCCTCGTGGCCGAGTTCGACCAGCGCCGCGCCCAGCGAGACGCAGGTCGTGGTCTTGGCTACACCGCCCTTCTGGTTGCTGATCGCAATAATTGTCGCCATATCTCGCTCATCGCCTGTCGCTGTTCTCGTCTTAACTGTTCTTGTTGCCGTCCCCCGCACCATTGCCCTCGTCTCCTTGTCCGTTGCCGTCGTTGAATCTCGGCGGCAGGCCGAGGCGCACCGCGCCGTGGCTGACGCCCAGCGCCCGCCGAAGTTCGGCGACGGCGGTGCGGAGAATCTGGTCAATATCGCCCGCCGCGCGGATTTTGCCGGTGATTTCACTCACCAGTTTCTCGCGCTGCGCCTGGCGCGAGGTCTTTTCGAACAGGCGCGCGTTCTGCACGGCCACTGCCAACTGGTCGGCGATAGTGGTGAGGATAGCCATTTCGCCCTGGCCGAAAGTGTTGGCGATGGTGCTCTGCACGTCCAGCGCGCCGATGACGACGTTGCCGGCCATGAGCGGGATCACTGCTTCCGCGCGGGTATCGGGGAGCAGGGGGTTGACGAGATAATCCGGGTCCTGGGTCACATCCTGCACAATCACCGGCTGCCGGGTGGCCATGGCTGTCCCGACCAGCGACTTGGAGCCGACGGCCAGTTGGTAACGGATGGCTTTGAGCTGCTGCCCCACTTCGCCTGTGGACTCGCGCAGGACGGCGAGGTTGGACCCCGGCTCGACGATGAACACCGAGGCCTGGTATAGGCCGAAGCGATCGCGGATCAGTTCGGCGGAGGTGCGGAGCAAGGTATCCAGATCGAGGGTGGAGGTCGCCGCCCGCCCGATCTCATTCGCGGCGGCCAGTTGCTGGCTGCGCCGCTGCGTTTCCAGTTCGGCGCGCTTGCGTTCGGTGATGTCCCGGTGCACGGACAGGAAGCCGATGAGGTTGCCCGCCTCGTCCAGAATGGGGTTGTTGGCGCCCTCGATGTTGATGAGGCGGCCATTCTTCGTCTTGTTGATGATTTCTCCGGCCACCGTACTTTTGCTTAGCAGCGTGGCCCAGAACTGTTTGTAGCTTTCCGCCGGCAGCAGCCCTGATTTCAGGATACGCGGCGTCCGGCCAATGGCCTCTTCACGGCTGAAGCCGTAAGTCTTCTCGAAGGCGGGATTGGTATACAGGATGTTGCCCTGCGTATCGGTGATGAAGACGGCCTCGGTAGACCGCTCGATGCCCAACTGGAACTTGATGAGGGACTCTTCCGCGCGCTTGCGTTCCGCCAACTCCTGCTGCGCGGCGGCGTACAGGCGGGCGTTCTGCAGGGCCGTCGCGACCTGGTCGGCCATCGTCTGCAACACGGTCACGTCGGCATCGGAGAAGGCGTTGGGCCGGATAGATTGCACGTCGAGCGCGCCTAGCACGGTATCGCCCACTGCCAGCGGGAGCGCCATCTCGGAGCGCGTGTCGGGCAGCAGGGGGTTGGCGAAGCGCACGGCCTCCCTACCCACATCTAAGGCCACGCGCGCCTGGCGGTGGCTCACGGCCGTCCCCACCATGGACCGGCCGCCCACTTCGAGTTTGTGCTGGCGCTCCATCAATGTCCGCCCGGCCTCGCCCGTAGCATAGCGCAGCATGGCCCACCGGCCACTCTCGTCCACGAGGAAGAGCGCCGCGTAATACAGGTCGAAGCGCTCGCGGATCAGTTCAACGGTCTTCACAATCAGTTCGTCCGGGTCGAGCACGGAAATGGAGGCGCGGCTCACCTGGGCGGCGGTTTCCAGTTGGTCGGCGCGGCGGCGGGTTTCCGCCAGCAGCCGGAACTTTTCAAGCGCGACGGCGATCTGATCGGCCATGACGCGGAGCAGCCGGACCTCTTTGGGCGCGAACTCAGCCGGTTGGCTGGAAGGCGCCGCCAGGAATCCGGTGAGCCGGCCGCCCGTGTGCAGCGGGACGAGACAGATGCCCACGACGTCGTATCGCTCGAAGGTGCTGCGCGTCACCGGGTCCACCTCAGGGGCCTGGCGGACATCGGCAATGACCAGAGGCTCGGTCCCCAAGTTGAACCACAGCGGCACCTCGTCAACTTGCAGGCGCTGACCCATCCGACGGTACTCGCCCTGCAGCGCGCGGAAGCCGACCCACTCAACCTCCGTCGGCTCTCCCAGCGTGCTGGAGTGGAGTACCAGCAGCGACGCCCGGTCGGCGGCTTTGGGCAAGGCGTAGGTCATGATGATTTCGAGGATATCCTGCGGCGTCTCGGCCTCAGCCAGCGCGCGGCTGGCCCGGTAGAGTGTGGTGTTCTCGGCGAGGGCGGCCTGCGTCTGCTCGAACAGGCGCGTGTTCTGAATGGCCGTGCCGACGTTGGCGGCGATGGTCGTGAGCAGGGCCACGTCCGCCTCGGTGAACAACTCCTCCTGCTCGGTGCTCTGCACGTTGACGACGCCGATGACCTCGTCGCCCACGATGACGGGGACGCCGAGGAACGACTTCGCTGGTTTGCCGACGGCGCGTGCGCCGAGCGCCTGCAGCCGTCGCTCGGCGTCGGAGTTGACGATCAGCGGCTGACGCGAGCGGATGATCACGCTAGAGACGCCCTGGCCGAGCGGGAAAGGAGCAATCGAGACGCGCTCGTCTCCCTCCGCGAAGAAGGGGATTTCGATGATGTCCGTCTCCGCGTCGTACAGGGCGATGTAGCCGGTCGGCACGGCGAAGAGCCGGAGCAGACTCTCGCCGACCTGCTTGAGCTGGCTGCGGAGGTCGAGCGGGGAGGTCAGCGCCTGGCTGATCTCGTTGATGATCGCCAGCTCGGAGACGCGCCGTTGAGTCTGCTCAATCAGCCGAGCGTTGTCCAACGAGATCGCCACCTGGTCGGCGACCGCCGCGGCCAGGGCCATTTCATCTGCGGTGAGGGCCGTCTGATTCGGCGGGAGCGCGAGGGTGATCGCGCCGATGTTCTCGCCTCGCAGGCTCAACGGCAAGTCCAACGTCGGAGCCGTCGCGCCGTGGCCGTCTGTCTCCTCGACCGCCGGGGTGAAGACCTGCTTCAGCGGTTGCGCCCGTTTGGTCCGCTGATATTCGGCCCACCCCTGTCGCGTGAACACCCGGTTCAATTCCTCCACTTCGTTCAACGAAGTCTGCAACTGTTCCACGAGGCGGATGTTCTCCAGGCTGAGGGCCAGCTGCGTGGCAGCTTCCTGAACAAGCGCCAATTCATCCGCCATCCACCGGCGCGGTTCGCCGCAGGCGTGCAGGCCCAGGACGCCGATCGACTCGCCGCGGGCTAATAGCGGGACGGCGATGTGGGCGGTGATTTGCAGGTCGGGGATGCCAGCCAGGCGATGGTCGGCCGCATTTTCGCTGGCGATGACGGCGCGTTGATCAGCGGCCTCCAGCACGTCGGGGAGGGGGAAGCGGTCCAGCCCGAATGGAGCGATGCCCTCCCGCGTGAACTCCTCCGCGAGGGCCAGGGCGCCCGCGTCCGAGCGGAGCCACACGAAGGCCCTGGCAGCGTTCAACGCCTCTCCCATTTCGCGCACCGCCGTTTGCAGGGCAGCTTCGCGGGTGGCGGCGGCGCGCAGCGCCGTGGAGATTTGATTCACCAGCGCCTGCTGGTTGGCGCGCCGATGGGCGTCTTCGAGCAGGTTGCGGTTCTCCAGCGCAATGGCTACCTGGTCGGCGGCGGCTTGCAGCACGCGCAACTCGTCGTCAGCGTAAGTCGCCGGCTGGCGGCTGCCGACCTGCAGCGCGCCCGCCAACTCCCCGGCGGTAATCAGCCGGATCGCTACCATGGAACGGATATTTTCTTGGAGATAGGTTTCCCGGCTCGCGGGGTCAAAGCGCGGGTCGGCGGCGATGTCGCTGACAACCAGCGGGCCTTCCTGCGCAGCCATGACCTGGACGCCGGGCGCCTCGTCAACCGAAAAGCGCCGCGGGGGCGCCTCCCGTCCGCCCGTGCTGCGCGAGCCAAGCAGGTGGATGGCCTGCACCCGCCCGTTGGCCATCTCATAGCCGAACAGCGAGGCAAACTCTGCCGCCGCGGGCATGGCGTTCTGTACAATCACTTCCAGCATCTCCTGAATCGTGATCGCACGAGAGAGGCCGCTGGTGATTTGATACAACTGCGACGACTCGCGCAGCGCGGTGGTCGTTTGATGGAGCAACTGGATATTCGACAGCGTGATAGCGGCCTGGTCCGCCGCCGTCTGCAGGAGGTGGATATCGCGCGGGTCGAATGAGCGCGGCTCCGAGTGTGTGAGCTGGATCAGTCCCTGCAACTGGCCGGAGACTACGAGCGGCACCCCGAGCAGGGCGCGGACGCCAAGTTCAGCATAAGTCTGGCGGCTGATCTCGTCCAGGTACGGCCCAGCGTTGATATCCGTGACCACCAGCGGCTGGTCGAGCGGGTCGCTATTCAGGAAGGGCAGGCGGTCACCTGCGATCGTGGTCCCGGTCAATGGGCTTCCGCCCGAGCGCAGGTCGCGATGCGCCGCGATCGTGACTTGCCGGATACGCCGCAGGTGCAATAGAGTGGTTGACGGCCGGCGCGCTTCGTACTCAAATGTCAAGATCGCCGCCTCTGAGACGCCAGCCGGCAGCAGATGCTCGGTCAGGGCGCTCAAAATGGCCTGGATGTCTGCGGCGCCAGAAATCGCCCGGCTGAACCTTTCGAGGGCGCTGGACTCGTGCAGATTGCGGCTCGTCTCCTGAAACAACTGTGCGTTCCGCAGCGCGACGGCCAGTTGGTCGGCCATGCCTTGCAGCACGGCGGCGCTGCTCTCGTCGAACGCGGCGGCTTCGGTGCTTTGCACGTCGAGCGCCCCCAGCACCTGATCGCCGACGACGAGCGGTAGCGCGATCTCCGAGCGGGTGTTGGGCAGGAGCGGGTTGGCAAACCGGATGGCTTCTTTCCCAACGTCCAGCGCGATGCGCGGCGTGCGCGCGACCGTGACTGTGCCCACCATGCTTTGCCCGCCCACGGCGAGTCTGTGCCCCTGCGCCTTGAGCAACTGCCCCGCTTCGCCGGTGGCCTCTCTCAACACGGCCTGCCGGCCGGTCGCGTCAATGAGGAACACGGCGGCGTAGTAGAACCCGAACCGCTCAGTGATCAGGGTTACGGTGCGGCGCACCAGTTCATCCGGGTCGAGCACCGACGAGGCCGTGCGGCCCACGTCGGCGCTGGCCTGTAATTGCGCCGTGCGCTGGGCCACCTGCTCCTGCAGGCTGGTGATGGACGCCCGCAGGCGGACGGTCAGCGTGTTGAAGGCCTCGGCTAACGTGACCAATTCGACCGGGCCGACCGGACTGGCGTGTTGTGTCAGGTCGCCGTCGGCAATGGCTGTGGCCGTGGTGGTCAGCGCGTTGATGGGGCGGCTGACCACGCGGGCGGCGGCTGGCGCCGCCATGACGACGAAGGCCATGACGATCAACCCAAACAGGGCAGCGAGCCTGGCCGTCCGTGGCACTTCTGCCAGGGCGCTGGCTTCGCTTTCGCTGATGATCAGTCGCCAGCCCAGACGAGTCAATGGTATCAGCGTGGCGGGCTCGAGTTCCGTCTGACTGATGCGCCTGAACGGCGTATAGGCCACACCGCTGGTAGTGTTCAGTGGGGCGTGCGCCACCACCGCCGGCTGGCCATGATGCACGCCTCGGAACCAGCCGGAGGCCGGCTGCTCGAAAATGGTCGGGCTGAGAGGCTCGACCTGTTCGGCTTGTCCGGTGGGTTGGGTAGTTCCACTTGCAATGAGCATCCCCTCGGGCGTGTGCAGGTCAATGTCAATCCATGCGCCGCTCGCCGCAAATTGCAGTTCGAGGTTGCGCTGGATCAGCCGCAGATCGTAGCGCGCAGCCAGCACGCCAATCACCTGTTCACGGCTGGCGGATTGGATGGGGATGGCGATCAGCACGCGCGGCGTGCGGGTTGTCGGGGCGAACGCGACGTCGCCGATGAAGATGTCGCCTTGGCCCTCCTTCAACGTCGCTTTCCACCACGGCTCGTCGCCAAAGAAAAAGTGGGCCGGTTTGTCGCCCTGGGTCGCCACCAGTGCGCCCAGGCGGTCGGTAACGATCAGGTCGCTGAACGCCGGGTTGTTGTTGCGGAAGGTTGCCAATTCGGCCGCCGCCGGGCCGCTGAAATACCGGCGGACTTCGCTGCTGATCCGGTCAAGCGTCTGCCACGTCTTATCGCGCTGGCGGAGCGCGTCAGGATCAGGGGTGACTGCCGCAGCGTTCGCTTCGCTCACCGCCGTAATCAAGAGATTCTCGCGGCTCAGGAGTTGCAGAGTCTCGATCTGCTGTTCCAGGGCGTTGCCCGCGCGCTCGGCATTGACCTCGGCCAGCGTCTTGAAGTTCTCGCCCGCCTGCCGGATCTGGGTGTCGCGCGCCTGCCACAGCAGGATGCTCATGATGACCAGGATCGAAAAGGTCGAGATGGCGATGAAGACGAGCGCCAGTTGCGCCGCCAGGTTGAACTTGATCTGGCGCAGTTGGGTCCACCAGAAAAGCAGGGCCAGGATGGCCAGGAAGAGAACCAGCAGACCCGCTGCCAGCATGAAGCCATCCCGAGCCATCCGCCACGGCGCTAAGCGGGCCTCGGGCGCGAGCCACAGGTCAACCGCCAGCATTGCGGCAGCGGTGAACAGCGCGACGATCACAAAGAGCGAAACCCGCCGGGATTGGCCGGCCAACCCAGCGGCTATGGGGATTGTGACCGCCAGCAGGGAACCGATGGGCCAGTAATCGGCGAACAGAAGCGGGGGCAGGACGACGGCGAGGACAAGCGAACCGATAGCGACGGCTGATCCGAGAGCGGGACGAGAGGAGCGGTGGGCCAGCGCCCAGCCCACCCAGTGGGCTACGGGGAGGCTGAGCGCCAGGCCAGCCGAGAGCAGGTACGGCAGTTGCCGCGTTTGCCAGTAAGCTGCCAGCAAGATGGCCGTGATCGCCAGGCCAACGCCGGTGGCGGCGAGAGTGAGGGCCAGAAAATCACGCCGGGGGTTGGACGAGGAGACAGCCCCCTGAAGGGGGTCTTCGACGGCGCTCATGACTGGCGCCCTCCGTTTCCGCCAGGCCCGTTGCCATCCGCGGGGGAGGGGGGTGTGACCCCTGGGCTCGCCCGAGGGCGGGCCTCGATGGCGACCTGGCCCACACGCCCCGCGAGCGCGCGGCCAAGTTCGCGGGCGGCGGTTTCGAGGATTGATTCGACCGTCTGCGAACCGCGCAGTTTGCGGGTGATGAGGTTGATTTGCGCCTCACGCTGCGCCTGGCGCTGGGCGTCGGCAAACAAGCGGACGTTCTGGATGCCGATGCCGACATTCGCGGCGATGGTCGTCAGCAGGCGGACGCCGGACTCTCCGAACAGACCTTCGCGCGTCAGGCTCTGCACGCTGATCACGCCGATGACTTCGTCACCCACCAGGATGGGCACGCCCAGGAAGGAGCGCGGGGCTTCGCCGATGATGAGTGCGCCCAGTTCGGCGGCGCGCTCGCGTGCGTTGTCATTGATCAGCAGCGGTTGGCGGGTCTGGATGACGACGGAGGTCAGTCCGCGGCCCAGCGGCACAGGCGCGAGGCGAACAGGCTGGTTGCCTTCCATGAAATAGGGGATTTCAATCATATGGCTCTGCTTGTCATAGAGAGCAATAAAGCCGTTGCGCACGCCAAAGGTCTGGAGGATCCGGTCGCCCACCTGTGTGACGAGCGTCTGCAGGTCTTGCTGAGCGGCGACGATCTGGCTGATCGTATTGACGATGGTCAGCTCGGCGAGGCGCTGTTGCGCGTCATCGAACAGCCGGGCGTTGTCCAATGTCAGGGCCAGGCGTTCGGCCAGGTTTTCCAGGACGGCCGTCTCGTGTTCCGACCATCGGCGCTCTGGGTCGGCGTCCTCCAGGGTGACAGTCCCAATCACCTCACCGCGCAAAACAATGGGATGAGAAATAGCGCTGGGGTTGGCCGAGGCCCGCCCTCGGGCGAACCCGGGGGTGAGCTCGACGTCGGGCTGGGCAGCTTCGACCAAGATTTCTCCACCCTGTTCTGACGTAAGCCGCGCCCAAGCTTCGCCGGTCAGGCGGCGCGCCAACTCCTGGAGTTCCTGAACGGCGGTCTCCGAACGTTCCAACAGCCGCCGGTTTTCCTCCGCCAGCGCTCGCTGTTGCTCGGCGGCGCGCCGCGCTTGTTCCAGCAACTGCCGGTTCGCCTCAATCAGTGTGACTTGCTGCTGGAAGGAGCGTGCGTTCTCGATGGCAATCGCGACCTGGTCGGCCAGCAGGGCCAGCAGGGCGATGTCTTCCTCGCCGAAGGCGGCGGCCTGCCGGCTTTGCACGTCCAGCGCGCCGATGACCCGCTCCTGGACTTTAAGCGGCACGGCCATTTCGGAGCGCGTCTGCGGCAGGTCAGGGTTATCAAAGTACGCCGCGTCTTTGCCCACGTCCAGAGCGAGGCGCGGCTGGTCGGCGCCCGTGACGTAACCGACGATGCCGACCTGGCCGACTCTGAGCTTGTGGCCGCGCGCGAGCATCCGCTGGCCGCCCTCGCTGTTCGCGGCCTGCAATACGGCGTATTCTCCGGCCTCGTCGAGGAGGAAGATGCCTACGTGATAAAAGCCGAAGCGTGCGCTGATCAGGCGGGCCACTTGCGGGAGCAGCGTCTCCAGGTCCCGCACGGAGGCGACGGCGCGGGCCACTTCGGCGCTGATTTCGAGTTGAGCGGCGCGGCGGCGCATCCTTTCGGAAGCCTGCGCCACTTCTTCCGTGCGCTCCGTGACGCGCTGCTCTAATTCGACCTGTGCGGATCGGAGGCGAACCAGGGCCTGCTCGCGCTCTCGCAAGCGCTCTTGCAGTTCTTTAGTCAGCCGGGTAACCTGATCCTGTCGCTGGCCGGCCAGGTAAGCGAACAGGCCGAGGAAGAAGGGCGCAGTGTCAACCACCCAATGCAGAGGGGTCCTGCTCTGCACCTCCAGGATATTTGCCAGCGTCAGCGGCAGCCCGTGCAAAAGCACGTCGCCCAGCGTGGAGACCAGCGGGAAGCCGAGGCCGAACAAGACTCCATACAGGGTGTATCGGGAGGCAGCGTTACGGTTCATCCTCCGCCTCCTCCGTCTCGGCCCAGGCGTACGACCGCGCGTGTGCTGCCGGTGGCATCGCGCAATTCCTCGGCGGCGATCTGCAAGATGTTCTTCACCGTCGTAGCCGCCTGGATCCGGGCGCTGATCGCGGCGATGGTCTGCTCGCGGTGCGCCCGGAGCTGGGTTTCGGTCAAGGTCGTCTGCGTTTGCTCCAAAAGACTCAGGTTTTGAATCGCGACGGAGGCCAGGTCAGCCAGCGCCTGCAAGGGGCGGAGTTCGTCGTCGGTGAATGCGTGCGGTTCGGCTGTCCCGACCAGGAAAACGCCGATCAGCCTGCCAACCGCCAACAGAGGAATAGTGGCCAGTGCCTGGACGCCCTGGAAGCGGAACACGGCGCGGCTGAGGGCATCCATCTCCGGCGTGTCGAGCGAAGGCATCACCGTCGGCCCGTCCAGCCGGATGCGCCGGATCATCGGCAATTGGTCAGCCGAGTACTGGTGATCCACCTTGTAGCGCGCGCCAGCGTCCTTGTCCCACACCGCCGCCGATTTCAACAGGCGTACCTGCTGGCTGGCGTCCAGCTCGACGAACGCCACCACAAACCGCGCATAGTGCGGCTCCAGGGCGTGGAGGAGAACGGCGCGCAAGACGCCCTCGAGCGTCGAGGCCGCGGTGATGTCCCGGCTGGCGTTGTACAGCCGGGCGGTCTGAGCCAGCGTGGCGCGGGTCGTTTCAAACAGCCGGGCGTTTTCCAGCGCCAGCGCCATGCGCTCGGCAATGGCCTCGGACAGCGCCACGTCTTCCGATGACCAGTCTGCGCCAGGCCGCTTCACCTGCAATGTGCCCAGCTGCGAGCCGCCCACGGCGATAGGAATTTGCAGCATCTCGGCGCTGTCCAGGGACTCGACGGGCGCCGCCAGCGGCCGCACATCAACGCCATCATAGACGAAGGCCGCTGTTTCACCCCCCCTCTGCGCCAATCGGCGCGCTTCCGCCTGCAAGGCGCGCAATTCTTCGAGATTGCGACGCGTCGCCTCAAATAGCCGGGCGTTTTCAATTGCCACGCCGAGTTGGTCAGCCAGCGTCTGCAAGACTTTGACATCTTCCGGCACAAATGCGTTGACTTCGACCGATTGCACGTCCAGCGCGCCGATGACCTCACCGCGCGCGATCAGCGGCAGCGCCATTTCGGAGTGCGTCTCCGGCAGGTCGGGATTCTGGAAGTGAACGGCATCCGCGCCGACGTCGAGCGCAATACGCGGCTGGCCGGTTCCGGTGACATAACCCACGATGCCTTGCTGCCCTACGCGCAGCCGGTGGCTGCGCGCCAACATCCGCCGCCCGCCGGGGCTGTTCGCGGCCTGCAGCACGGCCCAGTCTTTGTTGTCGTCAACCAGGAAAATCCCGGCGTGGTAGAACCCGAAACGCTCGCTGATGAGATTGACTGTGGTCCTGAGTAGTTCGGGCAGATCGTGCAGGGTGGTGGCAACCCGCGCGACTTCTGCGCTCACAGCCAGTTGCGCGGCGCGGCGCTGCGTTTCATTCAGCAGGCGCGCATTTTCCAATGCGGTCGCCGCCTGCGTGGCGAAGAGTTGGGCGGCGCGCTCATCTTCGTCCGTGAAAGCCTGCCCGGCCCGCGTGTGCGTAAAAACGACCACGCCAATGACGGCGCCCTGCCAGGACATCGGCACGGCCAGAGTGGCCGTCTCGCCTGCGGGGCGGTCGTCCGCCACAGAATCGCCTCCCTGCCGGATGGCCTGCCCGGCTTCAAACACCCGCCCTGGCGCCGCCTCGCCTTTCTTCAGGCGGCGCACCAGTCCCGGATGGGTAGCGCCGGTGGACGCTTCCAGTTCAACCTTCAACTCGATTTCGTCCGGCCCGGCTGGCAGCCACAGGCTGACCGTCTCGGCGCGCACCAGTTTCGTCGCGTGCCAGGCGATCAGTCTCAGCACGCTCTGTTCGTCGGCCTGCGGGTTGGTCATCTCGAGCGCTGCCTCGGAGAGCAGGGTCATTTGCCGGGCGCGGGTTTGCTCAGCGCCGTACTGCGCGGCCGTGCCGATAGCGACGGCGATCTGGTCGGCGAGGGTTTGGAGCACGCTCACGTCAGCTTCAGAGAAAGCCTCGCGCCGGTCGGCCTGCACGTCGAGCACGCCGAGCAACCGCTCGCCCACGCTCAGGGGCAAAGCGATTTCCGAGCGCGTGGCCGGCAGCAGATCGTTCTGGAGGTAGGTCGGATCTGATTCGACGTCGGACACCACCCGCGCGATGCGGTGGGCCGTCACATAGCCGACCATCGAATTCGAGCCGACCGCCAGGCGGAGGCCCTGTTCTTTGAGTTGGCGGCCCTCGGCGCCGGTCGCCTCCCGCAGGACCGCATACTGGCCCTCGCCGTCCATCAAGAAAATCGCCGTGTGATAGTAGCCGAAACGGTCGCGGATCAGGTTGAGCGTGGTCGTGAATAGCTCATCCAGCTCGAGGATGGAGGAGGCCGCGCGCCCCACTTCGGCGGCGACCTGCAAGCGGTCGTAGGCGCGTCCGATTTCGGTCCGGACTGACTGGCGGATGCTGAACATCAACACCGAGCCGAGGACGAGGATCATGAGGCTGGCGCCGACCAAAATGCCCTGGACGGTGCGCAAGGCGGCAAACGAGCGGCTGGTTGCGTCAATGAATTCCTGCTCATCGGTTTGATATAAGGCGTCCAGCTGGCCTTCGGCCAGGTCGAAGCTGCGCCGCAATTCGAAGATCACCCCTGAGAGGTCCGCGCCGATGCGGGCCTTTCTCGCCGCTTCAATCTGAGCGTCAAAAGTCTGCATTGTCAGGCGGATTTGTTCGAGTACCGGCGCGTACTCGTCTGCCTCTACAGCGCCCAGGGTCTGCACGGTGGTCAGCCGCCCGGCGACCACCGTGCGCTGTGCGTCAATCGCTGCGTAGTTGGGCAGGTCTTTCCCCAGTTCCGTTGCGGTTTGTGCATCCAGCCGGAAGACCTCGGCGCGCAACGCCGAGATCGCCGGCAGTTCCTCCGCGGACCGGGTCGAGTCTCGCACCGCGTTGTTGACGCTGACAAAGTTGGCGATGATGAGAATAATCGTGCCCAGCGCCAGGTTGATCATCACCAGCGCTATCAGGCTCAGACCATAAGGAATTTGCTGGCGGAAGCGGGGCGTGTTTGCTGGAGCGGACAGGGTCATGATCCGGGCGCCTCCTTTTCGTCCGGCTGAGCGCTGCCGGGCGAGTGCAGCTGCACGACGACTTGCGTCGCTCGCAGGGCTTTGCCGAGTTCACGGATCCCGTTCCGCATGATCGTCTCCGGGTTCAGGCTGGTCCGCATTTGGTCGGCGATGCGATTGATGAGTTGTTCACGACGGCTGCGACGTTGCGTTTCTTCAAAAAGGACGGCGCTTTCAAGCGCCACCGACATCTGTGAGGCGGTCGCTTCCAGCACCGCCTGCTCTTCCAGGCTGAGTTCGTCTGGCGCCCGCCCGTGCAGCTCGAGCGTCCCGATGACTTCTCCCCGCACGCGCAGCGGAATTTCAATGGGGCGGCTCGCGGCCCCGGCGGCCGGCTCAGCCGCGCCGGGGCGCAGCTCATACACCGTTTCGCGGGGATGATCAGAGAGCAGCGTGTGCAGGCCCGTGCCGGTCATCGTGTGCCGGTAGCGCATCCGGGCTTCTTCCAGGCTGGCCTGTGTGCGCTGGAACAGCTCCGCGTTTTCAATGGCGACGCTCAACAGGTCAGCCAGTGTTTGCAGGACCTGGACATCGCTCGCGTGGAAGGCATTGGGTGTGGTGCTCTGCACGTCGAGCACGCCGAGCAGCCGCCCGCCGACGGCCAGCGGGATAGCCAGCTCGGAGCGTGTGTTGGGGAGGAGCGGATCCTTGAAGTGGAAAGGATCCTCCTCCGCGTCCAGGGCCGCGCGCGGATAGCGGTTGGCCGTGACCCACCCGATCAACGATCGGGAGCCGACGGCCAGTTTGTGACCGCTGGCCTTGAGCTGGGCCCCGGCCTCGCCTGTGGATTCGCGCAGCACGGCGAACGAGCTGGTCTTGTCCATCAGGAAGATGGAGGCGTGGTAAAAACCGAAGCGTTCGCGGATCAATTGCAGCGCCAGGCGCAGGAGCTCGTCGAGGTCGCGCACCGAAGTCGTGGCCCGGCCGATCTCGGCGGCGGCCTGGAGCTGGCTGGTGCGTTCGGCCACGCTCTGCTCCAGATTCATCAACGCCTGCTGGAGCCGGTTGGTCATAGAATTGAAAGCCGAAGCCAGAGCGCCGATCTCGTCGTCGGACTCGATTCGCGCCCGCACGTTGAGATTGCCAGACGCGATCTGGCGGGCAATGGCCGTGAGGCGGGTGATGGGATTGGACAGCACGCGAGCCGCGCCGACCGCCGCGCCCATGACGACGATGGCCATCACCAAGGCCAGCAAAATCGTGAGGCGGGTCTGCGCTTCAATGGGCGCCAGCAGGGCTGAGCGCGTCTGCTCAAAGACTACCCACCAGGGCTGGGTCTTCAGCGAGGCGACGGCGGCTTGCTCAAGGTCGTCGTCCGCGTGAAATTTGCCCATAAAGTACAGCCGGGAACCGGTCTGGGACAGGGCCTGCTCTAAATCAGGCAGGCTGGTCGAAAGTTCCTCGATCGGCCGGAGGGGCAGACGCCGGGCGGCCTGCAGTTCGGCGATGCGTTCGAGAGACAGCGGCATAACGGACTTGAAAATCAACTCAGGGCTTTCCCCATCCCCCAGGCGGAGATGATGTTCGTCCACGAGAATGGCGCTTGAACGCTCTCCGATTAAGTCGTTGCTCTGCGCCACCAGTTGCTGCAGGATGGCGGCGTCGTAGCGCGCGGTCAGTACGCCAACCGGCTGGAGGTTGGGGCCAAGGACCTGCGCGGAAAAGTAGACGACGGCGCCGGCCCCCGGTTCGAACTGGACCGGTGATGCAAACGGCGCACCCTCCCGGAAGGGCCGCGCGAAGTAATCGCGGGCCGAAACATCCTCGCCAAGATTCTTCGCTGCGATGTCCAGCGCCACTAACCCCTCCCGGTCCAGGAGCGCATAGGAGAGGAGATAAGTCGCCGCGCCAGTGGTCGAGCCGCTGCGCCTGTTCTTCAGGGAAGAGAGGTACTTGATGACCTGGCTTTGGATTGTCCCGGCGTCCCGTTCTGCCTCTGGCAGCAGCAGATACTCCCCCAGCGCCGGGAACTGCGCAGCGGTGCTGACGGCATCCAGGTTGGTGTTGATGAAGTCGTCCATCCGGTTGGCTGTTTCCGCGGCGGCGGCGCTGAGCGAGCGCTGGGTGGTCCTGAGCAGTAGGGCGCTGGTGAGCCGGTCGTTCAAGAGGGCCAGCACACTCAGCGGAATGAGAGTGACAGCGAGAAAGGCCACGATCAACTTGCTGCGCAGGGTAAACGCTTTGAATTCCCGGAGCAGGAAGTAGGCGTAGACGCCCATGACCCCTGCCATAATCAGCGGGACGAGGGCGCTGAGGATCACTGGCGGCGTCAGACGGCTCGCCGGGCCGAACAGGTCCAAGAGCGCGGTCAGCACACCCATCGCTGCACTGATCAGCGTCGCCCGGCGCACTTCAGCCGGCGGGAGCCCCATGGCGGCTGCCATGACTGTGATCATCCCGATCAACCCAGCGCCGGTCACCAGCCCGAGGCGAGAGATGAACAGCGTCGCCAGCGGTATGCTGACGATCAGGCCGCCGAGGACCAGCCAGGCCGCCAGCCGGACATGCCCGCGGCGGCTGAGCCAGGCGCTGAGCGCACAGACGAGGGTATAGATAAGCCACAGCCCGGAGGCGGCTAACCCGGGGATGCTCCGCCACACTTGAGCGCGGATGCCGAAAAATGCCGAGAAGGCATTACTCACCAGCCCGAGGACCAGCATGACCAGCGCGACCTGAAACACCCGGTGAGCCGGATCAGTGGCATCGCCCGGCGACTGCTCGAGCGAGGAGGGGGGAAGGGAGGGGGTCATCTCGGGTTCTCCAGGAGCGGCATCCCGCGTCTCTGTCCGTCAGGAGTCAGGAATCCTTGAGGGCAGGTGGAGATCGTATAGCCGGGGCTTAGGATTGACCCCCGGGCTCGCCCGAGGGCGGGCCTTCGCCGTTGGTCGGCCTCGGGTCGCCATCAGGCTGCGGCGCTTTCGCGAGAGTCAACCGCACCACGGCTTTGTGCGCGCCGAGGGCCCGGCCTAACTCGGTGGCCGCGGTCTCGATGACGGCGTCAAAGCTCGGCGACTGGTGAATCTTAGTTGTGATCCCCGCGACGAGTTGCTCGAACTGCGCGATGCGTTGCTGGCGGGTGAACAGGCGGCCATTTTCAATCGCGACGGCCAGTTGGTCGGCCAGAATTTGCAGGACTTCGATATCCGCCTGGTTGAAGGCGTTCGCGTCGCGGCTCTGCACGTCCAGCGCGCCGAGGATGCGGTCGCCGATGAGGAGGGGGAGGGCCGCTTCGGAGCGCGTGTCGGGGAGGAGTTCGTTCTTGAAGTGGACCGGATCTTTGCCGACCTCCGAGGCAATGCGCGGGCGGCGGTTGGCCGTGACCCAGCCGATGATCGAGTTCGAGCCAACCGCCAGGCGGTGACCGCGCGCCTTGAGCAACGCCCCCACCTCGCCGGTCGACTCCCGCAGAACCGCGTACGTCCCGGCTTCGTCCAGCAGGAAGATGGAGGCGTGGTAATAGCCAAAACGCTCGCGGATCAGTTCGAGGGCGCGGGCGAGCAGGAGTTCCATGTTCAAGATCGAAGTCGCGGCGCGGCCGACCTCAGCCGCGGCCTGCAATTGCCGGGTGCGGGCCTCGACTTTGGCTTCCAGGCCCTCGTACAAGTCGCGCAGCTGGTCCATCATACTGTTGAAGGCCTGGGCTAGCAGGCCGATTTCATCTGCGCGCTGGATGGACACGCGCGTGTTCAAGTCGCCGCCCGCCATGCGCAGGGCGCGGTCAGTCAGTTCCTGCACCGGTTGGGCAAGGAAGCGTGTGAAAATCAGCACACCGACGATGCTGATGACGACCGCCAGGATCATGATGACGGCGAAGATCAGGCCCGCACGGGCCAGCGGCCCATACGCTTCGCTGATATTCTGCTCAACGAGCAAAGCAATCTCATGGCGGATCAGCCATTTGTACGCTCCCACGACGCGCTGCTGATCCTGGTTCGTATATTGCTGAATGCCCTTCTCGTGTCGGATCAGGGCGTTGTCAATGCCCGTGCTGGAGGGTTTAGGCTGGTCGGGGGTAACGTTGACCCCCAGTTCGTACCCGTCGCCGGTGATCACGTAAGCGCGGCCGGTGCTCCCCAGGCCGGAGGTGGGCGCCACGATGTCCAGCAGACGGTCGTCGGGGATGAGGCCCATCACCACGGCAATCGTCCCCTGCTGCGGGTCCTGAATGGGCGCAGCGGCGACGATGGTCACCTCGTTGCGGTTGAGGCGGGGGTTGTATCTGGCGGGCGCGACGAGTGCGGTGGTGCGCGCCGTTCGGAAATATTGCTCGTCAATGAATTTCTGTTCGAGCATGCCCTGGCCGGAGGTGCTGGCCAGCACGACCTCACCGGTGTCGGCGCGGGCGAGCAGGAGCGCGACATAATCAGCGTTGTTCGTGTCTCGCAAATAAGCGTCAAAGCGGGCCTGCAAGGCCAGGCCGGCGGGGCGCATCCCCGCCGGGCCTTGCGCTTCGAGCACGAACGCCTGCGCCGCCGCCAGCACGTCCGGCGCTTTGGCGAGGTTGTTCATGTCGGCCTGGCGGTTGAAGGCCCAATCGTCAATTTGCTTTTCTTTGAGATCGGACAGGGCCGTCAGTTGGGCGAGGACTTGACCAGTGATACCCGATTGCGCTTCCCGGTAAAGGAGCAGGCTGACTGTGATCAGCGGGCCAAGGACGAGGGGGAGGAGGACGAGCAGCAGCGACCGGGCTAGACCGCCGCGCGCACTCTCTAGCCGGATCGTCGCACGTCCTCTCCCGAAAATGCTGCTGAGCCACGGGCTGCGCATAGCCGCCTCAGGTTATCTTTCCCATACTTGCTCACCCCGGAGCAGGCGGCGAATCTGGTCCGGGAAGCGATCGGGGTCGAGCGGCTTGCCCAGGAATCCGTCGAAACCGGCGGCGCGGGCCTTGGTCATCTGTTCCTGGCTGGCTTCGGCGGTCACTGCGACAATCATCGTGTCCTTGAGGCGGCGGGCGGAGCGGACTTTGGCGAGGGCCGCATAACCGTCCTCGTAGGGCAGGCGGATATCCATCAGGATCAGGTCAATCCTAGGAAGCGTATCGGCAAACTCCACGACCTGCCAGCCGGAGGTCTTCCACTCGCATCGGGGAACACCCATGTAGGCCAGCATGCGAGCCATCAGCACGAAGTTGGACACGTTGTCCTCAACGATCAGGACCGTGGCATCCTTGGGTTGAACTGGCTCACGGCGTGGGGTCACGTTTTCAGCCATACCGGTTCTCTCACTCACACAATGGATTTGAAATAGCCGGGGCCTTCACCCCGGCTCGGCCTGGTCAGCTTTCCAGATAGCGCGCGATCTGGCGCGGCAACTGGTCCACGTCAATCGGTTTTTGAATGTAGCCGTCGCAGCCCGCGGCGAGCGTCTTTTCCCGGTCGCCCTTCATGACATTTGCGGTGAGGGCGACGACCTTGATCCCTTCCAGTCCCGGCGTGGCTTTGATCTGCGCGGTGGTCGTGTAGCCGTCAGTCTCCGGCAGGTTGATGTCCATCAAAATCAAATCCGGCGGGTCGGCCATGGCCCGCGCCACTCCGTCCTTCGCGTTCGGCGCCAGGATCACCGTGTAGCCTTCGGCTTCCAGGACGCGCCTGATCAGCAAGCGGTTTTCCGCGTTATCTTCTATATAAAGAATCTTGGCGCTGGCGGGAGGCATATCTGTCATCAGACTCTATATCGCGAGTCGCCGCAAAATGTAACGAACGATCTTTATTATCCTCCTTTGCGCCAAAGTTGCAATATGTAAATGGTTCCAAATTGTTTGCCAGGCCAACCGTTTTCGTTGGAAAATGGTAGGAAATGGCAGGCGAAGAACAAGCGAAACGCCCAACCTGAAGGCCGGGCGTTTTATGGGATGCAGGACGAGCCTGGTGAACAGCGTGGCGTCGCGCCTCAAGGCGCTGGCTCGGCGAGCAGGGTCTGGATGACCGCTTCGATTTCGATGTAACGTCCCTCGCCGATATGTTGATAGCGGATGTTCCCACGCTTGTCAATGAGAAACAGGGTCGGCCAGTAGCGCACGCGGTAGGCGTCCCACGTTCGTCCGTCGTTGTCCTGCGCTACCGGATAGGGGACGTCCAGGCGCTGGAGGGCGTCTTTCAAATTGCTCAGATCCGCTTCGTAGTGGAACTCTGGAAAGTGGTTGCCGATCACGACCAGCCCCTGCGGCCCGTAGGTCTTGTGCCATTCCCTCACCGAGGGAATCACATGCTGGCAGTTGATTCAGCCAAAGGTCCAAAAATCAATCAGCACGACTTTGCCCTGCAGATCGGTCAGGCGCAGGGGTTTGTCAGTGTTCAACCAGACCTCGTTGGTCAGTTCAGGCGCAGGGCCGTGGTTCTTCAATGTCACCTCCGCTAAAGGCTTGGGGGTAGTCGGCTGGGGCGAGGGGGACTGAGCAGAAGTTGGTTCCCCCGAGGTCGCCAGCCTGACCGGTCCCACCCCTGGCGCCGTGGCACAGGCTGCCGCCAGCAGCATCAACGCCCAGAGATACAGGCTCTTCTTCATCCCGTTGCCTCCTTGCCGATCTTAGGCAGCGTAAAGCGCATCGTCGTCCCACGGTCGGGCGTGCTCTCGGCCCACAGGCGCCCGCCGTGCGCCTCGATGAGACCCTTGGCAATCGCCAGACCGAGGCCAGCCCCGCCTCCCGCCGAGCCATTCTGTGCCTGGCTTCGCGCCCGCGCTGCATCGCCGCGATAGAACCGGTCGAACACGCGCGGCAAATCCTCAGGCGCGATACCTTCCCCTGTATCGCTCACCACGACGATGACGCTGTGATTCTGGACAGCCGCCCGCAGTCGAATCTCTCCGCCGGACGGCGTGTGCCGGATCGCATTCTCGATCAGGTTTTGCAGCACCCGGCTGATTTTCTCTGGCGCCATCCACACCGGATCCACGTCGGCGGCGACCGAGCCGCTCAGGGCGATGCCTTTTGCCTGCGCGCGCGGCGTGAAGCCCTCCAACGTGTCGGAGATCAAGTCCGCCAGGGAGCTGGCCTCGCACCGCAGGATCAGATTGCCGGCGTCGAGCTGCGCCAACTCAAAGAGATCGTCAATCAGTCCACTCGTGCGCCTGATCTCGGCCTGGCTTTGCCGCACGTAGCGCGCGACCGTCTCCGGGTCGGCGACCACGCCATCGGCCAGCGCGTCGAGCATGGCGCGCAGGGAGGCGAGCGGGGTGCGCAAGTCATGCGAGGCCCACGCGACCAGGTCGCGCCGCGCGGCGTCGAGCTTCCTGGCCTCCGCGTTGGCTTGCTCGAGGCGCGCCGCCATGGCGTTGAACGCCTGGGCAAGTTGGGCCACTTCGTCCTGCCCGGCCGCCTGAACGCGCGCGCCGAAATCGCCCTCGCTCAGCCGGTCGGCCGCCTGTACGAGTTCCCTCAGGGTCTGCGTGATCGAGGTGGAGAGAAAGTAGCCGAAGGCAATGGAGATGCCGCCCGCGAAGAGCAGGAGCAGGCCCGCCAGGGTGAGGTCGTGCGCGTTGATGAACATGAGCCGCGCAGTGATCCAGACGTTGAGGAGCGTGAGCGCGGCCGCTAGGACATAACCAAGCGTGAGCGTCTGGTTAAGCGTGTGGAGTTGCCGCCACCAGCCAAGCTGGTGCGAGACGAACCCGATCACCGCCGAAGCCGCGCCGGTGAATCCAAACAGCAGGGCCAGCGGGAGCAGATCGTCCATCGGCGGGCGCATGATGGCGATGACCAGCGTGATCGTCAACGCCAGCGCCGTGAAGATGCTGAGCAAGTAGAGGCTCAGGCGGGGCCGAAGCATGAGATGCCTGCCGCGGTCAAGTCGGCCTCAACTCTCAAATTTGTAACCCACGCCCCAGACGGTGAGGATATAACGCGGCTGGGACGGATCACGTTCGATTTTTTCGCGCAGGCGGCGGATGTGGACGGTGACGGTGGAAGGATCACCGAAGAATTCATAGCCCCATACCCGGTCGAGCAGCTGTGTGCGGGTGAAGACCTGCCGGGGGTGGCGCGCGAAGAACCACAGCAAGTCAAACTCTTTGGCCGTCAGTGGGACCGTTTGTCCATCCAACGTCACCGTGTGCGAAGTCGGATCAATCCGCAGGCCTTCAAATTCCAGCGCTTGTCCTGCCATCGTCGCGGCGTTCTCGTTCGTCCGGCGCAGCACGGCTTTGACGCGCGACACCAGTTCCTGCGGGCTGAAGGGTTTGGCCAGATAGTCGTCCGCGCCTGAATCGAGGCCTCGTATCCGGTCGCTGGTTTCGCCTTTCGCCGTGAGCATGATGATGGGGACGCGGCTGCGTTCCTCGGCGCCGGGAGGCTTGAGCATCCGCAGTTGGCGGGTGAGGCTCAATCCGTCCACGCCGGGGAGCATCAGGTCCAGCACGATCAAATCCGGGAGCGCTTCGCCGATGGCGTCGAGCGCCGCGTAGCCGTCGGCGGCCTCGCGGACGACGAACCCGTCCCGCTCCAGATAGCGCCGGATCACGTCACGGATGGTATCTTCGTCGTCCACGACGAGGATGGATTGAGGCGCCGAGACAGAGGGCATCAGCATAGAGTCTACGATAAGAGGCAGTTGTTACGGGGGAATTACGGGGCGGAGAGCTTATCGCCGAGGGCGGAGTAAAAGCAAATGGCAGGTAGCAAACGGTCTATCGGCCATCTGCTATCTGCCATGCGCCGGAGGAGCGGGTGATGGGATTCGAACCCACGATATCTTGCTTGGGAAGCAAGCGTTCTACCACTGAACTACACCCGCGTTGCCCTGAGAAAATCCAATCTTTTGAGCAAGTATAGCGATAACTTGCTAATTTGCAAGATGGTCATTCCCCTGCCCCGACTGGGAAAAAGGTCACCGACCGCGCCCGCTCATACACTGTACTTTCTTACCCCTTAGCACACCCAACCGCTCTACGCTATTCTCCCTTATAATAAGGAACATGCCCTCGGACCCGAAGACGAAAGCCGCTCTTTCACCGGATAACTCGAAGCCGGGCGCCTCTGCCCCCGGTCCCCTCCCCTCCGCCTCCGACCAGGCCGAGGCGCAAAACATCCCGGCGGCCGCCCCCTCGCAGGATAACGGCCATTCACCCCAGCCCTGGCACCATGCGTTGAGCCGCCAGATTACGAAGCATTTTGGCGACCTCGAGGCTGTGCCGCAGGAATGGCTGGCTTTTCTGAAAGACGTCAACGACGCCTACCAGCAGGCGGAGGTTGACCGGGAGGCGCTGGAATCCGAACGACAGGAACGCCAGTTGGCCGAGGCGATGCGCAAGGTTGGCGCGTCCCTCACGGCCACACTTGACTTCAATGCGGTCCTCGACCGCTTGTTGGAGGAGATGGAGCGCGTCATCCCATATGACAGCGCGAACGTCATGCGGGTGGATGCGGAGCAGGGCCGCGTGCGGATTGCGCGTACGCGCGGGTACGAGAAGTTCGGGGCGAGGGCCGCGGAAAGCGTCCGTGACCTGGAGTTTGAGATCGCCGCGACGCCCATCCTGAAGCGGTTGATCGAAACGCGCCAACCGGTCGTCATTCCCGATCCCTGGGCGGACCCCGAATGGATCAGGCGTGAACCGGGGGGGCATGTCCGCTCGTGGGCCGGCGCGCCAATCGTCGTGCAAGGGGAAGTCATCGCCCTCTTCGCCGCGGATAAAGTCGAGCCGAATTTCTATCGCCCGGAGCACATTAAGTGGCTCAGCCTTTTCGCGGAACAGGCGGCGTTGGCGCTACAGAATGCCCGGCTGTTTGAGGCCGCGCGCCAGCAGGCTGTCGAACTCGAGGTCGTGCGGCAGGCCAATCTCACGCTGACCTCGCATCTTGAGCTGCCGGACGTCCTCGACGCCATCCTGCGCAGCACGCTCGAAATTCTGCCGACCGCGCAGGATGCGCATATTTTCCTGTATGACGGCGCGCAGCTGGCTTTTGGCGCGGCCCTGTGGGCCGATGGGCGCACCGACCTGCCGTATAGCCAGCCTCGTTCCGATGGCCTGACTTACACCGTGGCTCGCAGCGGACAGCCGATGGTGGTGTCGGATATGCGCCGCCATCCGCTGACCGCTCAGTGGGAGGGCGCCATCATCTCGCTGCCGCTCAAAATCGGGACGCGGGTCGTGGGCGTAATGAATGTGGCCTTTGACCAGCCCCATCTCTTTCCCGAGTCCGAACTGCGCATTCTGCGCTCGCTCGGCGACCAGGCCGCGATCGCCATCGAAAACGCGCGGCTGTTTGCGACGATCGAAAAACGCGCCGCCGAGCTGGAAGCCGTGCGCCAGATGAGTTTGAACCTCGCCTCCAGCCTTGAACCGCAGGCCGTGTTAGACACCATCCTCCAGAATGTGCTGAAACTCGCGCCCGAGGTTCACGACGCCCATATTTATCTCTATCAGGCGCAGACGGGACAACTCAGTTTTGGTGCGGCGTCCTGGGCGGACGGCCGACGGGGCAACCTCTACGACGAGCCGCGCCCCAATGGTCTGACCTACACCGTGGCGCGCAGCGGGGAAATGCTCGTCATCCCCGAACTGCCGACTCACCCCTTGTTCGCCGGCACGCGCCGCGCTCGGCACGGGGCCATCGTCGGCCTCCCGCTCAAGTTTGGTCTGAGCGTGGTCGGCGTGCTCAACGTCGCTTACTCCAAGCCGCGCCATTTCGATGAAGCCGAGCTCCACGTGCTGACCCTGGTGGCTGATCAGGCAGCCAGCGCCGTGGCCGGGACGCGGCTGTTTGAAGCTACCCGCCGCCAATTGCAGGAACTCACCGCCCTGCACGCCGCCGCCGTCGCCGGAGCCGAGGCGACCAGCGAGGAGGCGTTAATTGAGCGCGCTACGGAACTCATAGGCGCCACGCTATACCCGATTAACTTTGGCCTCCTCCTCCTGGACGAGGCCACCGGGAATCTGCGTGTTCACCCGTCTTATCACAACCCGTCTAACCCCCCTCAACCCCAGATCATCCCGGCCGGGCAGGGAATCGCATGGCAGGCGATCACCACGGGCCAACCCCAACGCGTTGGCAACGTCACGCAGGCGTCGGCTTATTGGGCGGGGTCATCGCCAACACGCTCGGGGTTGTGTGCGCCTCTCCGGGTGGGGGGGCGCATGATCGGCGTGATTAATGCGGAAAGCGACCGGGCCGAGGCTTTTACGGAGGCGGACGAGCGCCTGCTGGTCACCTTTGCCGGGCAATTAGCCACGGCTATTGAAAAGATGCGTCTGTTTGAAGCTGAGCGCGAGCAGCGCGAGCGGGCCGAAACCTTGCAGGAAGTAGCCGCCACGCTGAACTCAGTCCTGGATCGCGAGCAGCTCCTGCAGATCATCCTGGAACAACTGGCTCGCGTCGTGAACTATGACAGCGCCGCCGTCATGCTCATCTCGGGCGAGACATTGACCGTGGTGGCCCATCGCGGTTTCCACACCTCCCGCCAAATCCGCGCGCCCTATCGCCTGGAGAAACTGGAGCACATCCGGCAGGTGCTCGAAACGCGCCGCCCCGTGATCATCCCCGATACCACCGCCGACGCGCGCTGGCACGCGCTGGCCGGGGCTGAATACATCCGCTGTTGGCTGGGCGTCCCTCTGGTTGTCAAGGAGCACGTCATCGGCCTGATCAATCTTGACAGGGAAACGCCGGAGTTCTATGCCGAACGGCACGCCGAACTGGCGGCAGCTTTTGCCAACCAGGCGGCGGTGGCGATTGAGCGCCTGCGTTTGCTTGAGGAAACGCAACGGCGTGAGCGGGAAATGGTCACGCTGCTGAATGTGGCGCGGGTCGTATCGTCCACTTTGGATCTGAAGGCGCTCACCTCGCAGGTGGCCGTAGCGATCGCTCAGGCTTTGCAGATGGAACGCTGCGAGATTTCGACCTACGATCCCGAGCGGCGAACGATCACGGTCCGGGCGATTTATGACGCCCGGGGTGCAGACTATGCCGCGCAGATCGGCGTGATTTGGCCCCTGAACGATTTCCCGTCTGTCCAGCGGATTATGGAGGACGATGAGGTCCTGATGATGCGGACCGCGGATTCCGACGCCGACCCGGCTGAAATGAGCCGGCTCAACCCGCTTGGAGTTGCGGCCGGGTTGGCCTTCACGGTGCGCGCCGGGGGCCGGGCCGTGGGGCTGGTGGAGGTATTTTCCACGGATGCCTCCCGCGAGTTCACCTCAGCCGACTTACGCCTGGCGCGGGCGCTGGCCGACCAGGTGGGCGTGGCGATTGAGAACGCTCGCCTGTTCCAGGCCGAGCGCGACCAGCGCGAGCTGGCTGAAGCGTTGCGCGAGGTGGGCGCCGTCCTGAATGCGACCCTTGATTTCGACACCCTCCTCGACTGCCTGCTGGATCAAGTCAAGCGGGTGGCCCCCTGCGATGCCGCGAACGTGATGGTGGTTAAGAACCAGCAGGTTCGCCTCGCCCGGCTTCATGGTTATGAGCAGTTTGGCTTGTCGCCGGCGAGCCTGAAAACAGTCAGTTTCGACCTGGCAACGACAGCCAATTTACGACATATGGCTGAGACTGGTCAGCCGCTGATCGTCGCCGACACCTCATTGGAGCCGGGCTGGATCGGCACGGAAGCCACGCCGCGCCTGCACTCTTGGGCGGGCGCGCCAATCATCCTGCCGGAGGGGGCCGTGGCCTTCTTCTCGCTGGAAAAGGTTGAACCGAACTTCTATCAGCCTGACCATGCCGAGCGGCTGAGGGCTTTTGCCAGCCAGGCGGCGTTGGCTCTGCAGAATGCCCGGCTGTTCGCCGCCCAGCAGCAGCGCGCGGTTGAGTTGGAGGCGGTCCGCCAGACCAGCCTGAGCCTGACCTCCTCGCTGGAGCTTCCCGTCGTGCTCGAAGCCATTCTGAAAGGCGCATTTCAGTTGACGCGTGACGCACGGGATGCCTACATCTTCCTGTATCACGCCGACGGCGGCGAGCGGCTGACATTTGGCGCCATGCTCTGGCATGACGACCGCACCCAGCACATCTGGGCCGAGCCACGGCCTGAGGGCATGACTTACACCGTCGCGCGGACGGGCGAGATGATCGTCGTGCCTGACTCCCGCGGTCATCCCCTGTTTGCTAACTCGCCCGCCGATTGGGGGGAGGCGATGCTC
>Ga0209751_10000876_pt1 | contig 31754 bp, 27 predicted proteins | sample RifCSP13_1_FD_184019 | JGI IMG/M metagenome (GOLD analysis project Ga0209751, IMG submission 184019) | Soil microbial communities from Rifle, Colorado - Rifle CSP2_sed 13_1 (SPAdes) (version 2) | ecosystem: Environmental > Terrestrial > Deep subsurface > Rock core/Sediment | place: Rifle...
TGTTTTGGCCTCGACTTGATAGCCGTTAACGTGGTCAGAACTAAGCTGCCAACCATGGTTCTATTTGAGACTCTCAGCTCAGCGAGCTGGGCCTATGACTATTTCTGGTTATGCGTGGGGGCATACAGTTTATACCGGTCCTCAGTAATCATTTCTGGGAACATCATCCGACTTGATACTCACCCACGAACCCGTGTCATTGCACAAAGCATTAACGGTTAGCAAGCGGCGTGCGGCAGCAGTTGCCAGAGCCATCCGGGGTCGCTGAAACTACTGTCTTAAGCCACTTGCTGTTTCATCCTTTCCAGCGCAAATTTCTCACCACATTTCCAAACTGTTAAGGTCGTCGCTGCCAATTTCCGGGCGACTGTTAGCCGCGCCAGACTGGGGTCCATTCCCTGCGCCAGGCGTTCATCGTAGGCCGGCTTGAAGGGCCCGCTGTAACAAGCGCTGCTAGCCGCACCCTTGAAAACTCTCTTCAGCAGGTGATTGTGGTTGCGGTTCAAACCGCGCGTGGCCACTGGCCGCGAACTACGGCGCACGATGCCATTGACCAACACATATTCGGCGCTCGTCCGGGTCACCACGGCCAACCCGACATAGGTCCAGAATTGTCTTTTGCTGCGGAAACGATGTGGCGTTCCCACGACCGCAATAATCTCTGCCACACTCACCGGCCCCAACAGCGGGATGCTATTGAGCAATTGATACGCTGGATGGCGGCGCGCCTCTTTTAGCATCAGAAGCTTCGCTTTATGACGCAGCGCTTTCAGTGCTCGTAACTCCTCATATAAGCAGCTCGCCCGCTCCTTTACGCCCCGTTCTCTCAGTTTTGCCAGCCACTGGGCCCGGCGATCATGGCGATAAACATCATGCCCCGCGCAGGCGATTGCCCGTCCCCGAAAGATTGCCTTGAGCCGGTTCATTACGCGCACCGTGTCCGATACCAGGCACTCGTAATTGCGCACCAGTTCTTTCAAGGTCCGCACCCCCTGGTCCCCATGATAGACTGGGCGCAATGAGCCATTCCGCAACAGCTCCGCCAGTTTCCGGGCGTCTATGCGATCACCTTTATTGCCCACCGCCAGTAACTTGTTCTGCCGCGGATCACAGACCACCACTTCCGTGACTAAAGGTCGCAACACGTCATAGAGCCAACTCGCCTGGGTGCCTTCTTCGAACGTTACATACACTTTGCCGCGCAGCTGCTTAATAAAGTCGCGCACCCTCTCGGCGCCGGTCTCGACGATCGTTTCCATCACGACTTTGCCAGCTCCATTCAGGACCATTATCACAATGCTTGCAGAATGCACATCCATGCCAACATAATATGTTCTCATAGGGCTCTCCTTCCGGTTTCACTTGGAGTCGTTAGAACAACTGCAAGCTACCACCGATGGGGCGCCCTTTCATATATAGCGTTTATAGTGCCCCAGCTCACAACCGTCCAGCGCCGTTCGGAGGAGCGGAAGGCTTCTAGACAGAAACGCGATGCATGAATTTCCGCTCCTCCGAACGGGCGCCGGAGGGAATTGGGCGGGCGTGCTATAAACATGCGACCCCTGACGGGGTGAAGAAGACCCTAAGCGCCACTTGATGTTATTCGAACAAACGGAAGGATACTCAATTTACCGAGAATGTTTTGGCGTACTCGTTAGTGGGTAGTCAGTTGTTACTAGTTCTCAGTTGTGTCATCTTTGTTCGTCAAAGGCTGGCGGTCACGAGGGGGATGCCAGCGGTTATTTGTTCAACACCAATTAAACTAACTAATGATCCTAATGACTGAATACCGACAACCGACAGCTACCAACAGACAAGTAACAACTGACTACTGACCAAGAATGCAAGCAATAACGAAGAGACGAGCTATCGCCATTGGGTTGCGCGCGCGATTTCCTCTCGTGGCGCGCATTATTGCGCTCGCGATACTTATTTCAGGCGTCGGTTTTGTCGCCATCTCCTACTATCGTTCACGAAATAACAAGCCATTCAGATTAAGGTCAGAAGCGCCGGAGCTCTCGAAAGAAGTCACGGGCGTAATCGACGGCTATGAGCAGAGGATGACGCGGCCGGACGGTAGTCTTTTACTTCTGGTTAAGGCTACTCGCGACACCACGTTTTCCGACAATCATCACGAGATGGAGAACGTCGACCTCGCTGTCTATCCTCCCGAAGGTGATACTCCGGACCACATCGCAGCCAACCGTGCAATCTACAATCCTGAAACGTCAACAATATCTTTCGTAGGTAACGTCAAAGTCCAGACCAAGGACGGTCTGAAAGTAAATACCGAATCGATCGTATTTGATCGGAAGAGTGAAATAGCCCAGACCGATGCTTTCCTGTCCTTCGATCGAGAAAACGTCTCTGGCAAAGCGACGGGGGCCGTTTTGGAGGCAAAGAATCAGAAGCTCGAGTTAAAGAAGGATGTCGAACTGATCGTCGCACCCGCAGCGCTGGAGAGTAAGCAGGCACATGCCTCCGCGCGCTCAAAACCAGTACTAATTCATTCTGCCCACGCCCTGTTTGAACGGGCCCAGCTGAAGCTCTCGTTTTCTGGCGGTGTCACTGCCGAGCAGGAGCGCGACATCATGAGCGGCGACAATTTGTTTGCGCTTCTTAACCAGGAGAAGCGGTTACAGAAGCTCGAGGTGCGTGGTAATGCCTACCTGCGGTCAATGGAGGAGGGACGTGCGGCGGAAGTTCACGCCATTGACATGGACTTTTTCCTGGATAATGACCAGAGGTTGGAGCGTGCCGTGGCAATGCAGGACACGCGTGCGCAAAGTCTCGATGCAGATGCTCAGATGATGCTGACTGGCGCCAGCCTGCTGGAGGTGAAGTTTGCAGCGCAGGCCGACCGCAGTTTGCTAAAGGAGATGCGGACGGAGGGCCGTACGGTTATGATGCTTGCAGCGCCTAGATCGAAAGCCCAGGATCCACGCGCAGCGAATAAGCGTTTGACTGCCGATTTAATAAAGCTCAGCTGGCGAATTAGCGGCCGAGACGTGGAGAAGGCCGAGGCCGTGGGGAATGCGGAATTGTTCATAGAGCCAGTCGTGCGAGGCGCGACTTCGGATAAGAAAACACTCACTGCGCCGCGGTTTGATTGCGAATTCTATGAATCCGGGAATCTGGCTCGCAACTTCACGGCGACGGGTGGCGCTAAAATCGTCATCGAACCTATGCAGCCCAATCTGAATCGCGGCACAAGGACCATGACGTCGCAGAAGATCTCTGCGGCTTTCGTTAAAGACACTCAAGACCTGGAGCGGGCCGACGCCCAGGGCGAGGCGAAGTTTAATGAGGCTGACCGTAATGGTATCGCTGCCAATGTTTCATATATTGCCGCCGAGAATATCGTGCGCTTACGCGGGGGCGAGCCCACCGTTTGGGATTCCCGGGCTCGCACAAAAGCACTCGAGCTGGATTCTGACTTGAACAATCATGTCTCCTACAGCCGCGGCAAAACCGCCACTACTTATTACAGCCAGGAGCAAACAGGCGGCGCCACGCCTTTTACAAAAGTGAAGAGTCCAGTCTATATAACGAGCGAAAGGGGCGAGTTTCATCACGATAGTGAGGTAGCAATCTACATTGGTAATGCCAGAGCCTGGCAGGATGACAACTTCGTGCGTGCCGACCGACTCACAATTTACATTAAAGATCGCAGGATGGAAGGCAGTGGGCGAGTTCAAAGCGCCGTCTACAATGTGAAGCGTCGAAACCAGGGTGAAGGCTCGCTCCCGGTGTTTGCGTCCGCCGATTCTCTACTTTATTCGGATCCTAACAATAGCTTGCATTATGAAGGTAACGTCGACATCAGACAGGGCAGCGACCGGATCACCAGCGGAGTGGCCAACGTCTATCTGTTCAAGGATTCGAAAGAGGTTGAGAAGACAATAGCACAGAGAAATGTAGTATTGATCCAGCCCAACAGAAAAGGCACCGGCGATTGGGTGCAATATACAACCATCGATGAAGTGGCAGTGCTTAAAGGCAACCCGGCGCGCGTAGAAGACGTCGCGCAGGGGAGCACCGAAGGCGGTCGATTGACCCTATACATTCGAGAAGGTAGAGTGACGGCGGACGATGCGCGTGGACCACAATCGGCCGGCCGCGTGCGCTCGGTTCACAAGGTGAGAAAACCGTAGGTTATGAGCACTCAGACCGCAGATGTCGAAATTGTGGAGAATCAGTCGGAATTGTTCTCCGGCAGCGACACCTTTTCCCAGGAGCGACTTGACGAGGAGTCGCCATCAGGAACGGCGCTTGCGGCGGTACACCTGGTTAAGTCGTATGGAAAACGACGCGTGGTGGATAATGTCAACCTTCACGTCGAAAAGGGTGAAGTTGTCGGTCTACTGGGGGCAAACGGGGCTGGCAAAACCACCACGTTCTACATGATAGTAGGTCTCGAGCAGCCGACCTCAGGAACAGTTCGGCTTGCGGGACGGGATGTAACAAATCTCCCAATGTATCTGCGGGCACGGCTGGGCCTTGGCTATCTTCCTCAGGAACCTTCCGTGTTTCGGAAGATGACTGCGACCGAAAATATCTTAGCCGTGCTCGAGACCATGGGTCTGCGCCGGCGCGAACGACTCACACGGCTCGAGGAATTGTTGACGGAATTTGGTATCGAGCAGGTTCGGAACACTCGCGGCGATGCACTCTCCGGAGGTGAGAGAAGGAGAACGGAGATAGCCCGTGCAATTGCAACCGAACCACAATACATTCTGCTCGACGAACCCTTTGCCGGTATTGATCCAAAGGCCGTTGATGATATACAAAACGTCATCCTTTACTTGCGCAACCGAAGCATTGGAATTTTGGTTACCGATCACAACGTCCGCGAAACCCTGGGCGTAACAGACCGCGCGTACATAATGGCTGAAGGACGCATCTTTCGCTCGGGCGTTCCTGCGGAGCTAACTGAAGACCCGGAAGTTAGACGCCTTTATCTGGGTGAAAAGTTCAGGATGTAAGAAGGCAGGCGCGCAAACCGCCGGAATCGGTTATAATCCTCCTGCGCATTCAGGCGCAAATTAAGAATCAAAGAAACGATTAACTGGGCCGATGTCCCTTAAGCTCACTACCAGCCTCTCACAACGCCTCGTGCTGACGCCGCAGTTGCGTCAGCGGATAGAGATGCTGCAGATGACGACACTCGAATTGAGTGATTTGATTCAGCAGCAGTTGCTGGAGAACCCTGTCCTCGAAGAGGTGCCCACGCAGGAAGAGGCGCGTGAACTGGCTGAGAAAATTCTTGACCACCTGGCGAATGGCGATCCGACCACAGCTGAGCCGCAGATTGAAGCTGCCGAACCCGAGCCGGGCAGTCCTTCCTCAAACGGCACTGGTGATGCCGAAATGGCAACTGCCACGCTCGCTGAGGGCGACGGGGAGGGTGGCGAGGGACTGGGGACCGATCCGAGTGAGGATTCCATTGGCGAAGAGATCGTAGGCGAGGATGCTACACGCGATCCCTTCGAGGAGATCGATTTCGGGCGTGAGTTTCAAGAATATCTCGATCCCGGCTACAAAACCCAGGAAATTGAATACAAAGAAGACGCCCCCACCTTCGAACAGTTTCTAACGAGGCCTCCGTCTCTTGCCGATCACCTGGAGTGGCAGCTCCATATGAGTCCTGTCGAGGGCAAGGTCTGTGATGCGGCAATCTGTGTAATTGGCAATCTTGACGCTGACGGGCGACTAAATGCGACCAATGAAGAGATTGCCGGGATGGGGAGCTGGTCTGAAGAGACTGTGGAGCAGGCCCGGCAGGCAGTTATGCGGCTGGATCCAATTGGCTGCGGTGCGCGTGATGTCAGGGAGTGTCTGTTGGTGCAATTAGATGTTCGAGGCGAAGGCGATCGCCTTGCAGCACGATTGATTGGAGAGCACCTTCCTGACTTGCAACAACATAAGCTGCCGAATCTGTCTAAACAGATCGGTGTTGACGTTGATGCGCTGCTGGCGGAGCTACAATTCATTCGCACGCTTGATCCCTATCCTGGCCGGCGCTACTCGTCAGAAGAGCCAGTGCTGATTACTCCCGAGATCTACATCGAGAAGCTGGATGAAGCTGATGATGAGTATGTGATCTATTTTGCCGACGATGGCAGCCCCCGTTTGAGAATAAGCCAGCAATACCAGCAGATGCTTAATCAGGGTGGCGTGAACAATGAAACGAAGAGTTTCATCCGCGAGAAGATGCGTTCAGCGGTTGATCTGCTGCGCAATATCGAACACCGGCGCCAGACAATCTACAAAGTCGTGGAATCGATCGTGCACCGCCAGAAAGAGTTTCTGGATAAGGGAGTCGAGTTTATCAAGCCGATGATGTTAAAAGACATTGCCGAAGACATCGGCATGCATCTATCGACGGTCTCGCGCGTGGTCAACCGTAAGTACGCGCACACGCCTCAGGGGGTGATTGAGTTGCGCCGCTTTTTCACCGAGGGAATGCTTAACGAAGAAGGCGAAGAGATTTCTACGCGGATTATCAAGTTAAAGATAAAAAAGCTGATTGAAGACGAGGATTCACATAGTCCGATAACTGACGATCAGGTGGTTAAAATTCTAGCGAAGGACGGAATCAAGTTATCGCGCCGAACGGTCGCGAAATATCGCGATCAAATGCATATCCCCGGATCGCGCGAACGTCGTGCTGTGGTATAGGCCCGCCAGTTGCACGGCAACGAAACCCCGGAGCTTACCAACCGCGTCTGAACTTTGAAGATCCAGGCAACCTGGAGTCGGCTATGCGGCAGCATATCTATTCCGAACGAGGAGGGATTCAGGCATGAGATTCGAATACACGGGTCGTCACGTTGAAGTCTCCCCCGCCATACGCCTGCACGTCGAGGAACATTTTAAAAAACTGGCACACATTTTTAATGATTCAACAGCCTCGACGCATGTGATTATCGATGTGGAAAAAAACCGTCACATTGGTGAGCTGATAGTTCATTGGCGGGATCATACGCTTACCGCCAAAGACATCAATGCCGACATGTACATGGCGTTGACCCGCGCTATTGCCAAGATAGAGAAGCAAGCACTCAAGCTGAAACAGAAGATCATTGAGCGCAAACAGGGCGCGATGCCGACCGCTGCTGTGGCACCGCAGCCGGACGGCCATCTGGAGGCTACTCCTCGGCCGCCGCGCATAATTGCTGCCCGCCGCTACCTGGTGAAGCCAATGACCGCAGAAGAAGCGGCGCTTCAGTTAGCCGCTGAAACTAATCAATTCATAGTTTTTCGTGATGCTGACACTGACCGCCTGGCGGTGCTCTATCGTCGTAAAGATGGAAACTTTGGCCTGCTTGAGCCCTGACATTTATTGTAGTGTTTTTGGTGTATTTTAGTGGATCACATTATGTCGGCAAAAGGTCGATCCACCAAATCACACGAACAGCACGAAGGAAAGCTTCTGTAAATGTAATTCAGACACGCTCAAGCAATTCTTTCACAGCTCCTGAGCTACTACCAACCCGCTTATCCAGCGATCAATTTATTCCGCGCCCGTAGTAAACTAACGAGAAGGCTAGCCTCTCCTTATGGTGGGGGAAACGAAGCGACCATCGCAAACGGACGATGCAGGACCAGACATTGTTATTATCACTGGTCTTAGCGGCTCAGGCATGTCTTCCGCAACCAACGCCTTCGAAGATTTGGGATACTTCTGCGTTGACAACCTGCCGATTACAATGCTCGAAACGTTTGCAAGGTTAGTGCAAGGAGGAGAGGAGGAGAAGAGAATTGAACGGGCGGCGCTAGTTATTGACATCAGGGAGCGCGGTTTTCTCGCGGGCTTCAGAAAGCAGTTGGCGGCCCTGCAGGAAAGCGGCCTTCGAGTGTTTGTGCTTTTTCTGGAAGCATCAGACGATGTATTGCAGCAGCGGTTCAGCGAAACGCGCCGGCCCCATCCAGCCGACAAAGGTCAGGGCCTACTTAAGGCCATCCGCAGCGAAAGAAAAGCAATGGCCAGAATTCGCGCCGTGGCTGATCAGATTATCGATACTTCCGAACATACCGTGCACACGTTGCGAGCATTGCTACTCGAGCGTTTTAGCCCCGACCGTAAAGGCGGACCGATGCGCGTCCAGGTTCTGAGTTTTGGCCATAAATACGGCAACCCAGGTGATCTCGAGCTGTTGTTTGACGTGCGCCATTTGCCGAATCCCCACTTTGTTCCGGAGCTGAAGCGGCTTTCAGGCCACGATCCGCGTGTTGTTAAATATCTTCGCGCTCAGCCGGAAGTTGATGAAACTCTGACGCGGTTTTGTGATCTTCTCGGCTACCTCCTGCCCCTTTACAAACGCGAGGGAAAATCCTATGTGAGGGTGGGAATCGGCTGTACTGGGGGAAGGCATCGTTCGGTTATGATCGCGAATCTGCTGGCCCGCCGGTTGCGGCGATCCGGATTTGACGCTCGTGCGACTCATCGCGACGTGCGCAAAACAAATCACTGAGCTTCATATTTCCCCACACTTCAGGAGCGAGCAGATGAGTAACAATCCACAGCAAGCTGATACCGGCGAACAAACGACCAAAGTGGCGGGCGTAATAGTCACTCATGGACAACTTGCCGGGGAGTTGTTGGCGGCGGCGGAGATGATCGTTGGTCCCATCTCGTATATCACCGCAGTTTCCATCGGTTGGCATGACGATGTTGATGCGGCCCGCGACGAGGTGCAAAGGGCGATTGCCAGGGTCTCGCAAGGTAATGGCGTGTTGCTGCTTACGGACATGTTTGGAGGAACCCCCACGAACATCGCTTCGATGTTTTTGGAAGAAGGCAAAGTGGAAGTGGCGACTGGCGTCAACCTGCCCATGGTTATCAAGTTGGCGAGTCAATCGGGGCAGCAGAAACTCAGTGAAACGGCAAGATGGGTTTGCGAGCAGGGCCGGCAGGGGATCTATCTTGCCGGCGATCTGCTATTACCGGCCGCAAAGATCGCCGGCGATTGAGATGGTTGAGAAAACGCTCACGGTAAAGGGTCGATTGGGCCTGCACGCTCGTGCGGCAGCAAAACTTGTGCACGTTGCCAGCAGCTTTCGGAGCAAATTGCTTCTGCAACGGGTGGACGGCAGTGCCAAAGCCGATGCGAAGTCGATTCTCAGTGTCTTGATGCTTGCAGCTAGTCGCGGAACCGAACTGCGCGCTCTGGCTGAAGGTGATGACGAGCAAGAGGCGATGAAGGCGATGGAGCAACTGTTCTTTTCCGGTTTTGATGAACTGCAAGAGGAAACTTCAAATAGATGAAACCTCTCGAGGAGATTCGCTGGAAAGGGCTGGGTGTTTCCGAAGGAATCGTTGTCGGACGTGTACTGCGCATGCACGACGGCACGCGCTACGTCTATCGAGCGCGCATTGACGAAGCCGATTTGGAGCGCGAGGTGCGGCGATTTCGCGCCGCTGTGCGTCTTGGGGCGCGGCAACTGCAAAAAATCAAGAAGCGCGCGGAAATACAGTTAGGAAAGGACCATGCTTATATTTTCGACGCGCACCTGTTGCTGTTGGAGGATGCAAAACTGATCCGTGATGTCGAGACCCACATCGTGCAAGAGCGCGCGAATGCCGAATGGGCCTTGAAGGTCGTTGGCGATCAATTATTGTCGGTCTATTCTGAAATAAAGGACGACTATCTGCGGGAGCGAGGCTCTGATATCGAAGACGTCATCCAGCGTTTGCTCGTGGCACTGAGTGGAGAACAGCCAGCTCACCGGAATCTTTCGCAGGATGCGGTCATCGTCTCTCAGGATCTGCTGCCATCGGCGGTGGCTGAGCTGGATCTGGAGTTTGCACGGGCCATAGCCACTGATGCCGGAGGCTGGACGTCGCACACGGCGATCATTGCTCGCGGACTAGGGATTCCGGCGGTCGTCGGCCTGAGAGACTTTTATCGCCGAGCCAAGACCGGAGACAACATTATTGTTGACGCGACTCGCAATGAAGTGGTGCTGCATCCTTCGCGGGCCACCAGGGAGTATTACCGCGGCGAGGCTGAAAAGCTCAGGCAGCGGAGACGGACGGAAGCCGTGGCGGAAAGTGGCCCCGCGCACACTATTGATGGGATCGAGATCACCTTACGGGCTAATGTTGAGTTGCCGACAGAGTTTGCCGGAGTCACAAACTATGGCGCGACAGGCATTGGTCTCTATCGCTCTGAGTTTCTGCTGACGCCTCGCGGCGGCATGATAACGGAAGACCAGCAGTACGCAGCCTATACGGATGTTGCTCGGATTGCCGGCGAGGCGGGCGCGGTGGTTCGGTTATTTGACCTGGGTAGTGAACGAACTGTCGAAAGAGATGAGCAAAAAAATCCGGCGCTGGGGCTGCGAGCAATTCGCTTTGGCTTACGACACCAGGAGGTAATGCGTGCGCAAATGCGCGCGATCCTGAGGGCCGCTGCTGAAGGTTCGCTGGACATTGTTCTTCCCATGGTCACAGACGTTGAAGATGTGAGGCGCGCCCGTGCGATATTGCAGGAAGAAGAGGCAGGTCTGCAAAAACGCGCGGTGGCTTATGGACAGGTCCGAGTTGGAGCCATGATCGAGATACCAGCCGCAGTGTTGACGGCCGATAAGATTGCCCGGGTCGTGGATTTCTTTGAACTTGGAACAAACGACCTTGTGCAATACACGCTTGCCGTGGATCGTGGCAACGATGAGGTAGCAGACTGGTTTCGCACGCTCCATCCGGCGGTGCTCCAGGGAATTGAACATAGTCTACGGGCTGCACGGGAGGCAGGGATTCCAGCAATAGTGTGCGGAGAGATGGCCTCAACCCCAGCCTACGCTGTTTTACTCATCGGTTTTGGCGCCACCGATCTAAGCATGACGCCTACTTCAATCCCACGAGTCCGCCATGCACTCTCTAACGTCGACTCACGGACGGCTCGCGCCATCTCCCTGGAATGCCTCCAATGTGAAAGCGCAGAAGAGGTTGAGACTCTCGTTCGGGAGCGCTTTCGCGCGGAATGGCCTCAGGTTTTTTCCCTCCGGAGCCTACCGGCAAGTCGCAAAAAAGGTTAATGTTCATTCGCTTTTGGGCTGGTTTTTACGGCAAAAGACCGGGAAGCCCAAATTTCTGTAAAGTCGGACCCTTTAGCCGTTTATTCTTAAAGACGGCGGTTTTAGTCAGTCTCAAATTACCTACGCTGGGTTCTCCAGCCACATCCCCGAATATCAATGCAAATAACAAAATTAACATTCGCGGCCCTTCTCTCAACGGTGCTATTCAATGCTGCTGCTTACGGGCAGGCAAATAAGATTGCCAAAATCGATGTCGTCCAAACAGTCTGGAATGAAGATCGCGTTCGAATGGGCGAGTCGGATCACGCGATTGCCTTCAACTATGATGTTGTGACTCCTGGTCCAAATGCCGCGTCATCTCCTGCAACAGCGGGTACAGTCGCTGTGCCGGCTGTTGCTTTAACCGAAGTCTATCGGGTCGGAGTTGGGGATGTTCTGGATATTCAACTGCCCGGTATGCCCACCTCCGAGTCCACATTGTTTACGGTAATGGAGGGCGGCTTACTTGATTATCCTCTCGCGCGCGAAGCCGTGAGAGTCTCAGAACTCACAACCAGCGAGATCGCGGCAATTTTGCGGCAGCGGATCAAGTTATTTGAAGACCCCGAGGTAGTCGTAGGCGTTCGTGACTATGCCAGCCATACGATCGTGATTAACGGCTTCGTTGCAGCCCCCGGCCGGAAAGCATTGCGTCGCGAGGCAATGCCTCTCTTTGTAGTTCTCGCCGAAGCTCAACAACTGCCTGAAGCTACGCAAGTCACAATAATTCGCAGCGGTAGTCTTCCGCTGACGGTAAATCTTGCCGACAAGGAGGCCTCATCCACTCTCGTTTTCCCGGGCGACGTAATCAATATTGGCGGCGCTCCGGTTGAGCCGCTCTTCTTTTTCATAGGCGGCAGAATAACTTCACCGGGACAGAAGCCGTATCATGCCGGTCTCACTCTAACCCAGGCCATTCTTGCCAGTGGTGGTGTTACGAACAGCGGCAACATAGTGCGCCTGTCGCGACAAGGTTCTGACGGTCGGTTGACAACGACAGAATACAACCTTAAAGAGATCTTCGATGGTCGACTTGCCGACCCGCCTGTAGAGCAGGGCGACCGTCTGGAAGTGAGCGAGGGCCAATAAGCCCTCACGTTATACAAAACTTGAAGAAGGCGGCCTACCCGGGCCGCCTTTCTTATTTTCGCTGCCCGCCAGTGTAATCCGTCTATAATGCGCTCCTCGATCTCGGTTATTAGCATTAGTGAGTCACTAGATGTCGCTGCAGACTATGAAACTCATAAACAAGCTACCCGGCAGATTGGTTCCCGCGCTACTCGTTAAATCACTTCTTGAGGCCCTCTTCCTGATCACGTTAATCATCCTATTTGCCTTCGATACATTTCCACCAATCCGCGGCTCAGTTGAAGTGGCTCCTTACGGTATCAATGGTTGGGCCGTGAACACGATAAAGCCCGGGGCACGCGTCGAGGTGCAGTTATTTATTGATCAAAAGCTGACCGCGAGAGTTGAAGCAAGTAACTCAAGGCCTGATGTGGTGCTTGCCGGATTTGCCGAGGACGAATGGCATGGGTACCACTTCCCCCTCACTTCAATTGGCAACGGCGTGCACCAAGCTCGCGTATATGGAGTCCATGAAAGCGGGGCGGCGGCTCGCCGCACAATGCAATCAATTGGCGATCCGGTCTATTTTGAACTCAAGAATGGAATCTTGACAGAAGTGGAGAGGTGATAGCTCGCTTCGAGAAGCAATGGAAGGGCACATTCATAAATCGACGACCAACGCAGTTGTGCTTCAGGACCGGAGTCTGGCGCTCTGGGAGATCGTGTCAGTCTCTGTTTCCTGCCTGATTGGCGAATGGGCAATTAGGCCGCTGGCGCCGGGTAACAATTGGTTTGTCCTTGTGCCCGCTCTTCTGGCGATGGCCCTGATGGTACTTTCGCACCTGGAGCGCAATGAGACCCTGCGCGACATCGGGTTCCGCTTGGATAATTTGTTTGCCGCTGCACGATTAGTGGCCATTCCCACTCTGGTTGCCGTGATTATACTCATCGCGGGCGCCTGGTTAGTTAGCAGGTCGGAATTCACGGTTCGTCCTTTGAGGGCCCGTCTTCTTTTGGCTCCGGCGTGGGCGCTCTTTCAACAATACGCCTTGCAGGGCTTCATAAATAGGCGTGCCCAGATTGTCTTTGGCCCCGGAATCAAAAGCGTCAGTCTCGTGGCGCTTCTATTCTGCCTGTTTCATCTTCCCAGTCCGTTCCTTGCTATCCTCACGTTCGTTGGTGGTTTCGCCCTGGCCGCTGCTTATCAGCGCCGTCCCAATCTCTACGCGCTGGCTGCTGCGCATTTTGCTGTGTCTATTACGCTTTCCTTTACGGCACCCACGAGTTTCACGCAACAGTTAAGGGTAGGCTTTAAATACTTTGGTTTAAGTATTTAGTTTCCCCCGTGGAGCGTCGTTAAAAGCCAACTACCAGCGTACTGTACCTGTTGAACACAGGTTTGCTATAATCACTGTGCCTTGCTGAGAACAGGTTGGACGATCGCTGCCGGAAGCATCCGGTATACGGAGCAGCCTTCGGGAGAGGAAAGTCCGAACACTACAGGGCAGCGAGCCCGCTAACGGCGGGGCGCCGGGTATCAAGAGCCTTGCTTTCGGCAAGGTGATTCGCCTGGCGACGACAAGTGCAACAGAAAGAAGACCAGCCCGGGAGATTGTGTTTTCTGTCTGCAGGATGGAAAACCCCGCTCCCAGGTGATGGGTGAAATGGTGCGGCCCTTTTGAGGGCTTAATGTAAGAGCGCACCGGCGTTTGTGGTGACACAGACGGCCAGGCAAACTCCTCGCAGTGCAAGACCAAATAGGGAGGCGTCAACAGGGCTGCCCGCCCGAAACGATCCGTCATTCTCGACAGATCGTTACGACCTCCGGGTAGGTCGCTTGATCCGACCGGTAACGGTCGGGCTAGATGAATGATCGTCACTCCGGTTTTCCGGAGCACAGAATTCGGCTTATAGACCTGTTCTCATTTGCATGGCAATGTAACGCAAACTGTTAGTTTGCGGTCCGCAAGCTAACAGCTTGCTTTACTTACTCACCTGAAGGAGAGGCCTGAAGCATGGCGAATCGAAAGGGAGTCTTCATAGGGGCATATGTCCCCAACCATCTCAAGGAATCGTTACGCCGGCGGGCAGCGGCCGAGCACCGCACTCTCTCACAGGAGATTACACGGATTCTGGAAGAGGCGGTGCACGGCAAGGGGCTTCCCCCCGGCAGTGTCGACCGTCGTAACAGAGAATCAACGCCCAGAAGGCGCGCCACTGATCCAATGCCGCGCCGGAGGACCAACGATGTAGCCTACCTCCCCACTGGCCAGAAGAGTGGTAGCCAGGGCGGATAAGCTGGAACTCACCAGCAGCGAAAGATTATCCTTTGAGGTATCTAGTTGTCGGGGCCCTTCTAGCGCTGGTATTCGCGCTCATTTACGCCGGGTTGCGGCCCTATCTGGAATTGCTTCGTAAGATCTCGCAAACATTGCGGGGGAGTGTCACTGAGGGCCCCTCTTCGCAAAAATCAATCAAAACCGAAAACCAATTGATCCGCTGTCCTGTCTGCGGCGTTTGGGCGCCATCCAGTCGTCGCCGTGAAACCGCCTCTGCTGTCTCCAACTATTGTTCCCGCGAATGCTTTGAGAAAGCCGCAGGCAGGCAATCTAGAAACCGAGTTGGTTGATCTCTCTCAAGCGGGTCTCGCGTGCGCAGCCTCTTCCGGTAGGAGATTACCCGCCTCATGAATGGCCTTGTCTGTATTTGTAAAGTAAAGAATTATCGTTCCCACAACAAAAAATATGATTAAGGAGAGCAATGCTTGCCGGTAGGAGTTGGTGGCTGCTACCACGGCGCCGAACGTGAGCGGACCGAGCCAGGAAGTGCCACGCTCAGACACTTCATAGATTCCGAAGAATGAAGCCTCACGACCTAGTGGGATCATTCGAGAAAAAAGAGAACGCGAAAGAGCTTGTGATCCACCCAGGATAATCGCTATTACTGCCGCCATAATCCAAGCCTCCGAAGTTGTGTCCATGAGGGCATAGCCATAGATGACCACTGCGGCCCACAACACCAGGGAGAGTAAGATGGCATTCTTCGTTTTGATGGCATATGCGAGCCGCTCAAAGAGCAGCGCGCCAAAGATGGCCACAAACTGAACCATGAGAAAAATTCCCAGCAAAAAAGACTGGTCGGTCGGGAGACCTCGGCCGACAAAGAGCTCCTGCGCCATGACGATGGAAGCCATGCTAATGACGGTCTGAATACCATCGTTGTAAAACAGATACCCGATCAAATACCGCAATGTGTGGCGCAGAGTGGCGAGCTCTCGAAAGGTGCGACCGAGTTCCGAGAATCCGATTGTCAAGTAAGTCTTTCCCGGAGGCAGCGCTTTTTCCGCAGCCCGGGTTCGAAGCGTTGCGAAGCTGATTATCGCAAAGCCACCCCACCACACCCCGGCTGAAAGCAGCGATAAACGCACCGCCAGATAAGGATCCATTCCCAAACGGGGAGCGTTCTTTACCAGTAAGAAGTTGAGAGCCAGGAGAAGCCCCCCGCCCAGATAACCATAGGCGAAACCCCGGCTTGAAACCTTGTCTCGCTGATCCTCAGTAGTAATTTCGCCCAGGAAGCCGTTGTAGAAAACTATGGAAGCGCCATAACCAAGGTTGGCGATGATGAATAGCAGACCACCCAACCAAAACCACTGTTCCGTGACGAAGAACATCAAACAGTTTGCTGCGACGGCGAAATAGCAAAAGAGCGCCATCATTCGTTTTTTTAGATTCGAGTAATCGGCCACGGCGCCCAGTATTGGGAGCAAAAAAATCTGAAGAAAGACCGCGACCGAGACACAAGTCGGAAAGAACGACTTCGCGGTAATGGCACCTACGGGACCAAGGTTAGCCAGCACGCCATTTTCCCCGACTGCGCGCTGTGTTACTTCTGTAAGGTAAGGTCCATAAAGTGCCCCTACCACAGTTGTGTAGAAAGCGGAGTTGGCCCAGTCATACATCTTCCAGCCAAAGACTTCGCGGGGGTTATTCTTATCCAGCGTGTGGTTGGACTGCCGTTTAGCCGCGGCGGCTGGCTGCGTAGGGCTCATTGATGGGCCTTCGATCAAAGCGACAAGGTATCGACAATAGCCGGAGTAATGTCAGCGAGGTCCCTGATCCGTTTAGCGATCTGATCACGGTTCGCGCCCCAGACAATGGTAGGAACGGCGTTCAAAGTATGATTGCGTGAAGACAAGTCTTCGATGTTTCCGTGATCGCTGGTGAGTATAACGGAAGTTTGGTGCAAATCAATTCGGTCTAGCAACTCACGGATTAAGTGCGCAAGCCGGCGAAGGACCAGGCGCGCTGCCTCCATGTCCTGAGCGTGTCCGATCTTATCCGTAATGAAGTATTCATATAGCGTAAATCGGTGCTCGGCGGAAAGTCTGCCAAGAATATCAGCGGCTTCTTCCACGGATCGCGGCCTTACGTCTTCGCCTCGCTGGATAAGGACGGCGTTTGTGAAATCCTGATACACTGCCCGGCCCGCATTAAGATCTGCAACAGTGCGGAAAGGGAGGTCGGCGGCCTGCACGGCTGCTGTGGTGGCGGATACCCAGCGTGGGCGTTCCTCGAAAAACCACTTAGTGTAGGCGTTCGCAAAGGTAAGTGGCCCGATCTCCTCTCGGCTAAGCTGGAGGAAGACTGAATGCTGGCTAATAATCTCGCGCATCTCAGCATTGGGGAACCCCTGCTTGTGGTAGCCAAGCCGCGCCGGCGCGTTGATACCCGTGAGAATAGTTGTTTGTCCTGAAGCGCTTTGTGGCCGGCCGTCCACGCCGAGGCATGCGTCGGTTTGAACGACGATTCCGTCCAGGTATGTTGGCGGTTCTTCCCCGGGAAAGATCGCTAAGGGTTCTGCATCTTCGAGCCCATTGAGAGGGTTATGGGAATTGCGGGCACCAATTCCCAGACCATCAATGAAGAAGAGAAGAACAGATTGCGCTTCACTCGTCATGCAAGAGCCCGCGATCGCGATAAAGATTGATCTTATTGTGCAGCGTTTTAAGACTGATTCCCAGCAATTCAGCGGCGCGGGTCTTGTTGTTTCTGGTTTTCTGTAACGTCCTCATGATCATTTGGCGCTCAATCTCTTCTATCGGCGTGCCGACTGGAAAGGTGATAGTATCCTCCTGTCGCAAGCGCTCCCGCTGCTCTATGGGATAGGGAGCAAAATGATGACGTTCGATCTGTTCTCCGGAGCAGATCACTACCGCACGTTCAATCACATTTCTCAACTCACGTACATTGCCTGGCCAGGCGTGAAACTGCAGCGCGCCGATGGCCGCAGGATGGAGAAATCGGGCTGGTCGATCATGCTTCTCTGCCAACTGCGTAACAAGGTGCTGTGCCAGCAGCGGCAGATCTTCCTTGCGCTCCTTGAGCGCCGGAAGATGAACTCGGAACACGTTCAGCCTGTAAAGGAGATCTTCGCGCAACTTGCCTTCACTAACTGCTTCCTGGGGGTCGCGGTTAGTAGCGGCCAGCAGCCGGACGTCCACTCCAATCTCTCTACGGCTGCCCAACCGCCTGATTGCCCGCTCCTCAATGACGCGCAGCAGTTTGGCTTGCAGCAACGCCGGCATTTCAGCAATCTCGTCGAGCAGCAGGGTGCCTGTATCAGCCAATTCAAAGCAACCCTGTCGACGCGAGGCAGCACCTGTAAAGGCACCCTTCTCGTGCCCGAATAGTTCCGATTCCATCAACGTTTCAGGAATCGCCGAACAGTTGATGCCGATGAATGGCTTGTCGCGTCGCGGACTCATGTTGTGAATTGTCCTTGCGACCAGCTCCTTTCCCGTGCCGGATTCGCCAGTTATCAAAACGGAAGCTGAGGAGGGAGCGACCTGCGCGATAAGGGAGTAGACCTCGCGCATCGGTGGAGAATTGCCAACCAGTTCACCAAAAGCGCCACGGTCCTCGAGTTGTCTGCGCAGCAACTCGTTCTCATGCCGCGCATCGCAAAGCTCCACTGCGCGATCCAGCACAACCTTGAGCTTGGCGGGCTCAACAGGGTGTTCGAAATAATGGTAAGCGCCCTCCTCCTGGATGGCGTGAACCGCCAGCTCTATTGAGCCACTTTGGGTTAACAGGATTACCGGAATTTCCAGGTACTGGGCACGTATCTGGCGCAGAAGATCAAAGGGAGTGCCGGAACCGCCCGACCCTGCGGCGATAATTGCTGAGGGAATGACCGCAGAGATTAGATCCGAAACAGCGGAGACGCTCTGCTCCACGACTACTTCATATCCCCAGGCACGAACCAGATCTTGCAAAGCCTTTCCGCAGCCTTGATCAGCGTCGATGATTAAGATACGGCGCGCGGTCATCTGAATGAGTTTAGCATGAACGTGCGATCCGCCATCGCCACCTTTTCCGGCGGCAAGCGTTTAGGATTAATCTTTGAACCAGTAGGGCGTTCGCTTTGTCCATTCGCTTTTGGGGTAGCGTTTGTGGAGTAGATCAAAGGCCGCCTTTGACCATCTCGCTGTCTGCTTATCGGTACAACCGTAACGGGTTGTCTTGACGGCGAGGTGGAGCGCTTCAGGCACGCGAGAATCGACGGCGTTCTTGGTGGCCCATTGAATTACCTGGCGGCAAAGATAATTTGGAGCGGCGCCAAATGCCGCAAGCCTGTGGAATTCCTTTTCACCTAGCGTTCTTTGGGTTGCGGTGAGAAACGCTGGCAGGAATTCCGGAATCGTCTCGCTGCTTGAATTAGCGTCCCGCTCGTCCGGCTGCGTGGCCGTTACGTCTGGGAAGGCAGCGCCGCACCACCAATTATCACGATAAATGTCCTGCTCAACAAGGGCAGTCTCCCTGCCAAATCCAGAATCAATGACTGGCTCTAACCCGGGAAACTTAAGCCAAATGTCAATTGCGACAAACCGTTTTGCCTCGACCGGTTTTGTGGACTGAAAAGTATTCAAAAGAGGACCAAGTTCCGGATGGAGCTGCTTCAATACTGGCGCAAGGCTGTCGGCGGCATCGAAATCTTCCAGCAAAACAGCTCGCAACCACGCCGCCTGGGCTACATCCCGCCGCAAGTGAGTTGGCAAAACTCTGCTTCTTGCTGCCTCGCTGAGAAGCGCCAAGGGGAACTTTCTGTTTAGAACCCTGGTGGCATCGAGATCGAAGAGGGTCTTTCCTTCAAGCGCCCTGGCTTCGTCTGGTTGTTCTGAGAGCGGCGCCGGTACCTCTCGACCGTCATCGTTCCAGCTCGCACCGGCAGGCAATCGTTGAGCGTGCAACAGGAAATCGTCGAGCGAATCCGCCAGTAACGTGCGCAACCCCAGCATCAGATTCAGTCCTGAGGCGCCGAAATGTTTGCGCTGCTTGCTTAAGAGTTCGTCGAGTGTTTTCCGTGCCTCAGAAGACTCACCTGCTTCCATTCTCAGGCGGATAGAATGAAAGGAGGCAGCTGGAAAAAGAGGCGAACCCGGTTTGATCTTCGCCGCCGCAGCGAGCAACTCCGCAGTTTGTGCTTGACCGGCGACAGCTTTGGCCAACGCTGCAAGAAGCCAGGGTGGTGTTGCCTTTGATCGCCATTGCTCCAGTGCATGGCTGTGCGACATTGCGGACGAGGATTGAAAAGTTATCAACCAATCAGTCAACTCGTCACTGCGAAGTTGGGCCGCGATCTCTGCTTTTGGTTCTGGTTCATCTTCACCCAAAAAACCGTCCAACAGCAGCGTGTAATCCCACAAGTCCTGTTTCAGATTGTCGTTATTGGGTTGCAGTAGAGAGATTGCCAGTTCATGCAGGCGTCTTTCGGGATACAACCTGAGGCGAACCACGCTCAAGAGTCGTTTCGCCGCGGCATGCAGACTTTGAAGCTTCGCGCTCTGCAGGATTGCTTCAAGTTTTTGTTCCGCTTCTGTGAGTGCTCCATTCCGTCCTTCTGGGGGGCCAAGACTTGCCTGGCGCAAAAGTGCACGCGCTGCCAAATACGGCGCGGAAGGTTGCCAGGGCGAGTTGCGGTCGTTTTCAATTGATTCGAAGAGCTTTCTGGCTTCGAGAAAACTGCCCGAATAAAAGTTTGCGGCGGCCACTTGATAAGCGCGATCCGCCTTGATAAGCAGGTCAGCTTCGGGAGGCGCTTCTCCGGGAAGTTGATGGCCGCCTGAACAATTGGCAAACACCGTGTCCTGAGCTTCCACCCATGACCTGACAAATGTGTTCTCCGCGCCGAACCGGTCTATTCTTGCTTGTAGTGTTGAAGCGGCGTTTTCAAAGGCATCCTTCTGGCAGTTTAGATACGTTTCATACTCATTCGGCTTCTCGCGGTTTCGATAAACATCGATCTTTGGCGGCTCCGAAAGGCCCGGAACTTTCGCTCTCGCCTTTAGCCATGTCTCGATCCAGTCGCTTCCATCTGCCGCCCAAGTCAGTTCCAGCCTCTCACGCCACAACTGGACCAGCGCCTTCTGTTCCGCTTCAGAAAAATCAGCGCCGGTTAAATACCGGTAGGCGACATATAGATATGAGCGCGCAAACGTGGGTTGGACCACGCCAATCCCCCCACGAGCGAAGCTCTCCAACGGGTATTCAGGATGTGCAGTAAAAGTGAAAATTGGTACGAGCGTGAATGGACCACAGCCGAAAGTGAGCGGCGCCTGGCATAGAAGTACAATCAGTAAACTAAATGTCACCAGAAGACGAGCGATATGGGAAGTCATTTCCGGGCATTCTCCATTGTCTTCGTTATAGTGTTGGCCGACCAGGGCTTCGGATTAAAAACATAGAGACGCTCGCTGGCTACTGGCAAAGCCAAAGGCTCGTCAGTAGAAATCCCCATGCTGTTCCGGCAAGGTTTGGCGCTAAACGCGCTACCCTCGCTTAAGTGCGAGAGAAATCGGTCTCGTTCCACGCCCATGCGAAAGAGCATTGGCACGGCTTCGTCAACCGGCAACTGGTCGAGCCAATTGTCGCCCTTGCACCAGGAGACCAAAGCGGTCATGGAAAGCGCCGTGGTTTCGGGAAGAGTTTGCCGAAGCTCGAAAAGCAGACGGCGGTAGAATTCACGCTCGCTGCGGGCAGCGTCAAAATCCACCTGAACCGCGACAACCTGCGGCAGATGGGCCAGCACGACAATTTCTCGGCTGGCGTTCGTGCTCTGTTGTCGCGAGAGCGTGGGAGGCTCTTCGCGATCTATCTCGATTCGCGCAACAGCGATCAGCGGCGTATCATCTCGGACGTCCAGTGGTTGCAGGCGAGGACGAATGACTGTCTTGTCGCCGCGTAGATAGATCGTCTTCGCCAGGAACGCGACTCCAACCTTTTGAGATTCGGTGAACCGCAATCTTTCTGGTCTTTCCCAGGCCCACAACACCAGGGAGGGAACCCGCGAAAGGCGTTGGGAGGATGCCACCAAATTCGCCGAACGAAAGCTCAGTCTGGTAGGAAAGAGTAGTAGCAGCAGCAGAATGGTTGCCGTGATTGCGAGTCTTGCAGCCGTAGGTCGGAGGGACAGCATAGATTGCCGAAGAAATATACAACAGCAGGGGCTAGAGAGCGCTATGCTTTCGACAGCATTATTTGCTTTGGCTATACTCGCTCCGAGCACTGAATGACGGTTCATTTTTGCAGCTCTCTTTGCTGAAGGACTGAAAGAATGGAACGTGAAACACTAGAAATGGATGTGATCTTTGTCGGGGCTGGTCCGGCGAACCTGAGCGGCGCCCTGCATCTTGCCCGGTTGGTAACCAAACACAACGACGCCATCCAGCGCGGAGTGCGGCAGGGAAAACCTTTGGGGCAGATCGAAATTGCCGTTATCGAGAAAGGCGCCTCCGTCGGCGCGCACCTGCTTTCGGGTGCCGTTATGGATCCGCGCGCGCTGAAGGAATTGATTCCTGACTTTTTGGAGTCGGGTGCGCCGCTGGAATCTCCCGTGCTGGAAGACTACTTCCTTTACCTCACGGAGCGACGCGCGATCCGTTCACCAATCACACCGCCACCGCTGCGCAATCATGGTTATTACATAGTTTCTCTCAACCGATTAGCAGCCTGGCTCGGAGAAAAATGTGAGGAAGCAGGTGTGAACATCTTCCCCGAGTTTCCCGGCGCCGAGATGCTTTATAACGAAGACGATCGGGTCATCGGCGTCCGTACCGGCGACAAAGGCATCGACAAGGAAGGAAAGCGGAAGCCCAATTTCGAGCCTGGCGTGGACCTACGGGCGAAAGTAACAGTCCTTGGCGAAGGATCCCGCGGCTCATTAACCAAAGAACTAACACAGAGATTGAATCTGAATGCCGGCCGTGAACCACAGGTATACAGCATCGGTGTCAAAGAGTTATGGGAGCTGCCTGACGACCGCTATCCTGCCGGTAGAGTAACCCACACACTTGGTTTCCCATCAGACTCTCACACTTACGGTGGTGGCTGGATTTACGGAATGCAGAATCGCATTCTAAACATCGGTTATGTGACGGGGCTCGATTATCATGATCCGCTAATCGACCCCCATGCCGAGTTTCAGCAGTTCAAAACACACCCCTATGTCGCGCGTTTGTTGGCGGGTGGCAAAATGATTCGCTATGGCGCCAAAACGATTGCGGCTGGCGGGTACTTCGCGATTCCCAGGATCTATGCAGACGGCGTGTTGCTGGTGGGAGACTGTGCAGGCTTCCTCAACTCACAACGACTGAAAGGGATCCACTCAGCCATAAAAAGCGGCATGCTGGCCGCAGAGACAATCTTTGAAGCGCTCGTGGCAGAAGATTTTTCCGCCCGGCAGTTACAAAGGTACGAGCAGCTTGTAAACGAGAGTTGGATTGTGCCTGAGTTGCGGAAGGTCAGGAACTTCCACGCGGGATTCAGAGCCGGCCGCTGGCCAGCTCTCTTTAATACCGGCCTGCAATTTGTGACTGGAGGTCGAGCCTGGGGAGTTTTTGATCGGGCGAAGGCCGAACCTGGCCACCAGGCAATGAAGAAGCTTTCAGCCTACGGATACCGCGGTGACGATCTATCCCAACGCTACCAACGTTTGCAGTTTGATGGAACGCTAACGTTTAACAAACTCACTGACGTCTACCACGCCGCCGTCAGCCACAGTGAGGACCAGCCTGCGCATCTGCACGTGCTGGATCTGAACATCTGTTCCACACGTTGCGCGGAAGAATACGGAAATCCCTGCCAGCGTTTCTGTCCGGCTGCGGTCTACGAGATGGTGGAAGATGGCTCCAACGGAAAGCGGAAACTGCAGATCAACTTCTCAAACTGTGTTCACTGTAAGACCTGCGACATCATGGATCCGTACCAGATCATCAACTGGGTCACTCCAGAAGGAGGTGGCGGACCCGACTACAAGGGAATGTGACGAGGTCGATTGCGGATTGCGGATTGCGGATTTCGAATTTGAAATGCTCCGATTGCCAAAATCCGGAATTCGCAATTCGCAATCGCTCTTTCAGACCAAACCTACTCGTTCTTGTCCTCTCCGGTTACGGTAAACTTCACCTTACCACGCATTACTTCTTCCAGCGCGATACGCGTAGGCTTGTGCTTTTGCGGATCAATATCTATACGAGGTCGAGCGCCCCGTTGCAATTGCTTGCTGCGCTTCGCCGCGAGAATGATGAGTCGGTATTTTGAGTCAATTTCCGGCGTTGGCGATTCTTCGACTATTTTTTCCAGTTCTACATTAGGTCTTGACATAATTACTTGAGGCCCCTTTTGGCTTCCATCGATAGTTCGGTCCAAGTTCATTTATGCTGGAGCACCTTTCTATTCTCCGGGAAAGCTTGCAATTATCCGCTTAACTTCCAGTTCCTGCCGCTTACAACGGGACCGTTCCGCATTGACGATGGCAGCAAGGCGAGCGGCAGCAAGATCCACATCTTCGTTGATGACTAAATAATCAAAAGCCGTATAGTGGCTGAGTTCGGCCGGCGCATTACGTAGACGCAGTTCCAACTCCTCAGCTGTGTCACTTCCTCGCTTCAGGAGTCGCTGGCGCAGTACCTTGTATGAAGGTGGAAGAATGAAAATACTGACTGACTCGGTGATTAACTCGCGCACACTCGCCGCGCCCTGAACATCTACCTCCAGAACAATATCGCGACCTTCTTCAATTTCGCGCGAAACCTGTCTGCGCGCTGTTCCGTAGAGATTTCCATGAACTGAAGCCCACTCAAGGAATTCGTTTGCCGCGACCATCTGTTCAAATCGATCGCGACCCACAAAATAATACTCGCGTCCATCAAGCTCGCCATTTCGAGGCGTGCGAGTCGTATAGGAAACAGAATAGCTAAGATCAGGTACCGCATTCAACACGCGCTGCACCAGCGTGCCTTTGCCTCCGCCTGAAGGAGAACTGACGACAAAGAGAATGCCGCTTCTCGCCGGTTGCAGAACAATAGGCATGGCTGGCATGACCGATTCCTTCAGTTTACTCAACATTCTGGACCTGCTCACGCAGTTTTTCGACTTCGGCCTTAATCGCGAGCGTCACTTCTTTGATTGTCAGATCAGTTGATTTGGAAAGCGTAGTGTTGGCTTCCCGGTTCAATTCCTGCAGTAGAAAGTCAAGCATCTTCCCAGTCTCGCTGGTGGAATTCAGCGCTTCGCGAAATTGAGAAAGGTGGCTACGCAGCCGCACCATCTCTTCACTTACATCGCTACGGTCAGCAAGATAAGCTACCTCTTGCGTCAGGCGGGCGGGATCAATCTCTATTGACTGGCCGTCTCGACTGAGCAGTTCGGCGATACGCTTTTGCAATCGGGCACGATAGGCGTCAATCAAAGTCGCCGCCGACCGTTCAATGCTCGGCACCAGCGCTTCAATCTTCTCAATGCGTTCAAACATCTCCTTGCGCAAGGCCTCGCCTTCCAACTCGCGCATGCGTTCCAGGTCGTCCAATCCTTCGTCAATGGCCTGCTCAGTGCCGGCTACCATGTGCTCTGTTAGCCCATCCCGGGAGGGTTGCAATGCACCGGGAATCCGGGCCAGGATGTTAATGTCCAGATCGCCGCCCAACTTAAACTCTTCTTTGAGCTCCCTGAGGACGTTGACATATCCCGCTATCAGCGGTCTATTCAATTCATACGCAACAGCCGAGGTCCTCTCAAAGTTTACAGTGACATCTACTCGTCCGCGACCAAGCCGCGAACTGATTCGGCGTTTGATTGCTGGCTCGAGCGACGACAAGTCAGAAGAAACACGAAGATGAATATCCAGAAAGCGGTTATTCACCGTCTTGAAGTCGACTGAGACAGAGAAATCCTCGCCTACTACCGCACCACGTCCATATCCGGTCATTGATTTCATAGGTCGCCTATTCTCAGTTCAACTCGGCTAACCGCCTACTGCCGAAAGTTCCTCTTCCTCCTCCGCAAACTGCAGATCATAGAGCCGTTTGTACTGGCCCCCGCGGACGAGCAGCTCTGCATGACTGCCTTGCTCCACGATGCGGCCGGCCTCCATGACCACAATTGTATCCGCGCGGCGCACTGTGGACAGCCTGTGCGCGATAACGACCGTCGTCCGGTCGCGAACAAGGTTGGCTATGGCTCGCTGGACTAATCGTTCCGACTCAGCATCAAGCGCCGACGTCGCTTCATCAAGAATCAGCAACGGTGCATCAATCAGTATCGAGCGTGCAATTGCCAGTCGCTGCCGCTGGCCGCCGGAAAGAAACATCCCCCGCTCACCGACAACGGTATCGTAGCCGTGGGGAAGTTCGGTGATGAAATCGTGCGCAAAGGCAATGCGAGCAGCTTGCTCGATCTCCGCGTCCGATGCTTCAGGCTTACCGTAGGAGATGTTGTGTCTTACCGTATCGTTGAAAAGAATTGTTTCTTGAGTGACGAGCGCGATATGCCGTCGCAAGCTTGAAATCTTTGCCTCCCTTACATCGATTCCATCCCACAGGACACATCCTGAGACGGGATCGTGAAAGCGTGGCAGAAGCTTGGTCAAAGTGGACTTGCCGCCACCTGATTCTCCGACCAGCGCCACCATTGAGCCGGCAGGTATCTTAAGATTCACCTCGCGCAAGACCGGTCGAGTCTCATTCTTATAGTCAAAAGACACGTTGCGCAGCTCGATTTGGTGTTTCAATGCGGGCAGTTCGACAGCCGTCGGCTTTTCGGGCGTTTCGGCGTGTTCATCCATCACCTCCCAAACGTGGTGGGCTGCGGCGAGTGCCTGCTCCATGGAGTTATGGAGCCGCGAAAGCTTTCGCATCGGGTCGTAACTGCGGAACAGGAAGAAGAGAAACGTAAGAAACTGCGCCGTGTTCATTCGTCCGGAGACGATCTCCAGCCGGCCAAAGTAGAGCAGGAGTACTACGAAGACAACGCCGACCATCTCTATAGTGGGGGGCGCAAAACCAGCAATACTGGCAGACCTCAGGTTAGCGCGGACGATTCGTTTGGCGACGCGCGTGAAGCGCGCCGACTCGCGTGCCTCAGCTCGATAAGCTTTCACGATTGTGTGACTGGACAAAGCTTCCTGGGCCGTGTCAGCCAACTCCTTGCTGCCCTCGAAACTCTCGCGAGCCAAGTGCCGCAGCCTGCTGCCAAACCTTACGGTAAGCAGCGCGATTATTGGAGCGATGGTTAGAGAACCCAATGTCAGCCTCCAACTGAAATAGAAAGAGGCTGCAAGAAAGGCAATCAGTGTGAAGCTCTCACGCAGCATGTCGCGCACTACATTTGTTACTGCCGCTTCTATTGCGGCTGCGCTCGAAACCAGGCGTGAAACAAGATAGTTGGTCCGATGCTTCTCGAAGAAATTCGCCGACTGAAACAACAGATGATGGTAGAGGTCCTGACGTAGTTTAAGTACTGAGGATTGGCCAATACGGGCCATCAAGTAGGTCGAAAGGTATTCAGCAACTCCTTTGGCCACGGAGAAAACAACCAGGAGGACTGAGATCATCTTCCAGGCTGAAACTCCAGATTCGGGAATGATGTGTTGAAGGCCGAAGAGAGTGGCAGTGCGCTGTCCTCCGGCCCGGGCGAACGCCTGGTCGAAAATGGGTACAATGAGTCCGCCGATGGCGCTTTCAAGCAGTCCCACCAGGAGCATCGCGAAAGTCGCCAGCGTGAATGTTCCCCAGTGAGGTTTTAGATACTTAAGTAGTCGTCGGAGATCACGCATTGCCAGTTGCGAAACTCTCTGGTCAGTTGCTATAACGAAGGTGGTAAAGACCAATAAAAGTAAAAGGGAACTATACTTACCCTGACTTCATTGCGTCAAGGAAGGCTCCCGATTGCCTGCAAGTGAAGGGCCGTCGCTTGTTCTGCAATCAGACCGAGCCACAGCTTTTTGTATCAACCAAAGCAAACTCGGGCTATAATCCGGGTGCTTTAGGTTGTTCCCTCAGGATCACTGGTTTTGGAACCACAAGCGCAAACAAACAAGTACGCCGGGAAGCGATTACTCATCGTTGATGACGACGCCGACATGCGTCTTTTGCTGGCAGAATACTTTCGCCGGCTTGGATTTCAGGTTGATGAGCGGGAGAGTGGAAACGCCGCCCTGGAGCCGGCATTGGCTGGCGATTTCGACTGTTTCATACTCGACGTCTCCATGCCGGGAATGTCCGGGATCGATCTGTTACGAAGGCTGAGGGATAGGGGCATCAAAACCGCAGCCCTCTTTCTCACGGCCCATGACGCACTAGACGACAAAGTAGCCGGCTTTGAGGCAGGGGCAGACGACTACCTTGCTAAGCCCTTCAGTCCTCGCGAGCTGGAATATCGAGTTGAGGCTCTACTGAGAAGATCGAATGTAACTCAGGAAGTGGGCGATGACGAGCGCATCCAGGTCGGCGACCTGGTCATTGACAAGCGCCGTCACGAGGTGAGCCGGCAGGGGTCACGAGTTGATCTCACGCCACTTGAATTTCAGATTCTGGAGTTGCTGGCCTCTGAACCGGGTCGCGCATGGTCTCGCAATGCGCTCCTGGATAAGGTTTGGAGTACCGATTACGAAGGATACCAACGCAACATAGATCCGCACATAAATCGTTTGCGTAAAAAGCTGGAGACCGATCCTAAGAACCCCAAATACGTCCTAACGGTGCGCGGTGTCGGATACAAGCTAAATGAAGCCCCTTGAGCTGATGACCGGCGGTACCCCTCAAGTAATTTCTCCTCAGCCTTCGATTAAGAAATCTAAAGCCATTAAAAAATCCTACCGTTTTGCCGATCGTCTTTGGTGCCATGTGCTGGCATTGATGTTCAGCTGTTCCTTTCTCCTCGGTTTGAATGGCCAAACTTCATCTCCAACGACTGTTCCCGTTTCTATTGAATGGGTGGCCCAGGCCGGTGTGGCCAGATATCGTCTGCAGATCTCAACAGATAAAAACTTTGCTGATGTTCGCTTTGATACTCTGGTGACAGGGCGCCAGTACACTGTCAGAAATCTCGAGCCGGGTCGTTACTACTGGCGAGTTGCACCCTCTGATTCTGAAACAGGTCAGTTTCGTCAACCCGTATCCTTCGAAGTGACGCCTGAGGTCGCAAAAGCCGAAGTGCCGGTTCAACGCGCAGTAGCGAACATCATTTCCAATCCCGGCTGGCTGGCTGCGACTGGAGAGATCAAAAATCCTCTGGCTGCGAGATTGCGTCTTGGCTCGGCCACTGATTTCGTGGGTGTTAATACCGAGGGCACAGTGTACGCGCTCGACGGGCAGAGTGGCGTAGCACTCTGGGCCGTCCGGTATCAACTTGATCCAGTCGCAGGCCAAGCAAAGAGGCGCGAGAGGCAGTTTATTCCCTTAGTTTTTGCGACACCGGAGGGTGGCTCAAGGGTCGTCGCCGCATTTGATGGCGGAGTGCGCCTGCTGAATGGAGCGACCGGGCGGGAGCTCTGGCGTACCGATTTACCCGGGCGAATCGCAACTGGAGTTGTAGCGGGCGCCGGTCGGGGGCCCCACCTTTTTTTGATAGGGGACAACCTGGAGAAGTTGTTTGTTCTGGATGTCGCGAGCGGACATCTTGAAGCTCAGACAAAATTGAAGGCTGAAGCTGTTGGCCCACCCGTTGTGCTTCCAAACAAGGACTTGCCGGTGCTTTTGATACCACTGAAAGATGGTGCAGTCGCACTACACGACACAGACGGGAACCAGGTTCGCGTGATAAAACTTGGGGCCGACATCACCACCCCGCCCCTGCTTGTGAACACCGCCAACCGATGGTTAATGCTTATTGGAACTAAGAAAGGTTTGCTTGCTATTGATGCCACTGAACTCAAAGTCCTCGGCCCGATCGTCGCAGACACTGCACATTACCCGGTGGGAGGACTTGCAGTGGCCGATATCAATGGTGACAAGAGTCCGGAAGTTGTCATGACGACGAACGGCGGACGAGTTGTTTCCGCAACCATTAGTGACGGTGTAACGCAGTGGTCTACAGAAGTGCCGAACGAAGCGGCGGCCGCAGCCTTCGCCGATCTTAATGGCGATGGCTTTACTGATGTTATCCTGCCCGGCAAAGAGGTTTTCGCGATTGCTCTATCTGGAGCGAATGGCTCGGTTATCTGGCAGAGCAGTGAACGAGTTGGTGGTGTCAAGACTCGAGTGGGGCCACGCTCACTGGCAATTGCGCGAACGGGCGATGGACGACTGCTGATTGTTGGGAACGACCCTTTCTCGGCGGGTGTCCGCGGACTACAAGTACAAGGCCCGTTGGTCAAATCTCATATCCAGTAGGAGAACTCTTGATGTTGTGGTGGGTGGGTTCTGGTCTGTTGGTCAGCTGGCTCATATTGACCTTTCTGCTGCACAAGAGCGGTTTTGTGCACATGCTGTTGCTAGCCTCCATTTCTATCTTTGTGGTGCAATTCACCGCCTATCGCAAGGCCAGATTTCAAAAAAGCTCGTTTAAACGATAGCTTGACCTCTCCCACCCCTTCGGCAACAATGCCTTCTGTTGATGCATCAAGAGAGTAGAGGCGCTGCCAAATTGCGTTTGTGGTCTGCTAAACGATGAAAGTAGGAGCTGTGTATTGCTATGAGAATTTGTAGTCTTTACCTGAAAATCGCCTCGCCGGTCTTGGCTTTACTCCTCAGTGCCACTGTGTTTGCGCAGAACGATGTACCCAGGCAGACGGTGGCAGTCACCTATCCCCTTGATGAGACCATTGCAGTGAGATTTCGTGGTACCACGCTCTTACCCAGGCTGAAGGGTGAGGCGAAAGTGAAGCGCGCGGGCCGCCGGGGAACGAGGGTCGAGCTGGCGATTGACGATCTACCGCGTGCGTCGGAGTTGGGAGGCATTTATACGACTTATGTCTTGTGGGCCATCTCGCCTGACGGGCGCGTCGATAATCTGGGCGAGATCAAGAGGAGCGGAAGTTCTTTTGTCGACTCCAAGATCGACGTAACCACTCCGCTGCAGACCTTCGCGCTGATTGTCACCGCCGAGCCTCACTTTCTGATGAAGGTACCGAGCCGCATGGTAGTGCTGGAGAACCTGCCTCCCCTGCGACCCGGTGGCAGCCAGATTGAAACAGCGAATGTGCGATACATCGGCAATTCCAGCGACTATTTCAGAGAGTCGCGTGTGCCGGAAATCGCTGATCGCGACTATCGAGATACTCCAGTGTCGTTGTTGGGCGCCCGGCAGGCCCTCAATCTTGCTAAGTTTGCCGGCGCGGATCGGGATGCGGCCGCGGAACTACAGCAGGCGGAGGACGATCTTCAGGCGGCAGAGAAAGCGTGGCGCTTCAATCAACCTGGTGCTGAGATCGATATTTTGGCTCGGAAGGCGACATCTTCAGGTGCGCGAGCAGAGGAGATGGCACTCGGCAGACGTGCCGCACGTTTACGGCGAGAGGAGATCCAGCGCCGCGATGAGGCACTCCGGTCTGCTGAGAAGACTGCGGAAGCCGCACAAAGAGAGATCAAGCAGTTGCGTGAGGCGCTTGATCGCGAGCAACGGGCTCGCGAGATCGCCGATCGCGACGCCGCAACGGCAAACGATCAGTTACGTGAACAGCGAGTCGAAGTAGCTCGCCTGCGCGAGGAACTACAAAATGTTCGGACTGAAGGGGACGCGGCGAGAATCCAACTGGCACGACTTGAAGGTGAGAAGCAGGCTGAAGAGGCCCGGCGTCAGGCTGAACAAAAGGAGCAGGAGAGGCGGGCTGCTGAGGCAGTTTTAAAACAGGCTTTAGCAAACTTTGGCACGGTAAAAGAGACGGCGAGGGGCTTCCAGCTTGTTCTGCCTGAGTCAATCTGGAGGACTGCACGCACGGCAAATCTCGCAACTACTGCGGGAGCAAAGTTGGAGCCCCTTGCGGCCTTACTTGCCAGTAACCCGGACTACCAGATCATGATCGAGGCTTATACAGACAGTAGGGGTGATGAGGTTACGCTACAACAACTCACGCAGGAACGAGCCCGGATATTGTCGGAGCGCCTCCAGTCCGCCGGAGTGGATCCTGCTCGCATTCAAGCCAACGGCATGGGCGCTTCAAATCCTGTGGCTTCGAACTCCACCGTTAGCGGCCGAACGCGCAATCGCCGGATCGAGATAACGTTGCTGCCAACAACGTCGCGTAACACAGCCGCTAACTAGGAGCAGACGGCAGGAGGCAGGAGGCAGGCGGCAGGAGGCAGGAGGCAGGAGCAGGAGGCAGGAGGC
>Ga0209751_10000878_pt1 | contig 31675 bp, 45 predicted proteins | sample RifCSP13_1_FD_184019 | JGI IMG/M metagenome (GOLD analysis project Ga0209751, IMG submission 184019) | Soil microbial communities from Rifle, Colorado - Rifle CSP2_sed 13_1 (SPAdes) (version 2) | ecosystem: Environmental > Terrestrial > Deep subsurface > Rock core/Sediment | place: Rifle...
CCGCCTGTCGGTACCAAGCGCGTGGAGTCACGGCCTATCCTCGGGGCGCTGGGCCTCGTGCTCGGCCGTGCGGCGCGCGCGTCCGGAACGCCAGGCGGAGACGAGATCGCGGATCGCATGGGGCGAGACGAGCGTCGCGCCAATGACCACGAGGATGATGGCGCCCCAGTCGTGCTGCCCCCATTGGCCGTGCACCCAGATGTGGGCTACGCCGCCGAGACAGAGCCCGGTGCCGAGGAGGCTGGTCCCCAGTCGCGCCCGATCGCCTTGACGGCGGATCATGGCATCACCTCGTAGGTGGGGTAGGCCGAGGTCTCAGCCGCCTCGCCTTTCGCTTCCTCCGCGCGGCGGTACGCTTGGTCCGTCAGGTAGCGCCAGAGCCATGTCACCAGCCCGACCACCAGCTGCCAGAAGGTGTGCGTCAGCTCGTGGTGGATCAGCTGCGGCGTGATCCAGTGCCGATAGTGCCACCCTCGGCCGAGTAGGATGGCGTCGCGCGGAATCCGACGCGGAGCGGGTGGCGTACTGCCCCGTGGATGGCCGACCCACATCGTCCGGCCTAACGTCAGATGGTCGGTCGGCCACCAGAACAGCCGGCGCCGCAGGGCCACGGTGACTCCCCGAGACCGGCACCTCGCGGAGAGTGCGTGCCATCCCCCGTCGGGCTGATCGGACCAGTCGAGCACCGTCAGGCGAACGGCCATCTCATTTCCCTCGTCGGATCAGGTCGACCACGGCCCAGCCGAACAGCGCGATCCATGGACCGATCAGGATCACCAGTTGCGCCCGCCGCCGCACGTCGCGCCAACGCATCATCACATTACCCGGTCGCACGGGAGCCCGCCGAGCGGCGTGAGCGCACCGCCAGTGCCGGAGAGCGTCACGCAGACCGTATCCGCCACGAGCTGCTGTGCCGGAGTCGCCCGGCTCAGGAGCGGGATCGCGGCCGCCACGTTCGCGCAGTAGCTCGCGTCGGCGGCCCGAACCGCAAGCGCGCCAGTCGTGAACAGCACCAACGGGCAGAGCACTTGCGTTTGTCCGAACACCGTGCTGATCGAATCAGGCTGCAGGTCGAGTCCCACCGTTTGCAACGTCGTGTCGATCACGACGGGCGGCGGCGGCACGTCGGGTCGCGAATAGATGAAGCCTATCGAAGCGGCCGGGCCGAGGAGGCCGCGCCGCTTGAGCCGCGCACTCACGGTGCCCGCGAGGCTCAGCCCTGGTATCGGGAGCGTCCAGCGGAGCGTGAAGCTGGTGGGCGCCACGGGATTCGGGAAGGCCGTCCGGCGGCCCGCGGTCGCCGTGGTATCGCCCACGATGAGCGAATCCGGCGCGCCGTAGGCATCGCCGGCCCAGGAGACCCGGTACTGGCAGGCGTAGTCGGTGCCGACCGTGCAGCCCACGAGGAGCAGATCGGGGCCGTGCTCGCGGGCGGACGCCGCCGCGCATCCGAGTAGGCCGGCGAGGAGTAGCAGAGAGAGGCGGCGCATGGTCAGCCTCCTCCGAGTGACTTCGACGCCTGGACCTTGATACCATGCGTGCCTAAGGCGGCGAGGCCCTGGATCAACCCGAGCAGCGCGGCCGACTGCATGCCGCGGACCTCCTCGGGCAGGGGCAGCCCGAGCTTGACGTAGAGCAGCGTCGCGCTCACGCAGAGGACCAGGATGATGAACTGTTTCATCAGCCCATCAAGGCTCTCGAGCCACGGCCACTTCCGCTTCCCGAGCTGGAAGACGAGCGAGACAACGACCATCGGCAATAGGACCAGAATCTTTTCCATCAGGCCGCCCTCGTCGTGAGAGGATTCAGGATCGTGCACCACACCTCGGCACCCGCGTCGAGCGCGGGGAACACCTTCGCCTCCAGGGCCGCCCTGGCAGGCTTCGAGCTGCCACCGGCGAGGTCGCCGCCGTCGCCTTGCGGGTCCAGGACAGCACGCCCCACCAGGATGCAGCCGTGGGTGTCGGCGTCGTCGTTGCCCGCGTGGAAGTAGACGAGGTCGAAGCCGGGGATACCAAATAACATGAGCACCGAGCCGAACTTGGGACTCAGGTGCCGGACCACGCGGAAGCGCCCTGCGGGGATCGCCGTCTCGCCCCACACTTTCCAGGTCGCCACTGGCTGCCCGGGGATCTCCCGGATGCGATCTTCCAGCGTGTCGCACTCGACCGCGCCGTCGATCGAGAGGTGACCGAGCGTCGTCGCGTTGACGGACGGGGCACGCTGGAGAGTGAGGTCCATGGTCACATCCTCACTTGAGCGCCCGTGGGCGCGGCCGCGGGGCGGCTCCCGCGACGGCTGGTGCGACCGTAGTGGTCGGGCTGGTGGTGACTGATGGCACGTAGGTCACCGTCGCGCCCTGATCCACCGTGAGGACCGGCGCCGTCGAGGGCGTCGTCACTTCGCTGCCCGCCGGAACCGTCGCGGCTGCCGTGAAGATTGTGAAGGTGGTTGGGGCCGCCGGGGGCGTGAGCACTGGGGTCCCGCCGCCCGAACTGACCAAGGTCACGGTGGGATCCGTCACCGGCGCGCGGACTCCCGCCTGCACGAGGTCGGTCAAGCGCGTGGGGCGATTCGCCAGCACGAAGTCGGTCTTCGCTGCATGTAGGAGATCGCGATCCCGTCGGAGCAGGCGCACGGTCACATCCGTTCCGTACTCGAGATCCGCGGCGCGGATGTCGCCCCCGAGCGTCGTCGCCAGCCGCGGGTACTCCTCGGGGAACGCGCGCTCCAGGTCGTGCGCTCCCATCTCATAGGACACGGGGGGCGTCGCGATCTCGGCCAGCTTCCGGTTCGCCGCCTGCAGAAGGATGGTCGCGTCGCCGAACTCATAGGACGCGCTCGGGCAGGTCGCGAACGGGTAGACCTCCATGGTATCGATGACGCCGATCGCGCCGGTGAAGGGACCCCCACTCACGATCGGCGCGAATCGACCCACTACGCCGTAGGGGGCACTGACCCCAGTGAGCACGACGCCCTCGACTTTGAGCTCGATCCAGGCGCCGGTGCCGATCTTGGTGGCCGCGACCGTGGTCGCATCGGTCGGCATGATCGACACGCGGGCGTTATTGTTGACCGGGTTGGGATCGACCGTGCCGTTGGCCCGGATGGCGTGGAGACCGAACTGGGAGGGGAACTCGCCGCTATAGACGCTGAAGTAGACCCACATCCGCGCGGCGATCTTCGTGTGGCCGCTATCCCAGTTCGGGAAAAAGACCGGGGAATCGAAGAAGGTGTTGAAGGAGGTGATGGCAAAGGCCCAACCCCTGCCCCCGAACCGCGTGGTCACTGTCTCCTGGCTACTCGTCCCAGTGCCGGTCTTGGTCCAGCCGTCGGGTGGGTTGGCGGCATTCGCCCACGCCCGCATCCAGCTGTTCGGCACGAGATTCACGAGGCCGAAGGTGTTGGCGCGAACGAGTTCCCCGGTCTTCACACCATACCCCGTCGGGTCGGCCTGGCTGTGGAGCGGATGGTCCACGTACGCCGGGACCTCGCCGGCGCCGTCCAGCTGCACGATCTCGACCAGGTCGTTGACGGCAGCGGTGCCCGCCGCATCGACGGTGATCGTATCCGCCGCGGCCACACTATCCGTCACGCGATGCAGGGTGGCGACCGGGCGGTAGACGCGGGCGGTCCAGCCCGCCCCATAGCTGCCGGTCCCGAGCGGCGCGCCACTATCCCGCACATGACAATCGAGTGTGACCGGGCCCGCGTTCACGGCGTCGACCACGAGCACCCCACTGCTATACCCATGCGGCGTGGCGGTCTGCCCGAGGATGACAATGTCCCCCACCTGAATCCCCGCGACGCTGGAGACCGTCAGGACCCCGCCCGACGTCATGTTGCTAAAGGTCGGCGTGGCCACCGCGCTCGCTCGACGGAGATACCAGTCCATGTGCTGATCGTCGACGCCGACCGCATCGGTGGTCACCCATCGCTCGACCAAGGTGAAGACCGTGCTCGCGACGACGGTCAGCACAAAGGCATGAGTCTTCGGGTTGGTATCCGCGCCGATCCGACGCGCCGTATTGGTGAGCGGCTCCGTGAGCCGGAACTCGAAGTCTTCGTCCGCGGCGATCGTACTCACCCCGCCACCGAGCGTGACACTGCCCGCCACGGCATCGGCCGCCGTGATCGGAAACGTCCGGCCGGTCTTCACCCGGAGGAGAAAGGCCCCGACCCATTGATCTGCAAAGGCGACTGGCGAACTCCCGCCGTTCCGGTCCGTGAGCGCGATCACATTCCCGCTCGGTGTGCCGCCCCTCCAGCGGGCTCGCCCGAGGATCCCGGGGAAGCTGTCGGGCGCGGTGCCCCCGCGGACCAGCAGGCGCGTGGCCTGCAGTGTCGGGTCGGTCCGGACGACGAGCGACCGAAGGCTACAGTGTGGATGAAAAATCGGCGTCGCGGCACTGGCGCCGATCTGCGTGACCAGATCCAGCTTGTAGTCGGTCGTGCCATTCCGACGGAGCCGGAGCTCACACGGCACGTCCATTTCCCGCAGGGCGTCGCGGACCGCGAGCGCCAGTTGCCAGGGCGTTAAGCGGTTGACGCTGATCGCAGGGATGACGAGTGTCGGGTCCACCGTGCCCAGCGTGATCCAGGAGGCGAGGTTCGGGATCACGTAGCTGGAGAGGATGCTCGAGGCGGTGCGTTCCGCGATCTCGTAGTCGAAGATCCGCTCGCCGTTGCTGAGCTCCGACACCCAGCCCTTCCCGCTCGCGGCCCCAGGCCGCTCGGCCAAATCGAGGCTCAAGGGGACGCCTTGCACGCTGACACGGCCGCGAAGCGCCCGACCCTGGACGAGGCCGCCCAGGCGCCACTCGTCGAACGAGTCGTCCTCCCACATCTCGGTGATAACCCGGCCGGCGCGCATCTGGGCGGTGATGCTCCGGGGCTCGCCCTGGCGATCCACCCGGGCGTAGGCGAAACTCAGCGACTCCTGCTCCTCGATCGCCATCAGGTCACTGGCCTCGAGCAGCTCCTCGGGGTGCAGCACCCCGTAAATAACGGCAGGACCGGCTTGACAGGCCAGACGATCGGACAGTTTTAGATATGCGAGGCTGGGCATTAGAGAACCGGCCGTGTTAGGCCGCTCGCAGGACGGCGATCGGTTCGGCCCCGGCCGCGAGGCGCAGGGCGAAGAGCACCAGGAAGCCCTGGTTGGCGGGGGTCGGATCCTGATTCAGATACAGCGTCTGAGCCGCCCAGGCCGCGTCGAGCGCGTTGGCGGCGGAGGCGGAGCCACTTGTCTCCGCGGCGCCGTTGACCGAAGCGAACTGCTGGAGGCTGCCATCCGCGCCGAGGACCGTGCGCCACTCGAGGAGGTTGTTGAGCACGACGGTGGCCGCGGCGGCACTGGTCACCGTCCCGGCGGCGCTCCTGTGGGTGCCGGTGAGGCTCGCCGCCCCGCTCGTCCGATGCACAGTGAGCCGGGTGCCGGCGGCGGTCCCCAACGCAGCCAGGAACGAGCCGTCGAAGACCGAGGGCTGTAGGCTCCGCGCCTTCCCGTACAGGGTGAGCGCCCGGGGCACCACGTTGCAGACCAGCGAGCAGCTGTCCGCGTTGCGCGTCACCGTGGCGGTAGTCGTGGGGAGGTATGACGAGGGGAAGAGCGCGTTCTCCGCCTGCATGCCGCCGGCGTAGACGGTGCCGGTGGTGGCCACCGCCAGCCCCGAGGTGGTCGCGGGATAGAGCTGGACCGAGTTGACATTGGCGGCCGTGACCGCGGTCGTCTGGAACCGGAACCGGTAGACCCCGTCGCTCAGGAACTCGCCGTTGGTCCCGCCGAGGTTGGTGCCCGTCGTCATCGTGACCGTGGGCACGCCAGCGGACCAGGTGATCACAGCGAGCAAGCGATCGGCCGCGGCCGTGGTGTCGCGGAGCCGGACCACGGTCGAGGTCGAGGTCCCCGCCGCGAGATGGAGGCTCACCGCCTTGGCCGCGTTGCCGGTGAACGAGGCCGGCTGTGTATAGCCCTCCAGCGCCGTGCCATCATCATCGCCGAGCAGGTCGAGGGTCAGCACCCCGCACAGCTTGGCCGCCACGGTGCGCGTCGGCGTCCCCACCGTCGCCCAGGTCGCCCCGAAATTCTCCGACTGGAGGAGTAGATTCGTCCGCGTCCCCTCGAGCAAGAGCCCGGGCGTCTCGCGAACACCATCGCCGTCAAGATCCACCCATTCGAACCGGGGCTCTGAGTGCACGGCGAGGTTGACCCGGCCGCCGGCGTCGATCATCGTCCCCACAGTCGCCCGGGCGAAGGTCGCCGCCTGCCCCGTGAGCGCGGTGAGGAGGCGATCCGGACGCTCCAAGCAGGAGTCGGCGCTCCAGTCCAGAAGGAAGCGGGACCGACGGCCGGCGCGGGGGAGGATCTGAGTCACCGGTATCTCCGCCGATAAGTCACTGTCCCCTTCGGGCTTCCGGCCGTCGCGGCCAGCTCGACCGTCGGATAGATCGCGTCCTCAACCCAGCCGTCGGCCGGCCGGAGGAGTGGGAAATCGCCTGAGGTCCAGAGCGATTCGGCGGCGCTGAGGGTCCCGGCGAGTGACTTGCTGATCACTGCGCGGAACGCATCGATGAGGAGGTAATCGGTCGCCCCGAGTACGCCGCCACCGAGCGAGGCGGTGCTGAACCCCATCGACTGCACGGGATCGCCCGCCGCATTCCGGACCACGATCGAGGGGTTGGTCAGGGTCGCGCCGCTCCCGTGGACGCTGATCATCGGGGCACTGTGGTCCGTCCCGATGGGGCAGGCCGTGCGGCTTGTACTGAGACCGTACCCGTCGGAGTGGGACCGGAATGCCACGCTGTCCTTGACCAGGAACCCGAGCGTCACTTTGACGATGCCGTTGACGATGCCAATCGCATCCGGCTCGCCGCTACTCTGGTCGAGCGTCGCGAGACAGTAGCGATCGGGCGCGTAGATGGTGCGGACCCGGACTTCGCCTTCACCGACCGCGGCGTAGAGCGCGTCCAGCGCGATGCGAGCAGTCGCCATGGACGCCGTATCGAGGACGCCCGTAATCGTCGCTCGACTGGCTGACGGCCGGATGAGTCGAGGATCGATCAACGCGCCCCACATCTCGGGTCCGTCGAGGAGATCGACCTCCCGGGAGGCGGTCCCGAGCCCCCCGGGCCAGCCATCGAGCGCCGTCACCTCCAGGGAGAAGTCGGCCTGGAGGTCGCGTTCGTCGAGATAACAGATGCCGGTCGCCATCAGTGCCGTCCCACGTCGCCGCTGAAGAGCTGCTGCTTGGGCACCTGAGCCCCAAGGGCTTCGTCGAGCTTACGCTCGAGGTCCCGCACGATGCGCGTGATGTCGGCCTCGGAGACATCGGCTCCGAACCGATTGGTAATCCGGATCACGATCCCGCTGCCGCCGCCAGTCCCGGTGCGGGTATTGATCTCGATGGCCCGGAGGATCTCCACCTCGCTCCGCTGGAGATCGACCAGGAGCAGGGCTGACTGGTCGGTCACCACGCTCGAGACGGCCGTGAGGGCCTGGGCCGCCCCACCCCCGCCACGGGCGATGGCCTGGAGTCCCATCGGCGCACTGAGGCCGATGAGCGCATTCCCCCGTTCCCCTTCGATGACATCGAGCCAGCGCTGGTAGGCGGTCTGGGTGACGCGACCGGCCTGGAGCTCCTGGAGCGCCTTGTCCCGTTCTTGACGAGCGGCTTCGTTGATCCGGATCGTGTCGGCTTCGGCGCCGCGGCCCGCGAGCCGCGCCTCGCGCTCCGCGATACTGGCGGCATGCTGGGCCTGGGCCTCTTGCGCCTCGGCCAGTGCGCGAGCGGCCTCCGTCGCGTCACGGGTCGCGTCCACCTGGTCTTGGAGACTCTGGATGTAGGCGAGCTGGGCGAGTTGGGCCTCGGACCATCCCTCACGCACCGCCTCCTGCATCGCGATTTCCTGCTGCAGCTCGCGGGTGAGGTCGCGGGCTTGCCGGCGCCGCTCGGCCGCGAGCCCCGTATCGCCCCGGAGCTCGGCCAGGTCCGCTTCGAGTCCGAGGGCGGTGCTGGCGAGCTCGGTGGTGCGTTGGAGGGCTTCGGCCGCCGCGCGGGCCGCCACGGCTTCCCGTTCAAGCGCCTGGACATGCTCGAGCGTCGCCATGAGCGCGGCCCGCTCTGCCTCCGGCAGATCACGGAACTGCTGGAGGAACGCCTCGAACTCCGCTTGCTGTTCCGCGAGCAGCCGCGCGGTGGCCGCGGCCCGCCCTTGTCCGGTGGCTTCCAGCTCCCGCGCGAACAAGCCCTGGCGCGTGGTCGAGGCGTCCTTCGTGATTTGGCCGAGCAGGATCGCCTGCTGCTGCCGGTACGATTCGGTCGCCCGCTGGATCTCCCCCGCCTTATCCGCCATCGTGGCGGCCGAGGTGTTGATCGTGTTGACCAGATCCGCGTACTCGCGGGCAAGGCGCTCCATGGGCGACTCGACGGCCGCCGTCGCGCGGGCGAAGGCATCCACCGCGCTGGCCATCTCTCGAGCCGCTTCCCGCGCCGCCTTGCCCCCGTCGCCGAAGACCGAGCCCAGGAGTTTAAGCGCACCCGAGATGACGCCCAGCGGGTTTTTGGTCGCCAGCCCTTCCCCTAGTTCGACCACGCCTGAGAGCGCGCTCGCCGTCCGCTGGTCCAGGACGTCTAATGCGATCGCGAGGTTGAGGGTGGCGTCGATGGCCTGCCGGATCTGCCCGATCGTGCGCTCACGCTCGAGCCGGAGGAGCCGCTCTTCGTCCGCCGTCCGTTTCGTCTCCTCGGCGGAATCGGCCGCCGCGTCCCGGATCTGGTCAATGGCAAAGGCGAGCCGCTTGGCCGTGTCGCTGAACTTCAAGCCTCCTCGTGCGTCAAGCGCGTCGGCGGCGGCGAGCCATCGCTGACCGCCCACCGAGGGTAGCGCCCCGGTGCCGACGACTCCCGGTCGAGGACCCTCGCCCCGGAGCATCGCATCGCGGATCTTGAGACTCTCGGTCATGATCCGCTGGAGCTCGTGCTGGCGGGCCAGTTCCTTCTGGTGCTCGGTTTCGCGCTTGCGCGCCAGGGCCTCCTGTCGCTGCCGCTCGCGTTCGGCTGCCTCCTCCCGGATCCGATCGAGGTCCCGTTGGAACTGCGCCTGCGCGTCCTGGTACCTCGCCACCAGTTGATTGGCTTCGCGGAGGGCCTCCCGGGTGGCGTTGGGGATCCGACCGAAGAACGTTTCCTGATTCTCGGCCACCTGCCGGAGCGACTCGGCTCTCGCCCGGGCCTGGTCGAGCAGCGCGCCGATCACGTCGAGGTCGACTTCGGCCTCACGCCCCGACTGTTTCCGCTCCTGCGCAGCTAGATCCTGCGCCCGCTTGAGCAGCGCCTCCAGCCCCTCTTTCGCTTCTTTGGAGTCGCGGTTGAGCAGCCGCATGGCGACGCCAATGGCGGCGATGCCGGCGAGCACACCGACGGTGACAGGAGTCCCGACGCCCAACTGACCGACGATGCCGACCAATCGCGCCAGGGGACCCTGGACGCCAACCACATCGCCCGCGAGGATCGTGAGCGGGCCGCGTAGCTGTCGCATCGACTGGGACCAGTTGATGGTGCCCGTGGTGAGCGTGGTGAAGGATCGTGCCGTCGCCTGAGCGGCCGTACGGACCTGCTGGTGATCGGCGGCCCACTGCTGGCCGGCGCGCTGCAAGCCCTGGAGCTCGCCCTGGGTCTGCCGGGCCGACGTCTGAATCGCCTGCATGCCCCGGGTCCACTCGTCCCGGCCCCGCAGCACCCCCGCCGAGCCGATCGTGAGCTCGATCCCCGTCACCGGCAGCGTCATCGTGTCTTCGTCCGCTCCTGTTGGGCTCGCATCGCCGTCAGTCGCTCGTGCTGGATCGCGAAGTACTCACCATCCATCATCTGCAGCACCGTCACCACGTCGTCGACGGGCAGGCCGTGGTCCACCGCGTACCGCCGGATCGCCTCGTACCCCAGCGGGTTGGCCCCGCCCTGGTGAAAGCCCCGCTGCTGATCGAGCACCCGATAGGCCCGCCAGTACACCTCCACGGCCGGGGTCACCCGAAGCGTCAGCGCCGCCGGCAGTGGCTGTCCCGCCCGGATCAGGGCACGGTGGGTGGCGGCGCGCTCTCGTCCGCTCGGGTGTTCGAGCTCGGCGCGGAGGACGGCGCGAAGTCTTTTCCCAGGGCTACGATTGCCCCCCGGCGCTCCTCGCGTCGCCGCCGCACTTCGGCCATGACCTCGAGCAGTAGCGGCCGGATGTCGCGCGCCACCTGCCGCTTGGCGTCCACCGTGCAGGGCATCGGTGTCCCCTCGGCGTCGGTGGCATCCCACGCCACGACAGCCGTCTCGAACTCGCGGACGGTCACGCGGTCGCGGAGGTCCGACGGCATCTCCCACCAATCGAGCGCGAGGTAGTCCTTGACCAGGATGGCGCGGTCGACGGCGCACCGGTCCCACTCGGCCGCCCAATCAGGAAGCAGCCAGAGGGTGATCCCACGCGACGTGGTAAACGGCACTCCGCGCGCCGCGGCCTCGATGTCGGGTTGGTAGAGCTCGTACAGGTTCTTCGCCACACACCCTCCTCATGGGAAACGCCCCGCTCGGCGATGGTGCACCCCGAACCGCGGTTCGGGCATCGTCGAGTCGGGGCGTCGCGACTCTCCCCTCTTTCACCCGCGCGCCGGTGCACGCGACGGCGGGCTCTGCGATCAGTCCGACCAGGTCCTCAGACGGCGTACTCCTCTAGACGGCACAACATCACGCTGGCGGAGAGATTGGTCTGGCGGCGCGCGCTGAACCCATAGGGCACCTGCAGCTGGCCATCCGCCTGGATCCCCTGCACGGCGCCGCTGGCGAGCTTGGCCGACGGATAGTCCACGATGAAGGCGCGCGTCCCGTTGGGATCCGTGAAGATCGAGTGGAGCGACGTCTCGGTATCGTTCCCGAGCTTGTCGAGCGTGGCCTTGCTGTCGTAGTAGGCCTGCAGCGCCACCGTCGGCCGGAAGCGCTGGCGGGTGATCCGACCGAAGCCACGACGCCCAACCACCCGGAGGCCCTGGACCCCGTTGGCAATGGTCCAGGTGAGCCCGGTGACGACATCTGTCAGGAGGGAACCGCCCTCGGCGATCTGGGCGACGTTGTTCGAGGCGTCGAAGGCGCTCCCGACCCGAGGGATCGTCCCGAGTGAATCCGCCGTCGGATCGGTGGCGCCCGCCACCCGCGCAGTCACTTCCGAGCCGGACGCGCCAATGAACGCCATCTGAGCGTCCTTGAGTTGACCGGCCTGGATCGCGAGGACGAGCGAGGTCGGGACGCAGGAGATCAGGTAGTGGTACTCGTCGGTCGCCAGCTGCGGGAGTTGCCGCTCGAGATCGAACCAGACCAGCGCGTCGGCCGCGTTGGTGATCCAATCCGGCACCCAGACCTGGATCGTCTTGCCCGTGCCGGCGTCCGTGGCCCACCCGGCCGGGACGCGGTCCAGGATGATCGTGGTGGCCGTGATCGGAGTCGTGGCCGACACCGAGATGCGCACCCAGCCATTGTTCGCCGCGGTGGCGAACTTGTTGCCGGCGGCGGTGCCCCCGACTTTGAGCCACATCCCGCGGGCGAGCCCGAGCGTGGTGAGGTTGAGCGCGGTCGCGCCGATGGAGTTCGTCCCACCGGCCGTGGCGGTGATGTCGGCCGCGGCCCCCTCAAAGCCGACGGCCTTGAGCCGCGCGGCCGCGGGCGGCGCGGCTTCGTTCACCAGGCCTGCCGTGGAGACGGTGACGGAGGTCGAGCTGGCCGCCGATGCCCGTTTCAGGAAGTTGTTGCCGGCATTGGTGAACGCGCTCGACCGCACCAGGTGGCCGATCGCGAACGTGCCGGCGCGATTGGGATTCCCCGCCGCCGCGGCGAGGATCGTGATGACCCCCGTGGCCGCCGCCACGTCGGTGATCTCCTGGTCCGCCGCGGCATTGAACCGCTGCGGGGTGAGCTGCCAGGTGGAGAAGAGGAGCGCCTCGATCCAGTCGTCAAAGTTCCCCCAGAGCAGGGGCGCGGTCACCTGCCCGCCGACATCCTCCGCCACCGGCCGGATGTCCTCGACGTCGTAGCCGCTGACGAGCTCGGGGCTCTCGGCGGTTTGGATATTGCGCGCCAGGGTGTCCGTGGAGATCCGGACCCGTTTGATCGCGGGGGTCGCGATCTGGGTGCCGAACGTGTTGCCGAGGGCGACCGAGCCCTTGACGTAGCCGAGAATCGTGCCGCCAGCGTCCGCCATGGTATCAACTCCTCAGAAGGTCGGGTTGGTGACGACGCAGTCCCAGCGGACGTCGACGTGATCCGACCACCAGGTCCGGTCCCGCTGGCCCCCCCAGCGGCGGCTCTCGCGGAGGTAGAAGTCCGTCACGGTGCCACCCACCGCGAGCGGTGCGCCGGCTGGGAACACGTCCTTCACCGCTTGCGCAAGGGTCGTCAGTGCCCCGGCGCCACCCGTCGCCGGCACGAGCGGCACGAAGAGGTCGACCTGCATGAAACCGAAACGCCAGACTCGCCCCCCCGAGGCCGGGAGGGTCCGCAGCCGCTCGTTGCCCCAGCGATGCGTCACCCGAATCCAGGCCTCGCCCACGGTGGGCTCGTAGCTCGTGTTCTCGAGCGCCCGGTGGCTCGCATCGGGCAGGCCCGGCACGGTGAAGAGCCGAGTCTCGAGGGCGGCCACGATCAGGGCATCGCTCATTCATGCGCGCTCCGCGACCAGGCGGCGGGCAATGTCGGTAGCGATGAGGGGGGCGGCCGCGGCAGCGATCCGGACGAATCCCTGGGGGGCCTGGTCCGAGGAGCCGCCTTCCAGGATGACCACATGAGGCAACGGATTGCTGAGGATGCTCTTGTCGGGTTGGTCCTCACGTGCCCACGCCCGCTTGGTGCGCCCCGTGCGGCTCGGCGTGCCGGGGGAGTAGCGGCCGCCGTCCCGGATCTCCGTGAAGAGCGTGCCCACCACCTGGTCGACGAACCGGTCGGCGAGCTGGGTGACCCGCTCGGTGGACCGGGCCAGCTCCTGCTCGAATCGCTGCAGTGAGGCCGCGGGGATCATCGTTCGGCCGTGAGCCGGTAGAGGATGGGTGCCCCACCGTCGGTCGGCTCCAGGATGTCCACGTCGAGCAGGACCCAGCTGACGTCGGCGACGGTGAGCTGCATCCCGATCGCCGGGGCGAACGCCAGGCCCTCGGCCAGCAGGGCGACCTGGTGGACCCCACGCTGCACCGCCGACCCGCCCTCGAAGCTCCGGCCTTCGTCCTCGAGAATCCCCTCGAGGACGGTGCCACTGGTCTCGGTGCCGGCGCTGTTCCGCAGCGTCGCGGCGAGCCGCTGGGAGGTGGGGACCCGGCGCAGCGTCGCCCGGAAGAGCGTGACGGCGCTCATACGAGCACCGGCCGTCGCCAGGCATGAATGGTCGACTGGGCACCTGGTACCGAGTCCAGATCGTTCCCACTGAATCGGGTGAAGCTGAACTTCCCAATCGAGCCGCTTTGCAGGCCTTCGAGGTCTTGCTGATTGAGCCGCAGCGCGATCAGATCGAGCGCCAGCCGGAGGATGTCTGGCGGCCCGCTGTCGACCAGATAGCCGCGGGTGTAGACCACTTCGTACTCATACCCTTGACGCCAGAGACTACCGTCGGTCCGGGCAAGGGTCGTCCCGGCCTTGCCTTGGCGGACCTCGAACCCCGTCACCGCGGTCTCAGCAGCCCCTGGATAGGCGCGTTCGGTGACCGCGGGAGTGCCGGTCTGTAGCTTGTCGGGGAGGAAAAGGAGAAACCCACCGGTGCCAGTCAGGACCTGGGTCGCCGACGCGGGCAGCCCGAAGTACCGGCCCGTCTGTTGCTCGAGGAAGGCCTGCGCATCCGCGATCATCAGGTCGACTTCGGTCGAGTTCATGGTCGCCGCGGCGGCGACGCGATCGCGGACGGTCGCCCAGTTAAGCACGGTTCCCCTTCGACGCCTTGGTCGCCGGCTTCTTCACGGGAGTCGATGGAGTTGCAGGCAGTTCCGGCTGCGGTGACGGAGGGGCCGCCGATCGCACCTCCACCACACCTTGGGCGTCCAGCGTGAGCCCGTACCGGGCCGCATCCGCCACTGGGACGTCGCGCCCTGCCGCGACGAGCAGAAAGGCGGCGGCCGGATCGCCCTCTTCGACGATCCGAGATCGGTCGGCGGTCAGGTAGAGGCGGCGATCGGCAACGAACGCGGGCGGCATGGCGGGTCCTCCCCGGATGATCGTGAGCCCACCCACCGACTCACCGGTAGAGCAGGACCAGGGTGAACTTGCCGGCCGTGAACGCCGCCGTGGCGATTGTCACCGCCGGATTCCGCGCGGCGGTGAGCTTCACGGCGGTCGCACCAGTCGCCACCGGAATGATGCTCTTCCGACCGGCGGTCAGGCCGGCCTGGCCCACCGCCACGAGTAGATCCCCGGCGGCCTCGGAGTTGAGCGCCATCGTGCCGGTCGCCGAGGCGCACGAGGTCTGGACGTCGAGATACCCTGAGGTGATGATCGCGCCGATCGGGATCGGCCCGTCGTTCGAGCGCAACGTGATGGTTTGCGGGAGACCGGTGCCGCCGCCGTCGACGGCGAAGTCGTACTCACCGATCCAGCTCTTGAGCGCCCGGGTGCCTTCCATGACGGACATAAGGTGACTCCTCGCTATTCGACGAGTACGTAGACGAGCACGCCATCGACCGAGACGGCCGCTGAGAGCTCCAGGTTGAGCAGCGCCGCCGCCGCCGTCTCGCACCACCCGGCGGGGTTGTAGGGCCCGATGATGTGCGTGTTCGCGGCCATCGACATCTGGCCGCTGAGGGCGGTGCCGCCCGCGCCGGATTCAAACCGGGCGGTCACCGTCCCCGCCGCCACCAGCACGAAGGCCAGTACGCGGATCTTGAGGCCGGTGACCGCGGCGACCAGGGTATTGTCGCCACTCACCGCGTGATCAATCACCGCGTACTGGACATCGCTCTGGATCCCCATCGACGGCCCCGCCGGTCAGATGCCAGTGATGGTGCAGGCCGCAGCCGGTCGCGTCACGGTGAACGCGACCCGCATGTCCGCCCGCAGCGTGATCTTGCCCTCGACGAACTGCGTGCCCGAGTAGCCCAGCTGGATCATGACGCCGCGGCGGTCATCGAGTCGGGTGAAGTTGGTGAAATCCACCACGAGCCCCGTGTTCTCGGTCTGCGCGTCCGAGATCGCCACCGGGATCCCGAACAGGCTCTGGGGTCCGGGGCCCTGGAATGGATTCCCGAACAGGTAGTCGCCGTTCGAGTTCTGGGTGAGCAGGATGTCCTGCCAGTCGTTCGGATGGAACACCGCCCCGCTCGGGCTCGCCCGACCGGTGAACCGCACCTTGGTGAGCGCCTTCATGAACGCGACGATCGCGGGATCGGCGCCCTTGGCCTGGGTCTGGATCCCGGTGACGGCGTTGATGCCAAGCAGGAGAGGCGCGACGCCGGTCCCGACCAAGATCTGGAGGTCGAGCCGCTGCCGGAGCCCGAAGCCCAGGCGCTGCTCCAGGATGCTCCGGACCTGGGCCTCGTCTTCCAGCTGCTCATCGGTCACCGGAATCGAGTCGGTGATCTTCCGCACCGTGGAGGTCTGCTGCGTCCAGGCGAAGGCCGACTCAGCGAACGCGACGCCCTCTGCCTTCTCCAGCGAGGCGTGGGTCCGGGTCGTCTCCTCCATGTAGACGAAGCTCGCCTGTGAGATCGGGAAGGTGGGGATCAAGTCGGTGACCTGGATCGGCCGGGTCGCCCCTTCGACCAGCACGCCCGACCGGACGCTCTCGGGCGCGAACCCCGCCGAGGTCTGGAAGAGCGTCTTCAGCCCGATCTCGAGCGCGAAGGGAATTGGGGTGTGCGTGGCCTTGGACGCCTTGAACTCTTTGCTCTCGGAGAAGAGTTGACCCCAGGACTTGCGTTCGCCGGCCGCAGCATCCGGATGCTGCGGCCCGTGGACCGGCGACTTGAGTTGGCTGTCGCGAGACTGGACGGCGTCGGAGATCTCCTTGAGCTGGGCCTGCGTCAGGCGCTGGCCGAGATCGTCGAGCTCTCGGTTCCGCTCCTTGAGTTTGCCGACGGCTTCGCTCGCGTCCTTGGCGCCCAGCTTCTCGAGGACCTTGGCCCGGGACAGGTCGAACCCGTCCCCGTCCTTGGCTTCCTCGAGAATCTCCTGGAGCTCACGCTGCTTGGTGTGGAAGGCGTCGCGCTGTTCGACGAGGGCCGTGGATTCGGACATTGGAGCCGCCTCCTGATTCGGTTGGCGGCTTCGCAAACGAAGACGGCCAACCAGGCTGCGCGGATGCGCATGTCATGGTCGGCCGTCAAATGGCCCTACCGGGGATGTCCTACTTCGTCTCCACAGTACGTAGGTGCCGCTCGGCTGTCAATGGGTGGAAGATGTTGACCCACCCGCACCGCCGGCACCGCAACCGGACCTCCTGGGGATGCGTTGGTCCGAGGAATCCGTAGCGGGACGCCTTGAAGATGGCCACGAGATGCATCCCCATCGCCACCTCCGTTAACCACATCGAGCAGCAATGGCAGCGCAGCTGGGCCCGGGGCTTGAGGCTCTCGAAGCCAAGCCCCGCCGCGTCACCCTGGGCCACTGCCGGCAGGCTCACGTCGTCTGGAACCGGCGCAACGTCCGCTGGAAGCGCTCGAACTCCTCGGCCGCGGCGTTCTTCACCGTGGCAGCGGCCTTGGCGTCGGCGTCCGCCTGGGCAGCCCGATCAGCTGCGGCATCCTGGGCGGCCTTGGCCTCAGCGTCCGCTGCCGCGGCGGCTTGCGCCGTGTCATCCGGCGCCGGCGGCGATCCATCGCTTGGGGGGGGCATCCCCTCTGGCGCTTTCCGCGCCGCGTCTTTGGCGCTCAACGTCGCCGTCGCCACACCAGCCCCGCGCATGACCGGCGAGACTTCGAAGACCTCGAGCCGCTTGAGGATACGGTAGACGCCGCGCTGGCGTTCCTCTTCGCTCGGCGCAGCCCATTCCTTGACTTCGTAGCCGAAAGACCACTCCTGATCCTCGCCGAACTCCTTCAGCACGGTGAAGGTATCGCGACCCCGAGGGGTATCCAGAAAGAGCTGGATCTCAGCCTGGGCCTCGTCGCCCACCTCCTTGGTCGTGCCGCCACCGATCGGCAGGCCCCCAAACATCGCATCATGCCCATAGGAGGAAACCTTGACCCGCTGTTTGCCGATCGCGCCGCGCTTGATGATGTCGCCGTCCCGGTCCATCACATCGAGCGTGGCAAACCGCAGCAGCACCTTCCCTTTGTCCGCGTCCTTGAGCTCGACGGCCGCGATCGTCTTGGTTTCCATCTCAGGCCTCCTCCGAAAGAAGTCCGCTCATCCGGTTCGCCGGCATGCCGCCATTGCCGTTCATTCCTGACCCAGCGTCTGTGGGTTCCGGGGTCGCCTCGCCCGGCCCGAGGTAGATCGCCCGGGTTGGGTCGACCTCGAGCCCGAGCATCTGCTGGGCCCGGTCCACGCGCAGAATGCCGGCCTCCACCAGTCGTGCCGCCCGCTCCGCCTTCTCCTTCTCCTCCTCCTGGGAGGCCGCGAAGGTGGAGGTGTCGAAGCGGACCCGGAACCGACGCACCTGCGCGCCGAAGTCTGGGATCGCCTGGTTGGTGAGCTGCTTCGCCATATCGTTTTGCATCGGCCGGATGCAGCTGTTCCAGGCTTCCTTGCGGAGCTCGCGCATCGTTGCCCCAACCTTGGTCTGCTGGAGGCCTGAGCCGAAGCCCACGACGGCCGCCGGCACGCCGAGGGCCGCACAGACCCGCTCTTCCGCGATGTCCCGCAGGTTCCCGAGCATCAAGTTGTTGGGATCGAACCCGAATTGCTTGATGTCGGTCGGCGCGCCGACGACCAACCACTCGCCGCGCCGCGCGCCCGTGAAGTTCCGCATGTAGTCCTTCATCCGGATCACGTCCTCCTCGGACGGGAGGGCCTCCGACGAGCCCGGCGCGATGACGCCACCCGGCACGCCCATGTTCCCGAGAATCGCCGCCGAGAAGGTGGATGCCTCCTCGTCCGTGAAGACTTCGCGGAGCAGCGGCTTGAGCGGTGAGAGCCCCTTCCGGGGGTTCAGCGGATCCAACCCGAACCGGAAGTGCACGACGTCACCAACCGGGAGTCGCATGGGGATGCCGGTCGCCGAAGGGCGGTACTCGTAGTAGCTGATGAACTCCGAGCCATCCTGGGGCCACCGCGGCTCCACCAGGAAATGGGGAAGGTACCAGTAGCCGAGCACGTCGCCGATGCGGTTGCGGATCTTCTGCCAGTACCCGTTCCCATCGAAGCAGAAGCTCAACACCGTGGCCTTCCAGAGCAGCGTGTCGCCGTAGAACGGGTTCGGCTGCGCGAGGAGCCGCGTGAGGCCGTGCTCTTCATCGACGGACCAGACCTGCTCGGTCCGCCGTTCCACCTTGGCCTCGGCTTCGGTGAAGTTCCGGAGGATCCAGTTCACCGGGCTCATGATGACGTTCGCCTCGAGAAAGGCGTCCGGGAGTCCGCCGAACCGGCTCCAGCGCGCCGCGAGGTCCGCGGGGATGAAGCCATCCTCGGTGATGACGGAGAAGTGCTTCCGTTCCGAGCGAGGCCGGAACCAGTCGAGGACCTTGGTTAGAGCACCCATGCCAGCCTCCGTGTCTGCTCGCCTGCGGCGATCGCGTCGGTCCGCGCTTCCCAGGAGAGCGTGCTCGCCATCGCGAGATCGATCTTGTGCGGGCTATCCGGGCGTTCCTTCCGCAGGATCCAGAGGGGCTGACCCTCCTCGTCTCGCAGGCTGGTCAGAGCCCGACAGGCGTTCCCGAGGTGGCGCGTGAAAGCCGCGTCGCCGTCATGGGTGAGCTCACCCGCCTGCATCGCGCCCCGATAAGCTCGGAGCGCATAGGCCATCGGCCGCCGCCGGTTGCTCCACCACTCGACGACCCGCTTCTCCCCGTAGCGGCCCGCCCACGTGGCGACCCAGCTTTCCCATTTCGGCGGGTCGCAGTACATCCGGACCACGTGCCACCGCTCGAAGGCATCGCGGACCATGCCATCGACCTCCTCGACCGGGACCTCCCACGACGCCAGCGTCGGCGGTCGCTCCCAGACGCCAAGTACCCACTGATGGCCGCTCTCGAGCTCGGTGCCGACCAGCCCGGTCGCATCCTCATATCGCGACCCGTCAAATCCGAGCGTGATCGCCGCGCCCGGTGGGACCACATAGCCGGGCCGCACCAGCGTCTTCCACGTCGCGACGTCGAATGCCTTGGCGGTGGCCTGGACCCGACGGTTGAGCCAGACGCGTTCCGCGTACGCGGGGTCGGTGTCATCGTCCCGAAAACGCCGCATAATCCGGTCGACGTCGCTCCATCTCGCCACGAATGGCCCCGAAGCCTCGAGAATCGCCGCCCGAAGTCCTGAATCCGTCGAGAGGTCGTGTGAGCCCGCCGCTTCACGGTGAAAGAAGAACAAACGGGCGCCAGAGGCCGCTTCGGGCTTGGCGGCGAGCTTCAATGCGAAGTCCATCGTGCTCTCGGCGACCGACCCGGCACCGGGCTCCGGTGCCGTCGTGGTCTCGAGCGCCCAAGGGTCCGCCAGCGGCCGCTTGGCGAGGTTCGCGAGCATGACGGTCCACGCCCGCCGGAGATGGTCCAAGCTCATCCGGTGGGTTTCGTCCGCATGTGAAAACGTCGTCCGCGCCCCGTCACGAGCGTTCGGCGAGCCGGACACCGCTTCCGCCTTCCCATCGCCACCGCGGCGCATGATGCGCTCGAGCCCGATGTCGAAGTCGCCAGCGAGGGATGATTCCTCCAGAATCCGGCGGAGCGCGCCGTACGCCAGCTCTTCGGTCTGCTCCTCGGCGTACGAGATCATCGGGATGTAGGGATCCGTGACCCCACGGCCGAGCGGCTGGTTTGGCACCCCGCGGACGGTGGCAAAGCCAGCGCAGCGGACCGGCGCGTCGGGGTGGAGCTCGCAGGCGGCGATCCAGGCCGCGAACTCCGTCTTGCTCGATCCCTTCCGGAGCGAGAGCACGCATCGCTCGAACCGGCGCGTCCCGGCGCGGGGGTGCTTGGCCTTCGATGAGCGCCCACCCTTCTGCGTCATGCGGTACGGCGGGTGGATCTCGTAGAGTCGATAGAGCCAGGCGCGCTGTTCATTGTTGAGCCTCACGCGCTGACCCAAGAGATCCCCGGGACCATGGACTAGGTGCTGCTCGATGAACGCGACGACCTGCGGCCCCAGCGTCGGCCAGGGCTCGGCGTCGGGCGGGGGGACCATGATAATCACACGGCCGGCTCCGTCCGCCCACTCAGCGGATGCCCGGGGGGGAAGGCCGGCGGATCGCCCCAGTGCCACCCACGACGCGTGCGCTCCGTCGCGACAGGGGCGGGTGAGAGCCCAGGCAACCAGGAATACAGGAGCTCCATGGCGACGCGATAGCGGAGCTCGAACTCGATTGCCGGTGGAAGGGCGGTCATGACACCACCTTCAAGACATCCCGCGGATCCTTGAGAGCGGCCGCCTCCGCGGCACGGCGGGTCCGGCGCTTCGCCGTCTCGTCCGCCGCCGTCTCACCCTTCGCGACCTCCCACTGCAGCCGACGTCGGTCGATCGGGCTGAGCCCGAATCGGACTTCCTGCTGGCGGATTTCGGCCGCCAAGGCCACTAGCACCTTCGTGTCCGTTTCCGTCCACCGCCGCTGGTGCAATTCCGCCAGCAAGTAGAGCCCACCCCGCATGTCAGCGCCCAGGTATTCCTGGGCCATCGGGGACCGCCAGACCGCCCGCCACCACTCGATCACCCGCGGATGCCAGACTTCTGCCTTGCTTTCCCGCTCGGGCAATGGCGGCACTTTTCGCCGGGCGGAAATCCGTTCGCTGGGTAGGGTGGCGGCGGTCGTGTACCGATTCCGGCGCTGGCGGAGCTGGGCTGGCTTCGGTACGGGACCCGGCATGGCTCAAAACCGCCCAATTGCGTACGCCCAAAAGACAGGGCCTTCGGGTTTCCGCGGACCCCCCTGCCTAGAAGAAATCACGATCGCTGAGCTCATCGCATGATCCACCGTGCAGATCGCGGGACTGCCGCAGTTACCTGGGAGGCTCGCCCTTCCTCTGCTGTCTTCCGGGCATGGCATGACCGACACACGGCCTGGTGATTCGCCGGATCCCAGAAGCCAGGGTCCTGCGGGCCCTTGACTGGCTGGATATGATCGACGGCGGCGGTAGGGGACCGCATCCCCCCGCGCTCGCACGGATGGCACCACGGATGCTGCGCCCGATACTGGGCCGCGTAGCTTGCCCATCGGGCGTCGTATCCCCGGTCTGTTGCAGATCCCCGCGCGTGCAGGGGACAGGGCGCATACTGCGGGCACCCTGGCTCCTCGCAGACGCGGCTCGGCCGCGTCACTGGGGGACCTCGTTGCTGGCCGCTTCCTGCCGGACCAGGTAGAATGCGCGGCAACGGCATTTCACTTTACTCTCGCCCCTCTCCGGCACGTCCGAGGCCGGTCTCCCCGTGGAGACGCGGCCTCGAGGGCTCCCAGCATTGTTGTCGTGCAAGTTACTAGATCCCTCCGTCATTGTCAGGAGGCGGCGACCGCTCACTGCACCGGGGTCGCGAACTCGCCCTCGGGGTCGATCACGAGCTGCTGCACCTTGCCGTGGGTCTGCTCCAGAAGCCGGCGGAGCGCCCAGCTCTTGCCCCCGCCTGAGTTCGCCTGGAGTAGGAGGCGGCTATCGATCAGCTTGGGCAGGTCGACCTTGAGCCCCGGGCCCAGCTCGAAGGTCATCATGCGGCCGCCGCGCGCTTGGGCGTCACCGTCTGCCAACAGCATAGCGCGCTTGGTCATCGGGCCGCCTCCGTGGCATGCCACGGTTGCCCCAGCAACAGCCATCGCATGGGATCGGCCTCAGCGTCGGCTCGACTGATCTCCAGCTGGCCGTAGTACGAGGCGTAGAATCCGCAGACGTAGGGGACCATCCACGGCGCGTGCGTCCAGAGGTAGGGCCGCTCGGGAACCACCTTGCCTTGGATCTGCAGGTGACAGACCTGGCAGAGCGCGAGGAGGTTCCACCAACGATTGTTCGCCTTGTCGCCGTCGAGGTGGTGAACCGTGAGGACCCGCTGCTTGTCGTTACGCGGGTGCGTGCATCGGTCGCTGCACGGGGCCCGCTGGGTCGCGGTCTCGTTTGGGTGGCCGCACCGGATACACCGGTTGCCGGCGGCCGCGCGGACCGCGTTGTGGAGCGCCTTCCGCTCGACTGGGGGGAGGTAATCGCCGCGATACATGAGGCGCATCAGAACTCGCCCGCCGTCCCCGGCGGCGGGAAGTCGAGCTCGCCCTGCGCGTCCAGCAGCCGCAGCAGCCGGTCCAGGTGCGCGATCCGGGCGCTGGTCTCGTCGCCGTCGAGCAGGAGGTCGGTCTCCTTGGTGCGCAGCTTCACCACCTGGTCGTATTCGAGCGCCAAGGCAATCCGCGTGGATCGCGCGAGATGGGCCGGCAGCGCCACATCGGCGTCGAGTTGCACCACGGCCAACACTTCGGCGATCCCCGCCGTGCCGGCCATGAGCGCGTCAAACGGTGCCAGGGAGAGACCGAGGGCCGCCGCGTGTTTCCTGGCGGTCTTGAGGGTGGCGGTGAGGATCGGCAGCGCGAGCCGGAGGACCGGGACATCGCGGGGCGCCAGCGTGATCACGGCAAGGGCGGGAGCGGTGGTCATAGATCGTACCTCAGGTGGGTTCCCACCGAGCCGGTACGGACTCGGGAAAGTACGGGGCGAGATTCGTGACGCGCCCGTCGCGCACCGCGAGTCGGATACTCCGGTCGCGGGCATGATCGTCGAGCCGGTGCTTGCGACAGGTGACGACCATCACGTTGGGCTCCTCGAGCGCCCGGACCTGCTGCTGGCCTGCGCGAATCGAGGCGATCGTCGCTGTGTCAACGTCGGTGCGGAGCCGCCGCGAGAGCATGAGCACCACGTTGGCCTCCTCGCTGATTCCCGCCGATTCCTTCAACCGCTTGAGCCCCGGCGGGTAATACCGGTCGAGCGGATGCGGATCTTGGTTCAGTTGCGCGGCGGCCACGATCACGACCCCATGCCGCCGCGCCAAGTCCTTCAGCGCCCGCGCCGCTTCGGTCACCTGCACACGATAGTTCGCCCCCACGGCGCCGAAGTCGAGGCGATGGAAATGATCGATGATCACCGCCTGCGCGCCCACTTCACGGACGGCGCGCTCGATCCAGGTGGCGAGGTTGGTCAGGGTGATCCGGCGATCGGGCGGGAAGTGCACGTGGGGGTTGGCGAGTTGTTTGGCCAGCATCTGCTCGTGCTCCGCCTGGGCGCCGGGGGGCAGGTCAGCCCACTGGTTCCGCGCGACGGTGACCCAGTCGAGCCCGAGCAGCCACGCGGCCCACTGTCGGCGGAGCACGGGCGGGTCAAGCTCCAGCGGCACGTAGAGTACCGTGGTGTCCGCGCTCGCCCAGGCTTGCATCTGCGACATGAGACAGGCCGTCTTCCCGTTGCCCGTCAGCGCGCCCACGATCACGAAGTCGCCCGGCAGCATCATGCCCACCAACCGATCAAGCTCACTCCAGCACCAGCGCGGCGACCCTGTGTATTCCTGCCGGCCGAGCTCGATCGCCGCTTCGATCTGATCGTACGCCAGCGCATGGAGTGACGGCGGGGGCTCGGTGACCGGGGCCTCGTCGACGGTCCGGAGCACCACCCCGGTGTCGGTTCGACGCTGGGGGCGGGTCGCTTCCCGCGCGCCGATGCTCCGGCAGATGGCCTCGACCTCGCGCGGCTCGAGCGGCTGGGCCCATTGCGTATTCAGCCCGAGCGCCATCACCAGCACCGTGGGCGCATCGTGGCCCTGGCGGTACGCCCAGCCGACAAACCGGGTCATCGTGTTGTTCCGCTCACCCGGCTGGACGGTGAGCCACGGAATCATCCACGCGGGGAGCTTGTCCCCACGCGGCCCAGCGCCGCCCTCGCCCGGGACCCCTTGAATCCGCACGACGATGGCCGGCGGGAGCGCAGCCACCTCGTCGATCCGCCCGAGCCAGCGATAGACTGCCCCGGAGGCGTGCACTGACGGCGGCAGGAGCACGTAGCCGGCGTCCCCCCGCACGTCGAGCTTCACGCCTAACGTCCCGTTGGGGATGTGGCCACCAGGGTGCCGGTACCAGCGATGCCGGCCGCGACCCGTCTGTACTTCGAGCGTTGGTTCCGCCAGGAGCCCGGCTGCTTGCGCGGTGGCCTCACCGTCCGGGCCGTCGAGATCCAACACGACGTAGCCGCTTGCACCTGGCTTGCAGCCGATGTTCGCGTCGGGCCATTGGGTCCACCACCGCTCGACGGTCGCGGGATCGGCACTCGCCTCGAGGAGCCCATGCGAAGTCCGCGGATGTTTGCCGGGGCTCGGGCAGGTTGGGAGCCCACAGCTACAGTGCCCTTGCGGCGCGGTGTGGAGCGGAATCAAGACCCAGCCGCGGCGTGCATACTCCAACGCCGCCCGGGGCAGCCGTGATAGTGCCTTCGCGAGCGCGGTCATTGGCGAGGCACTCCGAGTAGCTCAACGGCTTCTCGGGATGGGAGCCCGTTCGCATCGTAGAGCGGGACCATGCGCGCCGGCGGGGGAGCGTAGTCCGCAAGCCAATGCTCGCCAGGGCCGAAGAAGGTGGCTGCGCGCTTCACGTACTGCGGTTCGGTGTGCTCGCGCTCGACGTAGCTGGCGTAGGCCTGGACGCCGGCGAGCATCGCGGCGGGGTCAGCACCAGCTCGGACCCGGGCTTGCCATGCTCGCCAGGCATCCGCCCGGGAGTTGTTGGGCCGCTTTGGGTAGGCAGCCCACGCTTCGTCAAACACGTCCGCCGGTAGTTGTTGTTTCTCTTGTAGTAGTTCGTCCGTCCGTCTCGTCCGTCTCGTCCGTCCGTACTTTTCCGGTCCGGCGACTGTCTCCGGACCGTCCGCCGGACGTCCACCGGACCGTCGGCGGGACATCCGGCGCCGGTACGCACGCTTCCGCTCGGCCTCTATCTCTGCGAGTCGCAACGGTTTGCCGTTGTACTTCTCCCAATTCTTCACTCGGCCATTGCGAACAAAGTGGACCGCGAAGCGCTCCGCGAAGGCTCCGTCGGCCAAATTCCAGCGCGCCCACGACTCGATCACGTTTGAGTGAATTTTATCGACCGTACCATGCCGCGCGTGGTCCGCCATACCGATCCACAGAGCCACCAAATGCCCCACCGCGGCCGCGGTGGAGATGCCCAATTCGGCGGCCATGGCGATCACCTGGGGATCGTCGTGTACGCTCTTCTGGACCCGGATCCAGTCAGCCATGTTCAGGCGGCCTCCGGCGTCGTCAACGGCCACGGCTCGATCCGACCGGTGAAGGCGGGTGCGACGTCCACCCAATCGTCGACGGCGCCACAACACCGACAGGTGTAATCCGTGTCGAGTTCCGCGAACCACCAGTCGAGGCAGCGGACACAGCGAAGAAGCGCCAGCTCGCGGGTCTGCTCGAGGAGCATCTCGTGAAACGACGGGAGCGGCTCGACCCACTCGCCAAGCCACGGCCAGCCGAAGAACCGTCCATCCGGCTCGGCACGGATGAGAGCGATGTTGGCACCGCGGCTGGGCCGGTATGGTGTCCGTTTGGTGTGCCGGCAGAGGGCGAGGGCCTTCCGTAGGTCGGCTGGTTCCCAGACCGCTTTGACCTCGACGTACTGCCGGGCACGGGGCAACCAGAAGTCGGGCAAGTAGAATTGGTCGCCGAAGTACTCGCCTTCGCGTTCGTATTCCCACGTGAGACCCAAGGCGTCGAAGGTCCGCGCCCAGTCGGCTTCGAGCTTCGAGCGGAACAGGATGCCGCGATAGCGGGTGGGGATCGCGTGTTGCATCACGTCGCCACCCAGACCATCACTCGGAGCCCGCTGGCGTTGCGGCGCTTGTCGCCGGGCGCCCAAATGTACCCCGCTTGGTGCAACTCGGTCACGCGAGGTCGAGTGGCGAGGACTGATTCCCCCATCTCCTCCGCCACCTCGTCGGCGGTGCGGCCCACCACACCGGCCCGGCGAATCACGTCGAGCGCGCGAGCGGCGAGCGTCGCTTGCCGGGGGGCGATCGCCACCGCCGCTTCGTGCGAGGTCGCGGGCGCCGAGCGTGTGGCGCGGGGCGGTGGCAGCGGGGGGTCGAACAGTGGCAGGCACTCGGTACCGACGAGCTTCATGGCGCTGGCTCCTTCTCCTCGAGCGCTATGTCCAGCCCTGGTGTTGGCCAACCGAGCGCTGTATCAGGGGTACTGATGACCATCCTGGTGCCGCCGCTGGACGAGAACGCTGTCTGGTCGCCTGCAACACCGGGCGGCCGCGAGACAAAGCCCGTCCCATTGCAGACTGGGCAGCGCTGCCAGAGGACGTGCGTCATCCCGCCGGCTCCTCCTCCTCCAGCGGCACATCGTTCGGGTGCCGGTGTATGTCACACCAAGTCAGCGAGCTGAGACGGCTGCGCCAGCGCGCGGGCTCCTGACACGCGGGATGCGCAACCTGGTCGGAGAGCCAACAATTGCGGGAGCAGACGGGCGGCTCAGCCGTCGCGCGGTTCTCAGCCATTCCTCATCCCCCCCTCCGCGAACAGGCCCGTGCCTTCGGCGGAACACGTCACCCCGAGCCGCCGGTTGGCGTAGTCAACCCATCGCGGGTCGATCTCGAATCCCAAAAACTGCCGGCCCATGCGCCGGCAGGCCACGCCCGTCGCCCCGCTCCCCGCAAACGGATCGAGCACTAAGTCCCCCGCTCTCGTGTGGAGGCGAAGGAAGTGCTCGACGAGTTCAACGGGTTTCGGCGTGGGATGTTGTGTGGCCGCAGGCTTAATCCCCGAGAGCCGCACGACGTTCCCGGTTTCCACGCCCGACCCCTCCCATTCCCACTTGAGCCGACCCCGCCGCTGGTGGGCCACGAGGATCAGCTCGTAATTCCGCCGATACCGCCACCCCATGCCGAGCCCCACTTTGTCCCAGACGACGGCATGAAAAAATCGCCACGGCGCCTGGTCGAGGAGGAGTGACCACCGAGCGAATTGCGGATCGGGACCGCCGCCGCCGCAGCAGCAGCAGCAGCAGCAGCAGCAGTAGTCGGGTGTCATCACCCGAGCTAGTTCGGATAACACGTCCGCCAGCAATGGAGTGGCCGCCGCACCATCGTTTTGAATCGGTCGAGCTGCTCCGTGCTCCGCCACCGGATATCCCAACGCGGCCTCCCGGTGATGCGCGAGGTCGCCGTTGTTGTTGTTGTGGCCGTACGGCGGGTCCATGAATACCATCGGCACCGAGCCATCGGGGAGAAGCCGAACCATCTCCCGCGCATCCCCTAGGTGAACGCGACCTAACGCGAACGGCCCCAGCCTCTCGCTCATCCCGTCCCTACCTCCTGCACATCCCAACCGTCACGGCCCGCTCGCCGTACGAGATAGACCGGGAACAGCCAATAGAGCTCGGCCACGACTTTGAGTTTCACGGCCGCATCGTCTTCGAGGTAGCCTTTCACCTCGTGCAGTTCCAGCGCGCCGTCGGGGAGCTGCACCAGGAAATCGGGCGTGTACCACGTCTTGTCTGCCAGCCGCAGCTTGACCGATTCCCACCACCAGGCAGCAATGGCGCCGGCGCGTCGTTGGACCTCGAGATGCTGCGCGTACGCTTCCTCGGTGCGATTCATCGACCCGCGCGGCTTGGCGCCGAGACGGCCGCGGGGGCGACAGCCAGTCATCCGCACCCCCACGCTGGCGCCGCCCGGCACCGCGTCAGGACCACACCCACCCCGAGTCCACCCACCGCGAGCCACGCCCGCCGCCCCCCGACGGTCACGGGGAGCGCGCCGATCAGGTGCCAGCCGAGATCCGCCGCTGTGTCCACTGGCCCGAGCCCGTGGCCCTTGGCGAGCTCCAGCCCCTTGCTGACCGCCCAGACGCCCGGACCAGCGAGCAGCGCGGCCGGGAGCTTGGAGACTCCCAGTTCGCGAACCACGATACCTACCGCGGGGGAGGCCGCGGCTTTGGTGGCGACGGCGACCACCTCGCTCGGGGCGGCACTCATGCGGCCGGGCTCCGGTCGGGAGTGATTGGCTCGTCGTCCTCATCATCCGACGGGTGCAACCTCATCCCATCACCGACTGAGCCAGCTGGCCAATGCCCCGGAATCGGCGGCCATTGGAGGCAGTTGTCCGGTTCCCGAATGATCCGCGCACCCTCACACGTCGGGCACGGCCACGGGCCAGTGCTACTCGACGGGAATGTCCGCTGATCGGCCGCGAGACCGGGCGGTCGCGAGACACACCCCGTCCCGTCACAGACCGGGCATCGCTGCCAGAGCGCGCGGCTCATGTGGCGGGGCTCCCCGCGCGCCGGTCGGCCAGCCGCCGCGCCAGGATCGCGACCACCAGAGTGTATCGCACGTCGGTGTCCTCGGCCCAGCGCTGCGCCACCGCGAGGCCGGCGTCGAGGCCGAACCGCTGCTCCAAGCCATTGGCGATCCGCTCGTGGCCCGCGTGGGAGGCGAGGCGACTCTTGCCCGTCATGGTGCCCGCTCCAGTTCAGCGAGGATGTCGGCGGCGGTACGGGGATCGGGGATGCCCTGGTCGTCCATGACAGAGACCTGCACTCGTTCAAGCACCGCCTCGATCAGCGCGAGCTCAGCCTCGCGCAGACGATCTTCAATGTCCCAGATGTCTCCGTCGACGTCCTCCTGTAACCGAGGATCAGGCGGGTCGCCGTAGTGATGGACGCGGCGGGCGATCGCCAAAGCAGTCCTCCGCGTTTCGCGCCAGCGGGCAGCGGCGGTCACGCGACCCTCTCCCGCCCCGCTCGTGTCGTGGCTCGCGGCGTTCGCGGCCATTCGACGGCCAATAGCTCGTGGTAGTGTCGCGGCTCGGCGTCGATCCACTCCGTCCGGATCATTCGCCCCACCGCGTCCTCGATCCGCCAGCCGCGACGGCGCAGCTCGCCCCGGCACTCGCAGAGCCGCAAGTAGACCTCGAGGCCCGCGTCGAGCTCCTGCGCGACGCGCAGGGCCGCCGCTTCGATATCGGCCTCGACCAGTCCGCGGGGACGACCTGGCCATAATCCCATGTCGCCGGTCGCCTCAGCGGGCGGCACGAGGATGGCGAAGCGCCCCCCTGCGAGATTCAGAATCACAGTTCCGCCTCGAAGGCATCGCCCGGCTTCACCGCGTCCTCGCCCGACGCGAGTGCCGGCACGTCGCCAGTCAAGACTTCGCCCGTTTCCGGATCGAAGGCCGCGCCGTCCGTCACGAGCGCCTGCTCGAGGGCCCCGGACTTCGGCACGTACTTCGCTACCCGCCGGAGGACCGTCTTGCGGGCGTACCAGCCCTCCAGCGGCCCCGCCTTCCACTGCTTCGACTTCGCGCGCCGAATGGCGTCAATCTCGTCCGCCGTCATCACCTCGAACTGCTTCACGCCGCCGCGCAGCCAGACGATCGCGTAGGCGGCCGTGATGGGACGAGACCGATCGGCCAGCGGCCGGTGGATGAGGCGTGGCTCCGCGCCGTACTCGTACTCGAACTCGTCACCCTCCCGCACCTCGTGCGCTTCCACTTTCCGAGCTCCCGCCTGCATCATCAGTCGGATGTAGCCCTTGTAGTCGACGATCGCCGTGCACTGGCGACCGAAGGGGACGAGATGCGCAGTATCCCCGACATCGAGGCCCCACTGGGCCACCCGCGCGAGCGCGATCCCGACCGACTTGGGGTCGCACTGCAGGAGATCGGGATTCGCCGCGATGGCGACCATGGCGCCCGTGATGAGCCGGGCCGGATCGTAGTGCTTGGGGAGGAGGCGTTCGTAGCTTGGCGTCAGCCGCTCCAGCTCCGCCCGGAGCGCGGCATGTGGGCTGGTCCGCACGACTTTGGTGGTGGTCATCGGATCGCCTCCGCCGTCATCTGCCCCGCCCGGGCCCCGAGCTCGGCCGCCCGAATGAGCGCCCGCTCCCAGAGCCGGCGGATCTTGGCAGCCGCCACTCGGCGATCGGTATCCGTACCGGGTAGGAGCTGGCTCGGGTCGAGCGCGACGGCGAACTCCAGTTGCCGCTCGAGCAGCTGCTCGTCCAGACAGAGCCACGCCAAGATGTCCCGCTCCCGCCGCTGGGTGGCCTCAAGGCTCGCGCCCAGCGCGATGTCCCGGACCGAGGCCTCTGGGATCCCGTAGTCTGCGGCGATCCGGGGCACGGACTGGCCGGCGTTGGCCCGGCTGGCGATGACGGCCCGATCCTCGGGGCCGAGCGGGCGGGCGTGGCGCTGCGCGTAGGCGGAGCAGGTGCGCCGATGCGCCGGCCAGAACCGTGGCTCGACCTGGCGGGCACAGCCCGGGCAGACGGGCCCGAAGAGCAGCTCGTTCAGCGCGCGGTCTCGCGCGGCGCGGTCAGGCTGGGGTTGCGGTGCTGCACTCATGCTGATACCGTTCCTCTCGCTGCAGGGGTTTCCTTCCTTCGCGCCCTCGGTGCGTCAACACCGGGGGCGTCTTGTTTCCTCACTCCTTGTCGCGCGGCCAGCGCTTCCAGCCCCACCAGACGAGCGCAATCCCCACCGCGCCGACGACCATCGAGAGTGCGAGGCTCGGGGGATCGGAGCCGATGAAGTCGCGGACCATCAGGCGACACCCAGGCGACGCCGGGGCCGCTCGATCACGACGGGCTCACTTGCAGGAGCGCCAGGCCGTTGCCACTTGCACCAACGATCCGAGTCCGGCGCCTCGTGCACGTAGGGCGGATGCAAGCCCGCGGCCTCGGCAGTGGCATTCGCCGCCTCTCGCGCTCGGAGCACGCGACCCAGGTGCGTGAGGTCCACCCAACTGTCGGCGACGCCGCACGCACCGCACCGGAGCCCGTGGTGCCGCTCATAGATCGGCGGCTGCGCCGGCGCGGGGGGTTCTAGCAGGTTCCAGAGGCGGTGGATCATGCTTAGGCTTCCGACCTTCGCGGGGACGGCGGCACTGGCTGGTCCCAGCCGCACTCGTGGAGCAGCTGCTCGAGCGCGGCATCGGGGCTTGCGGCGTGGATGGGCTGCGTGGTCAGCCCGGCATCGACCGGCAGCCCCATCTGGTGGCGCGGCGACTCGGACAGGCAGCCGAGGAGATCGTCCTCGAGCCGCTGCCAGCCCGAGCTGACGGGGCGGGGGAGACGCGACGGGGACGGAGCGGGAGGGGTCCGCGCCAGCTCGCGCTGACGACGGTGGGAATGCCCACTCCGCCCACGCCGCACCTCCAGGAGATCGAGGCCGACGAGGACCAAGGCCAGGGCGAGCGCCACGAAATAGCCGGTCATGGGGGTTGCTTGGCAAGGAGATTAAGGACCGGCGCGGGGAGATGCCCACGGCAATAGGCTCGCAGTCGATCCTCCTGCCAGCTCAGTTCGGCGGCCCAGGCATCGCTGGCGGCCCAGACGGCGGCCCTGGCGCCCCCGGCGGCGGCCATCTCCTGTGCTGTCACACGACCGAGCGCATACTGTCGTGCCGTTTCGATCGCGTGTCGTGGGCGCGGATCGTCGGGGTATTGGGCCTCGTAAATCGGCAGCACGTGCTCCGCGTAATCCGCAGCGAGGAGGCGCCGCCACTCGGGCGCACCCTCGGCGATCACCACCGCGCGGAATGCCCATAGCGTATCGTCGAGG
>Ga0209751_10000879_pt1 | contig 31665 bp, 31 predicted proteins | sample RifCSP13_1_FD_184019 | JGI IMG/M metagenome (GOLD analysis project Ga0209751, IMG submission 184019) | Soil microbial communities from Rifle, Colorado - Rifle CSP2_sed 13_1 (SPAdes) (version 2) | ecosystem: Environmental > Terrestrial > Deep subsurface > Rock core/Sediment | place: Rifle...
GTCTCACTCAGTTGCTGGAGAAGATGCGCTCGGCCGACGAAGCGGAACTGCGTCTCATCATCAAAGCGGACGCCAACGGTTCGGTGGAGGCCATCCGCGACGCGATCAGCAAGATCGCCCGCCAGGGAGGCCGTATTACCACGATCCAGGCTTCCGTCGGGGGTATCACCGAGAATGATGTGAGCCTGGCAGAAGTGACCGAAGCAGTGATCATCGGGTTCAACGTTCGTCCCGACAGCAACGCCCGGCGCGAAGCGGAAGCCAAGGGTATCGAAATCCGAACCTACCGCGTCATCTACGAGCTGCTGGATGAAATCGAGCAGCTGCTCGTCGGACGGCTTGCCCCCGAGGAGGTGGAGGCCGTGCTGGGCGCAGCCGAGGTACGGGCGGTCTTCAGAGTCCCCCGTGCCGGCACCGTCGCCGGATGCTACGTAACCGAAGGCGACATCCTCCGCAACGCCCGGGTCCGACTGGTTCGGCAGGGTGTGGTCGTGTACGAGGGACGCATTTCATCCCTGCGTCGGAACGTTGCGGCCGGATTCGAATGTGGCATCGGTCTCGAGAACTACAACGACGTCAAAGAGGGTGACGTCATCGAAGCTTTCGAACTCAAGGAAGTCGCCAGACAGTAGGGGCCACTGATGCACGCCGCCGCGCTGCGGGTGGAATTGCGCGTACCCGACACGCATTCATTGAAGGAGAAGCGCGGGAAACTCAAGCCGGTGATCGCCGAGCTCAAGAGGCAATTCGGAGTCTCGGTGGCCGAGGTCGACCATCAGGATCTCTGGCAGCGAGCCACTCTCGGCATCGCCATCGTGGCTCCGCAAGCAAGCCAACTCCAGCGTCTCGCGCATTCGCTCGAGAAGCATTTCGAGCAACTGGACGCTGTTACCTACTTGAGAATGGCAATCTCTTATCTGGAGGATCCGCCATGAGCCGTTCAACGAGCCCGCGTATGCGGAGAGTCAACGCCATTCTGCTGGAAGTCGTTGCCGAAGAGGTCGCCCATCTGAAGGATCCGCGCATCGGGTTCGTTACCGTCACCGGAGTCGATACCTCCCCGGATCTCCGCAACGCCATCGTCTACTTCTCGGTGTTGGGGACGGATGAGGAGCGGTCGGCAACCATGGCGGCTCTGGACTCGGCCGCATCCCACGTGCGGTCCGAAATCGGCCACGAGGTTCGGCTCAAGTACACCCCCAAGCTCGAGTTCAGAATCGATGAGAGCATTGAGCGTGGCACGCATATGTCGAGCCTGCTCCGGGAACTTGCCACCGAACTGCCTGAGGATCGGGGTGAGGGTGGCGATGTCTGAGCAACGCGGCGGGTTCCTCCTGGTCGACAAAGAGGGTGGATGGACCTCTCACGATGTCGTCGCCAAGGTTCGACGCCTGACGGGCACCGGGAAGGCTGGACATGCCGGCACGCTCGACCCGATGGCCACCGGGCTGGTAGTCGTTGGCCTGGGGGCGGCCACCCGCTTGTTGCGTTTTGTGCAAGAACTTCCCAAGGAGTACGTAACGAGAGTCACCTTCGGCGTCGCTACCGACACGCTCGACGCCGACGGAGCCATCCTGAGCAGGGAGCCCATGCCGGTGACGATCGAAGAAGTCATGGCCATCCTGCCGCGATTCACCGGACGGATCATGCAGGTCCCACCCATGGTGTCCGCCTTGCGCGTGGGCGGGCGCCGCTTGTACGAGCTCGCCCGGGAAGGCAAAGTGGTTGACCGGGCTCCCCGCCCGGTGCAGATCCATGAACTCGAGATGGTGGATTTTTCCCCGTGCGACTACCCGGAGGCAACGATGCGAATCGTGTGCAGCAAGGGGACTTACATCCGGAGCCTGGCGGACGATATCGCCCAAGCTTTGGGGGGAAGAGCGCACCTCGCCTCCCTCCGGCGGACCCGGATCGGTTCGCTGGACGTCGGGTCGGGCGGCCATGAGATGTCGGACCTGGTACAGGCGGCCGGTGAGGAAAGGTTGAACAGCCTGGTTGTCTCCCCGGCGGCGGCCCTGGCGGACCTGCCGTCGGTGGAGGCCGATGCGGGCACCAGCGATGCTGTTCTTCACGGAATCCAGTTTCCGAGCTCGTTGGTCGCGCCCGACCTGGCCGACGCTCAACCGTTTAGATTCCTCGATCAATCCGGCCAACTCCTGGCCGTCTACCGGATTGCCGGACGGAAAGCCGTCGCTGAGGTTGTGCTGGCATGAAGGTGATGCGCGGAGATCCACGGCGTTGGGGCCCGGCCCCATGGGGCGGATCAGCCGTCACGATCGGTGTGTACGACGGAGTGCATCGCGGTCACCAGACCGTTGTTGCGGATCTGGCCGCTCGCGCCGGCGCGATGGGGGTAAGTCAGCGGGCCGTCTTGACTTTCGATCGCCATCCTCTTGCGGTGGTATCCCCCGAGCGGGTGCCTCGCTTGTTGACCACCATCGAGCAACGACTAGAGGTTCTGGAATCGCTCGACGTTGACCTCGTAGGTGTACTTCCCTTCGAGCAGATACGCGAGATGCATCCCGGAGAGTTCATTCACCAGGTTTTGCTCGGCTCCTTGGGAGTCAAACTGGTCGTTGTCGGCACCAACTTCCGGTTCGGCCGCGACCGGGCCGGGGATGTGGCTTCCCTGCAACGGGAGGGGACCCGGCACGGTTTCGAGGTCGACGCGCTCGAGCTGCTCCGGGGTGACGGTGCAGCGGTTTCTTCGTCGGCGATTCGTTCGCTGCTCCGTGAAGGTGATGCCGAGGGCGCCGAAAGAGCCCTGGGCCGGCCCTTCGAGCTGCGCGGTGTAGTCGTGACGGGTGATGGGCGGGGGCGGACGATTGGCTTCCCTACTGCCAATCTCTCCTTCTCGGAAGAGATGGCGGTGCCCGCCCGCGGCGTGTATGCGTCTCAGGTGAGGGTGGGGGATGTCTTCGTGCCCGGGGTGGTGAATGTCGGCGTGCGACCGACCTTCGGCGGGGAAACCCTGACCGTCGAGGTTCATCTGCTTGGATTCGACGGCGACCTCTACGGCCAGAAGCTTGGTGTGTGCTTCAAGCACCGGTTGCGCGATGAGCGGAGGTTCGCCGATGTCGATGCATTGGTAGTCCAGATAAACAAAGACGTTGACGAGGCCCGACGGGTACTGGGGGAGGGGCATGGCCGGTGAACAGCGATTCTCAGCTCGCTCGAGGAGGTGTGCCGGGGTGGAGCCGGGTAAGGTCGGTCAAAAGCCGGGTGGTGGTGGGCGGATTCCGGTGCGAGTAATCCTCAACGGCATCACCAACCGTGGATCAATCGTCCGCATGGGTGGGTGGTCGATCCGGGCAGTCAGCAGCGCCATCCGCCGGGAGCGAGGTGCGGTGGACAAGCTCGAGGGCGCGATATGAGCGAGCGCAGACGTTTCCAATCCGGATCACCCTACGAACCAGAGTACGGATTCTCCAGGGCCATCCGGGTGGGCGACCGGGTGTTGATTGCCGGGACCGCGCCCATACCTCATCCTGGTGAGGAGGTCGCTGACACTGCGTATCGACAGATGCTTCGGTGTGGGCAAATCATCGTCTCGGCGCTGGAGGAGGCCGGATCAACGCCTGCCGATGTCATTCGTACCCGCATGTATCTCACCGATGCCGCCGACGCTGACGAGGTGGGGCGCGCCCACCGGGAGGTCTTCGGCGCGGCGGCGCCGGCCGCAACGATGGTGGTGGTTGCTGCATTGATCGATCCGACCTGGAAGGTTGAAGTCGAAGTCGAGGCGGCGGTGGGGTAGAAGTTCCCGACGGGTGGATGTTGAGGCTCTAGATTGAAGGGGAGGAGGAGCCCGCATTGTCTCGCAGAGCGTTGGGCATCATCGTCGTCGTAGCCGGGGCAATCCTGATGTTGATCGCGGCTTTGGCGGACGTTATCGGCATCGGAGACGCCTCCGAATTCGGATTGCGCCAATGGTCGGGTGTGGTCGTTGGTTTGCTGGCGATCATCATCGGAGGGCAGGCCGCCAAAGGGCCGCGAGCGTAAACGTCGGGTGCGTGTTCAATCCTGATACGAGCGCCTCCGGGTGAGACGCCGACAGGGTTGGGATTCTCGATGTCGCAGGGTCTTCTAGGCGATCGGGTTCGATCTGTTTCGCACTCTGATCGATACCGAGCAAGTAGGTCCCACCCGCTACGACACGGTCGCTCTGATGGCGGCGGTGCCCGGCTCCGAACACGAGGGATTTGCCATCTTCTGGGCCGATACGTACGTGGAGAGAGAAACCCCCCGATCGTTGCCGGGCCGATCGACCCGGTGTCCCGGTGGGGTCCTTCGATGAGCTCGCCGGGGTTCTCGGCCGGCGGCTTGCCCGGCGGCACCCGTCGCGGCTCGGTCCGGACTCGTGACACCGGCAAACGGGTGTTACACTAACGGCCGTTCCCCTTCCCCTAGTTACCGCGACGTGTGTGAATGAAAGACACGAAAACCATAATCGAAGAGTACGGCCAGCACGACAGCGACACCGGTTCGCCCGAGGTCCAGATTGCGCAGTTGACGGAGCGCATCAATCACCTCACGGATCATCTCCGCGAACACAAACACGACCACCACAGCCGCCGTGGGCTGCTGATGATGGTCGGCAAGCGCCGACGCCTCTTGAACTACCTGCGGCGTGAAGACGTCGAACGGTATCGATCGCTGATCGCAAAGCTCGGCTTGCGCCGATAGAGATCTCGGGGGAGCGGCCTGAAGGCCGCTTCCTCGCTGTTGGAACACTCCAGGAGCGACGGGCCCGGGACCCGCCGACGAACCCCGATGACAACCGACGCGAGGGACGGACGAGTCCAGTTGTCAGTTGCCACCCCTCTCTCCCCAAGAGGGATGACCACTGGTAATTGGCCGCCCTCCCTCCATACCGAAAGGGAGGTAAGCGTGACCGAAATCATGGTACGCGGCCTCGTAGGCGACAAAGAGGTCGCCATCAGCACAGGCAAGTTGGCCGGGTTGGCCAACGGCGCGGTGACGGTCCAGACCGGCGACACGGATGTCCTGGTCACTGCAACCGCCAACGATTCACTGCGGGAAGGCATCGACTTTTTCCCGCTCACCGTCGACGTTGAGGAACGCATGTACGCGGCCGGAAAGATTCCCGGATCGTTCTTCCGCCGGGAGGGTCGGGCCAGCGAACAGGCCATCCTGGCCTGCCGTCTGATCGACCGTCCGCTGCGGCCCTCCTTTGGCGAAGGGTTCCGCTGCGAAACGCAGATCGTTTCGACGGTGCTCTCCATCGACGGCGAGAACCCATACGACATCATCTCGCTCAACGGCGCTTCGGCCGCGCTCACTATCAGCGGGATCCCTTTCCAGGGCCCGATCGGAGCGGTGCGACTGGCACTGAGCGACGGCAACTGGATCGTCAACCCGACCTTCCAGGAACTCGAGAACTCGGTGTTCGAATTGGTCGTGGCCGGCCGGCGCAACGACCAGGGCCAGATCGACATCATGATGGTGGAGGCCGGTTCCACCCCGGACGGCCTGCGGTTGATCGCCGATGGCCGCCCGGCCAGCGATGAGGCGGCGGTGGCCCGTGGTCTCGAGGAGTCGAAGGCCTACATCGCCCAGACCATCGATCTGCAGCAGGAACTCGCCGACAAGGTTGAGATTCCGGTTCGCGAATGGCCGACGGTCGAGGACTTCAGCGACGAGTTGTTCCAGCGGGTGGAAGGCGCCGCCCGTCCGAAGCTGGGAGAAGTCATCACGATTCCCGGTAAGAGAGAGCGGGCCGCAGCTGAAGGCGCCGCCTTCGACCAGGTCGTTGGGGAACTGGGCATTGAAGACCCCGACGAACTGACTTCCGCCAAGCGCGCCTTCAAGAAGGTCTCGAAGACGATGATGCGCGAGCGGGTCGTCAACGAGGGCGTGCGTCTCGACGGACGCGGGCCCAAGGACATTCGAGAGATCACCGCCGAGGTAGGCATCGTGCCTCGCACGCACGGGTCCGGCCTGTTCCAACGTGGGGAAACCCAGGTGCTCAACATTACGACGCTCGGCATGCTCAAGATGGAGCAGATGCTGGATACCCTCGCCCTCGAGGACTCCAAACGGTACATGCACCACTACAACTTCCCGCCCTTCTCGACCGGCGAGGCAGGCTTCATGCGAGGCCCCAAACGCCGCGAGATCGGCCATGGAGCGCTCGCCGAGAAGGCAGTGCTGCCGGTGGTACCGACCGAGAATGAGTTCCCTTATGCGTTGCGCCTGGTATCGGAGGTCCTGTCCTCCAACGGATCCACGTCGATGGCTTCGGTGTGCTCGTCGAGTCTGTCGCTGATGGATGCGGGGGTACCCATCCTGGAGCCCGTTGCCGGGATCGCCATGGGTCTCATCTCGCAGGACGGCAAGTATGTGACCCTCACCGACATCATCGGGGCCGAGGACGCTCTTGGCGACATGGACTTCAAAGTGGCGGGTACCGCCGGGGTCATCACCGCGCTGCAACTCGATACGAAGATCCAGGGGTTGCCTTCCGAGGTGCTGACTGAGGCGCTCGATCAGGCCAAGGAAGCCCGGCTCTACATCCTCGAAAAGATGAAAGAGGCGTTGCCCGGCCCCCGGAAAGAGCTCAATAAGTGGGCTCCCCGCATCGAATCGGTGCGGATACCCAAGGACAAGATCGGCGAGATCATCGGTCCCAAGGGTAAGAACATCCGCGAGCTCGAGGAGACAACCGGAGCTTCGATCGAAATCGAAGAGGAAGGCGCCGAGGGCATCGTCCGGATCGGTTCACCGGACGGCGAGTCACTGGCCCTGGCCAAAGAGAAGGTTCTACAACTCGCCTTCCCACCCGAAGCCGAGGTCGGCAAGGAGTACGACGGCGACGTGGTGAACATCACCAAGTTCGGTGCGTTCATCAACATCCTGCCGGGGCGGGATGGTCTGCTGCACATCTCCAAGATCGATTCGGAACGAAGGGTTGAGCGGGTCGAGGACTACTTCAACCTGGGCGACAAGGTCAAAGTCGTGGTCCGGGAGATCGACCGGATGGGCAAGGTCAACCTCGACCTGGCCGAGAAGGTAGAACCGTCGGAGGAGGCTTTGCAACGCGCTGCCTCGGGCGGTGGCCGGGATCGTGACCGGGATCGGGATCGGGATCGTGACCGGGATCGGGATCGCGGAGGCCGTGACCGGGACCGGGGGGGTGACCGGGGCCGGGGCGGTGACCGTGACCGGGGCCGGGGGGGTGACCGCGACCGGAGCATCGATCGCGACCGGGGCAGCGACGCTGAGAAGAGCGGGCGCCGGGTGGTCTCCTTCGAAGAGGACTTCGAAAAGACCCTCAAGACCAACGACTGAGCGATCCACGTCGGGAGTTGAGAAGCGGACCCTACGGGGTCCGCTTCTCGGCAAACTGATAACTTCTCTACATGCCCGAACTTCCCGATGTGGTCGTCTATATCGAAGCGCTGGAGCGTTTCACCAGCGGCCACCGACTCGACCGGATTCGGGTCGTGTCACCGTCTCTGCTTCGAACGTATGATCCGCCGCTGTCGGCCGTGGAAGGTCGCACCGTCGAGGGTTTGCGCCGCATCGGGAAGCGAATCGTCTGGGATCTGGGCGAGGAGCTGTTTGTGGTTGTCCATTTGATGGTCGCCGGCCGGTTTGCCTGGGTTGCTTCCGGGGCGGCCATCCCACGCAAGGTTGGATTGGCTGCGTTCGATTTCGAGCATGGAAGTGTGTTGTTGCGCGAGGCGGCCACCAAGAAGCGCGCCGGCCTGTGGATCGTGCGTGGAGAAGACGCCCTCGCCCAGCATGATCGCGGGGGAGTGGAACCGATCGAGGCGACCTTGGCGGAGTTTTCCGAAGCGTTGCTGCGGGAGAACCGCACAATGAAGCGGGCCCTCACCGATCCGCGCATCCTCTCCGGGATCGGTAACGCCTATTCGGACGAGATCCTGCACCGGGCTCGTCTCTCCCCCGTCAAGCGAACCGGCCAGCTCACCGACGAGGAGATCTCCCGCCTGCACGAAGCCGTTCGTATCTCACTGACCGAGTGGATCGATCGCTTGCGTGCCGAGGTGGGGGACGGTTTCCCCAAGAAGGTGACGGCCTTCCGGCCGGATATGGCGGTGCACGGAAGATTCGGGGAGCCCTGCCCGGTGTGCGGGTCGAAGGTCCAACGCATCGTCTATGCCGACAATGAGACCAACTACTGCGCCGGCTGTCAGACGAAAGGAAAGCTCCTGGCCGATCGTTCGCTCTCTCGCCTGCTCAAGGACGACTGGCCCAAGACGATCGAGGATCTCGAGGAATCGACCTCCCGGTAGTCACGGCGAGGGTGATCAATCGTCGATCTAGCATGCACGGGGAGATGACCGCCGCCATACGCACCGAAGGTCTCACCAAGTTCTACGGGAAAGAGCGCGGGATCATCGACCTCGACCTGGAGGTGAACGAGGGAGAGGTGTTCGGCTACCTGGGTCCCAATGGGGCCGGCAAAACGACCACTATTCGCCTGCTGCTCGACCTCTTGCGACCCACTCGCGGCACCAGCCGGGTCCTCGGCAAGCATCCGTACTTCGACGGGGTCGGCGTTCGTTCCGATATCGGTTACCTGCCCGGCGAGCTGGCGCTCTACGAGCGCCTCACCGGCGAGCAGCTGCTCACCTACCTCAGCCACCTGCGGAAGATGGGAGGGCTGGGCGAGGCGCGGCTCGTGGCAGACCGGCTCGAGCTCGATCTCAGCCGCCGGATCGGTGATCTGTCGAGCGGCAATAAGCAGAAGGTCGGGATCGTGCAGGCGTTCATGCACCATCCGAAGGTGTTGATCCTCGACGAACCAACCGGCGGGTTGGATCCGCTCATGCAGCAGGAGTTCTTCCGGCTCGTCCACGATGCCAAGGAGGAGGGGAGGACGGTTTTCCTGTCGTCCCACGTGCTCTCGGAGGTAGAGCGTATCGCCGATCGGGTGGGGATCATTCGCCGGGGCCGTATGGTGGTCGTCGAGCGACTGGAGACGCTCAAGGCACGAGCGCCGCGCCGCCTCGATCTGCACTTCGCGGGTCCCATTCCGGCGGTGGCGTTCGAATCCCTTCTCAACGTCGAAGATGTCTGGGTGGACGACACGGTGGTGAGCTGCAGAGTGGTTGGCTCGGTCGACGAACTCATCAAGGCAGCTTCACGGTTTGAGGTCACCAACGTCGTGAGCCACGAAGCCGACCTCGAAGAGCTGTTCTTGCGGTACTACCGGGGCGAAGACGATGCTTCGTAACATCTTTGCCAAGACGCTCCGGGATCGACGTCGATCGATGATCTGGTGGATCGTGGGATCGTTCGGCTACCTGGTCGCTATTACCGCCACGTACAGCTTCTTCATTGACCAGCAACAGGTCTATCAGTCACTGTTGGAGAATTACCCGGAGGCGTTGCTGGCGATGTTCGGGGTGGAGTCCGGCGCAGCTCTGTTCTCCCCGGATGGCTATCTGACCTCCCAGGCATTCGGTTGGTTGGTTCCCTTGCTGACCCTGGTGCTGGGCATTGGAATCGGTGCGGCGGCGGTAGCGGGAGAGGAAGAGGATGGCACCATGGATCTGCTCCTTGCTTTGCCGGTGACACGTACCTCGTTGATCCTTCAGAAACTGGGAGCGATGATCGTGCTGTTGCTGGTGCTGGGCGTCGCCGTTTTCGCCGGGACGGCGGTGGGGGCAGTAGGGATCGATATGGATGTCTCGATGGTGAATCTGGCCGCCGCTTCGCTCAGCGCAGTTCTGTTCGGGTTGGTGTTCGGGACCCTTGCGTTGGCCATCGGGGCCGCCACCGGAAAGCGCGGCGTCAGCCTGGGCGTGTCCTCCGGGGTGGCATTGGTGGCATTTCTGATCCAGACGCTTGCTCCGATCGTCGACTGGCTGGAACCGGCGCATCCGCTGACCCCGTTCTACTACTACGGCGACAACCAGCCTCTGGTCAACGGACTGCATTGGGGGCACGCCGGGGTGTTGATCGGATTGAGCGCACTGTTGGTGTTGGTAGCGGTACTCACGTTTCGTCGGCGCGACATCGGGGTCTGACCAGCTTCCAGCTTCCAGCCGTCTCCCCCCTGGCTCGCCAAGTGAGCCGGATAGGGGGAGTATCCCGGACCCGGAGGGTCTGGGGGGAGGGGGCCCCGTTCTCACCAACCCGAAGGGGGTTTGCGCTGCCTGCCGACGGCTGGTCGCTGGTAGCTACGTTTTCGCGCTCTTGTCTATCGAACGTATGTTCGATAGATTGGACTTCCTGTGGAAAATGCTCGCAACGCTCTTTCCCTACCGGGCCACCTGACTCTGGAGCCGGGCAAGGTGGTAGGCCTGGTCGGGCCACCCGGTCTCGGGCTCACGAGGATCGGGTTGTCGATGCTGGCCGGGCCTGCACAGGTCGGTCCGGTGGTGTACCTGGATGTGCGCGGGTGGGTGAATCCTCTGGCTGCCTGGGAGGCGGGCATCTCGCCGGAACAATTGGTGATCGTGCGGTGCTCCGACCGGTTGCTGTGGCCAAAGGTGGCGGCTGCTGTGCTGGAGGGAATCCGTGCCGTGTATGCAGAAGTCCCCACGGGAGTTCGGGAGTCGGTATTGCGGCGGCTGGCGGCGCTGGCCAGGTCACGGCGGTCTGCGCTGTTGCTGCGGCCCCTGGGCGGCGATCTACCGACCGGGGTGGCCTACGTGCGGTTTCAGGGAAGAGAGGTGGCCTGGGAGGGTCCCGATGTCGGGCACGGGCGTCTCGTAGGGCGCCGGTTGGTGTTGGAAGCATCCGGGAAAGGGGTGTCCGGCATCGAGCGGGTGATCGAGGTGGAGGACGATGGTGCGGACGTTGTGCGTATGGTTTCCCGACTGGCCGCTGCGCCGGCCGGACGCGCCGCCGGATAGGGCCTGTCTGGTCGTCGACGGGTCGGCAACCCCCCGGGTGGTTGCCTTCAATCAGTACGCCGGGGAGGCGGGGGTACGGCTCGGCATGCGGCGCCCGGAGGCTGAAGTGCTCTGTCCGGGCGGGACCACGCTCGAACAGGACTATGCGACCGAATCGCTCGTTTTCGAATCGGTCGCCGGTGCAGTTGAAGAACTGGTCCCGCGGGTGGAGGTTGCCGATCCGGGGCTTTTGTTCGTTCCCATCGATGGGGCCATTCGTTACTACGGCGGGGAGCCGGCTCTGATCGACAACCTGGCTCGAGCAGTTCGAGAAGCGGCCGGGGCGGGGGGACGTATCGGCGTTGCCGGCGGGCCGTTTGCCGCGCGTTGGGCGGCGGCATCAGCAGGCGCAGAGCCGTACATCGTTGATGACGACCGGCAGTTTCTGGCGTCTTTGGATATAGACGTCCTGGGCAAAGAGGAACTCGTAGCGACGTTCCGCTGGCTGGGGATCGGCACATTGGGTGCATTGGCTTCTCTGCCGAGACCGGCCGTGCTGTCCCGGTTTGGACAGGCCGGGCTGCATGCTCATCGGCTGGCCAGCGGCGAAGACCGGCGCCCCGAACCGCGGGCCATTCCCGACGATCCTTCAGTGACCGAGCATTTCGAGGAGCCGCTTGTCCTTCTAGAACAGGTCGGGTTCGCCGCCCGGGCGCTCTCTCATCGCTTGATGGAAGCGATGGGAGAAAGCGGAATCGCCCCCCACCGGGTAGAGGTGAGCGCTAGGGCCGCAGACGGCACCGCGAGGACCCGGGTGTGGCGTAGTGCCGATTCGTTCACGGAAAAAGCCCTCGCCGAACGTGTTTGGTGGCAGCTGCGTGCCTGGAACGAATCGGCGGGAATACCCGGGGGGATCGTGCAGCTGAGGCTTGCCCCGGCGGACCTGTCGGGAGAAGGACGGCAATTGACGTTGCTGGAAGATGTCGCGGCCCGGATAGAGGCAGAGCGAGCGGTGGCCAGGGTGCAAGCTCTGCTCGGGCCGGATGCAGTGTTGGAGGGCAGGTCCCAGGGAGGCCGCGACCCAATCGAACAAGTACGCTGGCACCGGTGGGGTGATGATCCTCCGGCGGTTGAGCGGGATCCCCGAGCCCCTTGGCCCGGATCGACTCCCGGGCCTTCCCCCGCCCTGGTACCGCCGGAGCCCCAATTGCTCGAAGTCGAATGGGATGGTGGTATGCCCTCCAGGGTCCGCTTGCGGAGTCGTTGGGAGCCGGTACTGAACTGGGCTGGTCCTTGGCGCAAGCTTGGACGCTGGTGGCGGGGGGAGCCCCACGTCGACCGGTATCAAATAGTCACCTCGGCCGGGGCATTGTTGTGCGAACTACGGCACGGGCAAACGTTTGTGATCGGGGTCTATGACTGACCAAAGCCATTCCTGAAAGTACTGTCACCCTCCCTTGCCCGTCGTAGGCCTGCGGAGGGATGGAGTCATCTCACTCCATACGATGTCAGCTGGGCAAGGGTGGTCTCGATCGTCGCCCGGGTCTGGTCTCGCAGTCGCGGGGCATCCGCAACCGTCAGGTTCTGGGTGGAAAGCGGGGCTCCGATCGCAACCGTCACCGGGCCGCCCCTGATGATCCTGGCTCCCGGCAGCCAGGCTTGGAAGGATCCCTCGATGGCGGTCGGCAGGATCGGCAGTCCGCTACGCACGGCGATGAAGAACGCTCCGTTCTTGAAGCGCAGAAGATCCCCGGTGGTGGTGCGGGTCCCCTCGGGATAGACGATGATCGATTTGCCCCGGGCGATGGTGGCGGCCGCGTTCTGCTCGACCTCCTCGTAGACGGCTCTACCGGCGAAACGGTCGACGGGGACCATGTGCAGGCGCCGGAGAGCCCAGCCGAGCAGGGGCACGCCGAAGAGCTCCTTCTTGGCCAGAAAACGGATAGGGACCGGCAGAGCGACGAAATGAGCCATGATGTCGAAGGTCGATTGGTGGTTCGACACCACGACGTAGGAAGCGGCCGGGTCGATGTGCTCGGCGCCGACCACCTTCAGGCGCACCCCACCGGCCCACAGGATGGTGCGGGCCCAGCCGCGCACGATGCGATCGATGAGGGGCGACGTTGGCATCAGCAAGCTGGTGACGATCACCGCGGTGGCAGCCAGTCCGGTTGCCAGGATGCCGACCAGGTAGGTCAGCGGCGTGCGAAGTGTGGCAACCATGGCCGTTCAGCGTAGACGGGGACGAAGTAGAGTGTCGGTCCCTCGACAGGGAACCTCATGAAAAGACTCACTGCTCGACAAGCTCGTCGCATCGCCCTGGCGGCGCAGGGGTTTGCCGACCCGCGGCCCTCCGGCCGCATTGACGTTCGACACCTGCGCCGGGTCATGGACCGGGTCGCCATCCTGCAGATCGATTCGGTCAACGTCCTCGAACGTGCGCACTATCTGCCCGTGTTCGCCCGGCTGGGCCCATACCCGCGGGCGCTGCTGGATGAGGCGACCCATGGGCGGCGGGAACTCTTCGAATACTTGTTCCACGCGGCCTCGTTCAGCACCGGCGCCATGCTCCCGCTGGTGCGGCCCCGCATGGAGGCGATCCGGCCCTGGGATCGAGTTCGGGCGGTCATGGAAGAGCATCCGGGCTACATAGAACAGGTATACGAAGAGGTGGCCGAACGGGGACCCTTGACCAATGCCGATCTGGCAGATCCGGGTCGCCGGACCGGCCCCTGGTGGGGCATGGGCAGGGGATCGACGGCGCTCGATTGGCTGTACGCCAAGGGAAGGCTGGCGATCTCACACCGCCCGGCCTCTTTTGCCAAGGTCTACGACCTCGCCGAGCGGATCTATCCGGAAGGCGCCTGGGACGGCCCGGTCATGGATGCGGAGGTGGCGGCACGTGAGCGCACCCTGATCGCCGCCCGAGCCCTGGGCATCGGGACGGTCAAAGATCTGGCCGACTACTTCCGCATGCGCGTGCCCGACGTGCGCCCGCAGGTAGAGCACCTGGTGAACTCGGGCTCCCTCCTTCAGGTAGAGGTTGAGGGTTGGCGGGAGATCGCTTACCTTCAACCCCAGGCCCGGATGCCACGCCGCGTCCGGGCGCAGGCGTTGCTGTCGCCTTTCGACTCATTGATCTGGGAGCGGGACCGCACCGAGCGCCTCTTCGGGTTCCGCTACCGGATCGAGATCTATGTGCCGAAGCCGCAGCGCCAGTTCGGTTACTACGTGCTGCCTTTCCTGCTGGGCGAGGACCTGGTCGCACGGGTAGATCTCAAGGCCGATCGGCACGCCGGGGTCTTGCTGGTGCAGGGCGCCCATCTCGAACCGGGCTCGGTCGCCGTGAAGGTGGCCGGGCACCTGGCCCGAGAACTCGACCTGATGGCCTCCTGGCTCGGTCTGGCAGGGGTGGTGGTGCGTTCGAACGGGGATCTGTCGTCGCATGTGAGGGAGGCGGTTTCCTTGGGTGACCGCTGACACGACACGGCGATGGCCTCGAGTCGATGATTCGAAGGCGGGTAGTGGTCACGGTCCTGGTGCGATCGGCGTGGCGGCGTTGGTGGTGTCGACGCCGCCGGCGCCTAACGGGCAATGGGGTCAATGACGCGGGCGACGAGGTTCGGATGCCTTGAAGGCATGGTGGGCGAATCCTGTCGCGTACTGACGCTGATGGCTCATGCGGATTCCGCCGCCGGTGCCAGGGGACGTCTGACGATCACGGCCAGCGGTATCAACGCCATGAGCGCTCCGGCGATGTTGAGGGTTGTGTACCCGGCGGCGTCAAGGACGAAGCCACTGGCCACACTGGCTGAAGCAGCGGCCATCCAGACCAGCGAATCGGCCCGCCCCTGTAACAGCGTGCGGGCATGTTCCGGGACGCCCCGGGTGAGTAAGGTGCTTCCCGCCACGAAGCCGAAGTTCCAGCCGAGACCGAGAAGAAAGAGGGCGATTGCCAGCTGGGTCCGGCCGTCCGGCGGTGCGGTAGCTGCCAGCACTGCAGATCCGGCCAGGAGCCCAACCCCGGCCAGAATCATCTGCACCGGTCCGAGCCGGTCGGTGAGCCAGCCGGTCACCGGTGACAGGGCGAACATCCCCAGGGTGTGAGCGCTGATCACGAAACCGATCACGCCGAGACCAAGCCCGATATGGCGGATATGTAGAGGGGTCATCGCCATGATCAGCACCATCACGAACTGGCCGATGATCATGGCGCTCAGGGCCACCTGGACCTGGGGAAGCCGGAAGAGGTCGCTCAATCGGACGGGGGGGAGGTCGGATGAAGTCGCGGATCGATCGGCGGCGGCCGGTTTGCCGCGCAGGAACCACACGTACAGCATGGCGGCCGCCGCGAAGAAGACTCCGGTTATCGCGTAACCACCCGACAACTCGGGGAGGCGAGCGGCGCCGGCGAGGCGGCCGGCAGGTTCCAGGAGGTTTGGGCCCACTACCGATCCGATGGTGCCTGCCCAGACGATGATGCCAACCGCCCGAGCCCGGTGATGGGCGTCGTACAGGTTTGCCGCCGCGTAGCGGCTGAGCTGGGTGGCGCTGTGTCCGATTCCCAGGATGAGCATGCCGACCAGCAGCGCAGGGAACGAAGCTACGACGGCTGCCGTCATCGCAACGGCAGCTCCCACGGCCGCGGTCAGGTATCCAATGCTCAGGCCGGCGCGGTTCCCCACCCGGCCGATCAGCATCGAAACCACCGTCGCTCCCAAGGCAGTACCGAACGTGCTGGTCGCTCCGGGTAAACCGCTCATACGGGCCGAACCGGTGATCTGCTCGGCCACCAGACCCGTAATGGTGATGGCGGCGATGAATCCGGTGTTGGCCACTGCCACGCCTGCAAAGAAGGCGCCGGTGGTGCGTCGGCGGTTGGACATCCGGGCATTGTAAGGGTCATCAGTAGCGGGGCGGCTGAGCGACCCGTTTGTCTGCCCCGTCGGTAAGAGGGATCGAGTTTCACTACTGCATTCGATCCCCTCAACGAGGTCGAGGTCCGGACGGAGATGGCAACCGGCCCGTGGTTCAGACTTCCAAGACCTCCTCGATTGACGGGATGGCTGCCTCGGCCCACAGGCGGTGGCCCTCTTCGCCGACGTGGAGCAGATCCGGGGAGTAGATGCCCGGGTCATCGAAGGCGCCTCCACATCGCTCCCGGACCGGGATCTTGACCGCCCCCACATATCGGGAAGCCACCGAAACCATGACCCGATCGGCCTTCATACCCCGCCATCGCATGATCCGGGCGAGGGCGAAGGGGAGCCGGGGGATCGTTCCAAGGTCTCCGACGCCACTCAACACGACCGCCGGTGTGCAGGTGAGGAGCTCGGCGATGATGGCCTCGATGTTGCGTGCGAATGTCCTGAGCGAGACCCCGTACAGCATGTCATTGCTTCCGACCGATACCAGCGCAACGTCGGGTTTGGTCGGGAGAATCCCGGGAACCTGGTCGCGAAGCACATCGTGTGAGCGTGAGCCCCCGACGGCGACGCTGTCGACGGTGGTGTGGAATCGCCGGCCGAAGTGCGCGCCGACCCTCCGTACCCAGTTCTGATCCGGATCGGAGAGCCCGGGTCCGGTACAGCTCGAATCACCGAGTACGGCGATGCGGAGTGCCGGCAGGTCGGGAGTGCCGAAGACCCCGGAGGGATCCACTCCCGTGAACCTCGGAAGATCTCGAAAGCCCACGTAGAGCACCTCGCCGGCCAGGCCGAGGAGGGCGCCACCACCGAGCAGCGTTGCGGTGAAGGCCGGTTTCTTCATCAGCTCACCAAGTTAGTACCGCGGAGTGCTGATAAGTTCAGGATGAGGAGGTGCGCATGCGCTTGGGGTTGAACGTCGGTTACTGGGGTGCAGGGCTGCGCGGTAACACCGAACTCGTCGAAGAGGCCGATCGGCTGGGTTATCACTCAGTCTGGGCCGCTGAAGCGTACGGATCGGATGTGGTCTCCGTGCTTGCCTGGTTCGGTGCCCGGACCCAGCGGATCAAGCTCGGGTCGGGAATCATGCAGATGCCCGCTCGAACCCCGGCCATGACGGCGATGACTGCCGCCACCCTTGACGAGCTGTCCGGAGGTCGGTTCCTGCTCGGGTTGGGATTGTCGGGCCCGCAGGTCGTTGAGGGCTGGCACGGGGTTCCCTACGGGAGACCGCTCGGAAAGACCCGCGAGTACGTGTCCATCGTTCGGGCCGCTTTGCGTCGTCAGGAACCCCTCGTCCACGACGGGGAGCACTACCAGATCCCGTATCGCGGACCCGCGGCAACCGGGCTCGGCAAGCCGCTCAAGTTGATCCTTCACCCGGATAATCCTGACTTGCCGATCTATCTGGCTTCCATCGGCCCGAAGAATGTTCAGCTGACCGCAGAGATCGCCGACGGTTGGCTGCCCGTCTTCTACTCGCCGATCAAGTCGCAGAGCATCTTCGGTGAGCACCTGGCGGCCGGGTTCGATCGATCCGGGGATCCCGACAAGGAACATCACTTTGACATCGCCCCATCGGTCTCGGCGGTGGTCACCGATGACCTCGAATTCGGACGCGACATGGTCAAGCCGTTCCTGGCGCTCTACATCGGCGGTATGGGCGCCCGGGGGAAGAACTTCTACTTCGATCTCGCTTGTCGCTACGGCTACGAGCAGGCGGCGACCGAAATCCAGGATCTATATCTGGCAGGCAAGAAAGAGGAGGCCATTCGGCTGGTGCCGGATGAGCTCGTGGATGAGACCAGCCTGGTCGGTCCCAAAGAAGCCATCCGGGATCGGCTCGATGCATGGCGGGAGTCGGGGGTAATCACGCTGCTGATCTCCACCATGGATATGGCAACGGTGCGCACGATGGCCGAGTTGCTCTTGTAGCGACCTACAGACGTGGATTCTTGTCATACATCGAGACCTGTCACCGTGGCTCCCCGCCGGGCGAATCAGCCCCTTACTCGCCGTAGAGGCCAATCAATTCGGCTTGGTCCAGAACATGGCCCTGCATGGCCATCTCGACATCCGCTTTGAACGACGTGGTACCCAGGGCCAGGGTCGTATCGAGCGCGTAGAGCTTGAAGAAGTAGCGGTGGGTCCCGATCGGGGGACAGGGGCCGCCGTAGTCGGTGCGACCCCAGCTGTTCGTGCCCTGGACGGCGCCGGCCGGGACGGTCCCCGGTTCGATCGTGTAAGTGCCGGGGGCGATGTTCCACATCACCCAATGGTCCCAGACGACCTTGGGAGCGGCCGGATCCGGTGCGTCGGGATCGACGACCAGAAGCACGAGGCTCATCGCCTCGGCGGGAACGCCGGTGATGTCTACCGGTGGATTGATGTCGTCGCCACGGCAGGTGTAGATGTCCGGTATGGGGCTGTTGTTCACAAAGGCCGGGCTGGTGATCTGCATCGTTCCTCCGGGAGTCGTGGTTGATGACGTCAGCGGTTCGGATGTGGTGAGGGTAGGCGTGCCACAGGCGCTCAAAACGATGAACCCTGCCACCAGCCTCAGAGCGGGCATGTGCACCATGAACCCTCACTTGGATCCGCTCACCAGAGGCTACCGTCCCGGCGATGATGACCGGTCGTGCGACTTGGTCGACCTTGCCGTCGGTTGGTGTTTCTTGGGCCTCCGGCCAATGGAGACGGCAGGGGAATCCGACGATTCCGGCCGTTTGGCGCCTCCGTCCGACCTCGACACCCATGGGTAGCATTGATCACATGGAGATCCATCCGCTCACCCCGGATCGCTGGCAGGATCTCGAGCAATTGTTTGGCCGGCGCGGCGCTTACGGCGGCTGTTGGTGCATGTGGAACCGCCTCACCAACCGCGAGTTCGAGGCAAGCTCCGGCGGTGAGAAACGAGAGATGCTGAGGGACATCGTTGATGATCGGGTTGCGGGCTTGTTGGCATATGAGGATGGAACCCCGGTTGGATGGGTTTCGCTAGGGCCGCGGGAGGAGTTCGGCCGGATCCAACGCTCGCGGGTGACCCGGGCGGTTGACGAGGTCCCGGTGTGGTCCATCGTCTGCTTCGTCATCGAGCGGAACCACCGGGGGAGAGGTGTGGGTTCGGCACTGCTGCAGGCGGCCGTCGAATATGCCCGTGATAACGGTGCCGTCGCCATCGAAGGCTATCCGGTCGAGCCGCGCCGTGATCGTATGCCCGACATCTATGCGTGGATGGGCCTGGCGTCGATGTTCGAATCCGGTGGTTTCACCGAGATCGCCCGTCGTAGTGATACGCGCCCGCTGTTTCGGAAGGTTCTGAGGTGAGTTCGTCCCGGCGGCCAGAGCGGCAGTGAACAAGGCAGGATCGGCGCCCCGGGCCGCGTGCAGGTAGACGTAGGTGCTCAACAGGGTGCCGACGGGGTTATCGACTACTATCGAACATATGTTCGATAGGATGGAGTGGGTCTGACGAAACGACCTATGGGATACGCCGAACTGCACTGTCATACCAATTTCAGCTTCCTCGATGGAGCTTCTCACCCCGAAGCCCTGGTCGAACGGGCCGTGCAGCTGGATTACCAGGCCCTGGCGGTGACCGACCATCACGGGTTCTACGGCCTCGTCAAGTTCTGGCAGGCGGCTCGGAAGGCGGGGTTGCCGGCCGCGTACGGGGTGGAAATCGGGCTCGAGCTGGTCCCCGGCCCATCGCAGTTCGAGTCCCGAGTCTCGAGTCCTGAGTCCCGAGACGATCCTCTCGCGACGGCCTCCGATTCCGATGAGCTTCGAACTGGTGGGCCGCGCCGTGGCCGGTCAAAACGGATGCACGGTTCCAAACCCGCCGCTCGTCCGGTTACCGACCACCTCCTCCTGCTGGCTCCTTCACCGCAGGGGTACGCTGCCCTCAGCCGGTTGGTTTCGCGGGCACAATTTCGAGGCAAAAAGGACGCCCCCCGATACACCTGGTCGGATCTGGAGGCCGCCGCCGAGCAGGGAGAGTTGTATGCGCTCTCCGGCTGCTGGCAGGGGGCCATACCTCGCGCCGCGCAGCGCGGCGATCTGGATGGGGCACTCCGGGCCGCGGCTCGGTTGCGAGAACTCTTCGGGCGGCGCCTGCACATCGAGTTGTGGCATCACCGTATGCCGGAGGACGACGTCCGGAACGATGTGATGTGGGAGGTAGGACGCCGCCTTCAGCTTCCGGTGGTGGCCACCAACAATGTCCACTACGCCCATCCCGGGGACGTGGATCTGTCAGAAGTGCTGGCCGCCATCGGTGGTCGGCGCAGCCTGGAGGAGGGAGACGGGCACCGCCCCGCCACCGATGAGCGGTACCTCAAAACTCCCGCGGAGATGCACCGCAGGTTCGTCCGCTATCCGGGAGCCGTCGAACGAGCCGGGGATCTCGGCCGAGGGCTTGCCTTCGATCTTCGCCTGGTAGCCCCGCAGCTACCGGATTTTCCGATGCCGGGTCACTTCCAGGATGAGATGGACTACCTGCGCCACCTGGCCTTCGAGGGAGCCCGGGACGTGTACCCCGGCCGATCCGGTGGGATCGACCCAGAGGCGGTTCAGCGGTTGGAGCATGAACTCGACGTGATCGAGCGGCTCGGGTTCCCCGGCTATTTCCTGGTGGTCTGGGATATCGTCAACTTTGCCAGGTCCCGGGACATCTACTGTCAGATTCGGGGTTCCGGCGCGGACTCGGCGGTGTGCCGGTGTCTTGGACTGACCAAAGTTGACCCGATTCGGCTGCATCTGCCGTTCGAGCGGTTCCTGTCCGATGAGCGGGGACGTCCACCCGACATCGACCTCGATCTGGAAGCCGACCGTCGCGAGGAGGTCATCCAGTACTGCTACCGCCGGTACGGACGGGAGCGGGCCGCCATGGTGGCCAACGTCATAACCTACCGGGCCCGGTCGGTCCTACGAGACGTTGGCAAGACGTTCGGGCTGACCCAGGCCCAAGTGGACGGGCTCTCCAAGTACGTCGATACCCGCGACCCGTCCAAGCTCCGTCTCGAGGCGCCGCTGCCCGCCGGGATGACCGCCGACTTCATCTACGACGTCTGCCACCGACTCGACGGGTTCCCCCGTCACCTCGGGATCCATTCCGGCGGGATGGTGATCGCCGATCGTCCCCTTTGGCAGGTGGTGCCCCTCGAATGGGGACGAATGGAGGACCGTTCGGTACTGCAGTGGGACAAAGACGACTGTGCGGCGATCGGCATCGTCAAATTCGACCTGCTCGGTCTGGGCATGCTCAACGCTCTGCACCTGACCGTCGACCTGATCCGCGAGTCGCACGGTATCGACGTGGATCTGGCCACCATCGACCAGGAACCGGCTATCTATGAGATGCTCACTACTTCGGACACGGTCGGGATGTTTCAGGTTGAGTCGCGAGCGCAGATGGCAACGCTGCCCAAGATGAAGCCGAAGACCTTTTACGACCTGGCCGTCGAGGTTGCTTTGATTCGACCGGGTCCGATCCAGGGCCAGTCGGTCCACCCGTATCTGCGGCGCCGCAACGGGGAGGAACCGGTTCGTTTTCCCCACCCGTCCACCGAGCCGGTGCTGGCCAAGACGCTGGGAGTGCCGATCTTCCAGGAACAGCTCATGGAGCTGGCACGCATCTGTGCGGGGTTCGACGGTGGCCAGTCGGACCGGCTTCGTCAGGCCATGACCCACAAACGCTCTGCCGAAGCGATGGGCAAACTGCAGGACGAGGTATACCGGGGGATGGCCGGGAAAGGGATCGTCGGGGCGGCCGCCGACGAGATCTGGGAGAAGCTGCAGGGGTTTGCCTCGTTCGGGTTCCCGGAGAGCCACTCGGTGTCGTTCGCCTACATCGTGTATATGTCGGCCTGGTTGAAGTATCACTGGCCGACCGAGTTCCTGGCCGGGTTGCTGAATGCCTATCCGATGGGCTTCTATAACCCCAACTCGCTCGTTCAGGATGCCGGTCGTCACGGGGTGGTGACTGTGCCGCCCAATGTCAACCGGTCATTCCACGACTGCACCATTGAGCCGTACGATGCCGGTCCGTACGATGTGGTGACCTACTACGAGAAGTCCTGGCGGCGGGGGAGAGGTGCTCTCGACGATCCGATCCGCCCGGCGGTGGCGATGCGCATGGGTCTGCGCTATGTCCGCAACTTAGGTGCCGTCGACATCGCCCGGATCGAGGCGGCCCGTCAGATCGGCGGCTCCTTTCGGTCTCCGGAAGACTTGGCGCAGCGCACCGGGTTGCCGGTCGATGTGCTGGAGGCGCTGGCGGGAGCGGGCGCCCTCGAGTGTCTAGGGTTGTCCCGCCGGGCCGGGATGTGGGCGGCCGGGGCGCTGGCCGAGATTGATCCGCAACGCCTGCCGCTGGCGCCGGGTATCGAGGCGCCGGCCTTGCCGGGTATGAGTCGCTGGGAGGAGCATTTGGCCGACTTGTGGTCGACCGGGGTCTCGGTGGCTCACCCGGTCCAGTTCATCCGCGATCGCCTCGATGAGTCGGGTTGTGTGCGGATCTCGGAGATGCTGGCGGGGCGTCGCAACGGGGTGCGGGCGGCGGTGGGCGGCATCGTCACCCACCGGCAACGACCCGGTACCGCCAACGGGGTGATCTTCTTGAATCTGGAGGACGAGACCGGCATCCTCAATGTGGTCGTCCTGCCCGACGTCTGGGCGTCCAACCGGGAGGTGGCCCGGCGCAATCCCGGACTGGTCCTCGAGGGGGTGGTCGAGTACCGGGACGGGGTCACCAACTTCGTGGCCCGCCGGTTCTCACCGTGGCCGGCCGAAGGCGTCACGTCACGCGACTTCCGGTAACCCTCCCCATCGACGCTGGTTCCGATCTGGTTCGAATGGCCGGCACGTTAGGCGAAAAAGCGACCAGTCGGCGCTCGGTTCCCGGTGCCGCCGGTCCGGTTGGGACTTTCTCCTCTATCGACGCGATAGGGGCAGAGGGACAGTAGAAGCAAAGAGACTCATGTCTCACTGTGCGTTCGGAAAGGGGTTCCGTCGTGCAAACCGTTGATCCGAGGACCATCAGGCCTACCGAAGGGGTGGGCCGGCCGTCTCCTCCCGAGATGGCCGCGCAGCCGGTTCCACTGCTGACGACGATCCTGTTCGTTGCCGCCGTGATCGTGCTGGCCGTAGTGGCCATTCTGTTGGCCACGAGGGCTCCAGCGCCCGCCGAGATCCACGATTCGTGGATGAACCTGCCGGCCTATCAGGCTCATTATGCGATCCACGATTCGTGGATTGAACCTTCCGTAGAGGATAGGAACGAGGCGGCATAGTTCGGAGGCGGCATTGGGCGGTGCCGCCTCCGCTTCGTGAGCGTTGTGGGCAGGGGGCCGAGTCCTGCCTGGTCCCTGACTTCGATGCGGGAAGGTATCTGTCCGGCAATCCAGTGCCGGTCGGCACCGCTCAGTTCGGGTAATGCACCGCTGGAGGGAGGGCGGCTGCGACGATGGGATGATGATCGGTACCCTGAATGAAGGTTCACTCCACAAGTCGTTGAAGACCTGGTACGCCGCGCCCGGGGATCTCGTGGAGTGTCCGGTCGATGGTTATGTGATCGACCTGGTGCGCGACGATTTGTTGATCGAAGTGCAAACCGGAGGATTCGGGCCGCTCCGCACCAAGCTTGAGGACCTGACGCAGCGCCACCTGGTTCGAGTCGTGGCACCGATCGCCCATACCCGCACCATCATCCGGGTAGCCGACGACGGTGAGCGCCTGTCGAGCCGCCGTTCACCAAAGCACGGCCGCTACGAGGACATCTTCACCAGGCTGGTGAGTATCCCGACGATGATCGAGCATGAGGGATTCGAGCTTGACATCCTGCTGACGGTCGAGGACGAGGTACGGGTGTACCGGCCCGGCCAGGCATGGCGCAGGAAGGGTTGGGTCGTGCTGGGCCGGGCGCTGGTGGATGTGGTTGAGAGCAAGAGGATCCGAACCTTGACCGATTTGGCCCGGCTGCTTCCCGCCGGGTTACCCGCACCGTTCTCAACGGCGGACCTGGCCGGGTCGGCCGACATGTCGCGGCGGGTCGCCCAGCACATGGTGTATTGCCTGCGCGCCTTGGGAATGGTGGAGATCGCCGGCAAACAGGGGAACACGCTGCTGTATCACCGTTCCGGGTGAGGGTTACCCGCCGAGCTGAGCATCTGCCCAGGCCGAGCACCATGGCCAGCTACCCCATCCACCCCGTCCCCATAACCAGGCGGCAACTGCCGTATTAGCGGTGGCGTCGTAGACGCTCGATCCGGCCCAACCGGCAGAGGCCGCCCGGGAGTCCCAGGAAACCAGCGAGTGCTGATACAGGCCACCGTAGGGACCGGCCGGGTTGTAGGCGGAAGGATTGAAGTTCGACTCGCACCGGGCAACCAGAACGGCCTTCTCGACTTCCTCGCCGGGAAAGAACCGGGCTGCCAGGTTGCCCATCTCGGCTTCGGTCAGGGGTCGGCCGGCGGGTGCGGTGGTGGTGGTAGTGGTAGTGGTAGTAGTAGCCGCAGGCTGGGTGGTGGTGGTGGTTGTGGTGGGCGCAGGCTGGGTGGTGGTGGTGGTGGTGGTGGTGGGCGCAGGCGATGTGGTGGTGGTGGTAGGCGCAGGCGATGTGGTGGTGGTGGTAGGCGCAGCCTTGGTGGTCGTGGCTGTGGTTGTGGTTGGGGAAGTCGTGGTCGTTGAAGGGCGAAGGTTGGAGCGAGTCAGAGTGGGTACCGGATCCAGCCCGGGGTCCTCGAACACCTCTACCACCGGGCTCTCCTCCGGATGCGGCGCCGATAGCATCTCATTGGCGAACACAAAGGCGGTGACCCGACCGGTCGTCGACCCGGCATCTGCGGCGATCGTCATCGCTTCCGGGGCCGGGTCGGGGGAGACTCCCGGGCGCCGGTCGCCGTCGTCGGTCGAGAACACTGCAAAGCCGCCGAACGTCAAGAGAATGATGAGTGTTGCCAGCCCAAGAAGGACCGGCCGCACATTTTTCATGTCGGAATACTCCGCCTTCGTTTGTGCCCCGGACCCAGCACCCGCGGCGTCCCACCAGGCTAACGGCCCGGCAAGTCCATCCCAAGCGGGAACCTGGGAAACAATGGCAGAAGTCAGGTCCGGTCGATCGGGTTGCGGAACGAGCGCACCATATTTCGGTGGTGACCGAGCCCGATAACATGGTGCATGAAGAGCAACGAAAGGAAGCACCGTGACGATGAGCGCCGACCTCCAGGACGCCTACAACGACCAGATAGCTCTCGAATTCGCCTCCTCCTACGCGTACCTGCAGATGGCCGCGTTCTTCGATGACGGCAATCTGCCCGGCTTCGGCAACTGGATGCGGCAGCAAGCAGAGGAGGAACGGGCCCATGCCATGAAGTTCTTCGATTTCGTGCTCGACCGCGATAACCAGGTGGAGCTGCGCTCGATTCCCGCCCCGTCTGCCGACTACACCTCGCCGCGGTCGGCGTTTGTAGCCTCCCTCGCCCATGAGCAGATGATTACCAGGTCGATCCACGACTTGTACGCGCAGGCAACGAACGAGAAGGACTATCCGAGCCTGCCCCTGCTGCATTGGTTCATCAACGAGCAGGTTGAAGAAGAGGCAACGATGTCAGAGTTGGTCGAGCAGATCTCCATGGCCGGCGACAACGGCGCGGCGCTGCTGCTTCTCGACCGCGAACTGGGCACCCGGGTATCTGCCGGCAAGTAGTCGGCCCGCCTCGGGTTGTGTCGCGCTGGTGCATGCTTGGTAATGCCGGGGCGACACGAGCCCATCGTGCGTGTGGGTCGCGGTACTCAGGCAACCGACCAGGCCAGCAGCACCTGTCCGAGGTAGTAGAGCGGCAATCCCCAGATCCGATTTACAAACCCTGGAGCGACGAATCGGTCGCGAGCGACCGCCAGGTCGGACATGTAGAACGCCGTTGCACCGATCACGATCAGCGGGGTGGCCCCGCCCGCAGTTGCCCCGACCGCAGTGGCCACCATGGCGGAGATGATCACCACGTAGGCAAGTACCGGGGCGATCATCTCCGGCGGAAGGTGGGGGCGTAGCCATCGGAAAACCACTCCAGCGGCCACGGTGGCTGCGCCTGCAGCCGCGACGGTGAAGCCGGCCGACAAACCGGCTACCAGGAAGGCGACCACATACAGGAGGTGGCCTATCAGGAAGGCCACCAGACCGGTCAGAAACCAGGATCGGCCCCTCCCCAGCAGAGCCACGTCGCCGATCCACCCGAAGAGGAGAGCGATCAGGATCCACCGCCCGTATCGTGAGTCGGTCGCTCCGAGGGTCAGTGCTTGTCCGAGGAATCCGGCCGAGGCGATGGGTTTGGCAATGAACCGCAGCGGCAGGTCACGGCGCTCGCCCATCAGGCTTGCAGCCAGGCCGGCGGCAGTCAGCGCCACGAACCACCAGGCCACGATCAGGATTCGGTGAGGCGTTCTATCGTCATCGTGGCGATTTTGCCCCACTCTTCCGACCGCTGATCAATCAACACGCGGTGATCGGCAGCTTCGAACTCGAGAAAGTCGATCGCATCTCCGGCGGCGCGCGCCTCTTCGACATAGGCACGGCTGTATGCGACCGGTACCCGATCGTCGGCCGTTCCGTGGGCGATCACCTGTGGCAGGCCGAGCGGCACCATATGGCGAGGTGAGGCGGTGTCATCGGGCAGGCCCCCGAAGAACTCCTCGACTGCGTCATCGCCGAGGTGGTCGCTAGTTGCCTCCGCCAGGTCGACCACTCCTGCCAAGGCTACGGCCAACCGGGGGGTGATGATCGGCGAGGTCAATGGCGAGTCGGCGGCGAGCCGGGCGCGGGCGGCCGCCCAGAGAGCGAGCTGGCCACCGGCCGAATGGCCGACCAGCGCCACCCGGTCCAGATCGAGCTGGTGACCCCCGGCCAGGCTCGCCAGATGGTCGACGGCGGCCACGGTATCGGAGAGGGCCTCCCGCCAGCTATCGGGACCCCGCCGGTACTCGATGTTCCAGGTAGCGACACCACGATCGGTCAGATCGACGGCCAGGCCATCCATCAGGTCACGCCGCCACGGCCGCCGCCAGAATCCGCCGTGGATCAGGACCACCACAGGATATGGACCGGGGCCGTGAGGGACCCGTAGATCTCCCACCTGGTCGGGGTGGGAGCCGTAGCGAAGCGTGGTGAGCGGCATCGCCGCCCGATAGATCAGGTGGCGCAGCGCAGCGCGGTAACCGTCGATACCTCTGCCGAAGATAGTGGCAACGCAGGCCGGGCCGATGACCGACTGTTGCCGCCAGGCCTCGCGGCGGGTGACATCGGAGATGTGGACCTCGACCGTGGGGAGCTCAACCGCGTCGAGCGCGTCGTAGATGGCGTACGAGTAGTGGGTGAAGGCGCCCGGGTTGATGATGATGGCGTCTGCGTCCTCCCGGGCCAGGTGGAGGCGATCGATGATGGCTCCCTCGTGGTTGGATTGGAAGGTGTCCACCGTGACGCCCAGCTCGGTGCCCCAGGAACGGCAGGCGGCTTCGAGGTCGGCGAGGGTCGTCGACCCGTAGATGTCGGGCCGGCGGGTGCCGAGCAGATTGAGGTTGGGTCCGTTGACGACCAGGACACGGGCGGGCGGCTGCATTGCGTAAGGCTATCGAGCCACCGCCAATCCTCCTAACGATGGAATGGAATCATGGCGTTGTCCGGCCGGCCGGTGAGTGCACAAAGAGCTCACCAATCTCGCCGTGATGGGATCTACCCGCCGGGAGATAGATGGCTGGCTTCGAGTTCTGCGGCCATGGCGAGCGTGGCTTCGTCGATCCGGCCGTCTTCCAACCCGTAGCGCCGATCGAACTCCGTGACGATGGCAGCCATCACGTCCTGGCGGGTGACTCCGGGCGCGGCGCCGGCCAAATCTCCGGAGGTGGTCGGGTCCCACGGCAGTTCGAGTGCCTCGTATACGGGAATCAGCACCTCGGCGATCTGATCGCCGCCGTCAACGACGACGACCCCACCCACGTGGGCGGCCCGGCCGATGATGCGCTGGCCCGCTCCCATCACCTTGTGGTGTCCCGACACGTTGATGCTGTAGGCGCCGGGGCAGTATTCGCCGGGAACCTCACCGACCCGGGCATCGGCACCGAGGGCCCGAAACGCCGCCAGCAGGGTGGATGCCAGCGCTTCGAATCGTGGTTTGATGGTCTCGCGTGGCGTCGGAGTGGGAACCGTCCAGGCAAAGGCAATAGTCCCCGGGTGGAAGACGGCCGCTCTCCCCCCTGCCAGCCGCTCGATCGCCTCGTAGCCTGCCGCTCTGCTCGCCTCGACCGCCGGTCGGTAGCCGGGGCTGGTCACGTCTTGCCGGCCGAAGGCGACCATGGAACCCGGCTGGTGGAGCCGCAAGGTCTGGGCGGCTTCTCCGTCGGCGGCAGCACGCAGAAGTGCGTGGGAAATCGCGGTGTCGAATCCCGGCCGCTCCGGGTACTGCTCGGTCAAGAGTCGAATGGTCATGGTGCTCAGTATCCCAAACTCCTCGCCCTGCCCCGAACTACGGGTAAGAACCTGGAACTCCGCGGAGGCTCATGACGTCTCACAGGTGGGACAGGTTGGATGCTGTGACAAGGGGGTCGGGTTGAGCCGGGCTCGATGGGGCACCATGACCGGGCTGCTGCTGTTCGGAGCGGTTGTGGCGGGTTGCAATGATGCGTCGCTCTCCGGCCTGGGGCACATGACGGAGCGTTGGATCGCGGCCGCTCCCGATCCGACGACAACTACCGCTTCGCCCGTCGCTCCGACACCGGTCGGGTTGCAGACGACCCATGGCGAACAGATCGTTACCTGGGTGAATGATGAGCTGGGAGATCCGCCGGTGGCGTCACCGGAGGACACAGTCGCCATGGTGTGGTCCCGGAGCAACCGGCAGGACGGGTACGTTCAGGCCAGCCGGGCGGAGATCGCCGTCGCGTTGCCGGGCCTCGAGTTCCCCGAGCTCATCCCGGAGCGTTCCGCCTTCATCACCAGCCAGCTGGTCTTCGACCCAACCACCGGGAAGCTGGCCTCGGATCCTGCGGCCGCCTTCGGGTTCTGGTCGGCCAAGCCGTACACCAAGGCCCGCAGCGTCGCTCAGCTGGCCGTCCTCATCGTGGCCATCGACGCGGCGCCTGGCGAGCCCGTGGTGGTCGATACGATCGGTGTGCCTGAGGATCTCCACGAAGACATTGGGTGTGAAGAACTGGCAGGAAGCACGGTTGAAGATTGCAGGAGAGTGATCCTCGATGACGGGTGCCCGGCCTGGTCGCTGGACGTGACCGACGGCTGGCGGCTCGTATGGTCTGCGGGCGGTTACCGGTACGACCTGTTTGTCCGCCACGCCGGCCAAGCCGACCTTCTGGCTCGCATGGCCGGTTCCTGTGATGAGATGGCCATGATCCCGGCGCCGGTCGGGGCGGACCGCCTCGAAGGTACGCCGGCTGTGGATGAATCCGATGCGCCGCTCGAAACCGCCGGCTCCTGAGATTGTCGCCTCCCGGCGATAGGCTGAGCTTTCGCTCCGGGAGGAACTCGAATCTTTCACGGTGGTAACTGGTTTGCTTACCTGCGCTACGACGAAGAGCAGGATCGTCCTCACGTTGATCGCGCCCTGTTGAGGAGAGTTCTGGCATACGGCCGGCCCTACCGTGGCGACCTGATCGTGGTGCTGATCACGATCCTGATCATCTCTCTCCTGACCCTCGTTCCGCCCATCCTCATACGTGAGCTCATCGACCGTGCCATCCCCGAAAAGAACGTTCGACTCCTGACGTACCTGGGTCTCGGCATGGTGGCGGTTCCGATCGTCAACACTCTGGTCGGGACGCTGCAACGGTGGATGTCGGCCCGGGCCGGGGAAGGCATCATCTTCGACCTCCGCCGGCAGCTCTACCGGCATCTGCAGCGCATGTCCTTGCGGTTCTTCACTTCGACCCGTACCGGTGAGCTGGTGTCACGACTGAACAACGACGTGGTCGGTGCCCAGAACGCCATCACCGGCACCTTCATCACCATCGCCTCCAACATTGTCACCGTCACTGCGATTCTCATCATCATGGTGCGTACCGAGTGGCGCCTCACTCTCCTGGCGGTGGCCGCGCTGCCGTTGTTCATCTACCCGGCCCGGCGGGTCGGCAAGATCTTGCGACGAGTCTCCCAAGAGCAGATGGAGCACAACGCCAACATGTCTTCGATCCTCACCGAGACCTTCAACGTGAGCGGGGCTCTGCTGGTCAAGCTGTTCAACCGGGCCGACGACGAAACGGAGCGGTTCACCGACGAAGCTGCGCTGGTCCGGGACCTCGGAGTACGGAGAGCGGTGATCGGCCGCTGGTTCTTTGCGGCGTTGGGCGTCGTTAGCGCCCTTGGCACCGCCGCCGTGTTCTGGGTTGGTGGTGTGCTCGTGATCAATGGGTCGTTCACGATCGGTACCATCGTGATGTTCTCCACCCTGTTGGGTCAGCTGTACGCACCGCTCACCGCCCTCTCCAACGCCCGGGTTGAGTTTGCCACCTCGATGGTGTCGTTCGAGCGGGTGTTCGAGGTCCTGGACCTGCCCCACGACATCGACGAACGGGAGGGCGCCGTCCGCCTGGCCGACATGGCCGGTGAGGTCAGCTTCGACCGGGTCTCATTCAAGTACGTCACCGACGAGGCCCTGCCCGGCTTGCGTGAGGTGAAACGAATGCACTGGGGGCGGGCGGTGGACCAGGGCGGACCCGAGGTGGCGCAGGTCTCGACCCGCGAGTGGGCCCTGGAAGATGCCTCCTTCACGATCCGGCCGGGTCAGCTGGCGGCGCTGGTGGGTCCCAGCGGTGCCGGCAAGACCACCATCAGCTATCTGGTACCGCGGCTCTATGACGTGAGCGAAGGCGCGGTCCGGATCGACGGCCACGATGTGAAGGATCTATCGCTCGGCACCCTCGGGGAGGGTATCGGGGTGGTGACCCAAGAGTCTTACCTGTTCCACGACACGATCGCCGCCAACCTCCGCTACGCCAAACCCGACGCTACGCAGGCGGAGCTGGAGGCAGCCAGTCGTGCGGCCAACATCCACGATCTCATTGCCTCCCTGCCGGACGGCTATCAAACGATGGTGGGAGAGCGGGGGTACCGGCTCTCCGGAGGAGAGAAGCAGAGGGTGGCCATTGCCCGGGTGATCCTGAAAGATCCTCGCATCCTCATCCTCGATGAGGCGACCTCGCATCTCGACTCTCACTCCGAAGCGCTCATCCAGGAGGCTTTGGAGCGGGTGATGGAGGGTCGTACCTCGTTGGTGATCGCCCATCGGTTGTCCACCATCCTGGCTGCCGACGTGATCCTGGTTCTCGACCAGGGTCGGCTGGTCGAGTCGGGCAGCCATTCCGAGTTGCTGGCGCTGGGCGGGCTCTATGCCGGTCTGTACGAGACCCAGTTCCACACCGAACAGGTGGAAGTCTGATGGCGGCGTCCTTTCACGTCTTGACTGTCGGCTACGTCGGCGAACGAGTGGCATCGACGGTTTCGGTGGCCGTCGACGGCGAGCAGATCGTGATCATCGATCCGGGCATGGTGGCCGATCCGGCCGCCTTGCTCGACCCTCTCGAGGACCTGGGGATGGCCCCGGCCGACGTCACCGACGTGGTGTTCTCGCACCACCATCCAGACCACACTCTCAACGCCGCCTTGTTCCCCATGGCCCGGTTCCACGACTACTGGGCGATCTACCGCGGGGACGTATGGGACTCGCGACCCGCCGAGGGTTTTCAGGTTTCCCCCCATGTGAGGCTGATCGAAACACCCGGTCACACCCCGCAGGACATCACCACTTTGATAGAGACCGACGCCGGGGTGCTGGCCTGCACTCACCTGTGGTGGAACGAGTCGGGACCGGCCGAGGACCCATTGGCTACCAATGCCGAGGCACTCCACG
>Ga0209751_10000880_pt1 | contig 31646 bp, 22 predicted proteins | sample RifCSP13_1_FD_184019 | JGI IMG/M metagenome (GOLD analysis project Ga0209751, IMG submission 184019) | Soil microbial communities from Rifle, Colorado - Rifle CSP2_sed 13_1 (SPAdes) (version 2) | ecosystem: Environmental > Terrestrial > Deep subsurface > Rock core/Sediment | place: Rifle...
TCGGTTCGAGTTTCAAACGTCTATGGAGAAGGTTTAGTTTCATAACATCATGGCACTACGCGAACGACTAATTAAAGATAATGGTTTTCCTGGCTCAGGAAATGTTAACGGTTCAGAAACCAACGGCCAGCACACGTTTCTGGAGATGAAATCTCGTCTCCACCGCACCTTGATCAATCGCATGGATTTGACCAAGCTGGCGGATCTCACTCCGGAACAGGTGAATGCCGAGGTATCCCGCCTGGCGGAAAGCGTACTCGCCCAGGAAACAATGCCTCTGTCTGCCGCCGAACGTGACCGGCTGGTGAATGATGTTCAGCATGAGCTTTTTGGTCTTGGGCCACTCGAACCTCTGCTCGCCGACCCGGGAATTTCCGATATCCTCGTAAACTCACATAGCACGATCTACATTGAGCGCCGAGGTAAGTTGGAGAAGTCCAACGTCGCGTTCAAGGACGACGAACACCTGATGCGGGTTATCGAGCGGATTGTCTCAACGGTGGGACGGCGCATTGATGAATCTTCACCCATGGTTGACGCGCGGTTGCGAGATGGTTCCCGCGTGAATGCGATCATCCCTCCGCTGTCGCTTGATGGTCCGGTGCTCTCAATTAGGCGTTTTGGCGCGGAACCACTCCGCATGAGCGCTTTGATTGAAAACAAAGGCGTTACCAAAGACATAGCCGACATGATGGACATGTGCGTTAGAGCGCGCCTGAACGTGGTGATTTCCGGCGGCACTGGCGCTGGCAAGACTACTCTACTCAATGCGCTCTCAGCTTACATCCCTGAGGATGAGCGCATTGTTACCATTGAGGACTCTGCTGAATTGCAGTTGCAACAGCCGCATGTGGTCCGCCTTGAAACACGACCTCCAAACATCGAAGGCAAAGGGGAGGTCACACAGAGAGACCTCGTAAAAAACGCCCTTCGTATGCGTCCGGATCGCATAGTAATTGGTGAGGTTCGAGGCGGCGAGGCGATAGACATGTTGCAGGCGATGAATACCGGTCACGATGGAAGCTTAACTACGATCCACGCAAACACCCCACGCGACGCCCTCTCACGTTTGGAGACAATGATCCAGATGACCGGAATGCGCCTCTCGGAACGAGCGATGCGACAGCAGATTGCCTCTGCTATTAATCTCGTATTACAGGTAGCCAGGCTATCTGATGGCGCGCGGCGCGTTACTTCTATCTCCGAGATTACGGGGATGGAAGGCGAGACGATCACAATGCAGGAGATCTTCCAGTACGAGCGCACGGGTCTCGGACCGCAGGGCCAGGTGCTGGGACGTTTCCGGCCTACCGGTATCCGGCCGCGCTTCGCCGAGAGACTCAAGGCTTGTGGTATGCAACTTCCGCGAGTCTTCTTTGAGGAGTCGTAAAAATCATGCTGATCTCGCTGATAGTATTTTTGTTTGCCCTCTTTTTGGTGCTGGGCGCTTATCTGGCTGCTACCCATAGTTCCGATGCAAAACGAAGGCGTCTAAGGGAGCGACTCGCCGCAGCCCTGCTTCACTCATCGCATACTGAAGACGTCGAGGTAATTCTGGCTCGCAGCGAACTGATGAGCGAGATACCCTGGCTGAATCGCGTTCTGCTTCGCATGCAAGCGGCCCTGCGGTTGAAGCAGATGCTGGACCAGGCGGATCTGCATATCGCGCCTTCACGTCTGTTGATGTTCTCAGGACTGGCGGGAATGCTCGCCGCCCTCGCCGTCTCGGTGATCAGCGGTAACATTCTAATAGCTTTAGGCGGAGGACTCGCGGCCGCGTCGCTGCCTTTCATACACGTTTGGTGGAAGCGCACGCAGCGGTTCAATCAATTTCTCGAACATCTCCCGGATGCGCTTGATTTGATGAGCCGCGGACTTTCAGCCGGTCACGCGTTTTCCGAGGCTCTGCACATGGTTTCTATGGAGATGCCGGAGCCAATCGCGACCGAGTTTCGCAAGTGTTATGAAGAACAGAACCTCGGACTCTCTCTGAAGTTAGCTCTTGAAAACCTGACGCAGCGGATACCGCTTCTTGATCTGCGCATGTGCGTCACAGCCATCCTGATTCAGAGAGATACGGGAGGCAATCTGGCCGAAATTTTGGAAAAAGTGGCGTACACGATCCGTGAGCGTTTTCGCATCATGGGTGACTTGAAGACTCTCACGACCAGTTCACGAATATCCGCCTGGTTGCTCTGCGGGCTTCCTATCTTTGTCGCTTGTGCAGTCACGGTTTTGAATCCTGATTACATGAGCGTCCTTTGGAAGGACCCGCGTGGACACTACCTGATTGCCACGGCCTTAGCGATGCAGATCGTCGGCATGCTTATCGTCAGGAAGATCCTGGACATAAAGATCTAGCGAAACCGGGAATAATCAAATGCTTCTAATAATCGCCATCTCCACTTTTGTTTGCATCTCGCTTGGCATGATGGGCCTCTACTGGCTGGTGATCCGGCCCCAAAGCGCTTCCACCGAGCGACTCAAGCGGCTCGGACAAATGGCCGCTAACGTTACAACTGCATCAGTTAGCATTGCTGGTGAGCAGCCTGGGGAGAGCCTTGCGGAACGACTTGCTACGCCGCTGCATCGATTAGTTCCCCCATCCGCGACCGAAGCGCGCAAATTGCAAAAAACATTGATGCATGCGGGCTTCCGCTCGCGCAGCGCGCCGATTGTCTACCGCGGAATTCAATTGGCCTCGCTGGCCGGTTTTCCCGCCGCCGTAGCGCTCACTTGCGCGATACTGGCACGGCCACTCGGCAGTGCGGTGTTGTTTATATTGATTGCTTTCGCGATAGGCTTCTTTCTTCCGCGGTATGTACTGAACCGTATGGTGAAGGGGCGTCAACTTCGCATTCGTTGGGGTTTGGCAGACGCTCTCGATCTGATGGTTGTGTCCGTGGAAGCAGGACTCGGCTTAAACGCTGCCATGATGAAAGTCAGCAGTGAGCTGAAGGAAGTTCATCCCGACGTCAGTGAAGAGTTTGAACTTGCAAACCTCGAAATACGTGTCGGTCGTGAGCGGGATGAAGCACTGCGAAATCTCGCCGAACGCACAGGGGTCGACGACCTGCTCAGTCTGGTCGCAATGCTGATCCAAACTGATAAATTTGGTACATCCATCGCGAAGGGTCTCAGAGTGTTCTCGGATTCACTGCGTACCAAACGCCGTCAGCGCGCGGAACAGGCCGCGCAGAAGGCTGCCGTGAAACTGCTGTTTCCTCTAGCCTGTTTCCTTTTTCCAACTCTGTTCATTGCGATTCTCGGCCCCGCGGTCCTCCAACTGATGGACACACTCGGTAAGATGTAAGGAGCTGAACCAATGCACAAACGCACACTCATCGCAATCCTTATCGCATTCGCACTGACATTCGCGGCCACGGCCATGTGGACCGCCGCCACATATGAACGTGAAGGTGACCCGGACGCCAATGTTATTGAAGATTCGGGTTCAGAGGCCGGCACAGTCCGCGAGCAGAAGAAAGGCGGCAACAAGGTCGCCAAAATCCTGTCGGCGCCGTTCAAAGCTTTTGGAAAACTGTTCGGGCATAAGGATGACAACCGACTTCAACGTATGTCGGAGAAGGACATCGCGAAGTTTGAGAGTGTAGGTGTAGCTAGAGTACAGGATGGCCGGTCTGCGGCGGGCCAAAAACTTTCCGTTACTGCATCGGCGAGAGAACATCTCGCCGCGGGTCGAGAATCTTTACTGGCTGGTCGTATCAATGAAGCTATTGCTGAATTGTCTACGGCTGCGTCTTTGGATCCGAAGCTGAGCGAAGCTCATAACCTGCTCGGCGTGGCGTTTGACAAGAAGGGCCTGGCTGAACGGGCCAAAGACTCATATGAGCGTGCCGTGAAGGCCGAACCCGATGACGCCCAGACGCTCAACAACCTCGGCTTTTCGCTCTATCAGAACGGCAACTACCGGGCGGCGATCGACAAACTCAAACGTGCTGCAAAGCTCGCCCCAACTGACGATCGCATTCTGAACAATCTTGGTCTCGCTTACTGCCGTATGGGCAAGTTTGATGAGGCCTATAAGAGCTTTGCGCGAGCAACAGGGGAGCTTACCGGTAACCTGAACACGGCAAAAATGCTGGAGCGATTTGCTCGCGAAGACGATGCCATCAAGTACTACGAAGCCGCTCGACGCATCGATCCGAATTGCACCATCGCGCTACGGAGATTGGCGGATCTCTACCAACGCGTGGGCAAGCCCGAACAAGCAACGGCTGCGGCTAACGCCCTGGCCTCAATCTCAGCACATGCAAACGTAGCAATGGCCGGACGGTAAATCACTACAGTTAAGAGGTGTCATGTCCCAGACAACGATCCTTTCGCGCGTAGAAGTAGAGACCATGGGGCCGCCCGTTCCAGAGGAGTTGGCGGATACCGGTATTGCTGTAGGTTTTCTTTGCGACCTGGCACTCAAGCATGTCGCCATGCTACCTGAGCCAACCACCTCAGCAGTAGCCGAGCGAATGCACCTGCCGCGCGCGCTGACTGAAGACATACTGCAGAAGCTTTACCGGGAAAAACTGATAGAGGTGCGTCTTCAGACCTCGGTTGGTTCCACTCGGTACGCGATGCTTGATCACGGTTGGGATCGCCTTAACCGAGTGCTCTCGATTTGTGCCTATACCGGCCCTGCCCCGGTGTCACTCTCGGATTACTCACATATGATGCGCTTGCAGTCGATACCCGCAGAACCGGCGGCAATGGAGACTGTGCGCGCAGCGTTCCACGATCTGATTCTTCCGGAGTCGCTCTTGCAGACGCTAGGTTGTGTGATTAACTCGCGTCGCTCTCTATTTCTGACCGGGCTTCCTGGGACGGGTAAGACTGCCGTTGCGGAACGTATCAACGGAGCATTGCCCGGAGGTATTTGGATTCCACACGCTGTCGAAATAGACGGCCACATCATTCGAGTGTTTGATTCACACTGTCATCGCGTCGTGCCGGAGGACGTAACGCCAGTCGAACATGACCGGCGTTGGGTCTTAATTGAGCGACCTCTGGTAGTGGTCGGTGGTGAGTTGACGCTTGAAAACGCCGATCTAACCTGGAGTGAATCGGCAAAATTCTACGAGGCCCCATTCCAAATGAAGTCGAATGGCGGCACGCTGGTAATTGATGATTTTGGCCGTCAGCGAGTGGCGCCCCAGGATCTGCTCAACCGCTGGATAGTTCCGCTTGAACGCCGCGTTGATTACCTGGCGCTGCACACCGGCAAGAAGATCGAAGTACCGTTTGAGCAACTTGTTGTCTTCTCAACAAACCTGGATGAAAAAGACCTGGCCGATCAGGCCTTCCTGCGCCGCATGGGATACCGCGCGCGGGTCGAGCCACCGACGCCTGGGGCTTACGCTGAAATCTTCAAACGCGTGGCCTATACACGCGGCATTCGTTGCGAGCAATCGATTTTGGATTACGTGTTGACCAAGTATCGAATCGAGCGGCGACAGATGAAGGGTTGCGAGCCGCGCGACCTGATGGATCGTGTCACTGACATCTGTCTATTTGAGGGTCAACCCCTCGAGTTAACTCCTCAGGTGCTTGATGTTGCCTGGCGTAACTACTTCGGCACCTCACACACCTTCGCCCCTGTGGCCACGCAGGAGACAATGATTGAACGCACCTTGGCCGACCCGCTCGAGTTGTAGTTTGGCCAGTATTGTTCTCCACGAGAGAGCCTTCCCGGATGACTTGCACTGCCCGACAGATCGATGAGCAACAAATCGAAATTTCTGCAAGTATGCACGCTGATTGCGGCTCTTTGGCTTTGTGCGGATATATGTAGAGTTCAAGCCCAAAGACGCTCACGACGATCGCGGCATCGCGCCGCCGCCACACATGTAAAACCCGCTGGAGAAGGACCACAGCTTGCAGAAGGCGAGGTGCGTCTGCGGCTTGTGGACGGCACCCGCATTCCAGTTGACGATGCCTGGGAAAGTGCGCAAGGAATCTGGTATCGCACTGCAGGGATCACACACCTGGTGCCGCGCGATCACGTGAAGGCCATTGAGCGTGGCTCCGCGGCCAAACCACCGGAGGAGCCTCAGGTAGCCAACGTTGCAGTCGCGGAACCAGAGCTAGGCACTGACGCTGAACGGCCTGCCTGGATATTTTTGCATGGAGGAGCCAAGGTAGAGGCAGATAGCGCCACCGAGTCAGCCGCCGGTGTCTGGTACCGGCGCGGCCCGCTATCTATCTTCATTGAGCGGTCTCGAATAGATCATATTGAACGTGAGGATCCTGCGAGCCTCGCGAAAGATGGGTCGAAGAGAGAGCGAGGCTGGAGCACGGGCAGCCATAGAATCGACACCTTGATTCGCCAAAGCGGAGCCAGATATGGCGTCGATCCCTACTTGATATTTTGTGTGATGGAGCAGGAATCACACTTCAACTCCCGCGCCCTCTCGCCTAAGGGCGCACGGGGACTGATGCAGTTGATGCCCGGAACGGGTGCTCGCTTTGGAGTTCGCCGGCCGCACGACCCGGCCCAAAACATCGCCGGCGGCACCCGCTACCTGCGGCAACTTCTGAATCGCTTTAATGGGCGGGTGGATCTTGTGCTGGCGAGTTATAATGCAGGTGAGGGGGCGGTCATAAGATTCGGTCATCGCGTGCCGCCCTATCGCGAAACTCGAGCCTACGTGAAACGGGTTGGTTACCGTTATCGCCGTTCAAAAACACCGGTCCGTAGTGCAACCGGTAATGCCACAAGTGCAGGCGGAACATGATTAAAAGTGCTTTTCTCACAACAACTCTTTTATTAATTGCATTTGGTGTAACCAACCTTGCTACTGCGCAGCAGCGTCGTGAACCCCCACTTACGAACGCCTCCATCGTCAAGCTTGTGCGGGCAGGCTTCAAAGACAAAACAGTTATCGCAATCATCAATAGCCGCCCGAGCAGGTTTGAACTCGGTCCGGATCGTTTGATTGAGTTGAAGCGAAGTGGGGTCAGCGAGAACGTTATCCGAGCCATGCTGGCGCAGTATGATTCAACTTTCGTGGTTAATGATGATGGCTGGGACGATGATGCGTTCTTTGGAAATGAAGGACGGTCCAAACCTTCTCCTAGTGGCGACTCACAATCTCCGCAGACTGATATTTTTGGTTCCAGCGGGGGCTCAAACTCCAGATCGCGCCAGGGAGGCTTAAACGGCTCAAGTCAGGGAGACACGGTGACCACGGGAAGTGCCACGGTCCGTATCCTGCGTCCACCGACTGAAGCCGGGGGGGCACCGCTGAAACTGGAAAAGACGCCGACTCTTGATAATGATGCAATCATCAGGTTAGTGGAGGCGGGCTTTTCAGAAGGAACCATTTTGAAAAGGATCGAGGACTCGCCGGCCAATTTCGATCTCTCATCATCAAAGCTTTTGGAACTCAAGAAGCGCCGGGTTACTGATGCGATTATCGCCGCCATGACTGCGGCGATGGACGACTCAGATACAAAAGTGATGGATCCGGGCACAAGCAAGGAGAACTAGTGGCATGTCGCGCGCCCGAGCCCACGTTCTCCCCTGGATTGCTGTCCTCAAGCTTGCCGCCCTCCTCGCGGTCTTACTACTAAACGGCAGTTACGCTCGGTCCGCTTTTGCGCAGAGCGATCTTCCCCCTCCACCCCCTCCGCCCGCGCCTTCTCCGCGAACAGAAGAACAGGATATCGATCCCGAAGACGTCATCTCCGTCAATACGACAGAGGTGCTGCTGCCGGTGACGGTTCGCGATAGCACCGGCCAATTGGTCACGAACTTAACTAAAACAGATTTCAGTGTTTTCGAAGATGGAGTGAAACAGCCACTCAGTGATCTCAGCTTGCGTCAGGTGCCGGTCGATGTGGTTTTAATGGTAGACGCTTCATCGTCCGTTGCCGACAACTTGGATGACTTTCGTCGCGCGGCCGAAGGCTTTGCCGAACATCTCGCCGCCGACGACCGCGTAAGCCTGATTCAATTTGACGATCGCATCCTGCTGCTTCAGGACTGGACGAAAAGCCTCGTACAACTGCGCCGCGCATTACGGCGGGTTGTTCCTGGAATGTTTACGCGCTTTCATGACGCGATGTTGCTGGCCGCTCGCGATCAACTGCCGCGAAAGAATGCCCGCTATGCGATCATTGTGCTGACCGATGGCATAGATAGCGGTCGGGGTAGCACATTTGAGAAGGCATTGCGCTCTGCTCTGCAAGCTCAAGTGACTGTCTATGTGGTCAGCAACACCGAAATTGAACGAGCCAAAAAACAGACGGAACTATCTGATCTACTCGCCAATTCCTCATCTGTTGTTCGCTTCAATGAATTGCGTATCACGGATTTGAAAATGGGTCTCGACGCACTTACAGCAAGTGAAAGGAACCTTGACCAGTTAAGCAGGGCAACCGGAGGCAGGCTTTACCGGCCGACATCTTTCGGCGACTTGGAAAAGACTTATGCCGAGGTAGCAGATGAGCTGCGCCACCAATACGCCCTCTATTACAGTCCGCTTAACAAAAAACGAGACGGCCAATTTCGGCAGGTCAAAGTAGAAACGAGCGATCCTAGCCAGAGCGTTTCAGCCCGCATCGGTTACTACGCACCTAAGTAACCTCTACCTTCCATGGCCCTGCGTTTCACTCCCAGCCGAGTGTCATAACGCGTCACGAAGACGTAGATCCCCCAGCCTGTATCTTTTCGGCCCAAACGTTTAACATCCAAAACCAGGCTGTTATCAGGTCAGTGGCATGTAAGTTAGCGTCTGCCAGCAGTTAGCAGAAATGGTCCTTAGCGGCACAGGTGTTGCGGTCAAGGTGCCGCGATCTGGAAGCACAAGTGTGCGAATCCCCGCTTCCAAAGCTAATCAAAACAGATTAACCGAATAGGAGACCGCAGAATGCGACCGATTAAACACGTGGAGAAGGGTCTTACTTTGGTGGCTGGAGGAGTCCACGAAGCGCTTCAAGCAGTAAATAAGTATAAGCCGAATCCATCATTTACGCCGAAATGGTCTGAAAAGCCGTTGCTGAAATCGTGGCAGAAGAGTAAGCCGACTTTGGGTTGGCCACGCACTACCGATTCCTTGTGTCCGAATTGTGTGATCGAGGCTCGTGAGGAGATTCTGAGTGGCAAAAGGGACGTGACTGTCCTTATTAACGAGAAGGTTGGAGAGATCAAGGCGCAGATTATCGAGCGCGACGGACAGATCTGGATGGTTAAGGATTGTCCCAGCCATGGCCACTTCGAAGACATGATGGCCATCGATTCGAAATTCTTGAATCACATTGAAGCAATGTTTCCGGGCCGCGACATCGACGCGCACAACGACGAGAAACTTCATAATCATGGTTCGAGCACGGTGAAGTATGGGCGTGGCGCTGTTTTGACGGTGGATCTCACTAATCGTTGCAACATGATGTGTGATCCGTGCTTCATGGATGCTAACCAGGTGGGGTTTGTCCATGAACTGAGCATGGAAGAGATCAAAGAGATTCTTGACAATGCGATAACCATCAAGCCACGACGACAGATGTCGGTTCAGTTCTCGGGAGGTGAACCGACGATATCTCCATATTTCCTCGAGTCGGTCCGCTATGCTCGCAAGGTCGGCTACAACAGTGTGCAGGCGGCGACCAACGGGATCGAGTTCGCGAAAAGCAAAGAGTTTTGCCATCAAGCCGCCGAGGCTGGATTGCGTTACGTTTATCTGCAGTTTGATGGTATTGGCAATGATGCGAACAGTCATCGCCAGGTCGGCAATCTGTTTGACGTAAAGATGCGGGCCATCAATAACCTTCACGAGGCGGGCGTGGAGATTGTTTTGGTGACCACTCTGGTCAACGGGATCAACAACGATCAGGTCGGTTCCATCATTCGATTTGCACTCGACAATCCGAAGAAGATTGCCTTTCTGTCTTTCCAACCGGTGTCCTTCACCGGCCGTGATGAAGAGATCACAGAACAACGGCGGCTTCAGCAGCGCTACACTCTCTCCCACCTCGCCCACGACGTCAAAGATCAGGTTGGCATAACCGAGCCGACACGCGACTGGTTCCCGCTTTCATTGATGGGCGCCTTCGCCGATTTCGCGGATCTGGTTCACGGTCCGGAGGCCGAGTGGGGACAGGTTTCGTGTGGCTGCCATCCAAACTGCGGGATTGGTACGGCGGTTATGATCGATAAGGACACGCGCGAGATGAGGCCGGTGCCTGAGTTTCTGAATATTCCGGGCTTAGTAAAGGATATGCAGAAGATTACCGACGCTGCGCGTGGCAAATGGATCTCAAATCTTCTAATGGGTCTGGCGCTTCTGAAGAACTATAATCCGTACAAGGCGCCATCGCAGTTTTCGCTCTACGAGCTCTTCAAGAAATTCGACAAGTCGTTTGGGCTGACCGGCAAGGATTACGGAAAGGTGGATGGCCATCGAACCCAGCAAGATATTGAAAGGCGTCGATCAGACCGTTGGAATTTTCTTTTCATAGCCGGCATGTGGTTTCAGGATCTCTTCAATTACGATTTTCGCCGGACTGAAATGTGTATCATTCCCTACGGCACGCAGGAAGGAGAAATCTCCTTCTGTGCCTATAACACGGGAATTGGTTGGAGAAACATCATCGAGAACATGCACCAGAATGCGACGGTTGCCAAGTGGTATGAAGAGCATGGCCGTCATGAGATCTTCGCTCGCGGAAAAGAGGTGCAACTGAGTGACGCCGCGCACGGATTAGTCTTGAATCCCACCGACCTGAAGCGACCCAATAAACCGCAGATGGAGGGCCCCAAGACTGCCCACGAAGAAGCAGTGATGATGCGAAGACTCTACCAGGAGATGGTGCTCAAGAAGCAGTTGAATACCAAGGACGCCGACAAGCCCGTTCAAATCCAGGGTCTCGGGCGGAGCCGCGTTGAGGTAGAAGAGCAGGAGGCAGTGGCGGTTTAGGGGAGAGCAAAGAGCGAAGGGCAAAGAGCGAAGGGTGAAGCGCTAAGAGCGAAGAGGAAAGGGCAGGAAAATCTCAGCTGCTGTCCCTTCGCCCTTAGCTCTTTGCCCTTTGCTTTTTGCTTCTCGTGGACTTGACCATTGCTATCGGCGCCGTGTTAAATAGTTCGGTTGCAAAAGGGACGAATTTCAAGATACGGAGAAGGAATGGCGATAGTAACAGTAAATCAGGGTGAGTCGATTGAGAGCGCATTGCGCCGCTTCAAGCGCAAAGTTATGACCGAAGAGATCATAAAGGACGCTAAAAAGCACGCGTTCTTCATCCCACCTGGCCAGAAAGCTAAACTCAAGTCAGCTCTCGCGCGCAAACGGAACAAGAAGAAGGGCCGGATGCGAACTGCCCCGCGCGACTAAACTACTTCTGCCAGGCGAGCACGCTGCCCCGGCTTTCCTTATCTCACTAGCCGTCTACAGTCAAAAAAAGGGAGAAAGTGGACGCTCCTGAGTTCGCGCCGGGGGAAGCCGAAGGCGCCTGGAGATTGCCGATTGGCTGGTTTTCGCTGCAAAATTCACCCCAAAGCAGGAAAATTGCCGTTTTTGCAACTGTTTTTGAGGTATGACACGAATTCTGCTGACAAATGACGACGGGATCCACTCCCAGGGGCTGATCAAGCTTGAAGAGGCCTTAAAGGAGGTGGGCGATGTTTACGTGGTGGCACCGGCCTCGGAGATGAGCGGTGCCTCGCACAGCCTGACGCTGGCGCGCCCGCTGCGCATCCGGCAACTTGACGAGCGCCATTGGACCGTCGATGGCACACCTACGGACTGCATAACCCTGGCACTCAATAAGATCCTTCCAGATGAAGAGCGACCGGACATCTGTGCTTCCGGAATCAACCATGGCGGCAATCTGGGTGACGATGCTACCTATTCTGGAACAGTTGCGGGGGCGCTTGAAGCTACGATCCTGGGGGTCCCCGGAGTGGCCCTCAGCCTGGTTGCGAGAGAGAATTTCGACTTCTCTCAGTCAGCGCAATTCGGTGTGATGGCCGTTCGCAAGGTTTTGGCGGAAGGTTTGCCTGAAGGCACTTTGCTGAACATCAACATTCCGCCGGGAGAGATCAAAGGCGTGCGTGTCACTCGCCAGGGCATCAAAAACGCGCGCCCGGTAATCAGCGAACATATCGATCCGCGGAACAAACCGTATTTCTGGATTGGCGAGGAGTATTTCAGAACTAATTCAGCCGATGGCACTGACTATCATGCCATTGAGATGGGCTATGTTTCAGTCACGCCGCTGAAGAGTGATATGACGGACCACCGTGCGCTGACCGCCATTGAGGCATGGAACTATTTAGGTGCCGAATTGGTCCATAAAGACTAGACCATTTGACATTTGACATTTATCAGTTTTCATTGGCTTGCGCGGGCGTTCTGACCCATTGATAACTGTCAACGAGGCGTCCGTAATAATGGCAAATTTCAAGCGTCAAATGTCAAATGGTCCGCCCTCCGCCCTCCTCCGGCCTGCCACCTCCTGCCTCCTGCAGTCTGCCTCCTGCCGTCCACCGGCCTGCACCTGTTAGAATCAACTCCGTGCAACCAACTGAGCAACAGAAGGGTAGCCAGCACGGGTTTGCGATTCCGCGGGAGCGCATGGTTATGCGACTGCGCGACCACTATCAGATTCGAGATCCGCGAGTCCTAAAGGCAATGGAACGCATTCCGCGACACGCTTTTGTCCCGGAAGCTCTGCAAGGTCGCGCCTATGGTGATCACGCCTTACCTATCAGCTCCAACCAGACAATCTCTCAGCCTTATATTGTTGCCAGGATGACTGAGCTGCTCGAAATTGATGAGCACAGCCGCGTATTAGAGATAGGCGCCGGCTCTGGTTATCAGACTGCGGTTCTCGCGGCAATTGCAGGTCAGGTTTACGCCATCGAACGCCTCGGAGAGTTGGCGCGGCAGGCACAAGCAAAGATTCGCGAGTTAGGCATTTTCAATGCTACGGTAAAGTGTTTTGATGGCACCGTAGGCTGGGCAGTCCACGCTCCATACGATGCGATCCTGGTGGCGGCAGGTGGGCCGAGTGTCCCAGAGCCTTTGCTCGCCCAACTGAAGACGGGAGGCAGATTAGTGGTACCCGTAGGCGATTCTCGAGACTCACAACGATTGATTCGCGTGATTAAAACCGACAAGGGTTACCGCGAAGAAGATCACGGCGGGTGTGCGTTTGTGCCCTTGATAGGCCAGCATGGTTGGACGCAGTGAGGCTATTTATGATCGCAAAAATCATCGAAATCTTATCCAGCTTCATAGTGGCCACCATTTCTACGTTGGGCTATTCCGGCGTAGTGCTGCTAATGGCCATTGAGTCGGCGTGTATACCGTTGCCCTCAGAAATTATCATGCCCTTTGCTGGTTATCTTGTTTCCACTGGAGAGATGAATCTTTGGGCCGTTGGCGTCGCTGGCGCGTTCGGCTGTGTCGTGGGATCACTTGTCGCGTACTGGGCAGGCATGTACGGAGGGCGCCCGTTGATCGAGAGGTATGGGCGCTATGTATTGATTTCGCGGCATGATCTAGACCTGGCTGATCGTTGGTTTACTCGTTACGGTGAGGTGATTGTTTTTACCAGCCGTTTGCTTCCAGTCATTCGCACCTTCATCGCATTCCCTGCTGGAATAGCCCGAATGAATTTGAATCGTTTTGTGATCTACACCTTTGCCGGATCGCTTCCTTGGTGTCTTGGTTTGGCATACATCGGGCAGAAGCTCGGCGAGCAGTGGAACAAGGACGAAACCTTAAAGACCTGGTTTCACCGGTTCGATTTTCTTATCGGTATCGCTGGTTTGATCGTGGTTATCTGGTGGGTTAGACGTCACATTGGTCACCTGAGGTCCGACAAGCTTCGGCAGGACAACGTGGAGACGATTTAGATCCACAGGATTACGAAGATTACTCATCATATTGGGACGCGCGGGGAAATTCTCTAGCATCAAAAATCGGGGTCTTAAGGACGTCGACGAACGGCACGTTGCGGACCGTTGAAGACCGGACGCTGAGGCGACATAGCAAAATTGAACTGCCACTAGCATTTTTTGAAATTCTCTGGGTGACAAAAAATGCCAACTGCAGCAATGCTGGTCGTAGCGCTGACTGTTTTGGAGGCTTTGTCGCTTAGGGAGGGACCGTCTCCCCAATGCCAGTATTGGGTACACATTTTGCGTTGACCGTGGCTAACTCGGAGACTACCTCACCGACTCTCCCCCCAAACAAACAGCTTTGGTCACCGTTTGCTTGTTTCAGGGTGGTACCAGCGGCGCAGCACCCACCCGCAACCGCCTCGAGACGCTGGTGACTTGTTCGTCTGCCCGCACGCCGTGGGTTCTACTTCACGTTGACCTCCAAGCTGTCCCACCTCTTTTTGATCTCTTTGGGACATCGCAAAATGGCCTGGCGGGGACTGAGAAGGCCCAGACGAATGCCATGGAGATCCACCGTGAGACTGGTGGCAGTGACACTACTCGCATTCCCCTCGCCGAGATCGCTGACGACAGCCTTTATTTTCCTGTGGCTGTTGTTTGCCGCCGGCCCAGTTAAGGCGCAAGTTTGCGCGAATCCTGGTAAAGACGGGCCGGGTGGGACTCTTTCCGGAGTAATAAATACCTATTATCCAGGCACTGCCACGGCCAACGCCGGCGCAACCTCTATCAGCATCGGAACGCCTACTGGCTCGGCGACGCCGATTGCCAGCGGCGATCTGCTGCTCGTTATTCAAATGCAGGATGCTGCAATTAACTCCACCAACTCCAATTCCTACGGGGACGGTGTGGCAGGAGTCCCTGGGAGCGGCTCCACCAGTCTAAACAATTCTGGTCGTTACGAGTACGTGGTTGCGACCAGCTCTGCCGGAGCAGCTGTGTCGGTGCGGGGAACTGGCGCTGGCAACGGCCTGCTGAATACGTACACCATTGCCGCGGCGAGCGGAACGCAGGGACAACGACGCTTTCAAGTTGTGCGCGTTCCCCAATATTCGAGCGCAACTCTGGGTTCCGGTCTCACGGCGGCGCGCTGGAACGGCACAACTGGCGGTATCCTAGTGTTGGATGTGGCCGGCAACTTGAATCTGGGCGGCGCTACAGTGAGCGTCGATGGAATGGGTTTTCGAGGTGGCGGCACCCGACAACTGGCGGGAGGAAGCGGTGGCAGTAACACAGACTACCGTAATGTCGCCAGCAATAATTTTCACGGTGGAAAAGGTGAAGGTATCGCCGGCACGCCGCGTTACGTTTATGACGCAGTCTTCGACATGGTCGTTGATACTGGCGTTGAAGGCTATCCGAATGGCAGCACCGCGCGAGGCGCGCCCGGCAACGCTGGAGGCGGCGCCACGGACGGCAACCCAAATGCCAACGATCAGAATTCCGGCGGCGGTGGCGGTGGCAATGGCGGTGCTGGGGGTCAAGGAGGAAAAACCTGGAGTTCCAACCTCGATCGCGGGGGCAACGGTGGCACAGCGTTCACGGCCGCGGCCGCTGACACATTAGTTCTTGGCGGTGCTGGGGGTGGCGGCTCGAGAAACAATTCCTCGGGCACTGCCAGCAGTGGCGGCGCCGGCGGAGGCATTGTGATGATTCGAGCAGGGACCGTCAGCGGTTCAGGAACAATCTCCGCCAACGGTGCAAATGGAAATGCTGCGCTCAATGATGGCGGTGGAGGGGGTGGAGCAGGCGGCAGTGTGATCGTCGTGGCAAATGTCGGCGGCTTAGGAAGTTTGACAATCAATGCGAGCGGCGGCCGTGGTGCAGACGCTTGGCCATTGCAGGCGCCTAACGGAACACCAGGAGAGCGCCATGGACCGGGTGGCGGCGGCGCCGGTGGCTTCATTGCCATCAGCTCCGCGGCGAGCACCAGTGTGACCGGCGGTGCGAGCGGCATCACCACAACCGCGAGCGATCCTTATGGAGCAACTGCGGGTGCAACGGGATCGGTGATCACAATCTCGTCGGGCGTGGGCCTTGGGGCAAGTTCCGGTGCGGAGTGCGTTCCAGTGCTAACTGCAACAAAATCCACCACCACGCCCTCAGTCAACAATTCTCCGACTGGGACGACCGCGACTTACACGATCCTCCTGTCGAATGCGGTCAACAGAAGCGCCGCAAGCAACTTGACTATCTCCGACACCTTACCCGCCGGGTTTACCTACAACGCAACCATCGCAACTACCTTGGGCGGGGGAGCAACTCGCCCTTCCATCTCAAATCCAAATGTGGGCGATGCCGTTCCAGTATGGGGAACATTTTCCATACCGGGAGGTGGGAGCGTGAGTCTGAATTTCACAGTAATAATTGCGTCAACAGTTGCCGGAGGAACGTACCAGAATCCAGCTACAGCCACCTATACCGATCCCGCGCGCACGACGGTGGGAGGGACGACGACTCTGAGCTATGATCCAGCTTCCAATACGGCCGAGGACGTTACGGTGATTAGCGCGCCGCTGGTTGATCTGATCAAGTCCGTAAACCCGAGCAGTCCGCAGCCACCGGGAACAGATCTTACGTACGCCATCACCTTTACCAATAACGGTGGCAGGATAGCCACAGATTTGATTGTTAGAGATCCCATTCCGGCCAACACGGATTTCAAAGTCGGCTCGGTAACAAGCAACCTAGGCACGACGGGTCTCACGATCGCAATAAGCTATTCCAACGACGGTGGAACCACTTGGACTTATACACCTGTGAGTGGCGCAGGAGGTGCGCCCGCTGATTACGATCGAGTCATTACGGATGTCAGGTGGTCTCTTACAGGAAATCTCAGTCAAATATCTCCCAACAATACCGGCACTCTGGGCTTCACTGTAAGGATACGGTAACTACACGGATTTGTGGGGACGAGTTCCCAATTAGCTCGATACCAATCGCCAGCCTTAAGTAGCGAGTCAACGCGGTCGACTCCTTCTTCCGAATTTGGAAGGAAGAGCCTCTAGCTATAGCTAGGCCCCGAACCCTTCGCCACGTATCCACGGCGCGGCTAGCGTCGAACACCGATTCACGTTTTACTATTTGCGATTTACCATTTACTATCCCACATAACGTCGGGGCGTGGCTCAGCCTGGTAGAGCGCACGGTTCGGGACCGTGAGGTCGGTGGTTCGAATCCACTCGCCCCGACCACTAACATCAACTTAAACAATAATTTAGGCTGCCAGCATTGGCAGCCTTATTTCTTGGTTGTGGCCAAATTGTGGCCAGAAGATTTGCCACTCATGAAATCGCAGACCTTACAGATTACGAGATGTGCTAAAAAAAACAGCCGAAATTTGTAGATGCCGAAGTCCCAGAGTGATGACAGCCAAAGTTTTCACCTTGAGAACCGTCTGGTGCTGTGGGTTCTCGTCCGAAACCGAGACAGGCAGGTCATCTTTTGATTACTCGAAAACTGTCACCAGAATAGCTCTGCTCATCCCATTCGCGGACATGGCTACCTAGCCATCGATCGACAAAACTTTAAGGGCAGCTAGCACACTCAACCTTATACAACCGCCACTGGCCGGGGATGTCGGTGAACGTTGTCGTGCCGCGCTCCCCAAAGCGAATGCCCGAACCTGCTATCAGGTCCTTGACGGTGTGTGAAACGAGTACTTCGCCTCCCTGAGCTGCGTTCATGATGCGTTGGCCGATTTCGACCGTCACTCCACCGACACCGTCGTTCTCTAACAGGTCGCATTCTCCTGTGTGTAGGCTCGTGCGTACTACTATGCCTAAGCGCGAAGCATATTCGGAGATGGTGCAGGCACACCGGATCCCCCGCGCTGGACCATCGAACGTCGCCAGCGGCCCTCGACCATTCTTCTCAATCTGGCGCCCGCGAAACCAAACAATCTCCTTCTTTATATACGCGCAAAAAACGTCCAAGCACTTCAGAGGACGTTTCCTGATCTTGAGTCGTTGTCCCTTTCGGAGCGGCAATATCGACAAAGAGCACAGTTGCGAGTACGCGTTCAGGTTCGCTGGTGTGACGGGCACCCGTCAAAAACTCCTCGATTTCATTAAGAATAGCGTCGCTATCGCCAATAAACGGAAGGTGGTCCTCTCCGGACAGTTCTACATATTTGGCGCCCGGGATAAGCCCGGCAACGTACTGCCCTTCTTCTACCTTTAGACACCGATCACCTGTCCGATGGATGCTCAATGCCGGCACGCGTATGGTGGGTAGTACATGACGAACATCCACACTTCTGCATTCATCTTGGTCAGTGCCACCGCCGCTCCGGGACTTGCACCCATACGTAGGTAAGTTGCCCACCAGTTGCGGAATTCCAAATCATCGACTCTGGATGGTGCTCGCTCTTCGATACCTACAGCCTTGCCTAATTTCGCCGAGAACGGCAGCTATTTATGTTGTTGTTGGCGGTCCGCCAACCGCCAGCCTTCTGACTCAACTGTTATTACTTTATTGCGCTTTGGATCTTACATCGTGCAGTGCCGGTCCACGGCCTGCGTGTTCGTCTACTTTTGAAAAGGTCACGACGCGGTACCGGCGTTGCAGTACTGCGCGTTCATCCCAAGCGATCGACAGCCATGGAGGAGGCCGTCATATGAATTACCCATGACCATCTGAAACGCAGCTGAAGACTTGCGACCTGGCTTAGTAGTTTTCCTCGCGCTGCCTATTGTTCACCTCGTAATTTCTAGGCGCATCGACCCTTCCCACTGTATAGAACCACTCGTCAAACGTCCTGGGGGCGAGAAATGCCTCAGGTCAATTATCTAAAGTTAGCGATCCGCGCTTTATTGCAGGACGTCGCTCACCGAAATAAGGAGGTCCACCTATGTTGCTCCGAATCCAGCTCCCTAAAATAGAATCTATTCTGAATCTTCTGCAGGCGTTTGCACTAACAGTCATTGCTTCGACCTTATTTGCCCAAGCGTCAATAGCGGTGAACGTTAACGCACAAACCATCCAGTTTAGTGCGGCAAATTTCACTGTCAGTGAAGGAGCAAGCAGAGTAACCATCACCGTGACACGCACCCGCGATGCTTCAATGGCAGCGACTGTTGAGTTCTCCTCGGGAAACAATGCCTATGCGCAGTGCAACAACATCAATAATATGGCAGCTCAGAACTGTGACTTCACCGTGGCGGCCGGAAGGCTCACATTTGCAGCTAACGACACGAGCGAAACCTTCACCGTCCTGATTGCTGAGGATGCATACGTCGAAGGTGATGAGACCTTTCCGATTACTCTAAGCAATCCCACCGGCGCGACGCTCGGCGATCCCGGCACAGCTACGGTAACCATCACAGATAACGATGCGACGGGTGCGCCATCAGTGGCTCAAAAGCAGTTTATTGCCACCTTGACTGGCGCTCAGGAAGTGCCGCCTACTGGCAATACCATTAAGGGTAATACCGGCTTTGTTAAACTCAACGCCAATGAGACCGAGGCTGGGGTTTCCCTTGCTTTCAGTGGGCTCACGGGTAACCAGACAGGTGCGCACATTCACGGCCCAGCTTCAGCTGGAACAAACGCCGGAATCCTCTTTCAGTTACCGCTTGGCACTCCTGTAAATAACGTTCAGATCAACCCTTCTGCCCAGCGGGTGGCAGATCTCAAAGCCGCACTACACTACACTACATTAACGTACACAGCACCGGTTTCCAGGATGGTGAAATTCGCGGCCAACTGCTGTGGAACCCGATCGAAGAGACTTCGCTTTTTGTCGCTCAGCACTACCTGGATTTTCATAGCCGCTCAACGCTCGATGATATGGGGGGACTCGCGTATTGGGTATCTCAGATCGATAGCTGCAACGCGGATGCTCTCTGTGTACGCGAGCGGCGTATCAGAATTTCCGACTCCTTCTTCTTCGAAAGTGAGTTTCACAAGACCTCGGGTTTCGTCCATCGCCTGTATCGCGCTGCCTTTGGCAATACTCAGCCGCTTCCTAATCCCGACCTGGGTGATCCAAATGGGCCGTTCTATCCGGGCCCAGATTTTCACCTGAAATTTCCGAGCTACGCAGTTTTTAGCGTAGACCGGTCGCGATTGGACGCGACGAACCTCACTGAAACGCAGTTAGCCCTTGCTAACGAATTTGTACAACGGCCGGAATTTGTGCAGGAGTATCCCGCGAATTTGACCAAAGACGAGTTTATAGATCAAGTACTGCAAACAATCACTGCTGCTAGTGGAAGCGACCTGACCTCACAAAAAGCAACGCTGAGCACGATTTACGATCAGGGGCAACGTGGTCTGGTGATGTTTCATTTGGCTAATGACTATTGGGATGGCTGCCCAGGAAACCAGGCACCCTGCGTCCCCCAAAATGTCGGTCCAGCGGTAGACAATCGCGCATTTATCGACGCGGAATACGAAATGCTTTTCGTGATGGCAGAGTATGTTGCGTACCTGCGCCGTGATAGGTGATGCGAACGGTCTGAACTTCTGGCCGATCCAGGTTAAACGATTCCCGCTGAGAGATCCTGGAGCACAGCATGCAATTGCCTGCTCATTCATTACGTCTGCGGAATATCAACTGCGTTTCGGAGGCACGTCCACTCGGAACAACAATGAATGTCCGCAATAGTCACGGCGAAAGAGTTCTTTCATCGTCTCACGCACGTTGGGATTCTCGCTTGAGTGAACTCTGCATCAACTCAAATGAACTTTGGCAAACGATAATAGTCGCGTGTTGTGGACGACCAAGATAGACGGTCCCAATGCAATAACTTTTTAAGAAATCATCGTAACTGTTACGCGCCTGGGATAACCGTTCCACAGTCAAAGAAAGAGATAATTTATGCTCGACAAACTTGGGTGCGGGCTGCTTGTAGCGGCTTTGGTTAGCACTTTGGTTGCGACACCCGGTTTGGCCTCTGCGCAGACGAAACGGGACACCAACCAGCAATCAAAGGTCATTACCCAGGAGAGAGAACTCTTTGTTGAGGACGTGCCCGCAAATCAGGCCCTGCGGGCTGACATCTCGAAACTCGTTGCTGGCGTAAAGGCTCAGCGTGATGTAGTAACGTTTCCACGGCCGCAGCTGCAATCACCTCAGCGAAACAATCTCTCTAAAGGGACGAAGATCACCGTCGGGGTTGCGGTTGCAGTTGCAGTGGTTGTTGTCGTTCTGGTAGCGCAGCGTTGCAGTAACGAACCGGGAGGCTGCTAGAACGAACCCATAAATCACTGCGTAGATGTGTTGAGAATCCCGTTAGGTCCCGAGGATAGTTCAACATTTATTGGTTTACGAAAATGTGCCATGCCGCGGAAATAGTAACAAAACTCCTGGTTTTTCCCGTTCAATGGCCTTGGAAAAGTCGGCTATTGCTCCGTCAAGGTCATTCTTTTCAAAGCGGGAAATGCGTCTCTGGGAGTATTCGTCTGCGGAAGTCAAGTTCTGTCCCTGGGCGGTGAAGCCACTGAGAATTAGCAATAACAGCACCACGGTTGAGTGGTAGCGCACGAAGTCCTCCTAGTGGCCCATTGTCTGCGGGTGAGGCGGTCCTAGTGCAGATGTGATTGGTAAACTAAACCTTGAGCGCCGCTACCGCCCGCTCATAATCGTCCGGCCTTACATAAATAACGTATCCGTAACTACCTTTGCCATCCGCTACCCCACTTGATGCAAAGACGTTAACGTTAGCCTCATACAGCTTCATGTGCACCTCAGCCACGGCCCCTAGCTCGTCATCCCCCAGAACCAAGAGGCTGGCTGAGGTTCTTCCAGCTTGAGGCCAGACTTCTGCGCCTCACTACGAAGTCTCCACTGTCCTCGGGGAAAGATCGTTAACTGGGTATTCATCGGCCCAAAGGGAACGGCGGTAAACGCCAACAGATTGATACCCAGTCTGCCTAACAGAGAAAGCAGCTTGTACGCCTCGCCGGGTTGATCTCTTACTGTGGCATAGAAGTATTCGACGCGGCGAATCTTGAAGCCCATATTATCTTTCTCCTTCCTAAGATAAAGATCGACTGGTCCGCGTAGCCGGAAGCGACGATGAGTTGCCGAGGAACGTTCTCGGTTGCTCTGTTTCAACGAAAGCGGTGATAAACGGTCCCTACCTGGCTTAGCGCGTTTGCTTCCGGCGCAACCTCTGTATTACACGACGATTCTTTGTTGGGTGCAAGCTCCTTTTGCCGTCGCAACATGGACCAGCCAGATAATCTGAATCAGGTTTGCAGTGAACCTATGGAAGGGCGAAATATTGCTGCGGTAAGTTCCTTATGATCCCCAACCAAGAATTGTCTGGCCTGGTCAATTTTCTCAAATTTTATTGGCAGATGGTATTTTACATTGACTTGTAATCAATTTGACACGGAGTTCCGCCAAGCTCCAGAAAAAAAACTTCAATCCTCGCGCCATTGGTTTCCACTCTTTCAAGGAGGAAAGCAAATGTTTAGATTTGTCTCTTCCGCACTGTTCTGTCTCTTCGCCTCGCTCCCAGTTTGTGCGGATCCGTTTGTTATTTCTACCCGGTGGCGAACCAGGCTTTAGCACATCATTCTTCACGCAAGGAGTCTTCACGTGCGGAGCACCTTGTATTGGCTCCGGCACCAACGCCGTAACGTTCGGCACTGGCACCACACCGTAACGTTCACTTTCACCGGTAATAGCGCGACTGTGCTGGCGAGTAATATAACCTTCACGTGGTAATGGGGCATGTCACTACATCCACCACGGGAGGAACAGTCGTATTCCCCTTACCGAGCCACCCATCTATTCCGTTACTGAGGTTTGATTTGATAGTTACCCAGACCTCGCCCGACCCTTTCGCGAGCGGCTTACATTGGATTTCAGGCTTTTCGACCCTGGGGGTTGTTACACAAGGGCCCGACTACGTCGTCATTCCTATAGGGCCCAACCCACCGGGGTTTAGCTACACCGGAGTTGCTTTTTCATTTGCCGCATTTACCCTAGACAACACGCCAGGTACGGTTGATGTCACAGCTGAGGTGGGTCTGATACCTGAACCAGCGACAGTCGTGCTACTTGTCACTGGGTTGGCGGGATTAATACTCAAGCGACGATCCAACATTTAACCAACCCGCTTAAGCCAAGAGATAGGAAACATTAGCATTCACTGTAGAAAACGCACTCGCTGGAAATCTGCCACACTGCTGGCAGAGAATCCGAAAACAAGAACGGGCAGCTTTCAACCGCTGCCCGTAACTATCTGACGATCAAGTGTTAGTAATGGTGAGCCGTGGAGGGCTCGAACCTCCGCCCGCTAATTCATAGTCCAGAACAGTCACTTTCTCTTGGTATTTCTCAATTCTCGCCATTTCTTTTGTCTTAACGTTACTCAGCAATTCATTGCCTACTCGTACTTCTATTTATTCGGGGATCCGCGCTGAGCTAGCCCGCTTTCGCCACTCAGGCACTTGGTACCAAACCGACGCTTCTTTAAGAGTGCCTTTCGCAATTGAGCTAATGGCCTTTTATTGCCTTGCCGGTTTGCCAAGAATCTACTGAAATGCCGCGTGGAGCAGTTGTGGTAGACGGCTTCACCCGAGAAACTTCGGCCTACTGGGTCATTGCGGATTGCGCAACCTCCTTCCAAGAAGAGGACGGATTGTTGCGCTAGGCGTCAGGGCACGCTGACTACTTGTCAAAGGCGCGGCAGGATCAAACAACTCCTGCACAACAGCTGTGTTAAAGAAGCGGTTGTCCGATAACTTATTACCAGCAGCCACGAGGAGTCCGATAGCGGCTTCATTAATTGTATTACCTCGAACAGCATTGTGGCCGCTGCTTGCGAATATTCCAGCATTATCGCTGTTGGTGATGGTGTTGTCTTTTACGATGTTGTTTTCGCCGCTTACCAAAATGCCATTCAAGCCTTGGCTGTCAAACACTTTATTCTCGAGAACGTTCACCCGATTCACTGGGGCAATGGGGATCCCCGCAAAGATTCCTGTATTAGCCGTGCCTACTATGTTTCGAACAATTCTCACGTCCGCAGTGTCGAAAACACCGATGCCATGGGAAACGAACGCACAATCTTCAGGTGCGCACGGCGTAAAGACGTGGTTGGTAATGATGTTCTCCGCAATCACGCCCGTGGTCCCTGAGAAAATCTGGATTCCGAGCTGCCCAAGACTAGTCGAACCAAGACCCGTAATCACATTCCCGATCGCGTGGAGGGTGTTCCGTGAGCCAAAAGCAAAAAGGCCGGCAATATCGTAGTCGTGTATGCTGCTATCGCTGAGCGTCAGATGCGCTCTCCTATCACCGCTCTGGTAGTCGATGGCAAAGCCGAACGCGCATCCGCCCGCACTTAGTATGTTCTTGATTACGACCGAGTCGAGTTTTGCCGAAGCGAAAAGGACAAGAATTCCCTCTAACCCCAGAAATTGCTCCTCGGTGTCCGCGCATTTCACGCCATTATTGATGCCGTCAACAGTGATGTTTTTAATTGTGACGCCAGAGGTTTCAGTTACAAGAATGACTGCGGCCTGGTTAAACCCGAACGTGTCCATAGCGCTTGCGACCATGTTTGATGGTTGCACCACCGCAAGGTTTTTTCCGTCGCGCTTCACACCAACAAGCGTCAACGGTTTCGCGATCTTCAGTTGCTCGTCATAAGTTCCAGGGCAGACTTTGATGACGTCTCCGAAAGCAGCTGCGTCGATTGCGCTCTGAATGGTCGAAAATCCTGCCCTTGGGCATTCTTCTTTGTCGTCGTCTACAAAATGTGTTTTCGCCTCGTGATTGTCATCGTCGTTGCCAGGAACAAGGGGTGACGCCGTAAGATTCGGTGCTAAGCAACACAATAAAAGCATCAGAACCGAAGCGGCGATCAATGGCAGTTTGGCTCTCTTAAATACAAAAGTTTCGCACATGGTGGGTCCTTTCGTTGGTTCCAGATTGAACTGGATTGTCTTGAGGCTTTTTAGCGCTTTGATGATTGTAGTGCTGGCACAAGAGTATGCACCGCACACGCAGGCTCGTGGGTCCAGCCAACGAATTTTCGAGTGTGGGCAGAAAGTACGCCAAAAATAGACATTAGTCAAGTAACGCCGCATTGGCATGGACCACATTTGAGTTGACGAGTATTTTTACCGCCCGGACGGCCGAGAGGAATTAAAAGGATTCATTCTACGTGTCTCTCAGTTCATCTGGCCCACCAGAACGAAGGGAGCCCAGAAGTACGGATGTGCGTGAGGCCCGCTGCGGGCGCCCATCCTGCGTTGGGCCGGCATCACTGCCGTAGCCTTGTCGGCTTGGCGTAGCTGGCCGTAGAAGTTGTGCATGAGAATCCCGGCAGAACGGTCATTCACCACCCACAAACTTGCCAGCACGGGAGGTGTGCCTGCATCTTTCGCGCGAATTTTGCGAATTACGCGAAGTTCGCGAAGTTGACGAAGGAACACTGCCTCGCCATACGTTAGCATCCATTACCGTCGGCTCAGGCACACCTCCATTTCTTAACGGCCCTTGGGATAATAAAGGGGCGTCCGATTCTCCTTGCAATCCTATTCCCCTCAGCCGCGTTGACCCTAATGACTAATGGTGTCGATGATTCGGTTTACCGGCAGATTGCTAAGGCCCATGTAAGTCGCCCAACAAATTGAGCCCAACAAATTGACGAACTTAGCCGCCGTGCGTCTTTGAGTTGAGGAAAATTTTCATGGCCCACCGGCACAATTCGAGAGCAGACATCAGCAAGGCCACAATCTCACTGTTGACAGTGCTTATAAGTCTCGTTGTCGTCTCGGCAGCCTCATCAACCAGGCGGTCTCTCGTATCTCGACTTACTGCTCTGGGAAGTAACAGCACTGGTCAACCAAAATCAGCTGCATTAATCGGGGAGCCGGCTGGAAGACACAGGAGTCGGAATAGAACCGCGCTTGTGGCCGGAACCGTCTCCACGTTTGCACCCGTAGCCGATGCTTATGTCTCGAGCACTGCAACGAGCAGCAACTTTGGCACAGCCAGCGAGTTGCGCTCCAAGCGTTCAACTCTGGAATCCTACCTGCGGTTTGATCTATTTAGCCTTGATCCTGGCGAGGCCATCCTTAGCGCTAAACTGCGCTTGACGGGTCACTTGAATGACACTTCTGGAACAAATGTCACGGCTCAGATCTTCTCTGTGTCAAATACTTCGTGGACCGAGACGGGAATCACATGGTCCAACAAACCCTCTTCAGGCGGAACCGCCCTAGCTTCCGTGACGGTTATCGATAATTTGGAGCGGCTCTACGAATGGGACGTCACCTCATTTGTTAGATCAGAGATAGGTGCAGAGCGCCATCTAATAAGCCTCGCCCTAAAGAATCCTTCGACCAGTAGTCCCTACGCAACCTTCAACTCGCGGGAGGCTTTCGGCAATGTACCGGAGCTTGTCATTACTACCACAGTGCCACCAACGGCTAGCATCACCAGCCCCTCCAATGGGTCCAGCTTCTTAGCGCCCGGGACAATCACAATCGACGCGGAGGCTATTGATAGCGATGGCATCGCCAAGGTGGAGTTCTTGCGGGGCTCTACTTTGCTGGGCACGGATACCACCTTCCCGTATAGCTTTGGCTGGGCCAATGCAGCCCCGGGTAACTACGCCTTGACGGTGAGAGCCACTGACACTCTCGGCGCCATAACTACTTCGAGTACTGTGAATGTCTTTGTAATCACAACGTTACCACCGACCGTAAGTATTACCAGTCCTATCTCTGGAACAATATTTCTGCATCCGGGAACGATCACTATCAATGCGGAAGCCGCCGACGCCGACGGCATCACCAAAGTTGATTTTTATCAGGGTAGTACTTTGTTGGGAACTGCCACCACCGCTCCCTACAGCTTTACGTGGACCGGTATGTCTGCCTGCTCGTATTCCTTGACAGCCAAAGCTACCGACACTCAGGGAGCCATAGCGACTTCAGTTCCTGTGCTCGTCAGAGTGATTGGGGGCGACTTAGGTGATCCCACACCACCGAATTTCAAGGTTGCGTTCTTCGGCGATCAGGGCTTAGGTCCGACTTCGGTTGCGGCGCTGAACGTCGTTAAGAATGAGGGAGCTCAAGCCTTGGTAATATCTGGGGACCTCGACTACGACGATAACCCAGTCGCTTGGGAGGCGCAGCTTAATAGCGTTCTCGGACCAGATTTTCCCGTACTAGTCTTGGTTGGCAATCACGACGAAGCTGCCTGGCTTGGTCCCAACGGCTATCAGAAACTAATTCAGGATCGCTTTAATCGTTTGGGCATCTCCTGGTGTGGCGACCTGGGTGTGCAATCGGCTTTTCACTACAAGGGAATCTTCTTCGTCTTTACCTCTCCGGGGATCGACCCCCCCATCGATCATGGGAATAACCATCTCTACATACGAGACCAGCTAGCCTCCGACCATTCCGTCTGGTCTATCTCGAGCTGGCACAAAAACATGCGTCTAATGCAGGCGGGTGGCAAATCGGACGAAACCGGTTGGGAAGTTTACGAAGAATCACGAGCGGGGGGAGCACTTATCGCCAGTGCCCACGAGCATTCATATTTTCGCACTCACCTGTTGAGCAACATCATGAATCAGACGGTAGCCAGCACGTCCAATACGATGATGCTGACGAAGGGGAACAGTCTTGTTTGGGTGTCAGGGCTCGGAGGTGATAGCAGACGCGATCAGGAGATAACCGGACCTTGGGTAGCCAGGATTTACGCCACCCCATGCTTGCCTGGAGATCCAGTCTGCATTCCCAACGCGGTAGAAGGAGCGCTGTTTGGCGTTTTCAATGTCGAGGGCCAGCAGAACAAGGCAAACTTCTATTTCAAGGATGTAAACGGCCAGATAATCGACAGCTTCACAGTGATTAGCGAAGTGGATATGCCATCCATTACCAGCATTTCACCCGCGGAAGTAGCATCGGGCGGCGAGGGATTCATTTTAACTGTAAACGGCGCCAATTTTCTCAGCGAGGCCAAGGTTTTGCTTAATGGCAGCGCCCGTCCGACAACTTTCGTCAGCAGCAGTCAACTTACAGCGCAGGTTAGCGCAGCCGATATCTTTTCAGGCGGTTCAATCCCGGTAACTGTATTTAACGGCGTCACGGGCGGGGGCAATTCCAACCCGACCAACCTTGGGGTCACAAGTCCGGTTCCGACTATCACGACCTTATTGCCGTCGACGGGAGTTCGAAACAGCGGCGATTTTACCTTGACCATCGATGGCTCCAACTTTGTCGGTAATTCGATTGTACGTTTCAACGGAATTGATCAGCTAACAAGTTTCGCCGGTACTACTCAGTTGACCGCTCAAATTTCAGCATCTAGCGTTCCGACAGCGGGCACTTTTCCGGTAACCGTCTTCAACCCCACGCCGGGGGGAGGCCTTTCGAACGTCGCTGAATTCTCGGTCAGCAATCCTGCGCCTGTGGTCGATAACATCTCTCCAACAAGCATTAACGCCGGACAGGAAGCGTTTACACTAACGGTCAACGGCGCCAACTACTTCAATGACTCTGTAGTGCGTGTTAATGGTAGCGGCAGGGCTACAACGTTCATGAGCCCGACCCAACTGACGGCGCAGATCTTAGCGACCGACGTCCAGACGATCGGCATGCTCTCAATTACAGTTCAGAATCCCGCCCCCGGCGGCGGTGACTCGACTTCTTTCGACCTTACTGTCACCAATCCGGCGCCCACCATAGGCAGCGTCGTGCCTGCCACAGCAAATGCCGGTGAAGCCTTCATTCTAACGGTTAACGGTACGGACTTCGTTGACGGCGCCCTGGTTAGGTGGAATGGCAGTAACCGCCCGACCAACTTTGTAAGTAATACACAGTTGGTTGCGCAGATAACGGCGGAAGATGTGGCGTCGGCGGGCACATTCCCCATCGCGGTAGTTAATCCGTTGCCGGGCGGTGGTGTATCGGCCAGTATTAACTTTAGGGTCCATAACCCTGTGCCGGCTGTGGACAATTTGTCGCCGGCGAGTGCTACAGCGGGCACAACAACTCTTAGTCTGGTTGTAAATGGCGGTAACTTTGTCAACGGCTCAGTGGTTAGATTTGAGGGTCAAGACCGCCCTACCAGCTTGGTCGGTCCGACACAGGTAGTCGCCGAGATCACGCCTGCGGATTTACAAGACGCCGGCACGTTCCATATCACTGTTTTCAATCCGGCACCCGGAGGAGGCCTATCCAACGTTGTTGACTTCGTCGTGGGTGGACCAAATCCTGTGCCTACGATTAGCGCCTTATCGCCGGCTAGCGTAACCACTGGGGATGCTGCGTTTGCCCTAACGGTCAACGGCACAAAGTTTGTGAGCGGCTCTGTAGTTCGATTTGACGGCGCTGACCGGGTGACGAGCTTTGTTAGTTCCACCCAGTTAGTCGCTCAAATCACCTCGACCGACATTGCTACTGGCGGTACGTTCCCCATCACTGTCTTTAATCCGAGCGAGGGTGGCGGCACATCCAATACAGTAGCGCTTAGTGTCAATAACCCCGTACCCAGCATCAGCGCGCTCTCCCCAAGCGATACTCTGATAGGTACTACAGACTTCACCCTAACGGTCAATGGCAGCAACTTTGTCAACGGTACGGTGCTGAAGTGGAATGGCAGTGACCGGCCTACCAGCATAATCAGCAGCACACAGTTGACGGCTGCGATTGCGCTGGCGGATGTGGCTTCGGCAGGTGTTGTTCCGATAACAGTTGTCAGTCCGTCGCCGGGCGGCGGCCCATCCAACACCATCAACTTTACTGTTAATAACACCACGCCAGTTCTCGACACCATCTTCCCGAACAGCGCCATGGCGGGGGACGCAGGCGTTACTCTGACTATCAATGGAAACAACTTTAATCCTGAGTCCGTGGTCAAGTTTGAGGGCAATGACCGCACTACCAGCTTTGTCAGTTCGACCCGGGTATTGGCCGAGATTCCAGCCGCAGATCTACAGAACGCCGGCACCTTTCATATAACTGTTTTCAACAGGGCACCTGGCGGTGGTTCATCTAACGTCATCGACCTGGTTGTAATCGGGTCGAATCCAGTGCCTGTGATTAGTGCTTTGGCGCCAGCAAGCATTATTGCAGGCGGAACTGATTTCATCCTTACGGTCAACGGCCTGAACTTTGTAAACGGCTCGGTAGTGCGCTTCAACGGCCTTGACCGCGTTACCAGCTTTGTAAGCTCGATGCAGTTGAACGCGCAGATTTCGGCGGCGGATGTTGCGATTGCCGGGCCATTTCCGATTACAGTCTTCAACCCGGCGCCCGGTGGGGGACTATCCAACACCCTTACTTTCAATGTGAATAATCCGCTGCCTACACTCGTTTCAATTTCTCCTACGAATCAGACCGCTGGTAACGGGCCTTTCTCGCTTGCGGTCAGCGGCAGTGGTTTTATCAGCAACTCTGTGGTGCGCTTCAATGGCAGCGACCGTCCTACTACCTTTGTCAGCCCGACGGAGCTTACGGCGCAAATCGGTGCTGTTGACATTCAAAGCGCAGGAACCTTCTCTGTGGCAGTCTTCAACCCCTCTCCGGGCGGTGGCAGCACAGCAACCCTTAACTTGCTCGTTACCAATCCGGCGCCGGCAACAATATCGCTCTCACCGGTTAGTGCCACGGTGGGTGGCGGCGCCTTCACTCTAACCGTTAACGGCACAGGCTTCGTTAACGGTTCCATCGTGCAATTCAACGGTAATAACCGCGTAACCACCTTCGTTAGCAGTGCACGATTAACTACGCAGATTACGTCAACTGATTTAGCGATAGCAGGCACCTTCCCGATCACGGCTCTAAATCCATCTCCAGGTGGTGGAATCTCGAATGGGATCGATCTGCTGGTTAACAACGCAACCCCCTCGGTGAATTCCCTGTCGCCGACGAACACCGTGGCTGGCAGTGCCGGGCTCACGCTAACGGTCAATGGGAGCAACTTTGTCAACGGGTCTGTTGTCAGATTCAACGGCAACAACCGGCCGACAACCTTCGTGAGTGCGACCAGGTTGACGGCTCAGATTTCTGCGGCGGACGTCAGTGCTGCTGGAACAGTGGGTGTGACAGTGTCCAATCCGCCTCCTGGCGGTGGCATTTCGAGCTCCATTAACTTTACGGTTAACAATCCAGTACCTTCCGTAAACAACATGTCGCCGGCTAGCGTCAGCTTGGGAGCGGCAGCCTTCAGCTTGACGGTCAACGGCGGCAACTTTGTCAGCGGCTCACTAGTAAGATTCAATGGCAGCAACCGTGTTACGACATTCGTTAGTGCTACGCAGCTGACTGCTCAAATATTGTCCACCGATCTTCAGTTAGGTGGAACGTTCGCAATCACCGTTCAGAATCCCACTCCCGGTGGAGGCACATCGAGTACCGTCAACTTTACCGTCAACAACCTGGCACCTGCTATTAGCACGCTGTCTCCGAGCAGTATGCTGGCTGGGGCACCGTCTTTCAGTCTAATCGTTAACGGCACGGACTTCGTTAACGGGTCAGTGGTGAAATTTAATGGAGTGAGCCGCAGCACAACGTTGGTCAGCAGCACCCAGCTTAGGGCGCAGATCATGGATTCGGACATTCAGATGGCCGGATCTCGGCAGGTGACGGTCGTGAATCCTGGTCCTGGTGGCGGACCATCGTCGCCCAGCACCTTCACGATCAATAACCCCGTGCCTGTTTTGACCACCATCTCACCTACAACTGTGACCGCGTCGGGTAACGCCTTCACGCTCACGGTAAATGGCACGGGGTTCAATAGCAGCTCGGT
>Ga0209751_10000883_pt1 | contig 31626 bp, 27 predicted proteins | sample RifCSP13_1_FD_184019 | JGI IMG/M metagenome (GOLD analysis project Ga0209751, IMG submission 184019) | Soil microbial communities from Rifle, Colorado - Rifle CSP2_sed 13_1 (SPAdes) (version 2) | ecosystem: Environmental > Terrestrial > Deep subsurface > Rock core/Sediment | place: Rifle...
CACAGACGCTCTCGCATGGGCCAGGTCTCTCTCCAGGGCATCGGGCACCTCCCCGACGTCCATTCTCCCCGCGGAGACTTTCACCCATGTACCTGGACTCATGTTACCCATGTACCCGGACCGTACCGACCTGGTCACTGACCACCGACCACTGACCACTGGACACTGGACACTCTCTCCGCCCCGCCCTATACTGCTCGCTGCCATGGACTGGGGGGCGACCCTCGTCTTAGCCGTGATTCTGAGCGCACTGGCTCTGGCCCTGTTGCGTAGTGACAAGCGCCGTCGCCGGCGCCTCTTGCTGTTGATCCCGCTGCCTCTCGTGGTTCTTGTCTGGCGTTGGGCTGCCTATCGACAAGCGTGGATCGAGCTCGCCCTGGCGGTTGCCATCTCGACGGCGGTGGTGGTGGTGTGGTGGCTCGCCTACGGTCGCCGCCTTCCTCCGCCCAGCGATGACAACATCCGTGTCTGGACCCAAAACGATCCGTTCTGAGTCGTGGGCCGGTTCCGCACCCTGTTGCTCGATTTGGACGACACGGTCTACCCGGCCGGCACCGGGTTATGGGAGGCGATCGGCGAGCGGATCAACCGCTTCATGGTCGAGGCGGTTGGCATCGAGCCGGCCCGCGCCGCCAGCCTCCGCCAACAGTACTTCGAGCGCTACGGTACGAGCCTGCACGGGTTGCGCATCCACTACGGGATCGACCCGTTCGCCTATCTGGCGTACGTCCACGACATTCCGTTGGAAACGTATGTGGGACCCGATCCCTCCTTGCGGCGGATGCTGACCCGGTTGTCCGTACCGCCGGTCATCTTCACCAATGCCGACTCCGCCCACGCCCGGAGGGTGTTGCGTGTGCTCGGCGTGGACGACTTGATCGGACAGATCATCGACATCGTCGCGTTGGAGTGGGTGAACAAGCCGCAGCCCGAAGCCTATCGCAGGGCGATGGCCTTGTGCGGTGTCGACCAGGCGGCTGCCTACCTGGTGGTCGACGACCAGCCTCGCAACCTTTTTCCCGCCGCCGCGCTCGGGATGGGGACCGTCCTGGTTGGAAGCTCCGCCCGGATGGATGGGATCGACGCCTGTGTTGCCTCTGCGTCCGATTTGTTGGAGGCCTACCCCGAGCTGAAGAGCCAAGCGCCATCCCGGCCTTGAGGCAGCGTCTTTCGGTTGCGGCCGACCTCCTGTCCGCGTTCTCTTGTGAGCAACCGGGCGGAAGCCCGGGACGACACTTTCCCCTGGACGGCGCACGATTCGACACAAGGCTATCCCTCTCACCGGGGGCTCATAGAATTGTGTTAGCTTTGTAGCCGTTTCGTCGCGGACGGAGAATCGGATGGTGCCGAGAGTGGTCAGGATCATCGTCGTAATCGAGGCGGCGCTGGTGCTTGCTTCGTTACTTCTCGTCGGCGGCGTCAGCGCCGGCCTGATCCTCCCCCAGGTCAACCCCGATGCCGGGGCCGCCCTCAGCAACTGGCTCGTGGCGCCCCTTCCACAATCCTGGCGGCTGTCCGACGGCGACGGCATGGCCCCGCCGCCCGATTCCGGCAACCCGCTCGAGACCTTATTCGCGCCTTTCTGGCAAGCCTGGGGATTCGTCCACGACGAATTTGTCGACCAGCCGGTCGATGATGCGAAGCTCATGCAGGGCGCGATCCGCGGCATGCTGGAAGCCCTCGGCGATGAACAGTCCGGGTACATGGATCCGGATCAATACGATCAGGCGAATATCCCACTGGAAGGGGCCTATGAGGGCATCGGGGCCTGGGTCGACACGGAATCGGAGTTTCTGACCATCATCTCGCCGATGCCGGGGTCCCCGGCAGAGAAGGCCGGCTTGCAGCCCGGGGACCAGGTGGTGGCCGTGGACGGTCAGGACATGTCCGGCGTGCCGGCCCAGTTGGTGATTCGGCGGGTGATGGGCCCCGAAGGTACGACGGTTGTTCTGACGATCCACCGGGAAGACGTTCCCGATCCCTTCGACGTGCAGGTCGTGCGCGGCCGCATCACCGTCCCCAGCGTTGAGAGCCGAGTGCTCGATCAAGGCATCGGCTACATCCGCCTGTCTTCCTTCGGCAACGACACCGTCGGGGACCTGCGGTCCGCGTTGCGCCAGATGTTGGCGGAAGATCCAACCGGTGTCATCCTCGACCTGCGCGGCAACGGCGGTGGATACTTGTCGGGGGCGGTCGACGTTTCGTCCGAGTTCATTGGCGAGGGGGTCATCCTGACCGAACGTTTCGGGGATGGCCACGAAGAGGTCTACAACGCCGATGGTGACGGGCTTGCTCTCGACGTTCCGCTGGTCGTGCTCATCAACGGCGGCAGCGCCTCGGCCTCGGAGATCGTCGCCGGCGCCGTGCAAGACCACGGGCGCGGCTGGATCATCGGCGAGAGATCCTTCGGCAAGGGCTCGGTCCAGAACTGGCATCCGCTCGAAGACGCCGCCGGGGCCATCCGGGTAACCATCGCCCGCTGGTTCACACCCAATGGCCGATCCATTCAAGGCGACGGCCTGCTGCCGGATATCACGGTCGGATATACCGACGAAGACCTCGCCGCCAACCGCGATCCACAATTGGAGCGCGCGATCGAGCAGCTGCTGCAGGGGGATTCGACCTCAGGCCTGAGCCCGGCTTCTCACCTGCTTCTTCTAGCCGCCTGACGCCGCAAACCGACTCCGGCCGGCATCCGTCGCCACACGGATTCAGCCGTTACTCACCTGCAACTTACTGTGCGCTCACTTGACGCGGGCATGATTCCCTCCGCGGAGCCGATCATGGCTCCGCTGGAGGAAACATGAGTACTCATCGTGGGCCTGGACTAGGGACGATCGCCGCCGTCGGCTGCCTGCTGTTGGTGGCGGGGATGTTCGGAGCGGCGTTCGGAGTGGGTGGTGCCTACCTGGCACTCCGTCCTGTGGCGGGTGCCGCGGAGATTCCACCGGCCGCGCCGGAGGTAGCCTCGCCGCCGTTGACCGCACCCTCGGCTGCCCCGTCGGTCTCGCTCGCCGTCGACCGCGTCGGTCCGGCCGTCGTGACCATCCTCAACCATCTCGGCAGCGAGGCCTTCCCGTCTGGCGGGGGCGCACAGACCGCGACCGGATCCGGAGTGATCATCTCGGACATGGGCTACATCGTGACGAACAACCATGTCGTCCAAGGGACGTCCAGCCTGGAGGTGGTCTTCGCCGACGGCACTCGATCCGCCGCCACGCTGGTTGGCAGCGATCCGTTCGCCGACATCGCCGTCGTGAAGGCCGCCTCGCCCGTGCCGAGCGTGGCCACCTGGGGCGATTCGACAACGCTCGCTCCCGGGGACACCGTCATTGCCATCGGCTCGCCGCTCGGGGACTTCACCAACACGGTGACGGCCGGCATCGTAAGCGCCACCGGACGCTCTCTGGACGCCTCGCCCGGTTACCGCATCGAGAACCTGATCCAGACCGACGCCGCCATCAATCACGGGAACTCCGGCGGGCCGCTGGTGAATCTCGAAGGCCAGGTCGTGGGAATCAACACCCTCGTCGTTCGGGGCAGCGGTTTGGGTGATGCCGCCGAAGGACTGGGTTTCGCGATCGAAAGCGACAATGCCCGCGCCGTGGCCGAAGCGATCATCTCCGACGGCGCCTACCCGCGACCGTATATGGGCGTGCAGTGGGAATGGGTGACGCCCGACACCGCCGCCCTCAACGGCCTGCCCTCCCTCTATGGAGCTTACTTGACGGAAGTCGTTGAGGGCGGGCCGGCGGCGCAGGCCGGGTTGCGCACCGGCGATATCTTGACATCGCTCGACGGCACCGCCTTCGACCAGGATCACCTCTTCCTGAACATGCTGCTCAAACACCAGCCCGGGGACCAGGTGCGCTTCGCTATTCACCGCAACGGCGGGAACGACGACGCCACGGTCGACCTGGGACAACGACCGGCAGCCTGATTGCTTCCATCTCCCGCGACCTTCGGGCTCGCAGGGAGAAGCTGGTTTCTCAGACACCGGGTTTCTTGAAGAAACCCGGTGTCGCTTTCTTTGAGAAACCCGGTTTCTCTTTCTTTGACATCCCACCGTCTGAATGCTAGAATGCGTTCGGGCGATTCTCCACCCCGCGGCTTCGATCGGTCTACCCTCGATGGCCGCGGGGTGATCTCTCGGCCGCGGGTTCAGGCCCGACCATTCAGGAGGGGACGGATGCCCAACCGGACCTTATGCCTGAACTACCCGGCCGCGTTGCTTCGCCAGCCGATCCTCCAACAGTTGATTCGATCGTTCAGCGTCTCGGTCAATATCGTGCGCGCCCAGATCTCGCTCGAGGAAGGCTGGCTCGAGATCGATGTCGAAGGCGACGAGGGCGAGATCGGCCGCGCCCAGGTCTGGCTGGAAAGCCAGGGCATCGAAGTCCTCCAGATCAACTGAGAGGGAGTGACGTGGAGCCAACCGACATCGAAGCCACCCTGGAGGAGATCCGGCAGGCGCTGGAGGCGCGCCGCGTCGAAGAAGCCATCGCCGCCCTGATCCGGCTGCGGCCGGCTGATCGGGCCGAAGCCTTTGCTGATCTGCCAGACGACGAGCAGGCGACCTTGCTCCCACGCCTCGACATCTCCTCGACGGCCGACCTGTTCGAAGAGCTGGAAGATGCCGAGGCGGCCGACGCCGCCGAGAGTCTCACGCCCGATCGCCTGGCCGACGTGCTCGACGAGATGGAGCCCGACGAAGCCGCCGACATCCTGGGCGATCTCTCTCCGTCGCGCGCGGCGCGCGCCCTGGCCGACATGGAAGATGCCGACGAGGTCATCCCGCTGTTGGGACACCCCGACGAATCGGCCGGCGGCCGGATGACCACCGACTACATCGCCCTGCGCCGCCACACCACGGCCTCCCAGGCCATCCAGTTTCTGCGCCAGGCCCTCGCCGACAGGGCCTCCCCCTATTACCTGTACGTCGTCGACCGTGATCGGAAACTGTTGGGCGTCGTCGGCCTGCGTGAGCTTGTCCTCGCCGCGCCGGATACCGTCGCCGAGTCGATGATGGCCCGCGATGTGGTTTACGTCAGCACCGACACCGACCAGGAGGAGGTCGCCCGGACGATGTCGCGCTATAGCCTGGCGGCTTTGCCCGTGGTCGATCCGCAAGGCGTGCTGCAAGGCGTTGTCACGCACGATGACGTGATTGACGTTTTGGAGGAAGAGACGACGGAGGACGCTCTCCATTTCGGCGCTATCGAAGCCGGGCCGATCAGCGACAAGCCTTACTGGTCACAACGAATCCGGGACGTGTTTCGGGCTCGCTTTGTCTGGCTGCTGCTTCTCTTCGCCGCCGAGACCCTCACCGGAAGCGTCCTGCGTTTGTACTCCCAGGAGCTGGAAGCCGTGCTGACCCTGTCCTTCTTCATCCCGTTGATCATCGGCACGGGCGGCAACGCCGGCAGTCAAACGGTGACGACCGTCATCCGCGCCTTGGCCCTGCAACAAATCGAACGCCGCGAGGCCATGCGCGTCCTGGCCCGCGAAGTGGGAACGGGGCTGCTCCTTGGTCTGGCGCTCGGGGCCGTCGCTTTCCTGCGAGTGCAACTCTGGGGGACAGGCCGTGAAATCGCGCTGATCGTCGGGGTCTCCATTCTCGCGGTGTGTCTGTGGGCCAATGTCGTCGGATCTCTGGTGCCCATCATGGCCGAGCGATTCGGCATCGACCCGACTGTGGTCTCGGCCCCGCTCCTTGCGACTTTGGTCGACGCTACCGGCCTCCTGATCTACCTTTCGATCGCCAGTTTCGTTCTGACCAACATCTAGGACTGGGAAGGCGAAGGTCGGCATTCCCGATCCACAACCTGCCCGGAAAACCAAGCCCTTCATAGAGCCCTGGCCAACCGAAAAGCACAGTCCATGAGGTCTGCGCCTACGTCTAAGTCATCACCGCGGCCCGAAACCCCGGAAGGCCCTTCGAAGACCCGGACGCGGGGAGCGCGACTCTGGCGATGGTTTTTCAGCCATCTCTACACGACACTCGCCTGGGCCTACGACGCCGTCGCGTGGCTCAGTTCGTTCGGCCGCTGGCCGTCCTGGAGGCGAACGGGATTCCGCTGGATCGTCCCCGGCCGAAGGCTGCTCGAAGTCGGATGCGGAACGGGCCACGTGTTGGTCGAGTCCTTGGCGCGCGGTGATCAGACGATCGCCGTGGACGCCTCGCCCCAGATGGCGCGGATCACGATGCGACGGTTGCGTCGGCGAGGGCGGCCGGCGGTCGTCGCCCGTGCGCAAGCGCGTGACCTTCCCTTCACCGGCGGCTTCTTCCACGCCGCGCTCTCGACCTTCCCCAGCGAATACATCTTCGACCCAGATGCGTTGGCCGAGCTCCATCGCATTCTGGCTCCCGGAGGCGCGCTGATCGTGGTCTTCTCCGCCCGCATCCTTCCCGTTTTCCTTTGGGATTGGCTTTCACGATGGGTTTACGACTTAGCCGGACAGGCGCCGCGCCCCGATCCAAGCTGGCTTGCGCCGTTCGAGGCCGCCGGCTTTTCCGCCCGCTTTGAGACCGTCGAGATTCCCGGTGCGTCCGTGTTTCACATTGTGGCGACGGCCTAGCAGTTGCGGAAGAAACCGGGTTTCTGCTAGAAACCCGGTTTCCGCTTCGACTCCTCGTGCTAGAATGCCACGATGAACGGCACAAGCGTCACCCGCCTTGGCGACCTGGTCCTCTTGATCGACTCAAAGAACAAGCCGTTCATCTTTCGACTTCAGCCAGGCCTCGAACTCCAGACTCATCGCGGGGTCATCCGCCATGACGATTTGGCCGGGGCCGCATGGGGTGCACGGATCTCCAGCCATTTGGGGGAGAGCTTCTTTCTCCTCAGTCCGACCCTTCACGACATCTTGCTCCACTTGCGGCGGCAGTCGCAAATCGTTTTCCCCAAGGAGCTTGGTTACATCCTGCTGCGCCTCTCGGTCGGATCGGGAGCGCGGGTGATCGAAGCCGGCACGGGCTCCGGCGCGCTGACCCTGGCCCTGGCCTGGGCGGTCGGGCCGGAGGGCCACGTGTACAGCTACGACCGCCGCGGGGACATGCAGTCACTCGCCCGCCGGAATTTGGAGGGCGTCGGCCTCGAGCGACGCGTCACGTTCCACGAGCAGCCGGTCGAAGAGGGCTTCCGAGAGGCGGAGGTGGATGCCGTCTTCTTCGATCTGCCGGATCCTCACCTCGCCCTACCCCAGGTGCGGGCCGCGCTCCGGCCGGGCTCTCCCTTCGGGGCGATCCTGCCAACGATGAACCAGATCGCCTCGCTGCTGAGCGCGATGGAATCCAATGAGTTCGCCTTCGTCGAAGTCTGCGAGATCCTCCTTCGCTTCTACAAGACGATCCCACAACGACTGCGACCGCTCGACCGCATGGTTGCGCACACCGGCTATCTGGTCTTCGCCCGACCTCTGGCGGCAGGGTCGGCCCCCCCGACCTCGGCCGAGGCCGCTCATGAGGCCTGAGCCTGTTGGCGGCTCGCCTCGAACGCGATGAGCCTCGACCTCGCCCAGAGGTTGCGAGACGCGCTGGCAGACCGGACGCCGACGGTGGTGACGGAGTGGGCGGCCCGGCCGGCGGCCGTGTTGCTGCCGCTCCTGGAAGAGGGCGGTGAATGGCATCTGTTGTTCACCCTACGCACGAACAGCGTCGAGACGCACCGGGGTCAGGTGTCGTTTCCCGGCGGTGGTTTGGAGCCGGACGATGCCGATCCGGTGGCGGCGGCGCTACGCGAGGCGCATGAGGAGATCGGGCTTGCTCCCGGAGACGTCCAGGTGATCGGCAGAATGGACTCGCTGATGACCGTCACCCAGTATCTGATCACACCCGTGGTCGGGATCCTGCCTTGGCCCTATCCTCTGCAGCCGCACCCCAACGAGGTGGCCGCCGTTTTCCATATCCCCCTGGCGTGGCTGGCAGATCCGGCGAACCTGGAGACCCGACTCCGCGAGCCCATGGCCGGCGGACCGGCCGTCCCGGTCTTCACCTACCGGCCCTACCAGGGGCATATCCTGTGGGGCGCCTCTGCCCGGATCACGCTCGACCTGTTGCGGCTGGCTGGCCTGAGGCCGGCTTAAAGCCTCCCGGGAGCCTGGAAGCTCCCGGGAAGTCTGATGGACATCCGATCGAACCCGCTCAATCGTTCTTGGAGGTCGCCTTCGCTGCTGGCTTGGCGGCCGGTTTCGCACCCGGCTTGGCCTCGGCCCCTTCTTCGACTTCTTCTTCCTTCTTGCCGCGGCCGATGATCTCGGGCTCGGCTGGGACGGCGGACACCGGAGCCACCACTTCCTCGAGCTTCTCCTCGACTTGGTAGATGACCCGGGCCACAACCGCCTGGGGATCGCTGAGTACGCGCACGCCCTTGCCGAGGAAGAGATCCCCGACAGTGATCCGGGCATCCATCGTCGCCAACGGTTCGAGATCCACCGTTACGCGCGACGGCAAATCCGCCGGCAGGGCTTCGACGTCGATGGCGGAGATGCCGGTGACGAGGACCCCGCCGAAAGTCTTGACGGCCACAGCCTCCCCGATCAGTTCGATCGGCACCGTCGTCCGGATCGCGACGTCCAAGGCCACCTTCATCAAGTCGACATGGTCCAGCGTCCGTCGTATCGGATGACGCTGCAGCTCACGCACCAGGACCTTGTGCGTTTCTCCGTTCAGCTGAAGGTCGAGCAACGTCGAAGCGCTGGCGACCTCGAGGACGCGGGCAGCAGAACTGGCTTCCATCTCGATGGCGATTGGCTCAGTGCCGCGCCCGTAGAGGATCCCCGGCAGGCTTCCCGAGCGGCGAAGCGCGCCGACCTGCTTTCCCTTCATCTTGCGGGGTTGGGCCGATAGAACTCGATTCTCCATTTGATCTCTCCGGGGCGCCTCTCACCCGAGACCGGGTTACCCTCGCCCGATGGATTCCGGCGAGTGGCCGGTTTCGTGCCCTACTTCCGGCGGAACAACAGGCTTCCGCCGAGAAACACCAGCCCAATCGTGACGCCCGCCAGGATGCCGGCCACCGCCGCTCCGCGTGTATCGAGCACCGTGTCGACATCGCCGTGGACTTGGCGCGCCAACAAGACCAAAGTGCTGCTTTCCTCGAAGCTGGCGTTCTCCGCCACCGTCAGCACCACACGCGAGGCGTGCAACCGCGCATCCTGGGCGACGACGGCCCCGACGAAACTCTGCTCCGTCCCGACCTCGTCTCCGCGCGCCGCGACGATGACGGATTGCTGAGCGACGACGCTTTCGGCGTCGATCCGACCGGCGGCGCCCTGGCGGAGTTCGACCTCCGTCGCCAGGACCCGGTTGACGCCTCCCTGCTGGATGTGCACCGTGACCGCTTCGACGGTCTCCACCGTTCCGCCTTCTAAGTGGATGACTTCGGCCTCGACCGGCTCCAGGCCCTCCGTGTTCTCCAGATCGCTCATTCGTTCCTCGCCGTGGCTCTCTCTCGAAGACGCCGTTGTGGGTCGTAAGGGAGGCTCAGCATTCTAACCGGAGGCCAGCACCACGTCAAATGCAGAGGTGAGTGGTCGGTGGTCAGTGGTCAGTGATGGGGTCAGGAGTGTGGAGTGAACGATTGCGATTGGCGATTGGAGATTGGGGATTGGAGATTTGAGATTGGAGATTTGAGGTTGGAGTTTGGAGTTTGGAGACCGGAATTTGCGGGTCAGGATTCGAGACCAGCGATTGGCGATTGGTGTTGGAGCCAGGGAATAGGGTTCCGCTGACCGTTGACAGGACACCGGTCACAGCTTCCTTCTGACCACCTACCACTGACCACTGGCCACTGTTTGTAGATGTTAGAATGACCGATTGGCCTCTTCCCAGGAGCCGCGGTGCTGAAGCGCACGCTGCCATTCGCCATCGTGCTGGTACTCCTTGCCCTGCTGCGTCCTTCGGCGCTCGCCTCCGCTCAGGCGCCCGGATACGCCGAGATCCTCGCGCCCTCCAGCGGAGATCCTCTATCTGGATTGATCTCGATCGAAGGCACGGCGGATCATCCGGCGTTTGTCCGATACGACCTGGCCTTCGCCTACGACCCCAACCCGACGGACACCTGGTACGGCCTGGGAGAGCCCGTTCCCACGCGTGCGCAACAAACCACACTGGGTCTGTGGGACACCAAGGACATCAGCCCCGGGATGTATCAGCTTCGCCTACGAGTCCACCTCGAAAGTGGGGCCGTCTTGGAGGACACCGTCAGCGGACTCCGGATCGGGCTTCCGGCGCTGGCGCCAGTGTCGACCGCCAGGGCGGTCGCGCCGTCCGCGACGCCGCCCTCGGCAACGGAGGTCCCGAGTCCGACGCCAAGCGCGGCCGGGCCGGCTCCGGATCCGGTCGGCCTGGCGGTGGGCATTGGAGGCCTGACGGCGGCAGCGTTCCTCTTGATTCTGGCGTTGTACCTCCCATTGCGGCGCAACCTGGCCTCTTGGGCCGGCGCCGTGCGGATGCGCCGCGTCCTGCGCCAGGATCAACGTCGACGACGAACGGGAGGCGGCGGATGATCCCCGACGCCACGGCCCCCTACCTCTTCGTCGGGCTGGGCAACCCGGGACGGAAGTACCGCCTCAACCGGCACAATATCGGTTTCATGGTCCTAGATGCCCTGGCCAAAGAAATCGGCGCGAGCTTCACACGCCATCAGTCGCAGGCCCTGATTACCAAAGGCCGGCTGGACGGCTCCCGCGTGGTTCTAGCCAAGCCGCAAACGTTCATGAACCTCGCCGGTCCGTCGGTGGCCGCCTTGGCTCGCTATTACCGGGTGCCCCCGTCATCCCTGGTCGTGGTCTTCGACGATCTCGACCTTCCGCCTGGGAAGGTGCGCTTGCGGGGCGCTGGCAGTTCCGGCGGTCATCGGGGAATGGAGTCCGTCATCGCCTCCATCGGGGAGGACGCCATCCCGCGGTTGCGCTTGGGAATCGGCCGCCCGCCGGGACGGATGGACCCGGCCGACTACGTTCTGGAGGACTTCAGCGCCGACGAATTGGAGGATATCCGGTCCGGTGTCGATCGGGCAGTCGCATGCCTTCAGGAGTTCGTTCGCAACGGGGTTGATCGCGCCATGACGAAATTCAACCCGGCGCCCGAGTAGAGTGCCAGTGGATCTCTCGCCCCTGGCGGGCCGGCTGCGAGGAATCACTCCGTATCGCCGACTCCTTCGCGCTTTGCGTTCGCACACCCCGATTGGCGAGCCCCTGCGAATACCTCGTTCGGCACGCGGGCTCTTGGCGGCGGCCCTGGCGGAGGATCTGGGCAGAGCGGTCCTGCTTGTCACGCCTCGGCCGGACCGGTCACTCGCACTCCAGGACGAGATCGGGGCCTGGCAACCTTCGCTGCCGGTGCTCACCTTCGCCAGCCCGACACCGCTGTTCTACGAAACCGAGCCCTGGGGACGGCGGACGATCGATGAAAGGATCCGCGTTCTCTCGGACCTGGCCGTCGAGGACCGTTCGCCGGGGGCGCGCGTCATCCTTGTCGCCGCCCGGGGGCTGACGACGCGAACGCTTTCCCCCGGTCAGTTCCAGGCCCACACCCGGACCATTCATCGTGGCCAGGAGATCCGCTTCGAGGCGCTGGTGTCTTTCATCCTCGGTGCCGGGTACCGCCCGGAAACGCTAGTGCTCGAGCCAGGCCAGTTCAGCCGGCGGGGCGGGATTCTCGACGTGTGGCCGCCTTCCGAGGCGGCGCCGGCGCGTTTGGAGTTCTTCGGGGACGAAATCGAATCCATTCGTGGATTCGACCCGACCGAGCAGCGCTCGCACGAAACGCTCGAGCAGCTCATCATGCCTCCGGCGCGCGAGGGCATCCCGGCCTTGATCCAGCAGGCCTGGAAGCGCTATCTGCCTGACGATCCGGCCGAGGCCGAAGCGCGCCTGGAGTTCCTCCTACCGATGATGTCGCCGGAGCCGGCGACGATTCTCGATTACCTTCCAGACGATTCGATCCTCTTGCTCGACGACGGCGCGGCCGTCGAGGAGGCGGTGAGCGAGTTGGAGGAGCAGGCGGTGGAACAGGCCCGCCTGTTGCGCGACTCCGGCTCCTGGCCCACCCGGAGTCCCGAGCCCTATTTGCCGCTGGACGAGCTGCGGGAGTCGTTCCGTGAACGGAGGGCGATCGACCTTGGCTTCCTGAGCGGAGCCGAGGACGTCCCCTCGGCTCTCGAAGATGTTTTCCAGGCGGGGCCGCGTTTTGCCGGCGAACTTCGCCGACTCGCCGATCACCTGCAAACCTTGCGAGTGGCCCACGAGTCGGCCGTCGTTGTCAGCCGGCAAGCCGACCGATTGGCCGAAGTCTGGTCGGCGGAAGCGGAGCCGGCCTCCGTTGTCGATGCGCTTCCCGAGCAGATCGAGGCCGGATCGGTCTTCTTCGTGCGCGGTTCGCTCACGGACGGATGGGTGTTGCAGGGACCGCGCGAACGTTTGCACCTGCTGACGGACGCGGAGGTCTTCGGCTGGGGGCGGCCTCAGCCTCGCATGCGACATACCCCGGCCGCGCGCGCGCCTGAGTCCTGGTTCGCCGACCTCAGCCCCGGCGACTGGGTGGTGCACGCCGATTTCGGGATCGGGCGGTACGTCGACCTGGTGGAACGCACGCTGGAAGGCGTCCGGCGCGAGTACCTGATGCTCGAGTACGCCGATGGCGGTCAGGTCTACGTGCCCATTCACCAATCGGACCGCGTCACGCGCTACGTGGGCGCCGATGGAGGGGCCGTGTCCCCCTCCCGCCTGGGGTCCGCCGAATGGGAACGGGCCAAAGGGGATGCTCGCCGGGCCGTCGAAGGTGTTGCCCAGGATCTGCTGGAGCTCTACGCCCGGCGGATGACGGCGCAGGGGTGGGCCTTCCCGAAGGACACGCCATGGCAAGGCGAGCTTGAGGCCTCCTTCCCCTACGAAGAGACCGACGACCAACGACTGGCGGTGCAAGCGGTCAAAGCCGACATGGAGCTCCCCCGCCCGATGGACCGCCTGATCTGCGGCGATGCCGGCTACGGTAAGACCGAAGTCGCGCTGCGGGCGGCGTTCAAGGCGGTCCTGGGAGGCAAGCAGGCCGCCGTTCTGGTCCCCACGACGGTGCTCGCCCAGCAACACACTCGGACCTTTCGGCAGCGGCTGGCGGCCTTCCCGGTGGAAGTGGAAATGCTCTCGCGCTTCCGCACACGGGCCGAGGTCGGACCGATCCTCGACCGGCTGGCCGAAGGCTCGGTCGACATCCTGATCGGAACTCACCGCCTGCTCCAACGCGACGTGGCCTTCAAAGACCTCGGGCTGTTGATCATCGATGAGGAACAGCGCTTCGGCGTCACCCACAAGGAATACCTCAAGCGAATGCGCACCGAAGTCGACGTGCTGACCCTGACCGCCACGCCGATCCCGCGGACGCTGTACATGGCTCTGACCGGCGCCCGCGACATCTCCACCATCAACACCCCTCCCGAAGAGCGCCTGCCGGTACGCACCCACGTCGGCGCGTACGACCCGCGCCTGATACGCCAGGCCGTGCTGCGCGAGCTCGATCGCGGCGGGCAGGTCTTTTTCGTTCACAACCGGGTGCAGACCATCCATGGATTCGAGCAGCGCCTGGCGCGCCTGCTGCCGGAGGCGCGTCTGGCCGTCGCGCACGGCCAGATGCCGGAGAACGAACTGGCCGACGTCATGGAGCGTTTCTCGGCGGGGGAGATCGATGTGCTGGTCAGCACGTCGATCATCGAGTCCGGTCTCGACATCCCCAATGCCAACACGCTGATCATCGATCGGGCGGACACCTTCGGCCTGGCCCAGCTCTACCAGCTGCGAGGCCGCGTCGGCCGCGGCGCGGCGCGCGGGCATGCCTACCTTTTCCGTCCGACCCGATCGCGCGCCGGAGACGATGGCCTGCGTCGTCTCGAGATCCTGGCCGAGCACACCGAGCTCGGGGCCGGTTTCACCATCGCCATGCAAGATCTGGAACTGCGCGGCGCCGGCGAAATCCTCGGCACGCGCCAGCATGGGCACATTGCCGCCATCGGGTTCCATCTCTACACACGCTTGTTGTCAGCGGCGGTTCGCCATCTGCGACAGTCATTCTCCGGGCCGCTTCCGCAAGCCGAAGGACTCCCGGTCGACGAGGATCCTCTGGGCGTGGAGATCGATCTCCCCTTAGCCACGGCGCTGCCGACGCACTACATCCCCGACCGCACCCTACGCCTACGCCTGTACCGGCGGTTGGCAGCCCTCCGCCGCGAGGGGGAACTCCTCGAGGTGCGTCGGGAGTTGGAGGACCGCTTTGGCCCGCCACCGACGGAGGTCGACAACCTGCTCTATCTCCTGCGCATGAAAATCCTCGTCGCCGAGGCCGGGGCCGATGGGGTCACCGTGGAGAACGGGCAGATTCACATCCACCTGCCGGGCGCCGACCAACGCTACCTTCCCGGCACTTTGGGCGCGGAGATACGTCGGAGCAAGAGGGGCCTGTGGATTCCCCGCGCCGGTCCGTGGCAGTCGAGACTCGAAGAGCTGCTAAGGACGCTCGCTCGGCCTTCCGCCGGCCGCGACTGAACGCGTAGCGCCCATCTCGTCGGCGCGTTCCCGCCGAACGAAGAATCGCTCGACGATCCAGTCGAAGGGCAGGCGCAACCTCCGGACCAGCCAGATGACGGGGCGCATCCTGCGAGGCAGGAGGAGGACCGCTCGCGGTCGTTCCGCTAGATCGGCGATGGCCTCGCCGACTTGGGCCGCAGACAGAACCAGGGGACGCGGCGTCCGGAGACCGGTTCGCCTGCGAGCGATCGAGGCCGCCGCCAGCGTCGTGTCCACCGTGCCGGGCAGGAACAGCGCCACGTGGATCCCCCAGATCCCGACCTCGCGGCGGAGAGCTTCGGCGAATCCCACCAGGCCGAACTTGGTGGCGGCGTAGATGCTGTAGGTCGGCATGGCGACCAGGCCGGCGAGCGAGCCCACCAGAAGGATCGTCCCCGCCCGCCGCTCGATCATCCGCGGCAGCACGGCCCGGGTGAGCAGAATCGTCCCCGTCAGATTGGTCTCGATCTGCCCGACGATTCCCTCCGCCGGATCCAACCGGTCGAGGAAATCCATGATCCCGACCCCGGCACTGGTGACGAGCAGATCGATGCCTCCGAAGGCGCGCATCATCTCCGCCACGGCCGCAAACACCTCGCTTTCGCGCCGGACATCGAAGGGGCGCGGGAGGAACCTCTGGCCAGGACGGCGGGCCTGGAGCTCAGCTTCCAGCGCGTGCAAGCGCCCCTCGTCGCGCCCCCCAAGAAACAGATCGTAACCACGGTCGGCAAGCGACCGAGCAGCGGCGGCCCCGATACCGGAGGATGCGCCGCTGATCAGAGCTGTTCGATGAGGACTGGTGCCGATGGGTGTCGCCTTCCTTCGCAGTCTCGCAGCCTGTGACAAGTGACCAGTTGCCAGTTGCCAGTGACAAGTGATGACGGATAACTGGTCACTGGGTCACTGGTCAGGGGTGACTGCTACTAGATCCCCGCACGAAGCAGCACCAGATGCGAGATGTAGGGCTGGTTGTCGACATACTCGACCCCCACCAGCCAGGTCGACCAGGCATACTCGCTCTCGGCCGAATCCGTAGGATTGTAGAGGGCGTAGTAGTTCAGATTCGTATATTCCGACGGCCAGCGCGCTTCGCGCAGGATCGGGCCCGTCACAGTCTGGTTGCAGGCGGCCACGACGTCGGGTTGGATCGCTTCGCTCAGGTGCGGCAGGACAATCTCTTTGAACGGCCCCTGGATGACGCCGCCACTGGGCTGAGTCCCCCAGTCCCGGGAATCGTCGCTCGTCAACAATTCGGAGAGCTGACCTGGTGCGTAGACGACTTCCGGGTCCCACCAGTCGAAACGAATCGCCAGCCCCCGACGCGGATCGACCAGCGCCTGCAGGCCGAGGGCGTCGCCCGCGGCCAGGCTCGTACGCAAGGACTCGATCAGCGGCGGCACGCGTGGGTCGGCGCAGAAGGCATCGGCCGGGACGTCCTGGGTGAGGTTGGCCGCGCTGACCCAGCCCGAGGTTCCAGTGGGCCCCGTGACTTCGACCCAGGTCGAGCTGCCGAGGTTGGTGGCGTTCCCTGTCAGCGTTACGCCCCGACGGTCGAACTCCAGTTCCCCCAGTTCTCCTCCGGAGACGCCCGCGACCTGGCGCATCGTCAGGGTCGAACCTTCGGGGATGCCGAAAACGGCATAGGGGAATTGGTAGCCAGGACCCGGAGTGAAGAAATAGATCGGCGTGCGGGTCACTCCGGCGGCGGCGGTCAGCGTCGAGGGGAGCAGAGCACCGCCCGGCACGATCGGAATCGTTCCGCGAGTGCAACTTGCGGCGCCCCCACCCACCAGGAAGAAAAGGGCCAGGATGCGGAAGAGGGGTGGATCGCTGCGAGCCCGTACGGCGTGGAATACCGTGCGCTTCATGCGAGTGCTGGAATCAGGCTGCGCCGCCCGTGTGCGCCGAGGTTCCGCCTCGCCGAGGTTTGGATGGCGCCAGCGCCAGGTCGAGGACGGCATCCATATGGCGCACCAGGCGGACGTTCATCTCGCGCTTCGCCTTGCTGGGCACTTCCACCAGGTCCTTGCGATTCTGAGCGGGGATGATGACCGTTTTCAACTTCAGCCGATAGGCCGCCAGCACTTTCTCCCGTACCCCGCCGATGGGCAGTACCCGGCCGCGCAGCGTGATCTCGCCGCTCATCCCGACTTCGCGCCGAACCGGACGGCGGGTCAGTGCGGAGGCCAACGCTGTCGCCATGGTGATGCCTGCGCTCGGGCCGTCCTTGGGGATGGCGCCTTCCGGGACGTGAATGTGGATGTCGGACTTCTCGAACACCTCCGGATCGACCCCTAATTGCCGGGCACGCGACTTGATATAGGAGACCGCCGCCTGTGCCGATTCCTGCATCACTTCTCCGACCTGACCCGTTACCTGCACCCCTCCCTTGCCTTCCACCAGAAGCACTTCGATGGCCATCGTTTCTCCGCCGTTCTCCGTCCAAGCCAGTCCGGTGGCGGCCCCGATCTGATCGCTCTTCTCGGCCTCGCGGGGATTGATCTCCGCCGGCCCGAGCAGGCGTCCCAGCATGGCGCGAGTCACCTCGGGGGAGAGCGGGCGGGCTTCCGCCTTGCGGCGCGCCGCCTTACGGCAGATGTTCCCGATGGATCGCTCGAGGTTGCGGACCCCGGCCTCCCAGGTGTAATCCCGGATGAGGGTCTGGATGATCTCTTCGCTGAACACCAGGTCGTCCGGGGTCAGCCCGTTCTGCTCCAGCTGGCGAGGGACGAGGAATCGCTCGGCGATGACGACTTTCTCTTCCTCGATATAGCCGGGGAACTCGATCACTTCGAGGCGGTCGAGCAGCGCCGGCGGGATGGAATTCAGCGTGTTGGCGGTGGTGATGAACAGAGCGCGCGACAGGTCGTAGGGAACTTCCAGATAATGATCGGAGAAGGCATTGTTCTGTTCCGGGTCGAGCACTTCCAGGAGGGCCGCCGCCGGGTCTCCGCGAAAATCGTTCCCGAGTTTGTCGATCTCATCGAGCATGATCAGCGGGTTGATCGTGGCGGCGCGCCGCATCGCCTGGAGAATCCGCCCGGGGAGGGCGCCGATGTAGGTGCGGCGATGGCCGCGGATTTCGGCTTCGTCGCGAATCCCTCCCAGCGACATCCGCACGAACTTCCTGCCCAGCGCTTCGGAAATGGATTTCCCCAGCGAGGTCTTGCCCGTTCCGGGCGGGCCCACGAAACACAGAATGGGTTGACGCTGCTTGCCGGCGGCCAGGCTGCGGACGGCGATGTACTCGAGGGTGCGCTCCTTGGCCTTCTTCAGCCCGTAGTGGCCACGGTTGAGGACGCGGCTGGCATGGGCGACCTCGAGATTGTCGGGGGTGGAAGCGGTCCACGGCAGCTCGATCAGCCAGTCGAGGTAGGTTCGAATGATGCCGACTTCAGGCGACATCGGCGGCATCTGGTTGAGGCGGGACACTTCTTTCAGCGCCCGCACCTGAATTTCTTCCGGCAGGCCGAGATGCGCGATGCGCTCGCGCAGCTCGCTCAACTCCTGAGCCCAGATGTCGGCCTCGCCCAACTCGGTCTGGATCGCTTTCATCTGTTCCCGCAGGTACATCTCGCGCTGCGACCGATCGACCTCGGTCTGGACCTTGTTGTGGATCTGGTCTTCCAGCTCGAGGACGTCGAGCTCGCGGCCGAGAAGGATGCTCATCCGTTGCAGCCGCGTGATGGGATCGAACGTCTCCAATACCGCCTGCCGCTCGGCCACGCTCAGGCTGAGGGCCGAGGCAATCAAATCGGCCAGCCAGCCCGGCTCTTCAATGTTGACGGCATAGACATAGGCTTCATCTGGCAGGGAGCGGTTGAGCTGCACACATTTCTCGAACAGGGTCAGAACCGCCCGCATGAGGGCCATCGTCTCTTTGGTGCGCACAATCGAATCGTCGACCGGACGGCCGCGCGCCCGCATATAGGCCCCACCCGGCAGGAATTCCAGGACCTGGATCCGCCGCCGCCCCTGGGTCAGCACCGAAGTCGTGCCATCGGGTAGCTGCATCAGGCGGCCGACAGCGATCTCGGTCCCCACAGCGTACAGATCTTCCGGGCTGGGAGTCTCGAGCTCTGGATCCATCTGGCCGACGGCGATCATGGTCTCTCGGGCACGGGCCGCGTCCTCGATCGCCGCCCGGGTCGGCTCATGCCCGACGAAGAGCGGCGTCACCATGTTTGGGTACAGCACGACATCCCTGAGCGGCAGGACGGCGCATTCGATCACGCCTTGGGCGTCGGCCTGCGCGTCGTCGACGTCGTAGAGCTCATCGGCCCGACGATTGATCGAATCGCCGTACTCGACCGGGAGGTGCGGCCAGCGCCCGATCAAGCCGCTCATCCCGCCACCTTCCTGGAAACGTCCAAGGGACTTCGCCGGGTCTCCCCGCACCCTTCTCTGAGGAGGTCGAACGAAGGGCACGGGCTCATCGGCTCGGTTCCCGCCCGGCCGCCGACCGGACGCGCTCCCAAGCCTCCAGGGCTTCGCCTGCGACAAACAAGCTTCCAGCGAAGGCGATGACCTCGCCCGGCCGGGCGCGGTCGAGCCCGCGGCGCAAAGCAGCCTCGACGGGAACCACCACCTCGCAACGTGCTCCCAACCCATGAGCGATCTCGGCGACCTCCTCGGGGTCGGCGGCCCGCGGGTGGACGGCTTGGGTGAGAACCAGACGCGAGACGCGCGGCAACAGTTCCTGAAGCATCCCTGGGATGTCTTTGTCGGACGAGGCGCCGAAGATCAGAGTGACCGGTTGCCCCGGGAAGTAGTCGTCGAGCGCCAGACGAAGTTTGAGCGCCGAGTCCCGGTTATGGGCCGAATCCACGACGACCACCGGTTCGAAGGAAACCACCTGGAACCGGCCGGGCCAGCGGACCCGCTCGAAGCCGCGGCGGATGGCCGCCTCCGGCACGGCCAGGCCACCGGAGCGAAGCACGCGCAGCGCGGCGTAGGCCACGGCGGCATTCACGACCTGGTGATGACCGAGCAGCGGGATGTCGTAGCGCGGCGGGGCCCACTCCTCCCCGCCTCCCGATTCCACAAAAGCATCCATCAAGGGCTGCTCATCGGGCGGCCAGATGTACAGGCTCTGGCGCGTGAGGTCTCGCGCCCCGGGCGCGTACAGCCAGTCCCGTCCGACCTGCAGCAGCGGGGCGCCGAGCTCAGCGGCGACGCGGCTCACGACCAGCTCCGCTTCGCGCTGCTGCGGCGCCAGCACCACCGGCACTCCCGGCTTGATGATCCCGGCTTTCTCCGCGGCGATCTCCGACAGACGCTCGCCCAACAGGTGCGTGTGGTCGTACGAGAGGGATGTGACCACACACACCCGGGGTGTGAGGACGTTGGTGGCGTCGAGCCGACCGCCTAAGCCCACCTCGATGACAGCCACATCGACGGCGCGGCGGGCGAAATGAAGGAAGCCGACGGCGGTGACCAATTCAAAAGTCGTCAGGCCGGGCACCTCAGCCACGTGGGGTTTCATTTCCTCGACCAGGGCGGCCAGGTCCGGTTCCGGAATCTCTTCGCCATCGATTCGGATGCGCTCAGTAAAGCGGACCAAATGGGGCGAGGTGTACAGCCCCGTGCGATGCCCTGCGGCGAAAAGACTCGAGGCGATCAGCGAGGAGACCGAACCCTTGCCCTTGGTCCCCGCGATATGAACCGTCGGGTAGTCGAACTGCGGGTCGCCGAGGCGCCGCAGTAGCTCCCGCATACGCGCCAGGTCGAAGACCTCGGCCGAGTAGCGGTAGCTGCGCTCCAGGCTGTAGTCGACGAAGCTGTAGAGGTAGTCGAGGGATTCCTGGTAGGCTGGAGCGGGCATAGTCCCCTCATTCTAACATCGGCATGACGCCGGGCGGGACAGCGGTCAGTGGTCCGTGGTCGGTGGTCAGAAGGAAGCTGTAACCGGTGCGCGTTCGACGGTCAGGGGAACGCCATTCCCTGGCTCCAGCACGAATCACCCATTGCCGGCGGAGAATCCAGCCCCGGTCTCCAATCCCGAATCGCTTACTGCTAAGCCTCGTTCCACACACCCGGGCCTGATGTCTGGCCACTGACCACCGACCACGGACCACTGTGTTCTGGTCTGCTTGCGACACCCTTGGAATCGCGTTATGATTCGGGCATCCCCCTTCCGGAGAGGAGGTGAGTTCGGCCCAGGCTTTCCGTTCGACGCGTCACGTCCAATTCCCCGCTCTCCAACATCCTTTAGGAGGAAAGAAGAACCATGAGTAAGAGATCTCTGTTCCTGGCGGCGAGCCTGTTCGTCGCCGTGGCCATCGCCCTCGGGGCCTGCACCCCGGCCGCCACCGAGGCTCCCACCGCCGCCCCCGCCGAGCCGACCGCTGCACCGACAGAAGTCCCGATGCCGGCCATCGGTAGCCCCGAGCACCCGATCAAGGTGCTCTTCGTCCCCTCGGTTGACGCCAACGTCATCACCACCGGCGGCGAGGTCATGGCCAAGGCGCTGAACGAGGCCACCGGCCTGACTTTCGAAGTCAGCGTACCGACTTCGTATGCAGCGACGATTGAAGAAATGTGCGCCTCACCGACGGACACCATGGGCTTTATCCCCGGTCTCGGCTATGCACTGGCCAGTGAGCTGTGCGGTGTGGACGTCGCCTTCAAGGCCAATCGCTTCGGCTACGACGTCTACTGGGCGCAACTCCTCGTCCCGCGCGACAGCGATATCGACTCGATCGAGGACCTCGAAGGCTTGAAGTGGGGCTACGGCGACGTCGGCTCGACCTCCGGCTACATGGTCCCGCTGGTCATGTTCCAGGAAGCTGGTGTGACGCCGGGCGAGCAGGTCCAGACCGGTGGCCACAACCAGTCGGCCCAGGCGTTGTTCGACGGCGAGGTCGACTTCGCAACGACGTTCTACAGCCCGCCGACGGACATCGACTCAGGCGCGGCCGTCTTCGATCCGGCGGCTCCTGACATCCCTGACGACCTTGTTTCGAGCTGCGGCTTGAACGCCGATGGCAACCTGGTGTGCGGCAACCTGCGCGTCCGCGATGCCCGCGCCAACATCCGCGAGGCGGCTCCGGACGTGGTCCAGGCCGAGCGGATCCTGGCGATCTCACCCGACATCCCCAACGACACCTTGTCCTTCGGCCCGGACTTCCCGGCCGACCTGCGCGCCCAGATCGAATCCGCCCTGGTCGCCTACGCCGCCACGGAAGGATGGGGCGAGTCGATCGGGTCGCAAGACTTCTACAACTGGACCGGTCTCAGCCCGGCCACCGATGCGGAGTACGACTTCATCCGCGAGATGGTGGCTGCGGCCGGCTTCGACCTCGAGGACATCCGATAACCTGTTCCGGCAGTTGCTATGAGTCTGGCCCCGGGTGGAGAATTGCACCCGGGGCCAGTATCAACCCCTCGACCTCCGGCGACCGCCGGCGGAGATGCGTGCAGGCACTTCCGAACCGGCGATGCTGAGCATCCGCCACCTCTCCAAGACGTATGAAGGCGGCGTTCGCGCCCTGACCGACGTCTCCTTCGACGTCCCCGACGGCCAGTTTCTGGCGATCATCGGCCTGAGCGGCTCCGGCAAGTCGACCTTGCTGCGCTGCATCAATCGCCTGGTCGAGCCGACCTCGGGCCAGATCGTGTGGGACGGGGTCGACATCACCGCCGCCAGCCGCGATGAAACCCGCCGCATCCGACGCCAGATCGGCATGGTCTTCCAGCACTTCAATCTGGTGCACCGCTCGAGCGTTCTGACCAACGTGCTGGCCGGTCGGCTGGGGTACGTCACGCCGGCATGGAGTCTGGTCAATCACTTTCCGAAGGCCGACGTGGCCAAGGCTATGCACGAGTTGAATCGCGTCGGCATACCGGACAAAGCCCACAGCCGAGCGGACGAATTGAGCGGAGGCCAGCAGCAACGGGTCGGAGTCGCCCGAGCCCTGATGCAGGACCCACGGATGATCCTGGCCGACGAGCCGGTCGCCAGCCTGGATCCGGTGTTGGCCCACTCGATCATGCAGTACTTGGAGCTGATCAATCGCGAAGACAACGTGATGGTCCTGTGCAGCTTGCACTTCCTCGATCTGGTGCACCGTTACGCCGACCGGGCGATCGCTCTTAACGAAGGCCGGTTGGTGTTCGACGGAGCCCCCCAGGAAATCGACCACGCCCGCTTCAAAGCGATCTATGGCCAAGACGCCGAACGAGTCGGGTGATCGAGCACCCTCGCGACGTCTGGCGTCGCTAGGCCGGGGCCTGATCTACGCCGTTGCCGTCGCGGGCGGGATCTTGATCTACGCTTACGGCTTCCAGGTCACCCAGGTCAGCCTTGAGGAAGCTCGTTCGCCGAGCCGGCAGGAACGGCTGGTCAGGATCCTGCGCGCGCTGGCCGAGCCCGATTTGGTCGAATATGACGAGCAAGAGACGACGGCCGAAACATCGGTCTGGGTCCCCTGCCCGAAGACGCTCCCGGCGTTTGAGCCACCGTCCGGCACTCCAAGCCTAAGCCTCGAACCTCGATGTGGCGCCCCGGGAGAGCGAATTACAGCCGTCGGGAATGGCTTTCCGCCCGGGGCCGACGGGCGCGTCTACTTCGTCCCGCCCAACGGGATCCGTTTGAGCCAGGCTGAATTCCGAGCCGACACCGACGGAGCCTTTTCGGTCTCGATTCAACTTCCGGAGCGTGCCTCTCCCGAGGTGCAAACGGTCCTCGCCGCGTTCCAGCGGAATGTCGGCGCTCCCCGGCTTACTCGAAATGCCTACGACACCTGGGACAAGATCGTCGAAACCGTCTTCATGGCGCTGCTCGGCACGACGTTTGGCACGATGGTGGCGGTTCCCTTAAGCTTCCTGGCCGCGCGCAACCTGATGAAGGACATCACGGGAACCGTCGGTGGATTGGCCCTGATTGTGATGGCGCTTCCGGTGGGCGCCTTGTTAGGAGCCATCGTGTCGCGCGTCGCCCTGGCCGGCAGCGCCGCCGTGACCTCAAGTCCGTTTGCGACGGCGGTCGTGGCCTCCGCGTCGCTGGCTGTGGTGGCGCGTACCTTGCGTTGGGCCATGCCCAGCGAAGAGACTTCGACTCCTTCTCTTCGGATAAGGGCAGCGCGGATCGTCGCTTTGCTCGTCGCGTCCCTTCTCGGCCTGTTGGGGTCGGTTCTCGCTGCAAGGCTGATGTCCTATGTTGGCGACCAGTTGGCCGAGCTGCTTGGATTAGCGGCTTTTATCGGCACGTTCCTTGCCGACCTCGGAGACGTCCTCGAGTTGATTCTGGGGGCGGCGGCCGTCGGCGGCGTTGCCGTTGTCGTGGCCAGTCTTTCCGGAACCCTCGGGGCCAGGTTGCGGCCGAGGCTGCCTCCATCCGCTCGGAGGCCCTACGATCTCACTTTGAGTGCCCTGGCCGGCGCGGTCCTGGGGCTTCTGCTGGGCGCTTTCCTCGCATGGCTCTATCGCCTTGTGGACGTGCGCGTGACCGTGGTTGCGCCCGCCGCCGTAGGCGCCGTCGTCGGATTGCTCCTCGGATGGCGAGCGGGCACCGGGGACACCTTCCCGATCGGTCTGGTAGTCTATAACCTCACCCGCACCGTTCTCAACGTCTTGCGTGCCGTTGAACCCCTCATCATGGTTATTGTTGTCGCCGTCTGGGTAGGGATTGGCCCCTTCGCCGGGGTGTTGGCGCTGTCTCTGCACACGGTAGCCGCCCTCGGCAAGTTGTTCTCGGAGGACGTGGAGACGATCCAATCCGGCCCGCTCGAGGCGGTGACGGCAACGGGAGCGACACGCCTGCAGATGATCGTGTATGCCGTCGTACCGCAAATCGTTCCGACCTATGTCTCCCTGACGATGTACCGATGGGACATCAACGTCCGACTATCGACGATCATCGGTTTCGCCGGAGGCGGCGGGATCGGCTTCCTTCTCTCGCAGAACGCTAACTTGGGCAACTATCGGGCAGCCAGCGCACAAATCCTCGCCATCGCCCTGGTCGTCACAGCGATGGACTATCTCAGCACCTATCTCCGAGGGAAGGCGGTCTGATAAGGTCGCACCCCGCGAACGTGGAGCTTGCGGGGGTGGTTCTGCGGGGCGGTGATGTCCCTCGAGGGGATGTTATAATCCGCCAATCTTGCCGGCCGCCAATGAACGAGCCTGTCCTGGTCGTCAACGCGAACTTTGAACCGCTCAACGTGTGTAGCACGCGGCGGGCGCTCGGGCTCCTCCTGAACGGCAAGGCGGAGATGCTCGCCAACGGCCGCGGCTACGTCCACACCGTGCGGCTCTCGATCCCACGTCCGTCGGTCATCCGTCTCGACCGGATGATCAAGCGCCCCCGTCCCAAGGTCCGCCTGACCAAACGCGAGCTCTTCCGGCGCGACAACTTCACCTGCCAGTACTGCGGGCAGAGATCGGCGCGCCTGACCATCGACCATGTCGTTCCGCGCTACCGCGGCGGAGAACACCTTTGGTCCAATCTGGTCGCCGCCTGCCCGGCCTGCAACTTGCGAAAAGGAGGACGGACATTGGGGGAGGCCCACATGATCCTACAACGCCGGCCGTGGGAGCCACAGGCAACCACGGCCTACCTTTTCGGCCCGCTCATGGAAGCGAACCAGGAGTGGCGGCCGTACCTCGAAGGCTGGTAGGGCCGCGAGGAGATTCCCCGAGCACGCTTCGACTGCGCCCCGGCTTCCGGCCGGGGCTCCGCTGAGTGAGAAGGCCTCTTCCCCCAGACCGGGCCCGCCTCAAGCTCCCATCGGGGCGACAGCCCGGCCGGCCGAAGACTCCCCGAAGAGAGCGAGGGGGCGAAGGGCGACGCGGTAACAACTGGGAAGGTTAATCAAGGGGATGGAAGCCGCCCTGCGGTGTAGGTCCCCCGCGCATCGCGCTTAGCATCCCGAAGGGGAGGCGTTCCCCGCCCTCGGCGCTCTGCCCCCTGGGGGCGCCCGCCCTTGGCGCTCTGTAGAGAGCGAAGGGGCGTAGAGAGCGAGCGGCGAGCGAGGGGATCGCCGGAGCGGGGCCAAATCCTGATCGAAATCGATCGCTCGCCTAGGCAAGCGCACTATCAGCGAGAAGCCTCTTGGAATAGCGATTCCAAGAACGCCAACAGGCTGCCGGAGACAACTCCATGCCCTCCGGTGACGATCGGGATCTGGGCGGCCTCGATCGCCTTCGTCAATTGGCGCAGCGCCTCATCTTCCACGTCGTCCACCCATCCGAGGTCCGCCGCCATTCGGTCGCCGGCCTTCGGCCACTTGTCCGTGCGCTGCGCCATCCAGACCCGCGTGTCCCATACAACGGCCTTGACCATCGACTCCAACCGCTGGATGAAACCGGCCGGGCCCGAGGCCTCCAACATGTCGGCGATGAGCGAACGCACTTCTCCGCGCTCTTGCCGACCACTGGCGCGCATCCCCCGCTCTTCAGCATAGACCCGTGCCCAGACCTGAGTCCGGCGGTTCAGTTCGAGCCAGGCGTTTTCCGAGACTCGGCCAAGGAGTGCCACGGAGGCCGCCGGAGTCCGCAAGACGGCCGCCAGCCGTTCGACCTTTCGGCGAAGTTCCTCGGGGAAGGGATGGAGGGCCTGGCGGAGTTGAGAACCGAGGGCCGGGTGGCCGAGGATCAAGGCTAGATCGCTTGGCGTGTCAAAATCGGTCCGCGAGGCGGTCGTCGGTGGAGGCTCCTCGACGACGGCGCCGCTCTCTGCCTTGAGCACCCACCCCATGGAATTGTCCGTGGGCAGACGGTCGGCCAGGGGTACGAGACGCCGGGCGTCGCGGAGGATCGCCCAGTCCGTCGAATGCAGGTTGTTGACGAGGGCACCACCCGGAGGTAAGCCGCTCACCTGAGCTCGCCAGGACATCAGCAACTCGGCGCTCGCCAACGGCGCGCTCGCCCCCCCGAAGTAGGCAAGATGAGTGAAGCCGCGCTCCTCAACAAGGCGGGCGAGGGTGCGGCCAAAGTGAAACGGTTGCGGTCCCTCTGAAAGGGGAAGGGCCCCTAACGCCTGGAATCGGTCCCGATCGGCTTGTTCGGCGGCCACGATGGAACAGGGGCCGTATCCCGCCGTCCTCAGATTCTGGAGCAGGTCTTCGCCCGCCGCGGCGCGGGCGCCGGCGAGCCAGCGTTCCGCCCGAGTCGGGCCTGCCGCGGGCAGGAAGATGGCGATGGGGATAGCGCCGGCGTCCGACGGCACCGAGCCGACGGGTGTGGATCCCGAGATCAGGCCATCTCCGGTTCGATCAAGCCCAGATTGCCGTCACGACGCCGGTACAAGACATTGACCTGGCTGGTCGTGGAATTGAGGAAGAGGAAGAAATCCTCGTGGCCGAGGAGGTCCATCTGCTCGATGGCCTCTTGCTCGTCCATCGGGGTGAGCGGGAACCGCTTGCGCCGGACAATGGCCGGCCCCAATTCGCCGGTCTCGGGTTCGTTGGACGGGGAGTCCAACGCCACCGAGGCGGCCGATCGCCCATCCCCGCGGTTGCGCCAGTGCTTCCCCTTGTAGCGTTCAGCCTGCCGTTGGATCTTGTCGAGGGTAGTGTCGAAGGCGGCATAGATGTCGTCGGCCCGATTCTCGGCTCGCAGGAGCAACCCCTTCCCGCGCACGGTGACCTGAGCCACCTGGCGATCCCCGGCCGAGCGGGCGGACTTGCGGTGATTCAGGTCCACCTGGACCTCGCCGATCGTATCCAGGTAGTGGTCGAGCCGGGAGGCCTTCTTGGTCACATAGTCCCGCAGGCGATCGGTCAAATCGATGTTGTGGACGTTGATCTCGACGCGAACCGTCATGGCGCCTCCGTTCGATTCCGGGTGGAGATGGGAAACCTACGCACGCCCCATTGTGAGTCCGACCACACTCAGGGCGCCAGCCTGGGTCAGGGCATCGGCGCAAGCAGCCAGGGTGGCGCCGGTCGTGTGCACGTCATCGATGAGCAGAACCACATGACCGGCGACGAGAGACGGATCGGCTTGGAAGGCGCCGTCGACGTTGCCCGCACGGGCCTTTGGATCGAGGCCTACCTGGGACGCTGTTTCTCGGATCCTGGAAGCGGCAGAGCTGTAAAAGGGCAATCGCAGCGACTCGGAGAGGGCACGACCCAGCAGTTCGGCCTGATTATATCCCCGCTGCCGGAGGCGCCGGGGGCCAAGCGGTACGGCGGCGACGCACGAGGCATCCACCTCCGCCCGCTGATAGACGTCTCTCAACATGGCGGCGAAGGCTTCGATCAAGCGAGGGTCCGGCCGATACTTCAGATGGGTCAAAGCCCGATCGAGCGGCGCCTGATAGCGGGCCGCCGCCCATGCTCGGGCCGACGAGTCCGGACAAGGATGGCGGCGGATATTGGGAGCGATGGCCTGCCGGCAGGCCAGGCAGACCGGCGTGGGCACAAGGACGAGCCGCGCCTGACACGCCTCGCACCAGATTGCTCCGGGCGAGCCGCAGCCCACGCAGCGCGTCGGGAAGAGAAACTCGAGGGTTTCCTGCCGCAACCGGCGCCATACCGGCCAAGACGCGGCGGCAGCTTGTGAAGGCATCGCCAAGGGCCTTTCCCCCTCCTGCGGCCCGCGCCGTCGTGAGCTATCGTCCGAGCAGGATGCCACCCAGCGCGGATGTCAGCAAGAGAAGCGCCGCCGGTCCCAGGAGCACGATCAGGATCGACGGGAAGATCAAGAGGGCGATCGGGAAGATCATCTTGATCGGGGCCTTGTGCGCCTCTTCCTCGGCCATCTGCCGCCGGCGGACCCGCATCTGGTCCGATTGGATGCGCAAGACCTTGGCCAAACTGACGCCCAGCTGCTCGGATTGAATCACCGCCGCGACGAAACTCGTCAGCTCGGCAACCCCGGCGCGCTCGGCCATGTCGCGGAGTGCGTCCCGCCTGAGTTTCCCGAGGCGGATCTCCTGGATCACGCGGCCGAACTCGAGCGCCAGCTCGTTGTCCCACTTCTCCTGGACTTTCGCCATAGCGGCGTCGAAACCTAAACCGGCCTCGACGCAAATCGTCAGCAGGTCAAGCGCATCCGGCATGGCCCGGAAGACCCCCTTTTGGCGCCGGTTGACGCGGCTGGTCAGCCAGAGGTCGGGGAACATGAATCCCACCAGGAGGAAGACGACCGTCAGCATCAAACCCTGGCCCCAACTGCGGCCGGAGAGGGCGAACGTCAGCAAGATCATTCCGCCGAACAGGATCGCCAGGATGAAGCGCAGGGTCAAGAAGAAGGCCGGATCCATCCGCATCGGGTTGCCGGCCATCTCCATACGGCGGCGGGTGCTTTGCAGCGTCGCCTGAGGTGTAAAGCGCTGCGAGAGCTTGCCGACCCGGTTGAAGAAGGGCAGGATGACCCGCTCGTAGAACCCCTGGGAGAGTTCGATCTCCTCGAGGGTCATCGGCTCGTCTCGTACTCCGAACTCTGCCAGGCGGGACTGGATCGGATCGCGCGCCTCCGGCGCACGCATGCCCACGATGACCAGCACGGCGGCGATGATCAGCGCCAAGATCAGCAGGATGGCAACGGTTCCAAGCATCGTCTGCCCCTTTCGCCGTCCTAGATGTCGATCGCGACGAGCTTCTGCGTGATGTAGAAGCCGGAAGAAATCATCAGACCGGCCAGGATCAGCATCGGGATGCCGCATCGGGCCGTCTCGGGGTTGAAGAACTGCATGATGTAGGGCCGATTGACCAGATAGAGCAACAACACCAAGGCAATCGGCATGGCCGAGATGACCCAGGCGGTCGCTCGACCCTGGGCGGTGAGGGCGGCGATCTCGCCCTTGATGCGAACCCGCTCACGGATGGTGAAGGAGATCACATCCAGAATCTCGGCCAGATTGCCACCGACTTCGCGCTGGACGTTGACCGCCGTCACGCACAGGTCCAGGTCACCGCTGCTGATGCGCCGCAACAAGTGGTCGAGGGCTTGGTCCATCGCCAGACCAAGCTGCATTTCCTGGACGACCCGCCGAAATTCGTCGCAGATCGGTGGCGGCAGCTCGCGGCTGACGGCCTCCATCGCCTGCAGCGTCGAGTAACCGGCGCGCAGCCCGTTCACCATCAGGTTGAGCATGTCGCCCAGCTGGTTGTCGAACTTCTTCAGCCGGCTCTTTTCGGCGCGCTTGACATAGATACCCGGCAGGTAGGCGCCGATGATCCCCCCGATGACGGCGAAGGGGATCGACTGGCTGAGGACGTAACCCAGCCCGCCACACAACACGATCGACACCCCGATCACACCCAGGTATTCGGCCGGACGAAGCTTCAGATCCGCCCGTGCCAATCGCTTGGAAATACCGTCGAACAGATTCGAACCTTCGCCGACCCGATTGAAGTAATCCATCACGGGGCTGCGGCGCTCGGCCTTCTCGGTCGTCTGCTCCGCCACCGGACCGACCAAGCCACCGCTCTCGGCGTAGCGGCCGAGACGTTCCTCGACAACCGACCGGTTCCCCAGCACGGTCACGACCACGCCGACCAGAAGCAAGATCAGGCCCAGGCCGGCGCCCAGCCCCAGAATCACCGTGGACATCGTCTGCCTACCCTCCGATCCGCCGGGTGGTCGGGTCCGCGGAACCTACGGCCTGCGGTCGGACCCACCACTAGTAGCGAACCCGATCGCCGACGCCGAAGATGGACGCCGGCAAGTGAAGCCCGGAGGCCTCGATCTTGTCCATAAAGCGCGGGCGCAGGCCGGTCGGGCGCAACCGCCCGATCACCCGCCCCTGTTCGAAGCCCGTCTGCTCGAAAATGAAGATGTCGGTCATGGTGATCACGTCGCCTTCCATGCCCTGGATCTCGGCGATGTGGGTCACCTTGCGGGTCCCGTCGCGCAGGCGTTCCAGATGGACCACCAGCTCGAGGGCGGAGGCGATCTGTTCACGGATGGCGCGGATCGGGAGCTCCATCCCGGCCATCAGCGTCATGGTCTCGATGCGCGAGAGAGTATCGCGCGGGCTGTTGGAGTGGGCTGTGGTCATCGAGCCGTCGTGGCCGGTGTTCATCGCCTGGAGCATATCCAGCGCGGCCTCGTCGCGGATCTCGCCGACGATGATGCGGTCGGGTCGCATTCGGAGGGAGTTGACCACCAGGTTCTGGATCGTCACTTCGCCCCGGCCCTCGATATTGGGCGGGCGCGATTCGAGCGTGACGACGTGCTCCTGCCGCAGTTGGAGTTCGGCGGCGTTCTCGATCGTAATGATTCGCTCGTCGGGCGGGATGTACTGCGACAGGACGTTGAGCATCGTCGTCTTGCCCGAGCCGGTGCCGCCGGAAATGATGGCGTTGATCCGCGAGATGACACAGGCCTTGAGGAACTCGACCGACTCGGCGGTGATCGTGCCGTACTCGATCAACTGTTCGACGGTGATCGGGTTGCGCGCAAACTTCCGGATCGTGAGCACCGGGCCCACCAGCGAGATCGGCGGGATGACGGCGTTGACGCGCGAGCCGTCCGGCAGGCGGGCGTCGACGTAGGGACTGGCCTCATCGATGCGGCGGCCCAGCGGCGAAACGATGCGATCGATGATCCGCATCAGATGGTCGTCGCTCTCGAACGCCGCCGGCTCGCGGTTGATCTTGCCGCGCCGCTCGATGTAGATGTTGCGGCCGCCGTTGACCATGATCTCGGTGATGGTGTCGTCGGAGAGAAGCGCCTCGATCGGCCCCAGTCCGAGGATTTCGGCGACGATCTGCTCGAACAAGCGCCGACGCTCCGGCCGCGACAGGACGATCTTCTCCTCGGCCAGGATCGTCTCGAACAGCTCTTCGATCGTCCGGCGCACGTCGGCGGTCTGGCTGACGTCCATCGACGGATCGAGCTCGGCCAGCAGCTTGTTCTGCACGCGCGACTTGAGGCCGAGGTACGGGTCGCGCTGGTCGCCTCCCGGCGCCGACACGCGCCGGGTCGACAACCCGCTCATGCGGGCCGTGCCGGCCGTCGGCGAGGCGGCCGGCGGCGCCGGTGCGGCCGCGGCCCCAGCGCCGCTGACTTCGCGCGGCGGGGCCGGCACCGGTGGCTGGGTATTACCCTGTTCGATGCGCTTTAGCAGCGACACGCCCGTTCCTCCTCACCCGATCCGCCGGTCACCTGCGCAAC